>Ga0153916_10002792_pt1 | contig 12792 bp, 11 predicted proteins | sample Opewatmetagenome_FD_109642 | JGI IMG/M metagenome (GOLD analysis project Ga0153916, IMG submission 109642) | Freshwater wetland microbial communities from Ohio, USA - Open water 3 Core 3 Depth 4 metaG | ecosystem: Environmental > Aquatic > Freshwater > Wetlands | place: USA: Ohio, Lake Erie...
TAGTCGATCAGCTGACCGATGAAGGCCGTGGCGTTGTCGGCGATCACCACGGCGGCCGTGCCGAACAGCGCCACGGAAACCACTACGGCCACCAGCATGGCGGTGGACTTCGGCGTCGCCGGCGCATAGCGGCGGATGATCCGCGCCAGTCCGTCGATCATCACCGCCAGGAAGATCGCCAAGGCCAGCGGCGTGAAGATGTCGTGCAGCAGGTAAAGCACCCCGCCGCAGGCGATCACCGCCAGGATGACGAGGGCGTTGCGGGAGATGGCGGAAGGCGCGGCGACGGTCATGAGCCTGCTGATTCTCGGGGGACTGTCCTAGGCCCAGGACGCCTCGTCAATGCGAAGGGTGACGTACGGGTAGCGATCAGGGCGTCGCAACGCTAGCTTGAGGCCGCGAATCCCGAGGAGCGACAAGCACATGGCGGCCGAAGAAGGCGTGTTGATCGGTTTTTCCGATCATTTCGAGATCCTGCGGCTGAACCGCGCCAACCGTCACGGGGTGGTGGCCGGCGCCACCGGCACCGGAAAGACCGTGACCCTGCAGATCCTGGCCCAGGGCCTGTCCGACGCCGGCGTTCCCGTCTTCGCCGCCGACGTGAAGGGCGACCTTTCCGGTATCTCCCAGGTGGGGACCCCGAACGAGAAGATGCTGGCCCGCGCCCAGGCCATGGGGCTGGAGCTGCATCCCGCCGCCGCGCCGGTGATCTTCTGGGACCTGTTCGGCGAGTCCGGACACCCTATCCGCGCCACGGTCTCGGAGATGGGACCGCTGCTGATCTCGCGGATGCTGGAGTTGAACGACGTCCAGGAAGGGGTGCTGACCGTCACCTTCCGGGTGGCCGACGATGAGGGCCTGCTGCTCCTGGACCTCAAGGACCTGCAGGCGGCGCTGACCTTCGTGGCCCAGAACGCCTCGGACATCGGCGCGCGCTACGGCAACGTCTCGCCCGCCACCGTGGCCACCATCCAGCGCAAGCTCCTGGTGCTGGAGGACCAGGGAGGCGCGCAGATCTTCGGCGAGCCGGCGCTGGCGTTGTCGGACCTGATGCGGACCGACCCGTCCGGCCGCGGCTATGTCAGCCTGCTGGCGGCGGACAGGCTGATCGCCTCGCCGAGGCTCTACGCCACATTCCTGCTGTGGCTGATGTCGGAGCTGTTCGAGGAGCTTCCCGAGATCGGCGACCCCGATAAGCCCAGACTGGCCTTCTTCTTCGACGAGGCGCACCTCTTGTTCCGCGACGCGCCGAAGGCCCTGCTGGAGAAGGTGGAGCAGGTGGTCCGCCTGATCCGCTCCAAGGGCGTGGGCGTCTATTTCATCACCCAGAACCCGGCCGACATCCCCGACACCGTGCTGGGCCAGCTGGGCAACCGCGTGCAGCACGCCCTGCGCGCCTACACGCCGATGGAGCAGCGCGGCCTGCGCGCGGCCTCCGAATCGTTCCGGACCAATCCGGCCTTCGGAACCGCCGAGGCCATCCAGGCGCTGGGGGTCGGCGAGGCCCTGGTCTCGGTGCTCGACGAGAAGGGCGCCCCGACCATGGTGCAGAAGACGCTGATCCGGCCGCCGGCCTCTCGCCTGGGCCCGGTGACGCCGGCCGAGCGCGCCGCGGTCATGAGCCAGAGCCCGGTGCGGGGCCTCTACGACCAGCCCAAGGACCGGGAGTCGGCCTTCGAGCTCCTGAAGGCCCGTGCGGCGAGGACCGCGGCCGAGGCCGAAGAGTCGAAGAACGCCGAGAAGGCGGCGGGGACCGAAAGGGTCTCGCGCAATGACGATGATCGGGCGCCCGCGCGGCGGACACAGGGGCGGCAATCCATGGGCGAGGCCTTCGCCACGTCGATGATCCGCACCATCGGCACGCAGATCGGCCGCGAGATCATCCGCGGCGTCCTGGGCGGCATGCGCAAGAGCAGCCGCCGGTAGAACGAAAAAAGGAAGCGGCTCGCGCCGCTCCCTTCGGTCTTCGCAACAATCTCACGCCTTAGCGCGGGGCCATCCGGATCGCGCCGTCGAGACGGACGTCTTCACCGTTGAAGTAGCCGTTGGTGATCATGGTCAGCGCCAGCTGGGCGTACTCTTCCGGGTTGCCCAGACGCTTCGGGTGCGGGACCTGGGCGCCCAGGGCGGCCTTAACGGCTTCCGGCGCGGCGGCCAGCAGCGGGGTGTTGAAGATGCCGGGCAGGATGGTGTTCACGCGGATGCCGTCGTTCGACAGGTCGCGGGCGATCGGCAGGGTCATGCCGACCACGCCGCCCTTGGAGGCGGAGTAGGCCGCCTGGCCGATCTGGCCGTCCTCAGCCGCCACCGAGGCGGTGTTGACGATGGCGCCGCGGTCGCCGCAGGGCAGCGGATCGAGCGTCAGCATGCCGGCCGCCGACTTGGCGATGCAGCGGAAAGTGCCGACCAGGTTGATCTGGATGATCAGGTTGAAGGCGTCGAGCGGGAAGTGCTTCACCTCGCCGGTCTGCTTGTCGCGGCTGGCGGTCTTGATGGCGTTGCCGGTGCCGGCGCAGTTGACCAGGATGCGCTCCTGGCCGTGAGCCGCGCGGGCCTTGACGAAGCCGGCGTCGACATCATCTTCGGACGTGACGTTGACCTTGCAGAAGACGCCGCCGATTTCCTTGGCGAGGGCTTCGCCCTTGGCTTCGTTCAGGTCGAAGATGGCGACCTTGACGCCCTTGGCGGCGAGGGCGCGGGAGGTGGCTTCGCCGAGGCCGGAGGCCCCGCCGGTGACAACCGCGGCGATTGACGAGTTGAGTTCCATGGACGCTACGCCTCCAATTGCGCTTAGATGGACAGAAGTGAGGAGGAAGGCTTTAGCCCTATGACCGCCGACTCAAAAGCGTCACCCCACGTCAACGACGGCGGATTTAGTCCTCGGGACGCCATCGACCCCTCCAAGGCGCTGGTTCCGGCGGTGGTCCGGGTGAACGAGCTGCGGGTGGCCAGGGGCTTCTGGCCTAAGATCCGCAGGGTCGCGAGCAAGGTCCCCTTCGCCGCCGACGCGCTGTCGGTCTGGTACTGCGCGCGCGATCCGGCCACGCCGACCACGGCCAAGGGGCTGATGCTGGCGGCGCTGGCCTATTTCATCATGCCGGTGGACGCGATCCCGGACGTGCTGACCGTGGTGGGCTTCACCGACGACGCGGCCGTCTTCGCCGCCCTGATGGCCGTGGTGGGCAAGAACCTGAAGCCGCGCCACAAGGACGCCGCGCGGACCTTCCTGACCCGGCTGCGCGACGAGGCCTGAGCCTCGCCGGCGCCGGGGGCGGCCACGTCGCCTAGCGGCCTTTGAACACCGCCGGGCGCTTTTCCATGAACGACAGCATGCCTTCGCGGGCGTCCTCCGAGCGGAACAGCGGTAGCAGCTGCAGATAGACGTGGTGGACGTGGTCGTTGAAGGTCTCGCTCAGGCCCATGCGCATCATCCGCTTGGAGGCCTGGACCGCCAGCGGCGCGCAGGCGGCGATCTCCCGGGCCAGATCTCGGGCGAACTCCATCACCTCGCTGTCCGGGACGACGTGGCTGGTCAGGCCCATCTCCAGGGCCTGGTGGGCGGTAAGCGTGCGGCCGGTGAAGATCAGCTCGGCGGCCTTGGCCCAGCCGATCAGCCGCGGGAGGAACCAGGTGCCGCCGCTTTCCGGCACCACGCCGCGCTTGGTGAAGGCCGCCGCCAGCTTGGCGCTCTCGCCCATGATGCGGATGTCGCAGCCCAGCGCCGTGTCCATGCCATAGCCGGCGGCCGAGCCGTTCATCGCGCAGATGGTCGGCTTGTCCATGTTGAAGAGGACGGTGGGCGGGGTGGTCTTCAGGTCGAGCGTCGGCGACTGCCCCGAGCTCTGCGAGCCGATGCCTTCGCCCTTGGTCGCCTGCCCCAGGTCCAGCCCGGCGCAGAAGGCGCGGCCGGTTCCGGTGAGGATCACGACGCGGACGGCCGGGTCGGCGTCGGCCTTGAGCAGCAGCTGGCCCAACTGGTTCAGCATCGGCCCGGAGATCGTGTTCATCCGCTCCGGCCGATTGAGGGTGATCGTCGCCACCCCGTCGTCGAGCGCGTAGAGGACCTCGTCGCTGGCGCGCGCTTCGGCCTGGCTCATGTTCCCGTCCCTTGTGCTTGTTCTGAGACGGGCAGCTAAGGGCCGAAACGGCCGACGCGCAACGGCGCCGTGGCGGAAGGGGGGACGCCCCTAGTCGCGCTTGGGCTTGCCCTTGAACGCAGGCTTGCCCTTGAAGGGAGGCTTGCCTTTGAAGTCCGACTTGGCCTTGAAGTCAGGCTTGCCTTTGAACTCGGGCTTTCCTTTGAAGTCAGGCTTCCCCTTGAACGGCGGCTTGCCCTCCTTGGACTCGGCGCCTCGATACAGCGGCGGCGCGCCGGGACGCTTGCCCGGCCCTCGGGGGCCGCCGCTTTCCTTGGGGCCGGGGGCCTGGGAGGGCTGGATGCGCAGCCCCTCTTCGGTGGGGCCGGAGATGGCGGCGGAGAAGCGCTCCTCGACGGTCTTGGCGATCTCGAACTTCGTCTCGTTCTCGAAGATCCGGATCTGGCCGATGTCCTTCTTGGTCACATGGCCCTGGCGGCAGATCAGCGGGATCAGCCACTTTGGATCGGCGTTCTTGCTGCGGCCGATAGGCAGGCGGAACCAGACGACGTCGGCGGGCGCCAGGCGTTCGGGACGTTCGCCGCGTTCAGGGCGCTCGCCACGTTCAGGGCGCTCGCCGCGGGGGCGCTCGGTGAACGGCCGGTCTTCGAACAGGTCCTCCGGCGCGGGCATGCGCTCGCGGCGCAGGCGCACCAGGGCCACGGCGACCGCCTCGGCCGTATGGGCCTCCATCAGCGCGCGGGCGAGAACCAGATCGTCTTCAGCGGGCGGCTCGGTCAGCATGGGATCGGCCAGGAAGCGGGCCTGATCCTGGGCGCGGATCTCGTCGGCCGTGGGCGGCGCGCCCCATTCGGCGTCGATGTTGGCCGAGCCCAGCAGCATCTCGGCCTTGCGCCGGCGCGTGTAGGGCACCAGCAGGATGGAGACGCCCTTGCGTCCCGCCCGGCCTGTACGGCCCGAGCGGTGCAGCAGGGAGGCGCGGTTCACCGGCAGGTCGGCGTGGATGACGAGGCCCAGGTCGGGCAAATCGAGCCCCCGGGCGGCGACGTCGGTGGCGACGCAGACGCGCGCGCGACCGTCGCGCAGGGACTGCAGCGCCTCGCTGCGTTCGCTCTGGCCCATCTCGCCCGACAGGCCCACGGCGGCGAAGCCGCGCTCGCGAAGTGCGATGTGCAGGCGGCGCACCGCCTCGCGGGTGGCGCAGAACACCAGCGCGCCCGGCGCCTCGAAGTAGCGCAGCACGTTGACGATCGCGTGCTCAATGTCGTTGGGGGCCACACGAAGGGCCCGGTACTCGATGTCGCCGTGCGGCTGGTTGAGGGTGGTGGTGTCAATGCGCACGGCGTTGCGCTGGTAGCGCTTGGCGAGCGCGGCGATCTCGCGGGCTATGGTGGCCGAGAACAGCAGCGTACGCCGCTCGGCGGGCGAGGCGTCGAGGATGAACTCCAGGTCCTCGCGGAAGCCGAGGTCGAGCATCTCGTCAGCCTCGTCCAGCACCAAGGCGTCCAGGGCCGAGAGGTCGAGATTGCCGCGCTCCAGGTGGTCGCGCAGGCGCCCGGGCGTGCCGACCACGATGTGGACGCCGGCCGAGAGCGCCCGCTGTTCGCGCCGGGGGTCCATGCCGCCGACGCAGGTGGTGATGACCGCGCCGGTCTGGGCGTAGAGCCAGGCGAGTTCGCGGCCGACCTGGATGGCCAGTTCGCGGGTGGGCGCGATGATCAGGGCCAACGGCGCCTCGGCCTGGGCGAACTTCTCCGCCCCGCCCAGCAAGGTGGGGGCCAGCGCCAGGCCGAAGGCGACGGTCTTGCCCGATCCGGTCTGGGCCGAGACCAGCAGATCCTGGTCGAGGGCCTCGGCGCCCAGCACGGCGCTCTGCACCGGCGTCGGGTCGGCGTAGCCTTGCGCGGCCAGCGCACGGTCCAGCGCAGGATTGATCGGGGGGAAGGCCATGGGAAGTCCAGTTCGATAGGCGCGGGCCGCAACGGGCGACGGGCGCGGGGGCGTCTTACGACGCACAAAAGCGCGAAGGGCAAGCCCAGGCGCATGAAATAGCGCAAAAACGGGCCGACCGGGGCGGATTTCTGCAAGGTGCGTTGACGCAATTATTTATACCCGGGTAAAAGAAGCGCCCAACGCAAAGGCCCGCCATGGACAACGCCCGCAAGAAGGACCTCATCCGCGCCTTCAAGGAGAAGCCGGTTCCGCAGGGCGTCTTCGCCGTGCGCTGCACGCCGTCCGGCCAGGTCTGGGTCTCGGCCTCGCGGAACCTGGAGCGGCAGCAGACCAGCCTGTGGTTCGGACTCAAGCACGGCGGCCACCCCAACCGCGCCCTGCAGGCGGCCTGGACCGCCCACGGCGAGGCGGCCTTCAGCTACGAGATCCTGGAGACCCTGGAAATCGACGAGACCACCGCGCCCTATGTGGTGCAGACCCGCCTGAAGGACCGCGAGGCCCACTGGCGCGAGGCGCTGGGGGCGGAGAAGGCTCTGGGGTGACGCCCTACCCCTGGGCGGTCCGCCCGGGGCCGGGCAGGACGTCGATCAGTTCGATGCGGAAGATGAGCACGCTGTTGGGCGGGATGGCGCCGTCGCCGGCGCCTTCTTCGCCATAGCCCAGGGCCGGCGGCACATAGAGGATCCACTCGTCGCCGGGACGCATCAGCTGCAGCGCCTCGACCCAGGCCGGAATCAGGGCCCGCAGCGGCATGGCCGCGGGCTGGCCGCGCTCGTAGGAGGAATCGAAGACCTTCCCGTCGAGGAACTTGCCCTCGTAGTGGACCTTCACCTCGTCGGTCTTCTGCGGCCGCATGCCCGTGGCGGGCCCCGACCGGACCACCTTGTACTGCAGGCCCGACGGCAGGACCTTCACGCCCTCGGCCGTGGCGTTCTTGTCCAGGAAGGCTTTCGCCGTCGCTGCGGCGGCAGCCAGTTCGGCCGGCGGCGTCTTGGGCGCACAGGCGGCCAGCAGGCTCGCGGCGACGAGGGCGATGACGGCGCGGCGCATCAGACGGTCCTCGGCGGATAACCGGACTCACGCAGGGCGGTCATGATTTCATCCGTATGCTGAGCATCTCGCGTCTCGATCATGATGTCGAACTCGGCGCCCTTGGCCGGAACGTCCAGCGCCAGGCGGTTGTGGGCCACCTCGACGATGTTCGCACCCATGTCGCCAATGACTTTCGAGACCGTGGCCAGCAGGCCGGGACGATCGTCGCCAATGATCCGTAGGCTGACCAATCTCTGGTCGCGGACCAGTTCCCGGGTCAGGACCGAAGCCAGCAGGCGGGTGTCGATGTTGCCGCCGGTGAGGATCAGACCGCACTTCTTGCCGCGGAACCGCTCCGGATAGGCCAGCAGGCCGGCCAGGGAGGCGGCGCCCGCGCCCTCGGCGACGGTCTTCTCCACATTGCAGTAGAGGGCCACGGCGCGTTCGAAGAACGGCTCCTCGATCAGCAGCACTTCGTCGAGCAGCGGCCGGGCCACGGCGTAGCTGATGTCGCCCACATGCCGGACGGCGATGCCCTCGGCGATGGTCGCGCCGCCGCAGGTGGAGAACGTGTTCACCCCGCGCATGCGGGCGGTGAACGAGGGATACATGGCCGGCTCCAGGCCGATGACGCGGATCTCGGGACGCAGGTGCTTGGCCGCTGTCGCCACGCCGGAGATCAGGCCGCCGCCGCCGATCGGCACGGGCAGGATCTCGAGATCCGGCACGTCCTCGAGCATCTCAAGGGCCACCGTACCCTGGCCGGCCATGACGTCTAGGTCGTTGAACGGATGGACGAAGACCAGTTCGCGCTCTTCGCAGAGGCGTCGGGCGTAGGCGGAGGCCTCGTCGTAGCCATCGCCGTCGATCACCACCTCGGCGCCGAAGGCCCTGGTCTGCTGCACCTTCACGAAAGGCGTGCCGCGCGGCATGACGATGGTCACCGGGATGCCCAGGCGCGCGGCGTGGAAGGCCAGGCCCTGGCTGTGATTGCCGGCCGAGGCGGCGATCACGCCGCGCTTGCGTTCGGCCTCGGTGAGCAGCAGCAGCTTGTTCAGCGCGCCGCGCTCCTTGTAGGCGGCGGTGAACTGCAGGTTCTCGAACTTCACCCAGACCTCGGCGCCGGTAATCTCCGACAAGGTCCGCGATTGGCGCATGGGGGTGCGCTCGATGTGACCCTCCAGCCTGGCGGCTGCGGCGCGGATGTCGTTGATGCTGAGTGTCATGGAAAAGCCGTGGCGCGAAAGGCGGGCAACCTAACGGCCGCGAGGCTTTGCCGCAATGCGGCGACTTGGTTGTTTCAGCGAAGGGCGCGCAGTCGGTCCATTCGCCGCATGGCCTTGCCCGGCAGGGCGCAGACCCGGCCGAGCGGCAGGGCCTCGACGGCGCCGCGCACATCATAGGCCGCCTGGCGCACCAGCAGCGCCGGCGAGGGGACGCCGGCGGTTCCGTGAGTCACCCATTGGCCGGCGTTGGCGAGCTCCCGCTTGAAGCGGTAGTCGCCGGGGCCGAGATCCAGGCGGTGATGCGGCGTCTCGTCCATCCACCGCAGGATCGACTGGAACAGCAGGATGCCCGGCGAGAAGCGCTCGAGCGCGGGGTCATGGGCGATGATCCAGGCATGGACCGTATGGCGGCCGCGCAGGTTCATCTGAACCGCCGCCAGCTGCTCGCCGATGTGCAGGGTCGACAGCATGCTGCCGAAATCCGGATTGCGGCTGTCGAACAGGTCGCGCAGCAGGCGCAGCGTCCAGCCGGCCTCGAAGATGTCGGTCTGGCCGGTGGCGCGGTACTGGACGCGCTTCAGCTCGATCAGCCGCTCGAAGGCCGCCTCGCTGCGGGAGTAGGCGGTGAAGACCACGGGGCCGGCCTCGCGCTCAGCCTTGCGGCGCTTGCGGTCGCAGTCCTTGAGCACGCCCACTCCAGCGGCCTTGCGTTCGGCCTCGTAGGCCGCGTAGCCGCCGCTGACGTCGACCGCGTGCGACAGGTCCCGGCCCCGAGCGCAGTCCGAAAAGGGCGCGACTCCCTCGATCCAGTGGCTGAAGTCGAAGCGCTGGACGCCCAGGGCCTGCACCAGCTGGCGAGGCGACACCTCAACGCCCGGCTCAGCGACCAGGGCCTGGTAGTCGCACATCGGCGCGCCGGCGGGCATGGCGGTGAGCGCGCCGATACGGGCCGGCATGTAGCCGACATCGCGGCCGTTCTTGCGGACGACGACCACGCGCACGTGATCGGCGGGCTGTTGCGCCGCCTCGACCGCGCGCGCCCAGCCCGGCGACAGGTAGGGGCTGTCCAGGGCGATGTCCTGGGACTGCAGCTCCGCCCAATGCTCGAGGCGGGCGGCCGACAGCTCCCGGGGGCGGACGAGGTCGAATTCCAAGGGGTCACCTGGGGTCGATGAAAAACCTGGCCGCACATTAGCGGCGAAGCCTTTCTGCGAGGTTGCCGGATCGACAGGGGCGACGGGACGCCCTTAAGAGGGGTGGACACACCGGGAGGTCGCAATGGCAGGGGCGCAACTTCTGACGGTCTGGCGCGAGGCGCGCGACTGGCTGTTCGAGGAAGCCCTGCCGTTCTGGGCCGACGTCGGCGTGGACCCGACCGGCGGATTTCACGACCAGATCGATGACGCGCGGCGCCCCGTCGCCACGCCCAAGCGCCTGCGCGTGCAGGGCCGGCAGATCTTCGTCTTCGCCGAAGCCGGACGGCTGGGCTGGAGCGGCCCCTGGCGCGACCTCGTGCGGCATGGGCTTGCGTTCCTCGACGCGCACCCGCCGGTGGACGGTCTTTACCCGACGGTGTTCGGCCGTCCGGACCGGGGCGATCTGCTCTACGACCAGACCTTCGCATTGCTGGGGCTGGCCCATGCGCGGCGGGCGTTGGACGCGCCCGAGCTGGACCTGCACGCCCAGGGCTTCCTGGAGGGCCTGCGCCGCCGTCTCGGCCGCCCGGACGGCGGCTTCAACGAACTCGGCGACGACGAGGCGCCCCTGCAGTCGAACCCCAACATGCACCTCTACGAGGCCCTGCTCGCCTGGCGCCAGGTCTCCGACGCGCCGATCTGGCGGGAGAGCGCGGCGGCCCTGCGTCGATTGAGCCACGAGGTGTTCGCCGACCCGACGACAGGGCGCATCGGCGAGTTCTTCTCGGACGACGGGCGGCCCGCGCCCGGCGAGTTGGGGCGAATCGCCGACCCGGGGCACCAATTCGAATGGGCGTCGCTGTTCATGATTGACGGGCGGCAGGACGACGCGGCGGCGGAACGGCTGATCCGGCTGGCGACAGACACCGGCGTCGACCGGGACCGCGAGGTCGCCGTCGCGGCCCAGGACCTGGACGGCCACCCTATCGACCGCTCGGCGCGATTGTGGGCTCAGACCGAACGCCTGCGGGCCTGCCTGATGTTCCGGGGGCGCTCGACGGATCCCGGCCATTGGACCGACGAGGCCGTCGCGGCCGCCGGCGCCATACGCCGATACCTGAACACGCCGAGCAGCGGCCTCTGGCGCGACTGCATGGACGAGCACGGGAGGCTGGATAGCGACCCGGTCAAGGCCAGTTCCCTCTACCACATCATGGTCGGCTACATGGCGCTGCGGGACGCCGCCGAGGGCCGACTCTAAATCGGGAATTCAGAGCGGATCGAACTCCGACACCAGGTGGCCGGGCGCGACCTCCAGCAGCTGCGGCGCATAGAGCGGCGCGGCCGGGTCGTCGCTCAGCCGCGAGGGCAGGAAGCGCAAGGCCGAGCGGGGGTCCATCGGGCTGGGCGGTTCGCCGACGATCTTGAGCCGCTTGCGGCTGCGTTCGCGCTCCGGATCGGGGATCGGCGCAGCCGACAACAGGGCCCTTGTGTAGGGGTGTCGCGGGTCGCCGTAGAGCTGATCGCGGTCGGCCTGTTCCATCACCCGGCCCAGATAGAGCACCATGATCCGGTGGCTGATCTCGCGGACCACCGCCAGGTCGTGGCTGATGAAGATCATCGCCAAGCCCATCTCCTTCTGCAGCGCGATCAGCAGGTCGATGATCTGGGCGCGTATGGAGACATCGAGCGCCGAGACCGCCTCGTCGCAGATCACCAGCCTGGGCTTGAGGATCATGGCCCGGGCGATGCCGACGCGCTGGTTCTGGCCGCCGGAGAGCTCGTGCGGATAGCGGTTGATCAGCGCGGGCGACAGGCCGGCCTTCTCCATCATGGCCGCCACCTCGGCATCGCGCTGCGCCCGCGTCAGGTCGGGACGGAACACCTTCAGGGGTTCAGCGATGGAATCGCCGATGGTCATACGCGGATCGAGGCTGGCGAGCGGATCCTGGAAGACGATCTGCAGGTCCTTGCGCGCGGCCCGCAGGGCCCTTTGCTCGGCGGTGGTGATGTCGCGGCCCATCAGGGTCACCGCGCCGGTGGTCGGCGGGATCAGGTTCAGGACCGCGCGGGCGAGGGTGGACTTTCCGCAGCCGCTTTCGCCCACCACGCCGAGCGTCTCGCCCTGGCGGACATTGAAGCTGACGCCGTCGACGGCGCGCAGGGTCTTCTTCGCGCCAAACAGGCCCTGCGACATCGGGAACCAGACCATCATGTCCTTGGCTTCGACGATGACGGGCGCATCGGGGGCGACGGGCGCCACGACGGGCCGGCCGCCGCGGTCGTCGCGGTCCAGGCGCGGGATCGCGTCGAGCAGGGCGCGCGTGTAGTCGGTCCGCGGCGCGGCGAAGAGGGCCTCGGCGGGGCCTTCCTCCACATAGGCGCCGTCCTTCATCACGCAGACCCGGTCGGCGAGGCGGGCGATGACCCCCATGTCGTGGGTGATCAGCACCATGGCGGTCCCCGTCTCGCGCTTCAGCTCGTCCATCAGATCGAGGATCTCGGCCTGGACGGTGACGTCGAGCGCGGTGGTGGGTTCGTCGGCGATCAGCAGCTCAGGCCCGCAGGCCATGGCCGTGGCGATCATCACCCGCTGGCGCATGCCGCCGGAGAGTTCGTGCGGATATTGGCCCAGCCGCCGCGCCGCATCGGGAATGCGGACGCGATCCAGCCACTGCCGGGCCCAGCCCGTGGCCTCGGCGGCCGACAGGCCCAGGTGCAGGCGCAGGGGCTCGGCGATCTGCTCGCCGATGCGCACGTGCGGGGTGAGCGCCGTCAGCGGATCCTGGAAGATCATGGTCATCTTCGAGCCGCGGATGCGGTTCAGCGCCCGGGGCGTCAGGCCCAGGATCTCCTGGCCCTGGAATCGCGCCGAGCCGCTCGCCCGTCCATTGCGCGTCAGGAGGCCCATCACGGACATGAAGGTCTGGCTCTTGCCCGATCCGCTCTCGCCGACCACGCCCAGGGTCTCGCCGCGGGCGACGGAGAGGGAAACGCCGCGAACCGCCTCAATGGTCCCGTCATAGGTTTCGAAGTCGACCTTGAGGTTCTCCAGGGCCAGGACCGGGGTCTGGAGGCGGGCGGTGGTTTCGGTCAAGGGCGCGTCTCTTGAGCTCGGGGAACGATGCGACCTTAGCCGGCCGCCCCTGACGAAACCACCGTCGCCGCGTATAGTCGCGCCGTGACAACCAGATCGCCCGGAAAAGCGTCGTTCCCCATGCTGCGTCCTGCCCTCTTCCTCGACCGCGACGGCGTCCTGAACGTCGACCACGGCTATGTGTCCCGGTGGGAGGATTTCCAGTGGATCCCCGGCGCCAAGGAGGCCATCGGCGCCTTCAACCGCGCGGA
>Ga0153916_10002793_pt1 | contig 12791 bp, 12 predicted proteins | sample Opewatmetagenome_FD_109642 | JGI IMG/M metagenome (GOLD analysis project Ga0153916, IMG submission 109642) | Freshwater wetland microbial communities from Ohio, USA - Open water 3 Core 3 Depth 4 metaG | ecosystem: Environmental > Aquatic > Freshwater > Wetlands | place: USA: Ohio, Lake Erie...
GTGTATCGAGACTGCGCCCAGCCTTTTTCCGGAAAGTGACGCCGGAAGGTCCGTGCCCGTGAGGTTCCGGAGGACAAGGGGTTGTTTGAGCAGGGCGCGCTCCACAGTGCGGCCGGTGAGACGCCTACGAAGATACTCTTCAATGTAGAGCAAATCAGGCAGTTCCGGCATACTTCGCTTCCGTCCCTTGAGTGTGATAATATACCAGCCCGCAGAGGGAGGTGCAAGAGGAGCGGGGGAGCGAAAGGGTCGATTTTCCTGTTGACTCTCGAAGTGGAGAGAGTATCTTCCCCTTTATCCCAGAGATCTTTGTCCATCCGCGGGAGGTGAGAATGGGACGAGTCGCCTTTGTGTACGATGATCTCTTCCTTGAGCACAGGACGCCCCCTGGCCATCCTGAAAACGGGGCACGGCTCCAGGCCATCACAAAGCACCTGAAAGAAACAGGATTCTGGGAGAAGCTGACGCCACTTCCAGTGAGGCCGGCTCGTGATGAGGAGATCACCGCGGTCCACTCGCAGGAGCATCTCGCCCGGATCCGGGAAGTCTGCCGTGCGGGAGGGGGGATGCTGGATCAGGGTGACACGTATGCATCTGAGCGGTCATGCGAAGTGGCTGAGGCGGCTGCCGGCGCGGTGCTGGCAGGGATCGATGGGGTCGCCTCGGGCACTGTAGAGGCTGCGTTCTGCGCCGTGCGCCCTCCGGGGCACCACGCCGAGCACGATGCACCAATGGGGTTCTGCCTCCTCAACAATGTCGCAATCGGGGCGCGCTACGCGCAGAAGCAGTGCGGGATCGAAAAGGTGGCTATCGTCGACTGGGATGTGCATCATGGAAACGGGACGCAGCACACCTTCGAAGAGGACCCGACCGTTCTCTACATCAGCCTTCATCAGTATCCCCACTATCCCGGGAGTGGGGCGAGGGAGGAGCGCGGGAAGGGTCGGGGCGAGGGTTTTACTATGAATTTTCCCTTCCCCGCAGGGACAGGGGAGGAAGAGTACCTCCGGGCGTTCCGCGAGGAAATCGTCCCGGCGCTGAGAAACTATACGCCGGGCCTCATCCTTGTCTCAGCCGGGTTCGACGCGCACCTGTCGGACCCGCTGGCGGGAATGCTGCTCACGGAAGAGAGTTATGCCGAGATGACGCGGATGCTGAAGCCGATTGGGCCGATCGTGTCGGTCCTGGAAGGGGGGTATGACTTCCAGGCACTCGCTCGCTCTGTGGAAAGCCACCTGCGTTCACTCGGGGGAGCCTGAAGCGGTCCCCCCCTCCCGCGTGGGGATGCGGGAACGGGTGTCAGCGCGCTTCCCTGGCGTGCAGTTCGGGATCGAAGAAGCAGACCATGTTGCGCCCCCTCCGCTGGGCCTCAAAGAGCGCCCGCTTGGCTGTCGTCAGGAGGTCCTCGGCTGATTTCCCGTCCATCGGGAACGCGGCCACCCCCACGCTCACGGTCGAGTGGATCCCCTGAGAGGTGAAACTTTTCCCCGCAATATCCGTCAGCAGTTTTTCGGCGGCGGAGAGCGCTTCCTCGCGGCTGGATTTAACGAGCAGCAAAACCAGCTCGTCGAAGCCGTACCTTCCGATCGCATCAACGGGGCGAAGGTGCGATTGCGCCACGCTGCCCAATTCACGGAGGAGCTCCCGTGAGGCTCCCACGCCGTAGGTGTTCACCGTGTCCTTGAAGTTGTCGACGTCCAGAAGAAGCACTGCCAGCCCCTCGTTGAACTCCTCGGCGCGGGCGAGCGCTCTGCGGAGCTTCTCTAGGTAGGGGATGTACTTCTCCAGCCCGGTCTCCTTGTCGATCCGTTCCAGGCGCAGATTTTCCTGGTACATGTACGACTTCACGAGGGCGAGCCCGGCAATGTCGGCGAAGAGCTGGAGCACCGGCAGATCGCGCTCGCTGAAGGCTCCCGGCTCCGTGCTGTCGAGATGAAAGTAGCCGAGCGTCTTCTGCGAGACGGCTATCTGGAGGCAGGCGCATGAAGCGAAGTTGTGCTCGAGTCGCACGTCTGAAGCCAGCGTTGCCTCCCCGGCGGCTTCGGAAATGAGGAGGGGCTTCCCCGTCCAGAGGAGTTCTCCCAGGGCGTGGGTCGCGATCCTCCGCCTGAACTCGTTGCAGAAGGTGAGCGAGAGGCCGTGGGAGTTTTCGATCTGGAGATATTCCGTCTTCGGGTCGATCAGCACCACGGCGCAGCTCTGGCAGTGGTAGAGCCGGACCACCCGGTCGACGATGAGGCTCAGCACTTCCTCATGCTGGTTCGTGGATTTGAGGAGGGATATAACGCCGGAGATGGATTGGAAGCACTGCTCATTCGCGAGGTCGATCATGGCTGTAGCCTCCTTTGCGCTCGAGCATCGTCATTGGATGGCCCGCCTGAGAAGAGAGTCTCACTTGCTGCTGGGTGGGTCTCTGAGGGGATTGTAGCATTTTTGCGCGACTTTCGCAACAGGGATCGCTGGGCTTAACTCTCTGCGATTCTGACGGGATTCTCCATGAGTCAGGTCTAGATTGCGATGAGATGATTGCAGCCGGTCGGCTCAAGGTGCAAGGAACTAGAGGGCGGCTGTCGCGGTGACTCTGTTCAGGACTCTCTGGATCGCATTCATTCCCGCGCCATACTCCATTGCCGATTCGAGGGCCTCGCGCCATTCCGGTCTTCCCTGAAGCACCCTGATCTCCGTTCTGACGTAGTCGATCAACGCATCCTCGGCTTCTCGACCTCATCGACAAGAACCGTTCTTGTACTGATGAGGAACACAATATCTTCGAAGTCAGGACTGGTACGCAGGTCGTGCCCGCCTCTGGCCTTCAGGGCTTCGAGTTTCGTTGCCAGGAACACTGGTGCACGGAGTATTCGTATGGTTGCCCCGCCGGGAAGACGGAAGGGGGACGAATCTTCCCTTGCGTGGTCATACCATCTGTTCGAGAAGCCGAGTATCGCCGGATCATTCGGCATCACATCAATCCTGACGCCGCGGTAGACCCGACGACATAGCGGCGCTCCCTCGGAGATGTCATTGACAAAACCGAACCGGCGCAGTTGGTCTTCCATCCGGTGGTATGCGGCTCGTGAAGATATCTCAATGACGCAATCGACGTCGGCAGTAGGGCGGACCTCCGGAGCTGCTGGGTCATCCGCATAGAGCCCTGTCACTGCCCCGCCCACGAAGACGACCTCGTTGCGCAGAGTCTTGAATCCCTGCGCCACTGTCTCAAGCATCTCGAGATTCCTGTTCATGAACGTGCGAACCTCCGCTTCAGTTCGGAAGCCGCGCTCAAGCGCTCCCGCGATCTCCCCACCCGGAGCGCGTCAGTCATGGCAAGCAGCTCGTACAGTTCCCTGTCCTCCCGCGCGGCCTGCGGGACGGCGCGGTAGAGCGGCTGGATGGACTGGCCTCTCACCCTCCCCTCGTCATAAGGCCAAACCAAGGTCTCGCTGCCGGAAACGACATGGCTTGCCAGCGGCGGCGCTGAGTACGCTGTGGGCATCCCCCGTACCACCGGGCCAGGCAGTGCCGGGAAGACGTACTTGAGCCCATACAGCAGGAATTCCAGCAGCGAAGCTCTGTGAAGGTGCCTCTTCTCTTCGTCCACGAGGCCTGCGATCCGGTTGCGATTCAGCGCCTCTGAGACCTCTGACTGGCTCAAATGCAGGGTGCTCGCCATATCGACTATACGCCACGGTTCACGCCCTATGGTTACCATCTTGAGCAGGACGACGACATCCTGTGGACGCATACCGCTGTGCTTCTTCATGTGTATACCTCATCGTATATCGCGAATCGCGATATGCGAATATCGCACTCCCGCCAGCCAAATGCAAGTCCAGCCACTCCCTGGTGCTTAGGCGCAAATCCTCCCGTTTCCGGTTGCCAATTCGTGGAATATCTTCTATATTCCCTTGAAACCGTTAGGGGTGTCCTGCCAGGAAAGCGCGGGACTGAGATTACACCCTTTCGAACCTGATCTGGGTCATGCCAGCGTAGGGAAACGGAAGTTGAGAGTCTTCAGGGTTTTTTCCGAAACCGCCCGATCAGGTTTTCCTTGGTCGGGCGTTTTTTCTGACGGTTTTTTGGGGGGCTGATTGTCAGGTGCGGAGGAAACCATGAAGACACTCATTCTTCTCTTGCTCATGGTGCCGGCCCTCTCGAGGGCAGAGAGCACGGCCCGTATCACCGGCACGGTCTGCGACCGGGAAACGGGCCGGGTGCTACCGGGAGCGAATGTCCTCCTCGTCGGCACATCCTTCGGCGCCTTTGCCGACAGCCGCGGCGTCTATGCAATCGAGAACGTCCCGCCCGGAACCTACAGAGTGCGCGCATCCTTCGTGGGATATGCCCCCGCACAGGAGATGATCGCAGTCGGCACGGACAGCACAGTCCATTTGGACTTTCTTCTTGTGCCCTCCCTCATTATCGCCCAGCCGATCACAATAACGGCAACGCGGGGAAGATTGCGCGAGACCCCTGCCACCTTCTCCACGCTCGAGCACGAGGAGATTCACGAGCGGTATACGACGCAGGATATCCCGGTGCTCCTCTCGGAACTCCCTTCCTCCACATTCTACTCCGAGGGAGGCAGTGGCATCGGCTACACGTACCTGAACATGCGGGGGTTTGACTCGAGGCGCATCGCCGTGATGGTCAACGGCGTCCCTCAGAATGATCCCGAAGACCACAATGTCTACTGGCTTGATTTTCCCGACCTGGCATCCAGCCTGGACGACATCCAGGTCCAGCGGGGGGCGGGGAGCGCCTTCTACGGCCCACCGGCGATCGGCGGGTCGGTGAATCTCGTGACGCAGAACTTCGCGCACGAACGGTCACTGGAGCTTTCTGCGGGGATGGGGAGCTACAACACACGCAAGTATTCCGCGAGTTTCAGCTCCGGGCTGGTCGACAACCGGTACGCGCTCCATGGCCGCATCTCACGCATCACGAGCGACGGATACCGGGAGCATTCCTGGGTGGATTTCGTGAGCTACTTCCTCGGGATGGTCCGGTACGACGCGGCGATGACGACGCAGTTCAATTTCTACGGCGGGCCCGTGGCAGACGGCTTGGCGTATTACGGCAACCCGAGGTCTTCAATTAGTGACCGCACGCTGCGCAAGAAGAACTACAGCTACTGGGAGGAGGGATATTTTGTCCCCCGGCGGGCGGAAGAAATCGAGAACTTCTCCCAGCCACATGCGGAGCTCCTGCACGAATGGAGGCTTTCACACTCCCTGACACTGAACAACACACTCTTTGCAGTCTTGGGAAGCGGCTTCTTCGATTACGACGGCTCCTGGGCACCCTACTCCTACTACCGGCTGACTCAGGAGAACGGCTTCCCCGTTACGGGGGATCCGGATGCGCAGTACATCGCGGGCGCGCTCGTTCGGGCGCAGGTGGAGAACCGCCAGTTTGGGTGGCTGCCGCGGCTCTCGATCGCTCACCCCCGAGGTGAGCTCGTCGTCGGGGGAGAGCTCCGCATTCACCGCTCCACGCACTGGGGGCGCCTCCAGTACTTCTCCGAACTGCCGTTTGAAGTTCCGTTCGACTACCACTACTATGACTACAAGGGAGCGAAGACAATCGTCTCCCTCTACGCGCACGAACTCTACGCGCTCCGCCCGGACCTCACCCTTATGGGGGATCTCCAGTACGCCTACAGCCGCTACCGCCTCTACGCGGAGCGGTATCTGGGGACGGACTTTACAGTGCCGTACCATTTCCTGAACCCCCGCCTCGGCGTGAATCTTAACCTCGACCCCCGCTGGAACACCTACCTGAGCGCGGCCTACACGTCGCGGGAGCCGTGACTGAAGAACCTGTACGACGCAGCCGAGGCGAGCACGCCGGCTTCCTGGGGAGCCGTCCTGCCACAGTTCTCGCCCGCAACGGGGGGGGGATTTGACTTTTCCGCTCCCCTGGTGAAGAGCGAATCTCTCGTCGATATCGAGCTGGGAGTCGGCTACGCCGCGCCCGGCGCACGGTGGGACATGAACCTCTACTGGATGGACTTCCACGATGAGATCGTTAAAAGCGGCCGTCTTGACCGCTTCGGCCAGCCGGTCACAGGGAACGCGTGGCGGACGCGCCACGTGGGGGCTGAAATGAGCGGGAGGGTCACTTTGCTTCAGGATCTGGAGTTTACCGGCACCTGCACGCTCAGCCGCAACTCCTTTGTCCGCCACACGGATTACTCCTCGGGAGTGCCGGTCTCCCTCGACGGCAATCCGATCGCGGGATTTCCCGCGTTCCTGGCGAACGGGCGCCTTACCTACAGCACCGGCGCCTTCGCGCTTTCGCTCTCCGGACGGTACGTGGGGAAACAGTACACGGACAATTTCAAGGACGAAGAGCGCACCGTTGACCCCTTCTTCACGAGCGACGCCTGGGCGTCCTGGCAGCTCTCGCATCTTGCGGGTGATGTCACGCTGGAAGTGAAAGTGCAGGTCAACAACATCTTCGACCGGCTCTACGCCGCCTACGGTGAGGGGGACCAGTACTTCATGGGCGCGGAGCGGAATTTCTTCATTAACTTCACACTGGGAATATAAATGTTCCTCCACTCGCCACGACGGGTTCTGCTCATCGCCAACGGTGAGCCTGTCTCACGGGCGCTCTCACGTGCCGCCGCTCGCCGCTCGGATTACGTGGTCGCCGCCGACGGTGGCGCGAACTCCGCGCGGAGCGCCGGGCTCCGCCCCGACATAATCATCGGGGATCTGGATTCGATCACGCCGGCCACACGCAAACGGTTTTCCTCCACGCCGCTCCTGTATGTCGCCCGGCAGGACAACACGGACCTGGAGAAGGCTCTGGACGTGCTCGCCTCCCGGCACGCGCGCGAGGTGTCGCTGATCGGGGCGACCGGAGGGCGGCTTGATTTCACGCTGGGGAACCTCGCCGTTCTCTGGAACTACACGTCCTTCATGAAGATCCGCGTCCTCGGGGATGGATACTATGCGGAGCCCGTCCTCACGCCGATGCGCCTCGCCCTGAAAGTTGGGACGGTCGTGAGTCTGATTCCCTTCGGCCCCTGCAGCGGCGTGACGCTCCGTGGGTTCCGGTATCCGCTCAAAGATGCGACGCTCCGGATCGGTGAGATCGGCGTGAGCAATGTCGTCAGCCGTCCCGCGTGTTCCGTGCGCGTGAAGAAAGGGCATCTCCTGATTATCGTCTTTGTCAACCCGCTCGCGTCCCGGCGCACCGCCCGTGGTCACGCTCGCTCCCGTTGACCTTCTGCTCATCGCCGCTTACTTCGCGGCCGTGCTGCTGGTGGGATTTCTCTCTTCGCGCAGGAGTTCGGAGAGCGCGCAGTACCTCCTGGCGGGCCGGTCGCTTACGCTTCCTCTTTTCGTCATGACGCTCGTCTCCACGTGGTACGGCGGGATCCTTGGCGTGGGGGAATTCTCCTACCTCTACGGCATCTCCAACTGGTTCATCCAGGGGGCGCCCTACTACCTGTTCGCCCTCCTCTTCGCGCTCCTCCTGGCCAAGCGAATACGCCGCACGGATTTTATTACGATCCCCGACAAGCTGCACGAGGCATACGGAAGACCCGCCGCACTCCTGGGGGCGTTCCTTACGTTTCTCCTGATGACCCCCGCCCCCTACGTCCTGATGCTTGCCGTCCTGCTGGAGCTCGTGACAGGGTGGGGGATCTTCACCTGCCTCCTGGTGGGCACAGTCGCCACGACGGTGTACCTGTTCACGGGGGGGTTCCGCTCCGATGTGTACACCGACGTTCTGGAGTTCTTCCTCATGTTCGGCGGCTTCGCGGTGATCCTTCCCTACGCCGTTTCCACGTACGGGGGGATGGAATTCCTCAAGAACCACCTTCCCCCCCTTCACCTGACATGGCACGGGGGGAACCCACCGCAGTTCATACTGGTCTGGTTCCTGATCGCGCTCTGGACCCTGGTGGACCCGTCCTTCCATCAGCGGTGCTACGCGGCAAAATCGCCCGTCGTGGCGCAGAAGGGGATCCTGTGGTCGATCCTCTTCTGGTTCATCTTCGATGCCATGACGGCCAGTGCGGGGCTCTATGCCCGGGCCGCGCTCCCCGGACTCGCGCAGCCGGTCATGGCCTATCCGCTTCTCGCGGAGCGTGTCCTTCCTGAAGGGGCGAAGGGGCTCTTCTATGTGGGGATGCTGGCCACGATCATGTCCACGCTCAATACGCTCTCCTTCGTCTCGGCGACCACTCTGGGGAGAGATATCATCTGCCGGGTGAAAGGGTGGCATGATGAGGTGCAGGAGAAGTCTTTGGTCCGCTGGGGGCTCGTTGCGACCGGGCTCCTCTCGATCACTCTGGCCTACGCGATTCCCTCCGTCGTCCGCCTCTGGTACGTGATCGGGAGTTCCGTCGTCCCCGGGCTCCTCGTTCCCCTGGTGACTTCCTACTTCGAGCACTGGAAAGCCCCCCCGCATGTAGCGTTCTTCTCGATGCTCACAGGCTGGGGGACGTCGACCGGGTGGCTCATCTGGGGCTACGCGGAGAGGCTGGGGAGCGCGGCACGCTATCCGCTGGGCGTGGAACCGATGATCCCGGGGCTCGTTGTTTCCTCGTTCGTGTGGTGGGTGGGGTGGCGGGCGGTGCGGCGCTAGCGCACGCAGAAAGGCTCCCCTGGACGGAGAGCCTTTCTGAAAAGTAAACGGCCGATGCGCCCTTACGGGAGCTTGATCTGATACTGCTGGATCTTCGTGTAGAGTGTTTTGAGGCTGATCCCCAGTATCTTTGCCGATTCCGCCTTGTTTCCCCTGAAACTCTTCAGAACCCCCTCGATGTGGTAGCGTTCGATCTCCTTCAGCGGGATGGCCGTCCCGAGCTTCTGTTCCGGCTGCGCTCCCGCGGGGAGCGACATAGGGGCGTTGGGAAGCGAGAGATCCTGCGGCTCGACCGCGTTGTTCTTGCAGAGAATCGCGGCCCGTTCGATGACGTTTTCGAGCTCACGGATATTGCCGGGCCATTCGTATTCCATCAGGACTTCCATCGCGCGGGCTGAAATGGACGGCTTGACGCGCGTCTTCATCCTGGTGTTCAGGAAGGACGCGACCAGGAGCGGTATGTCCTGTTTGCGCTGGCGGAGGGGGGGGACCTCGATCGTGATCACATTCAGCCGGTAGAGAAGATCCTCGCGGAACTTCCCGTCCTTCACCTGGTCCTGCAGGTTCTTGTTCGTGGCAGAGAGGATCCGCACGTCCGCCTTGAGCGTGGTGTTGCCTCCCACCCGGCGGAACTCCCCGCTCTGTATGAAGCGGAGGATCTTTGGCTGCACGATCGGGCTGATATCGCCGATCTCGTCCAGGAACAGTGTCCCCTTGTTGGCGATCTCCACGATCCCCTGTTTCATCGCGCGGGCGTCCGTGAAGGCCCCCTTCTCGTGTCCGAACAGCTCGCTTTCGATAAGCGTGTCGGGGATGGAGGCGCAGTTGAGCGTCACGAACGGTTCCTTGTTGCGCAGGCTCCGCTGATAGATGAAGTTCGCGACCAGCTCCTTGCCGGTGCCGCTGGCCCCCTGGATGAGGACCGTCGACTCCGTGGGAGCGACCTTCCCGGCGATCTCGAGCACCCGGCGAAAGGTATCGCTTTCCCCGACCATCTGGAAGGGGCCCTGCAACCGCTCGATCGTTCCCTTCAGCACGTAGTTGTCGATCACCAGCTGACGCCGCTCCACACCCCGCTGAATCGTGGAGAGCAGTTCATCGGCCGTGGTCGGTTTCGTGATGTAGTCGTACGCGCCGAGCTTCATGCATTCAACGGCGGTCTTCACGTCGGCGGTGCCGGTGAGCATGATCACTTCCACGCCGGGGGAGTTCGCCTTCAAGAACTTCAGAACCTCGAGGCCGTCGACCTTCGGCATCTTCAGGTCAAGGAGGACAAGGTCGAACAGTCTTGACTGCACGGCGTTGATGGCACTGACTCCGTCTGAGGCAGTCTCTACGGTGTACCCCGAGCCGGTCAGCAGTGACGAAAGCATGTACCGGAAAGCCTCCTCATCATCGACAACCAGGATGGAGATGTCTTTCTTGTTCATGGAACTCCAGGTCTGTGCAAATTGAAAAATTTTCAAAAATATACCGAAAACCCTGTAAAAAGTCAACGTTTCGTTGATTCTTAAGGGGTTTTTTGATACCATCTCACGACGATTTCTTCCACGTCCCATAACTGGTCTCGCCCCATGCGGATAACCGAACATTTCCTCCAGCCTGTTCCCAAAGTGCTTCTTCACGACCATCTCGACGGGGGCCTGAGGCCGCAGACGGTCATTGAACTTGCCCGGGATCAGGGGTACACGAAGATCCCGACAAAAGACCCGGGCGAGCTCGCCGCGTGGTTCCGCCGGGGGGCCCGCCGGGGGAGCCTCCCCCTCTACCTGGAGGGGTTTGCGCACAGCTGTGCCGTCATGCAGACCGACGAGAGCCTGGAGCGGGTCGCCTACGAGATGATGGAGGATATGCACAGGGATGGAGTGGTCTACGTCGAGACCCGCTACTCCCCCGTGTTCCACACGGAGCGGGGGCTCCACTGGGACGACACCGTGAACGCGGTGCTGAAAGGGCTCGACCGGGGGAAAAAGGACTTCGGGGTCGAGTACGGCCTGATCCTGTGCGCCATGCGGAACATGCAGCTGTCGCTGGGGGTGGCGGAACTCGCCGTGGACTTCAGGGAACGCGGTGTCGGCGGCTCTGACCTGGCGGGGGAGGAGGGAGGGTTCCCGCCAAAGAAGCACATCGATGCGTTCCACTACATCCAGCGGGAGAATTTCAACATCACCGTCCATGCCGGCGAGGCGTTTGGGAAGGAAAGCATATGGCAGGCGATCCAGTGGTGCGGGGCGCACCGGATCGGACACGCCACCCGCCTCATCGAGGATATCGGCTTGGACAAGAAGAACCGCAAGAAGATCGTCCGCATGGGATACCTTGCCCAGTATGTCCTCGACAAGCGCATCCCTCTGGAGATCTGCCTGACGAGCAACGTCGACACCGGTGCCGTGAAGAGCGTTGAAGAGCACCCATTCGGACTCCTGTACAAGTACAAGTTCCGCGTAACTTTGAACACCGATGACCGATTGATGAGCGACACGACCATGACGAAGGAGTTTCAGCTCGCGCACCGGGTGTTCGACCTGACGCTGGACGATCTGGAGAAGCTCACGATCAACGCGATGAAGAGCGCGTTCATCCCCTACAACCGCCGGATCCCGCTCATCTACGATGTGATCAAGCCCGGCTATGCCAAGGCCCACGCGAAGCTGAAACGGTCAGCGTGATCTCTCATGAACGTGTACCTTGTTCGACATGCTGAGGCGTTGCCGGTGGGGGGAGCGGTCACCCGCGATGCGGATCGCACGCTCTCCCCGGGAGGCGAGGAACAGGCGCGCGTGATGGCGAAGGCGCTCTCGCACATTGAACCCTCTGTCGGAGCGGTGATCACCAGCCCCCTCACCCGGGCCCGGATGACGGGAGATGTCCTTGCCTCTGCGTTCGCCGTGCGGCCACCCGTGCGGGCATCGGAGAACCTCTCTCCCGGGTTCCCCTACAAGGCGCTCCTGGAGGAGCTGCTGGAGCAGGGGAAGGCCGGAAGCGTGGTCGCCGTGGGCCATCAGCCGGATATGGCCAACTTCATTTCCTGGTTGGTCGCGGATGCTTCCCCCGTCTCCCTTTCCATGCCTCCCGGCGCGATGGCACACCTTGTGATTGATCCCCTGAGCCCGCAGGACCAGGCCCTCCTGCGGTGGCTGCTCACGCCTGCCGTTGCTGCGGCGCTCTCCCAACCGTCAACCTAAGGAGGTCCCATGAATCTCTCGGTGGTCGACGTAGCGTAGCATAAAGATGTCAACGTCATCCTTGGCCACTCGCATTTCATCAAGACGGTGGAAGATCTGTACGAGACAATCGTGCAGACGAACCCGGGCATGAAGTTCGGGGTTGCCTTCTGCGAAGCCTCGGGCCCGACCCTGCTCCGGTTTGTCGGGAACGACGAGGCGATGATCGCGCTCGCTCAGAAGAACGGGATGGCGATCGCGGCGGGGCACACGTTCCTGATCTTCTTGGACAAGGGGTTCCCGGTGAACATCCTGAACGCCGTCAAGATGGTCCCCGAGGTGTGCCGGGTCTTTTGCGCGAGCGCGAATCCGGTAGAAGTACTGATTGCGGAAACAGACCAGGGACGCGGGATCGTCGGGGTGATCGACGGTTTTGCGACCAAGGGGGTCGAAACCGACCAGGACATCGCCGTGCGGCGGGATTTCCTGCGGAGAATCGGGTACAAACTGTGACGGGAAGGATGGAACTCTTATGACAGAATCGTCGATTTCACGGCGGAACTTCATCCGCACTGTCGCCGGGGGGACTTTCGGGGGGATGATGCTCTACGCTTTTCCCTCGGAGGCCCGCGCAAAGTATGTCGTCGGCCACGACGAGATCGTTGCCGCGGATGACGAGGCCTTCTGGGGCATCGTCCGGTCGCAGTTCCCGCTGCGGCATGAGCCCCTCTACCTGAACAACGGAACCATGGGACCTTCCCCCTACGTCGTGATCGACTCGGTGGTCTCGGAGATGGAGCTGGTCGACCGGACGGGGCGCTACGGCGGGTGGGATGAGGTGCGCCCGAAGGTCGCCGCCTTCATCAACGCCGGTGCGGACGAAATATCCATGACGCACAACGTCACGGAGGGGATCAATGTCGTTGCGAGCGGGATTCCACTCACGCGCTCTGACGAGGTGATCGTGACGGACCACGAGCACGCGGGGAACGCCCTTCCCTGGCTGGCCCGCGCGAAGAGGGA
>Ga0153916_10002794_pt1 | contig 12789 bp, 6 predicted proteins | sample Opewatmetagenome_FD_109642 | JGI IMG/M metagenome (GOLD analysis project Ga0153916, IMG submission 109642) | Freshwater wetland microbial communities from Ohio, USA - Open water 3 Core 3 Depth 4 metaG | ecosystem: Environmental > Aquatic > Freshwater > Wetlands | place: USA: Ohio, Lake Erie, Old...
CCACACCCAGACCCACCCCGCCAGCGACCCCCACACCCACACCCACACCCACACCCACCCCACCGGACCCTTCCTTCCAGCCCCAGCCGCCGATAGCTGCCGCCTTCTTCTATCCCTGGTTCCCCAGCGCTTGGAACCAGGCCAGCGTCTATCCGTACACCAACTACACGCCCTCCCTGGGGCTGTACGCCTCGCGGAACGACGCGGTCATTGACGAACAGCTACGCCTGGCGGCCGGCGCTCACCTCGAAGCCTTTATCTCCTCGTGGTGGGGGCAGGGCCACCACACGGACACAGCATTTCAGCACATTCTCGGTCGGAGTGAGCGCCCCGAGTCTCCCTACCGAAACCTGCGGTGGGCCATCTACTACGAGAACGAGAGCCAGGGCAACCCGACGATGTCGCAAATCGTGTCCGATCTGCAGTATCTGGCCAACAACTACTTCCAGCATTCTGGCTACCTTAGGGTCAACGATCGTCCGGTGGTGTTCGTCTATGCCGACGCTGCCGACGCTTGCGGCATGGCTGACCGCTGGGCGCAGGCGAAAACCCAGGCGGGCGGGAATGTCTACATCGTCCTGAAGGTCTTCCCAGGCTACAAGAACTGCGCCAGCCAGCCCGACTCGTGGCATCAATACGGGCCAGCTGTGGCCTACGATTCCCAAGCGCCCTACTCGGTGACGGTATCGCCGGGGTTCTGGAAGGTGGGAGAGGCGCCGCGTCTTTCCCGCGACTCGGCCCGCATCGAGTCGGACGTCCAGCGGATGGCCGCCTCGGGCGCCTTCTGGCAACTGGTCACCACCTGGAACGAGTGGGGCGAGGGAACAGGCGTGGAGCCTGCGACTGAGTTCGGCACCACTTACCTGGATACTCTCTGCCGCAACCTTCCTGGCACCGCTGCTTGCTCGTCTGGGGCGACGCCTACCCCTACACGCACGCGTACCCCGACACCCACCCCTACGCCGACCGCGACCCCTACGCCTACCCCAACCCCGACCGGTGCGCCTACGCCGACCCCTGTGCCGCCGCCGCCCGGCACCGACCCGCTGCTAGTAGGGGCCGGCGACATCGGCTCCAAGAGCGGCGATGGCGACGAAGCCACTGCCAAGCTGCTCGATGCCATTTTCTCTGGCGGCGCTTTTGGCACGGTGTTTACGGCCGGCGATAACGTCAACGAGGAACCTGTCTATCTCGCCGATTTCCTCAACTACTACGACCCAACCTGGGGCCGCCACAAGGCGCGGACGCGCCCGGCCGCTGGCAACCACGACTACCTGGATCCAAATAATGGAAATACGGCCTCAGGCTACTTCGACTATTTCAACGGTATCGGCAACTTCACTGGCGTTGCCGGCGACCGGGACAAGGGCTACTACTCCTACGACCTCGGCGCGTGGCACATCGTCGTCATCAATAGCAGCTGCTCGAAGGTGGGTGGTTGCGGCGCCGGCTCACCCCAGGAGAAATGGCTTCGCGCCGACCTGGCCGCGCACCCAACAGCCTGCACGGCCGCTTACTGGCACCACCCCCGCTTCAGCTCTGGCCAGCACGGCAGCTCCACCTCGATGCAGCCCATCTGGCAGGCGCTCTATGATTATGGCGCAGAAGTCGTGTTCAGTGGACATAACCACGTTTACGAGCGGTTCGCGCCGCAAGATGCAACCGGCAAGGCTGATCCGATGGGGATCCGAGGGTTCGTGGTAGGCACTGGCGGCAAGAACCACTACGCATTCTCCGCGGCGCCGATCGCCAACGAAGAGGTTCGTAATGACGACACCTTCGGGGTTCTGAAGCTGACGCTGCACTCGAACAGCTTCGACTGGGAATTCATCCCCGAGGCAGGCAAGTCCTTCACCGATTCCGGCAGCCAGTCCTGTCATCAACCAGGACGCCGAGCCTGATCAGTCCGCACGCCTTCGGGCGCAGCGAGCGGGAATAGGCCATCGGACTCGGAGGGGGTGTAGCCTCCGTCCGAGCCTGCTATCTGAGGGCCGTTCAGCGTGCCTCAATACTGAGTAGCGGTTCCTCGGTCGCGGATAGAACCGGAACCATTGCCAGAAAAGCCATTCGTGCCGACGACGGTCCTGTGGCAGAGCGGATCGTCAATGTTGAGGCCCCACTTGACGCTATTGCTGATCGTGTTGCCAATGACTGAATTCTGATCGCACGTAACGGAGTTCGTCGAGTCGATCCGCACGCCGTCACGGCCGCTCCCGGAGATGGAATTGCCCGCTATTTGGTTGAGATCGCTACCTACGATATTGATGCCGTCTTGGGCGGAGTTCTGGATGATATTCTCGGAAACCAGATTGTCGTTGGACTTCTTGTTTCGCTGGTCAGCAACGGTGGAGGACTTGGTGATCTGGATGCCGTGGCCGCCGACTCCCGAGATTGTGCATCGCTCAATACGGTTGTGGCTTGAAGCCAACAGCTCTATGCCGTCACTCGGAACACCGCTGACGATGCAGTCGCGCACGATATTGTGTTCGGAGCTTGTTCCCGCTCCCTTACCGTCAAAGATGATGCCCCGACTGCGCGACAATGTGATTTTGACACGCTCGATGAGGACGTTATTCCCGGCGTCAAGGTCTATCGCGTCGCTGGTAGACCTGAAAGCACCGCCGGCGCTCACCGTGAGGTCTCGGATGGTGACCCAGTTTGCCACCTGGAAGTCGAAAGGCTCTGTGTCCATTGAGGCGCTAGTGTTGTTCTTGATGATCGTCTTGTCGATGCCCTGGCCCTCAAAGACGATGTTCGCGATATTGTCCAAGTCCCAGCGGCCCGTTCCCAGGTCGAAGATGCCTTCCTGGAACGAGATGGTGCCACCGCCGGCTTGGTTCATTGCATAGATCGCGCTGCTGCCCACCGCACTCAGGTTGGTCCCGGAGTAGTCGTTGCCGCCCCATTGGGAGTCCGCATAGTATGTGTTACCGACTCGGGAGATAGTTGTTAGGCGCCCCGTCGGCGTAGGCGTCGGGGTAGGCGTCGGGGTCGGCGTCGGCGTAGGCGTCACGGTCACGGTCGGCGTCGGCGTAGGCGTCACGGTCGGAGTCGGGGTAGACGTCGCGGTCGGAGTCGCCGTTGGCGTCACGGTCGGAGTCGGCGTCGGCGATGGCGTGGGCGTGCCTTCGCCAGCCGTGTCCACCATCAACTGCGGGGCGTTTACCGATTCCCGGCTGCCCAGGCTTAGAGCAGTTGTGTGGGAGGTCGTTAGCGCTAGGCTCACTGCACCGTTGCCAGCTACGAGTGACGTGACATCTAGCTCGTACCAGTTTCCGGCTGCAATCGGACCCGAGGAGTCCACAACCGTAGGTGATATAGCGGGAGCGTTGTTGTAGGTGATTGACGACTCGTCCCACGAGTTGGTGGAAACAGAGCGGACATCGAAGCCGACCGACTGGCTGCTGTTGGCATAGATTCTCAGCACCGCTGAGACCACGTCACCGCTGAGGCCTTGGACGTTGAAGCGTAGGTAGCTGCGCACTATGGGAGAGCCGTCAACCCGCAGTTGCGAGTTCGCGCCATAGTTGGTGTCAGGGTTCAGTTCGTGGACCCAGGCGTCGGCCTCCGGAATGAAGGCCGAGGCCGCCTCCGCGGGCTTGTGAACTCCCGGCGCCAGGACACCCGCTGCCAAAACGCCAATAGCCGCCAATACGCTAACAACCGCAATGCGGCGAGCCACCGTCTTCCACGGCGCTTGTAAGCGCATCGGTCGAGACCTCACAGCCTCGAAAGTCCGCTTCACCTCGGATCCGTCGTTAAGATGCCGTCGTTGAGAGACCATCGTCCTGCCCCTTTCCCGGCAATGGCGGCGCGCCGCTCTTCCGGCTACGACGCCGCACCACCACTACCAACCCCACGACGATCAAGGCCGCGATCCCGCCCAGGACGGGCAGACCGTAGTTGGTTCCGGTGGTCGTGGCCGGCTCGTTGGAGTCGAAATCGGTTGCCACCGGAGCTGCCCCACCGAGGATATCGGCCAGCACCTCCAACTCTCGTGCGCCATGGTTCTCGCTCGGCTCGATATGAGTGTTCTCACTGAACTCGTTCCAGCTTATGAGGCCCACAGCGTCCGGCGATGATCTGATGGCCGCGTCCATCTCCCGCCGGAGGGTTCCTCCGTTGTTCCGATCCACGACCGTCTTGCCGCCTACCAACCTCGCGTCGAATCCGGGGGCCGCTGGGGCGATCCAGAGGCCTCCCTGCGCGTGGACCGCCGCCGCCATAGCGTCGAGCTTCTCCTGATAGCCCCGGGTTTCGGGATTGACTGACGACCAATAGTAGCTGTCGCCGTCGACAATGTCCGCTAGGCGCTGGTATCCGTCCACATTCTTTTCAGAAGCCAGGATTAGCAGACGGCTTCGCAGCGGAGCGGTTACCTCCGCCACTTGATCCCTCGAATACCCCCAGGTGCCGGACCATATCACTAGGGGTTTGCCGAAGATATCGAAGACCTTGTTGTCGGCGTACTGCTGTGCGAAGTAGTCCATATCGGCGGCGATGCGATCCACGGGGAGAGGCCGGCGCTCGAAATCCAGGCTCTCGTACACGATGGAAAGCTTGAAATCCTCTACCACCGCCACCTCCACAAGCTTGTCCAGGCGACGGTTGAGCACCGCCGTGCTCTTCCAACTGACGAGGAAGCCATCGATCCCCGCTTCCTTGGCCCATGTGATGTGCTGGCGCATGACCTCCCTCTCGTCGCTGGAGTAGCGACCGAGGACGGGGTAATCGGTCTTTGCCCGATTCCACGAGGTGGGATCGAACCAGATGTAGTAGTGAGCGAGAACGCGGATCGGATCTCGCTGCATCGACGAGTCCGGAGCCGCGCTGGCCGGCTGAGAGGCTGTGAAGAGAAGCAGCGCCACGGCCGCAAGCCACAGACTAGCGAAGACACACGGTCGTCTCGTTCCGCCGGCCGACGCTGGGCGCTTCGACTTCAGTCTCCGATTCATCAATGGTCCTCCGGCCGAACGCTACGGCGGTCAAGCTTCACTGGACCCGTAGGAGGACGAAAGATCGACAAGAGATACGGGCGGCCGATGAACAACAGACCAAGGGCAAGCGATGCCACTAGAGCGAGGACTACCGTCACATCGAGGTAGCTGATCACCTCGAGCTGCATTTCCTGGTCCCGGGAAAGAACGACAGGCCTGGAGAAAGAGATACCTGGCCCGTCCACCTTAACGCGGTAAGTGCCGCGAGGCAGGGATGTTACCGTCAGCGCTCCTTTCGAATCAAAGGACAGCCGCTCCGAGTGCCCGTCAGGATACTGGAGCCGGATTCCAGAGCCGATCGGAAAGCGGAATAGCGCATCTCGCGCCGTGAATCGGGCGGAGTAGAGGGACAGCTGGACTTGCCACTCTTGGTTCTCGCTTGGATAGAAGCGCTGTTGCTTTGAGTTGACAACGTTCGAGCCCCGAACGGTCACGCTTTCGACCGAATACAGGATCTTCGTCTCTTCGAGGCCAGAGGAGCGCCGTACCACACGACCTCCCGGTAACCACTTTGGTTCAGAGTTCAGAAACGTCTCATGGGCGCCCGTACTGCTGGTCACGGTGGCTGAAGTAGCCTCTTGCCAGTCCACTGGGCGTCCTGCCAGATCGACGAGACGCAGGCCCACTGGGTAGCTGACATCGAAGCCGACCTGCAGCCGAACGCTGGACGTGATCTTCATTTCGCGGCTGGGAAAGAAAACGTCGTCCGACCAACGAGCGAAGGCCGCCCGAACGCCGGCCTGGGAGTCATCCCAAGGGAGGACCCCTAGCCGGTAACTGCCGGCCCGGTCGATCCCGATCCTGCCGATGCCGTCCTGGCCTGAAACGAACGTGGAAAATTCCGCGTCCGGAGCGGCAGGAACAATAAGGAAGCGCGCGCCCGATAGTGCAGGGACCGTCTCAACCTCCAGTACCGCTGGGTTGATGCGCAGCTGCGAGGACGCCGTGGCTGGCGCTAGTCCTCGCGAAGCTATCCCGTTGAACACGGCGCTCAGCGGATGGTAGCCTGCTGACAAGTCGCCCGAGATGCGCAATGTGACGGTGGCGGTCGTATCCGTCAGAGCCCTCCGCCACTGACCATCCAGGTAGAACTCCACGCCCACGTTTGGAATGCCCTGGCCTGAGGCGGTGGTGAGGCGGGCGGCGACGGTAACGGCTTCGCCGACCGTTACGGGCTCCGGTTCTACTATGGTTAAGACAGTGTCGACCACCACGGGTTCTTCCGCACGCGCCACAGAACCTAGCGCAACACCCAGCGAGGCGAAGAGAGCCGCGATTACAGCCCAACGAAACAGATTCCGCATCACTCGTCGCTATCCTGCCCCAGTGGAGCGCCGAATCTAATGGCTCGCTTGCGGGAAGAGATCGGCCCCAACGCCGCCCAGGCGATGACCAACCCAGGCAGGATCAGTGCCAGGCTGTAGGCACCGTAGACTACAGCACGCCGGGGCTCGGTCGCCCGCTCAGCGCCGCGCTCCGAAGAGACGAAAATGGGCTCACGTGGAGCCTGATAGAAGTCGAACGCGTTGAAGATGCTGCTGGCCTTCGCATCGCGCTCGGCGAGCGGCTCAAGGCTCCAGTTCTCCTCGATGAATTTGAGGATCGAGGTGAAGTCTAGCGTGGTGTGGTCGATGTACCCTCGTCGCGCGTAGGGGCTAACGAGTAGCGCCGGCACCCGGAAGCCATAGCCGTACTTGTCCACCCGCGGAGGCGACACGTGGTCGTACCAGCCCCCCCAATCGTCGTAGGTCCACATGAACGCCGAGCTGTACCACGCATCGGTCCGCATCAACTCGCTGATGAGGGCCCTCACCAGCCTTTGACCAGACCGCAGGCTCCCTGGCGGGTGTTCGCTGGCACCCGATGGGGCAATGAACGCCACGGCCGGCAGTGTCCCATTCTGGGCATCTTTGAAGTACTCGTTCAGGTCCACGATATGGCTGGACAGCTCGGGATCGTCGATGAAGCGGGCCATGTTAAGCAGGGGCACCCACACCAGCTGGGAGGCCCGATTGCCGGGAGGGTTCGGTACAGTTCGGTAAGTCAGCCCGGGATCGTAGTTTTGCACATAGAACTTCCAGGAGATGCCGCGCTCCTGAAGGCGATCGAAGATCGTGGGGAGGTCGCCTAGTCCCGCCGGCGGGAGGCGATCGCTCCCGCTGCCCGGTGCGCCCGCGATCCAGTACAGGTGGTTCATGAGACTGCCTGACGCGGCCGAGCTGAAGAAACGGTCGAAGAGCACGTACTGGTCGGCGATGTTCCAGTAGTAGGGGAGGTCGCGGTCGCCGTAATAGCCCATGGCCTGGCGGCCGTCCTGGTTTCGAAGCTCCAACGCGTAGACGAACCCGTCCATGCGCCCGTTGTTGTACTGGAGGCGGTGTGTGCCGGCGCTGTGGTCCGGGTCTGCAGGCTGCACGTCGTTATCGCCGATGTGGAATGGCTCGACGCACTCATCAGTGGGGTCGGTGGGGTTCACAGGCATGCATGTGCCGGGCGGTATGCCGTCTGCCCGCGGATATGTACCGAAATAGTTGTCGAAGGAATGATTCTCCTGCATTAGCACTACAAAGTGCTCAATCGGCGTGTTCGGTTTGGGCTGCTGGCGGGGCTCGTCCGCCCTCGCGCCTTGGGCGCCGGCGAGCGTCACGCCGATGACGGCCGCGCTGAGGGCGAAACCAAGAATTCGGGCCCTGTTCATGGGCGCACCTCGTAGATGATAATCACCGGCTTTTCCGCCTTCTCCCCGTCTGGCGTGGTCACCGTCACTGACTCAGTGTGGACAATTCTCCCGTTATACCGGTCGGCATACCTGAGAATGCGATCGGAGAAGAAGGGAGAGCGATTGGCAGAGAACGCGTCCCAGACCACATACTGAAGCTGACTATTGCGAAGCAGTAGGTCGGGATTGGAGACGGGGTCGTAGGCAGGGTTTCGATGCAACGGATTGGGGCTAACCGACAGACCGTAGGCTTTGCGGTGTCCGTAGAACTGGAGGATGTTGGCCATCGACGGCCCGACGGTCAAAAGCTCCCCGCCTTGGGGGACATGCTCGTCGATCCATTCTCCGGCCTCGCGCCCGCCCGGCACGCCTCCCGAACCCGCGAGGAAGCTGGCGGAGGTTGAGGGTTGGATCCGCTGCCAGCTGGGGATGAGAAGGGTGATGGCCACGATTCCCGCCGCCAGCGGCGCAACCCAAGCGCCATTCAGTCGCCAGCGCAGAATACTGAGGCTCTCGGCCGGAGACCAACAGGCCAGCGTCCGCGCGGCAAGTACGGCAATGGGGGGCGCGATAGGCAGAAGGTACTGGAACCCTTTGACCGGCCACAGTTGAAAGAACAGCGCCGGCACGGCGATCCATGAGACGAGGAGCGTCTCCCTCCACGAACTCTCACGGCGCAGCAACCAGAGCCCGGCGATGGCCGACAGGATGACCAGCGGGCCGATGACCTCGGGAACGGTCGTGGGGTAGAAGGACCAGTCGTGGTTGGGACGCCGGAACAGCTGCCAGACCAAGTACTGCCCTCCGGTCCCCGTTTCTCCCGCGAAGACCAGCGAGAGCGGGAACGGCGCGATCACCAGGGCTATGACCGCGGTGGAGAGCACAAGGTCCCTGGGGCGAACACGAACCTCAGGACAGAGGGCGAAGAACGCGTAGATGGCGCCCAGAAAAAGGATGCTGGTCTCTTTCGACAGAAACGTCAGGCCCATGGCCGCACCCGCAGCGTACAGCCAAGCGGGGCGCTCAGTCGCTGCGAAGCGCGCCAGGAAGTACAGGCTCAGCGTGGCGAATAGCGTCATCGGCCCATCGAGGAGAACTTGACGGGTTACGACCACATGGTAGGGCATGAGCGCCATCAAAAGAGCGGCAAGCATCCCCGCCCTGCGTCCGTAGAGAAGGCTCCCCAGCATGTAGACGACGCAGATGGTGGCAACGCCGACCGCGACAGATAAGAGCCGTCCAAAGAAGTCATTAGCCCCAAAGTGGTAGCCGATCGACAGGATCGACTGGAAGAGAAGTGGATGGGCACGAAAGATAGCAAAGAACTCCTGAAGCTTTGGATCGTTGGCGATGGATGCCGCCTGGCCTGCGTAGACCGCCTCGTCGCCGTTATAGCCGAGAGCGTTGATCTGCCAGACCCGTAGGCCGATACCCGCGCCAAGGGTGCCAACCAGTGCCAGCGCCGGAACCACCAGTCGAGCCGTTGTCGCAGTCCTGGCAATGGTTCCAGTCATAGCGCGGCCCGCCGGGCTCCGGCGCACAAGGATATCTGCGCCGAGCACAACAGCAGCTGTCAGGACTAGCACAAAGAAACAAGCCGTAGCCTGAATCACGCGAACGATCGCAGCAACGACGCGCCTCGCCGAGGCAGGACGCGCACCACCAAAGTCTAGCTCGGTCAAGAAGTCCTCACGCACGTCACAAATTCTTCCCAGAGGGCCCGCCGTCGTCGGCAGGCAACCTTGCGCAGCCTGGTCGCACCCTCTTCTCTACAATCCGCTCTGGGATCGACGCTAACCTTGTCACCGGTCGGTTTCCTTCTCGGAGCAGAGGCGGCCCGCCGGGGGACCGCAACCACTCGCGACTCACAGGCACTGTGGCGGGCCTTTCTCCTCCCAGCGTGCGGCCAGACCCTTTTCGGTGCTGGCCTTCACCGATCCCGCGTGGGCATCTAGGGCCTCCTGGGGGACCTCCGGTGCGCACGTCGCGCCCTCCTTCGGCGCTCTCACCCCGAGCAGGGCCGGCAACTGCTGCCACCAGTCGCGCGTCTGCCTCCTGATGAGGGTGGCAGGGCAACCAGCTAGCGCTTCCGCGATGATCTCGCGCTCCATGCGGCGCAGATCCTCCCCATTCCAGAAGTACAGGAAAGGCGCCAGCGCGGCATAGGGCGGAAACCCATAGGCGTCCTCACAATTCCTCAGGAGCGTCTTTGTGGCCTGTGAGGAGGCAAGGGAGACCTGAAGGTCTGGCCCAACTTCGATAGCTACCAGATGGGAGAGCGTCCCCTCTCGAGCCGTCACGACGCCAGGGATTAGCCGCCCGACGGAGTACTTGGGTGGCGGCACTATGATCTGCGCCACGGCGTTGACAGACGCCATCGGCAGTGGCATCCGAGCGAGCATCAATGCCGTCTGTCGCCCGGACTTGGAGTGCACCCGACTCTGAACCCGTAGCGCAAGCCTCTCCCAGGGGGACAGGGCCGCGCCGTCTACCGCCTCCAGGGTGTGGCGACTGATGGTGAGCGGCTTCGGATAGCAGAGAAGTTGGCCATCACGGCGCAGAATTGCCATGTCGTCAGACAGGAACGAGAGTGGATGATGGGTGACCAGGCGGAGAATCGTGGTTGTCTTTCCCGTGTCGGTTGGGGCGGTCACTAGAAGCGCCTTTCCGTCTAGGGCGACGCATGCCCCGTGCACGAGAGCGTACCCCTTCCGGACGAGCATCCACCGCAGTATCGGCTCGACAACGTTTGTGTACAGGACGTGCGGAGACCACATAAGAAGAGGGCTCGCCAGCACTTCGGTTGACTCGGCTTGAGCGATCTTGACCCAGAACCCGAGCGGGCCCAAGACTTCCTGATAGCAGAACTCATGGCGGCGGCCGTCAGATGCCCCGAGTGAGCCGTCTCCCGAAGAAGGAGAACGCCCGATCCTTATCGTCACATCTGCCCGCTCCACCGGCGCCGAGGTCCGAAAGTGCTCGAGTTCGGGCAGTCGGGCCTCGGATGCAATGCGAACGATGCCGTGGATGTCATAGGCAAACTGCTTCCCGTGAGGTCTTGACGGCGCGCTGGGCCAGATCCACCCATCGGCGATGAGATACCGCGCCAAACCTAGCACCAGCAGGGTGATGAGATTGGACAGCAGATAGTGGATCCCGAGACCCGAGGTCAGGATCACCAAGAAAGGTCCCCGCACCAACAGCGTGCCGTTGTTCACCAGAAGGAACTGCCCCAGACGGCGCAATTGACGTTGCCCTGAGGCCCGATCGCCAAACACCCACGCGTCGGCCAGCCCGAAGTTCCACAGGGTCGACCCCTGGGTGGCTAGCGCCGCCGATAGCAGGTAGTGTAGCCCTCCCAAGCCGGTGAATGCCGCTAGGAACAACTGATTCACTAGCAGCCCAGACAGACCGACGAGCCCGAATCGCGTTAAGCGTTGCGTGACTCCACTGAAGCGGAGCGCAAACAGACAGGTGAGGTATCGGAGGCCCTCGCGGATTGTACCCTTGGTTTGACCGGAGTGCCGGCTCCCAAATCGGAACGGGATCTGCGAGACATTGAGGTGAGGATTTCGAACCAAGATCTCCAACAAGATCTTGAAACCTCGTGGGCGGAGGCGCTCCGGATCGACGGAGTCACGGCGCACAAGGAAATAACCGCTCAACGGGTCGCTCACATTTCTGAGGCGCCTCGGAAAGAGGATACGAGCGGCCCAGGTGCAAAGCTTGGACGTGACCAATCGGACAGACCCGAGACCCGCGGCATCGCCTGACTGGGCATACCGGCTCGCCACGACGATGTCAGCTCCGGTGCGCTTCGCACAGTCGAGCAGGCGGGAGAAGACTTCCGGCGGATGCTGGAGGTCAGCGTCCATGACGACGACCCACTGTCCCCTGGCCGCTCGCATTCCCTCTACGACCGCTCCACCAAGTCCATTGCTGCGACGCCCAGGCGGCCGGTGGATCAGCGAAATGGGTAGAGGCGATTGCCTGGATACCTCGGAAACGATCGCCGGGGTGTCGTCAGCGCTGTCGTCCACGAAAACGACCTCGGTAGAGACTCCAGCGGTGGCCTGTTCGATGCGAGTAACCAGCCGTTCGACGTTTTCCGCCTCGTTCCGGGTCGGTATGACGATTGACACGGTCGGCCCAAGCAACCTCGTTTCACTCGCCGGCCGTTGCGTCGCTATTCGTTGTCCGGTACTACGCCCATTAGGCCGGCCAGGCCGTGCTATCGCTGTCATGGGCCGGTTCCTCCTTAACTCCTGGCGTGGTGCTCGCCTCTCCGTCGCCGTTCTTGCGATCCGGGCGCACAGCTGGACGATCCAAGAATTCTTGCAGACCGTCGCGACCTATACGGTAGCCCGTTCTGCCGCCAAAGAACCTTGCCGACAGATGTCCTCTTCGTATCCATCGGCGAACCGTGGTTGGGGTCACATGCAGGAGCACCGCGATATCGCGCACCGTTAGCCATTCCGGCTGGCGAACTCGTCGTCGGACTTTGACCCCTTCAGATGTCAAGCCAACCCGTCCCCGAACGCTCACCAGCGCCCAAGCAATGAGCCCGGCCCGGAATCGCTAGTCCTCTCCCTGTGCAGCACCAGGAGGCCACGATTCCGGACCGGGCTCTATAAGCCGGCCCCGCGCATGCGGGTTCTTGCCTTACATGGACCGACCCGCTATACTAAGAACGCACGGGGTGTCCCACACCTGGTGCTGTCGCCTCGCTGGCCGTCAAACCGTGCGAGGCGGCATAATTTCTAGACCCAGACCCCAACGCCACAATGTCGAGCCCGCGCCGACATTGCATGGGGAAAGCAGTCGCCGCCCTCGTCTCTTTCCAGGATGGTCGTGGGCTTCTTTACCCTCCAAACGAATGAGCTGAAGCGATAAGCTCCAGGCGGCGACAAAACACATAACATAATTTGGCCTGCGATGTCAAGCGTTAGGCGGACATGTTGGCGAATATTTGGCCAGGGAGCGTCTGAGTTCACACAGACTGTCCCCATTTTTGATTGGTACGGGGGCCGGATAACGATTAACGTTCTCGGAACAAAGGTGGTCAGACTGCCC
>Ga0153916_10002795_pt1 | contig 12788 bp, 10 predicted proteins | sample Opewatmetagenome_FD_109642 | JGI IMG/M metagenome (GOLD analysis project Ga0153916, IMG submission 109642) | Freshwater wetland microbial communities from Ohio, USA - Open water 3 Core 3 Depth 4 metaG | ecosystem: Environmental > Aquatic > Freshwater > Wetlands | place: USA: Ohio, Lake Erie...
AAGTCAAAGCCCAAGGCCTCGGCCAGACCGATGCATTGGTTGGTCACGCCGACCTTGTCGTCCACCACGATCCAGCAGCTTGCGCCCATAACCCTCATCCCATTTATTGAGAATTCAGTAAAGAGTTGACGTTTTTTCCCTCATCCCAACCCTTCTACCCATCCGGGCACCGAGGTCCCGGAGGGAGAAGGGCTTTTCATCCCTCTCCCTCCGGGAGAGGGACCGAGGGTGAGGGAGGCGGATAAGAAGACATTGTCATGTAATTGCTGCAAAGTCAGCAAATCTCGCGCGGCTTGAGTCAACATGCCATCTACGGCAAACTCTAGCGGCCGCAGGCTGTCGGCAGAATAGAGAGAATGACCGCATCATGCAACACCACCCTCAGGCCGTGAACCTGCCGGCGCGGAAAGACATTCGCCGCATCCTCATTATAAAGTGGAGCGCCTTGGGAAATATCGCCTACACCACCGCGGCCATGGAAGATGTGTGCCGCGCCTTCCCCCACGCCGAGATACACATCAACACCATGCCGGTCTACCAAAACCTGTTCGAAGGCGACCCGCGCTTCAAAAAGATCATCGCCATTCCCCTGCGGCGCCAGGGTCTGCGCAACTCCCTCCGCTGGCTGCGCGAGGTGCGCGACAACCGCTACGACCTCATTGTCGACTTTCAATCCAACGATCGCTCGCGCATCCTGCTGGCCTTACTCAGGCTCAGCGGCGCCAAGGTGTCCTTCATCACCGGCAACCAGCGGGGCTTTCCCTATCATCTGGGCCCCGCCCCTTTGCCGGAAACCGCCCACGCCCTGGAGCGCCAGCGCGCCAACATCGCCAGCGCCGGCATTCCCATCGCAACGCCGCTGCCGACGTTTCATATCCAACCGCGGCACCGCGAGCATGCCGAGGCGTTGCTGCGCGACCACCGGCTTTTGGGCAAGCGTTTCGCCGTATTCCTGCCGGGCTGCCAGGCGGCCGGTTATCTCAAGCGCTGGGGGGCGATACGCTTCAGCGCGCTGGCCATCTATCTGCGCGAGGCCGGTTATGACAACGTGGTGCTGCTCGGCGCCGAGGACGAACAAGAGGAGTGCCGGCGCATTGAAGAGGCGTGCGGCGACTGGCTCGTCAATCTCTGCGGCCAGACCGAAATCCTGGATTTGATCCCGCTGTGCCAGCACGCCGCCTGCATCGTCGCCAACGACACCGGCACGGCCCACCTCACCGCCGCCGCCGCGGTGCCCATGCTGGTGTTCTTCGGCCCCACCGATCCGCGCCGCGCCAGACCGGCCGGCGACCATATCACCACCCTGCAAGCCGACATCTATTGCATCAACTGCTATCGCAAGGACTGCAGCCATCACAGCTGTACGGAATTGGTCAGTCCCGAGGCGGCGTTCGCCGCGATCAAGAAAATCGGGGCGGTCTGAGTTCGGCGCTTACGGCTTGGTGGCGATGAAAATGGTGTTGTACATCAGGCCATACTTGAGGGCGTCTTCGGGACCGGAACAATACTCCTCGACCTTCAGCCCCGCATTGCGCAGATAGTCGACGAAATCCCGGCCGTAGAGCCGTTTGTGGTCCACATCGCAAATGATATCGCGAGTGGCGATCGGCATATCCGCCGGCGGCCGGTAAGTGGTCTTCAAGGCATAGATCAAGGGCACGGTCAGAAAGGCCTGTCCGCCCGGCTTCAACACCCTTGCGATCTCGGCAAAGGCCCGCTCATCGTTGATCACATGTTCCAGCACGTCAAAGGCGATCAAATAATCAAAGCTCGCATCGGGGAAGTCTATCGCCGAGATGTCCAGCTTCTTCAAGCGATCTCCGTAGCGCGCCTTGGGATTGACGTCGCCCATGACATAGTTGGGCAAATCTCCGAAGAGCTTTTGGAAAATCCGTTCCGGCGCGAAATGCAGCACCTTGGCATTCTGCAAATCGACGGCCCGTTCTTTGAGGATCAAGGCGAACTGGCGATGGCGCTCCAGGCTCGCGCAGTTGGGGCAACGCGCCTCGCGGCGGCCGCGCAGGCGCATGGAGACGAAATAGCCGTAATAGTCGCAGATCGGACAGAGGCGTTTCGTCCGTTTTTCAAAATGCTGCAAGGGATCGCGCAGGGTGCCGCGTATCCATTCTTCCGCGAAACGTCGCGGATAAGTAATCTTTCCCATGATCTACCTGACCTTCAAGATTGACTGCACTCGTTCCATGAATCTTTACACTACCGGCCGCCTCACTTCCATGGACGGCGCCCCTTCAGGCAATAGACTGTTGCCGTGACGGGCAATCTGGTGATGTTCGTAGAGCTTGGCATACTTCAAAAACACGTAAAAGGCCCCGATCACCGAGGTGATGAATCCGGCCCAGCCGTTGAGAAAATTGCGTTTGAAAAAATAGATGCGCAGAAAGAACAAGGGGGGATAAAACACCATGATCCAGGGATTGGGCGTCCGGCCCTTGGCGACTTTGTCCGCCACCAGTCCCGTGGAATAGCCGTTGATCTTGCTTATTCTGTCGTGAATGTCGATCTCGCCATAGTGATAAAAAAAGCCGGACAGGCGCTTGATGGTCCCCTGCAACTTGGGCGCGGCGTGCACCGGCATGTCGCTCATGCGGCCCTTGGTCTTGTCGAACAGGCGCAGGAAATAATTCATCCGCGTCTTGGGGCTGATCATGCGCCAGAACAGCTGTTCCTGGCGCGGCAGCTCGTAACCGTCGGCCTGCGGGCCGGATTGCATCAGCTCGCGTATCTCGGTCTGCAACTCGGGCGACAAGGCCTCGTCGGCGTCCAGCACCAACACCCAGCGGTTGGCGGCGGCATCGATCGCCATCTGCTTCTGTTTGCCGTAACCCATGAAGGCATGCTGTGAAATGCGGCATGGGTAACGCGCGGCGATCTCCAGCGTCTTGTCGGTGCTGTAGGAATCGAGCACCACGATCTCGTCGGCCCACTTGACCGCCTCCAGACATGCGCCCAGGGTGCGTTCGTTGTTGAAGGTCGTGATACAGACGGATAATTTTTCCATGCTCATGCCCTCTCATGCCGTGCCGGGCCGCCCAACACCCGGCGGTAAACCTCTTCGGTCTTTTCCACCATGCGCGCCAAAGTCAATTCGCGCGCGGCAAATTCCCAAACGGGCGCGAAGGCGCGCCGCGCCGCATCGAGATTCGCCAACACGCGATTCACCGCGCCCGCCAACTGGCCGGGATCGCCATATTCGACCAGAAATTCCGGCGGCAGGATATCGAGCGCCCCCGGCACGCGGGTAGAGACCACAACCCGCCGCGCGTGCAGACCCTCCACCAGCACATAGGGAAATCCTTCGTTGCGCGAGGCCATCACCATCACATCGGCGGCGGCGAGCAAGGCGGGCACATCGCGGCGGAAACCGCACAAACGCACCCGCTCACCGAGATTCAATTCGCGCAGCAGCGCTTCCAGGCGCAGACGCTCGGGCCCGTCGCCGACGATGAGCAACGTAGCCGCCACCCCCTGCCACGCGCGCAACAATTGATCGAACCCCTTGGCCGGCACCAGGCGTCCCACCGCCACCGCCACCGGCCCTGGCATTCCCCCCGCCGCGTCGCGCAGCGCATGCGCACCATCCTCAGCCGCGACCGCGACAGGCGCGATGCCATTGTAGATGATATCCACCTGCGACTGATCGAACTGCTCCGCCACCTTGCGGCTCACCGCGATCAGCCGGTCATAGCCGCGAAACATTGCCGTATCGCGTTTCAGATTATGCACGGTGGCCACGCAATGCGCGCGCAACCACGGCCGCAGCAGACCCACCATCGCCGCCGCCTTGTTGGCCTGGGCATGCACGATGTCGGGGCGATGCGTGCGCAGCAGGCCGTAAAGCCGCGCCAAGAGCAGCGGGTGATAACGCCAACCCGACAAATCCAGGGCTTCGACATCGACACGCGGACTCAACCTGTCGCGAAATTCCGGATGGGCGATGGCAATCACCTCATGGCGCTCCGCCAAGTGATTGCACAAATCGACGAAGTGGCGCTCCAAGCCTCCGGTGCCGCGACCGCACAGCACCTGGCAAATCCTCATGACGCCCTCGGCGCGCCGTCACGCAACCGCACCGCGGCCAGGGCCCAGCCCAGGCACAGCCAAAATATGATACCGAACCAGTTGGAGAAGAAACTCGAACTGGGCCCGAGCGGCCATAGGTAGACCACAACCGCCGCCATCGGCCCAAATAGCCATGGATTACGCGGCTCAAGGCGCCAACTACGCCACAGATGCCGCACCCATACGATTACCAATAAGACGAAGCCTATAAAACCGGGCACGCCCGCCTCTGACAAGAACTCAAGATAGCGATTATGCGGGTGCGTGGCGCACCGCATAGCCACGTCCGCCGGCAGACCGATGACCGGATCGTCGCAGGCCTCGCGAAAATTCTTCATGCCCACCCCCAGCAGCGGGCGCTCGCCGGCAAGGTGCAAGGCGCTGCGCCATAACTGTCCGTAAGGAGAATCGTAAATCCCCTTGGCGGTCACCGCGGTTTCGGTTACATGGCGACCGAACATGTTTTTATCGATCAGCGCCAAGCCAACCATTCCCACTATCGCCAATGACAGAACACCGGCAAGCAAGGCCCGCAACGCGCCCCTCTGCACCACCGCGGCAAACACCATTCCCGCCAAGACCAACAGCAACGCCATGCGTTCGCCGCTGATAAACACCGCGCCTATCAGCACCAGCACCATCAACCCCCATGCCGCCTTGGCCCATCCTCGATCCCAGACATGCCAGGCAAACGCGCCCAGCACCGCGGGAAACATCATGTCGGTGATGAATATCCCCACCCGCAAGCCGCTGAAGGGGCCGCTGAGGCGCGTTTCACCGGGCCGCACACGCCCAAACAGGTCGGCACCCGTCAGATATTGCAGCCAGGCATCACAGGCAACAAAAACCACCACGCCCGTCACCACCCATAGCAAGCGGCGCATCCATGCCTCATTCAACACCCAAGTCTCAAGGGCCGCCGCGAAGATCAAGAAACGTATCCACGGCGCCGCCTGACTGTACGAGACGCCGCTATCGAAGGCAAAGTGGCTGATAAACAGCATCCATACCCACAAGCCGATGCCGACCTTGAACCAAAGACTGCGCGCCCAAGCCCAATCGCGCGCCACGGCGCTGCGCACCAAAAACAATATCACCGTCAACGACAGGGCGACATCCACGGCGATTCTGCCGCCGAGAAAACACAGCGGCAGCAACATCACCAGCACGCGCGCGCTCAACAGCAATCCGGTTTCCAAACGGGTATTCACCATTATGCCACCCCTGCACCTTGCATTAATTCCCTGCGCAGCGCATCGAGCCGCGCACTGGCCTGATGAATATCCAGCCGCTGCACGGCGTGCTCGCGCGCCGCCTCCTGATAATGCCGCTGCAACTCCCCATCCTCGGCAAGGCGCACTATCTGCTCCGCCCACAGCGCGGCCTCCCCGCTATCGAGCAACACCCCCGCGTCGTCGACCAGCTCGGGGATGCCGCCGCGACGGCTAGCCACAACGGCACAACCGCTGCTCATGGCCTCGAGCACCACCAAACCCAGGGGTTCGTCCCACTGCGAGGGGATCACCGCGATGGCGGCGCGCTTGAAGCGTTCCATCGCTTCTCTATGCGACAAGTATCCGGTGATCTCGCCCTGCGCACCGAGCCGCTGCATGGCCGCGATGACCTGCTGCTCGTAATCGCTGGCCAAGGTCGGATTATCGAAACTGCGCGCACCCACCAGCACGAAACGCCAGTCGGGCAATCGATCCTTAATCCTCAACGCCGCCTCGGCGAAGAGCAAGCCGCCTTTTTGCGGGGAAAGGCGGCCCACGAAAACGATATCGCGCCGTTTTTGCTCGCCCGGAGTCAGCATCGCGGTATCCACGCCGTTCAACACCACCCGCACCTGGGCGGCGCGAGGATGGTCCTCGATGCCTTCCAGCATGCAGCGCCGTAAGTAGCCGCTGACACACACCACCGCCGACACCTGCTCCAAACAACGCGCGCGCTGTGTTTTTTCGCGAATGCCGCGTATGGTACGGGGATCGTTGTGGATGTACAGCAGGATCGGCGTTTCCGGAAAGGCCTTGCGCAGCGCCGCGACGTAAACCGGGCGGTTGTGCACCTCAATGCAGGCGGGCGGCATATCGCGCAGAGTACGAATCACCCCCTGCACATAACGCGCGCCGCGGCGGCCGTACCACCACGCTGCCGGCGTCACCGGCACGAAACGCGCCGGATCAAACGGCGCCGCGACCTTCTCGCCCAGTATCCTGATCCGCTCCGCAAAACCGCTCGCCGCGGCAGTGTCGCGCACGCAGATACTGATGGCGCCCGCCCCTTGCTGCTGGAAGGCCTCGCTGTGCGGCAGCACGATCGCCAGCGGCGCGCCAGCTACGGTCATAAAAATTTCACTTCCGAACAACCCTTAAAGAAATTCTCACCGCAAAGACGCAAAGAGCGCGAAGAAATATTTGGGGAACATAAAGTCCTATTTTTTGCGTCCTTTGCGTCTTTGCGGTGAATATTCATTTTCTTCATCATCTCCCGCTACGCGCCGCCACCGCCTCCTGATAAACCTCCATGGTCGCCGCCAGCATGCGTTCCAGGGTGAAGGGCTGCTGAACAGGAACCCGCGGAGGCGCGCGACGCCACGCCGTCAGGCGCTCAACCACTTGCCGGATATCACCCACCGCCGCCCGACCCTCGGGCAGGATTGCGGCGAGCTGCTCGCCGACGCCGCCGTGATCATACGCCACCACCGGCCTGCCTAACGACAGGGCCTCGAGGCTCACCCGCCCGAAGGCCTCCGGATCGCGCGACAGCGACAGCACCACGTCGGACACCGCCATGATCTCGCGCAGATCGCCGCGATGGCCCAACAACGTAATGTCACCGCCCAGTCCCTGCGCCTCAATTTGGGCGCGCAGCTCCGATTCATAATGACGTTTGCGCGGGTGCGTCCCGCCCACCAGCAAACCATGCACGGGTATATTCTCCCGCCTGAGCGCGGCGATCACGGCGATAAAATCCTCTTGCCCCTTCCAGCGGCTCAAGCGCGCCGGCAACGTCAACACGTATTTGCCATGCAGGGAGGGATGCTGTGCCCGCCAGGCCTCCAGCCACGCGGCGGGCGGCGTGTAGCCATACGGGTAAGCGGCGGGATCGACGCCGCGATGGATGACGCGGATATGCGCCGCCTCCACCCGGGGATAATGTTTCAACACATGCGCACGCACCGATGCGGAGATGGCGATGATGCGCTCGCCGCGCACCATCACCGAGCTGTACCAGCCCGGCGTATAGAAACCGTGCACGGTGGTCACCAGCGCCGGACGCTCCGCGGGCGGCAGGCCCTTCCAGGCGCGATAGGCGATCCAGGCCGGCAGGCGTGAACGCAGGTGCAATACATCGGGACGCGTCTCGCGCAAAAAACGCCTTAATTTAGGGATCCAACGCAGCGTCGCGAGCCGCTTGGCGCCTACATCCCACGCCAGGTGCGTGCTGCCTTCGGCCAGCAATTGCTCCACCATCCGTCCTCCGGCGGAGATGACGACGGAACGATGCCCGTCCTGCACCAGGCGGCGCGCCACTTCCAGGGTGCCGCGCTCCACACCGCCCATCTCCAGGGCGGGAAGCACTTGCACCACCGTCAAACCGCGCTTTGCAACCACCGCTTATATATCTCGGCCGCGCAACGTGCCGCCTCGTTGAAAGGCGCTTGCGGCGCATGCATGGGCGCGCCCGCCTGCCACGCCGGGAAAAAAACGGCCGTCCCCTCCAGTGCCGCGATCTCGCGGTTGGGCCTGGACTTGCGGCGCGGTACGGGCAAGATACCCGTCGCGGCGCCGTCGGTCAGGGATTGGTAAATCAGCGCCAGACTGTCTTCGCTGACCCATACCTGCTCAACATCCTTGATCCGGCTGTACATCCAGTTGGGATCGGCCTCGTAATGCGGAATACAAAAGACGTTGGTCGCGGACAAGGCCTGCATGCGCCGCTCCGTCTCCGCCAGGGTTTGCATGGTGGTGGTCAAGAACCAGCGGTGTTGGGGATGACGCGCGATGATCTCGGTGATCTGCGCGATGATCTCGTCGTCCGACCAGCGATACTGCGGCGCCGGCCCGCCGATGATGATGATGCCCGTCCCGGCTTCCCGCGAACGCGGCTCGCTCGGCGTGGAAAGGACGCCGCGGGTGGCGACCACCCGCGACGAGCTGCGGGCGCCCATATGCTCGGGGATGATGCACAGGTCGAAAAACCACCTCGGCAAGAAAGGCTTGCTAAAGGTAATGATGCGCCCCCCTCTCACCCAGCGCGCGGCAAGCATCGACCAATGGGACTCGCGCCCCACCCCGATCAGAATATCCGGATCGGGCAACTCCACGGGATAACGCCCGCGCAGACCGCTGCGCCACGCCCTCCCTACACCCACCAGGGGCGCCGCATGGACGCGCAAGTCGCAGTACGACTCCAGCGCCTTGAGCAGGCTGCGGGCCTGTCCGTCGCTGGACGAGGGACGGCCGCGAAACCACCACACCACAATTTCGCGGGATGCGCCGCGTGCGCCGTCGCGGGTCTCAGTCACATGCCACCGCGACCGCCCAATATGTACTGGGCCCCGCAATAGGGACACTTCGCCTGTCCGGTCTCCTCGATAGGCAGGAACACGCGGGGATGGGAGTTCCACAAACTCATCCCCTCCATCGGACAATGCAAAGGCAGATCGGCGCGCGTAATCTCATAGCGATTTTGCGCGTTGGGCTGCAATGTCTTGGTCTTGGTCTTGGTTTTGCTTTCTGAGCGAGTGCCGCGAGTCGTACCCACGAATATCTCCTTTTATTCAGCGGCGAGTGACGAGTTGCGAGTGGCGAGGAACAACTTCAGGAAAGAGGCTTTTACTCGCTACTTTCTACTCGCCACTCGCCACTTATTTGATAAACGTCAACCATTCCGGATGTTCTTTTCTGCGGCCGTGCACCTGATCGAAGTACATGGTCTGCAAACGCTCGGTGATGGGGCCGCGGCTGCCGCCTCCGATCGTCCTGCCGTCCACTTCGCGAATCGGCGTCAACTCCGCCGCAGTCCCGGTAAAGAACGCCTCGTCGGCGATGTACACCTCGTCGCGGGTGATGCGCTTTTCCTGCACCGTCAAACCGATCTCCTCCGCCAGCGCAATGATGGTATCGCGGGTGATGCCGTCCAGGGCCGAGGTCAGCTCGGGCGTGTAAAGCTTGCCGTTGCGGATGATAAAAATATTCTCGCCGCTGCCTTCCGCGACATAGCCTTCCACGTCCAGCAACATGGCCTCGTCGCAACCGCTGGCCAGCGCCTCATTCAGTGCCAGCATGGAATTGAGATAATTGGCATTGGCCTTGGCCTTGCACATCGTCACGTTCACATGGTGGCGCGTGAACGAACTGGTGCGCACCTTGATGCCGCGCCGCAGATTTTCCTCGCCCATGTAGGCGCCCCACGACCAGGCCGCCGCCATGACATGCGTCTTGAGGTTGTCGGCGCGCAGCCCCATGCCTTCGGCGCCGTAGAAACACATGGGCCGGATGTAACAGGATTCCAGCTTGTTGTCCCGCACCACCGTGCGGATCGCCTCGTTGACGGTGGTCTTGTCGTAGGGCATGGCCATGCCCAGGATATGCGCGGAGCGGAACAAGCGGTCGGTGTGCTCCCGAAGACGAAAGATGGCGGTACCGCGCTCTGTCTTATAGGCGCGCACGCCCTCGAACACGCCCAAACCGTAATGCAGGGTATGGGTCAATACGTGTACCTTCGCCTCGCGCCAAGGCACCAACTTCCCATCCAGCCATATGACGCCATCGCGATCAGCCATCGACATTTCATTCTCCTCAAAATCTACAATTTCTTGCTACTTATAACTTGCTACTCGCTACTCTCCATCAACATCCTCCACAGCCGCAGCACCGCCTCTCGGCTGTCGGCGAACTCAGCCGCATCGACCACCGTGGGTTCCTTCAACAAGGTTAGTTGATGCACTTTGGCCCGGTAGAGGCGATAAATATCGCTCAGCAACGCGGCATCCTGCGCGGCCATTAACCCCGCTTGCGCAAACCCCTCCAACAAACGGATATTGTCGGTGTAGCGAAGGAGCTGGGGGTGAGCATGCGCCCATGCCAAGACGCCATATTGAACCATAAATTCTATGTCGGCGATACCGCCCGCATCCTGCTTGAGATCAAAACGGGCGGGCTTGCGCTGCCCCAATTCGGCGCGCATCCTCGCGCGCATCTCGCGCACCTCGCGGCGCAATTGCCCGCCCTCGCGCCGCCGCCCCAAGACTTCGCGGCGAATGGCGGCGAATCGTTCCGCGACCTCCGCGTCGCCTGCCACCGCGCGGGCGCGGACCAGGGCCTGATGCTCCCAGGTCCAGGCATCCGCCCGCTGATATTCGGCGAAGGCCGCTACGCTGCTCACCAACATGCCGGAGGCGCCGCTCGGCCGCAGGCGCATATCCACTTCATACAGCACACCCTCCGGGGTATGGGCCGTCAGCATATGGATGATGCGCTGTCCCAGCCGAGCGAAAAAGACGCTGTTATCGATGGCCTTGGCGCCGTGGGTGCCCAACTCCTCGCCCTCGCTGCCGTGCAAAAACACCAAGTCCAGATCGGAGCCGTAGCCTAACTCGATGCCACCCAGCTTGCCGTAGCCGATGATGGCGAAACCCGGCTCGGTGATCTCGCCGTTTATTCGACAGCGCGGCGCGCCATGCCGGGCAACGAGATGCTCGCGAGCGAGACGGAGTGCGGCCCTGAGCGCCACCTCGGCGATCTCCGTCAGATGATCGCTGACCACCATCAGGGGAAACACCCCCGCGACGTCCGCCGCCGCCACCCGCAGCACATTGGCCTGTTGAAAATGCCGCAGCGCCTCCATCTGCTGTTCCAAATCTTCCGCGCCGACGCGCGAAAGATCGGCGGCGAGTTCCGCCTCCAAGGCTACACGGTCGAGCGGCGCGTACAAGGTGCGGGCATCGAGCAATTCATCCAACAACAAGGGGTGACGGGTCAGCAGACCGGCGATCCAGGGACTGGCCGCGCACAGCCGCACCAATTGCGACAAGGCCATGGGATATTCCGCCAACAGCGCCAGATATGTGGTGCGGCGCACAATCTTTTCCAGCAAATCCAGCAGCCGCGTCAATGTCGTATCGGGATGTCCCGCATGCGCGACCGCCCCTATCAGCAAGGGCATCAAATGATCCAAGCGCCCCCGCCCCTGCGCCGAGAGCTGCCGGCAACTCGGCGATTCCCGAAAGCGCGTCAATTGCGCATGCGCCTCCTCCGCCTGCCCGAAGCCGGCAGCGGCCAGCATCCTGCACGCCGCATCGTCTTGCACCGACCCCGACCAGAGTTGGCCGAAATCCTCACCGTCGCCGGCGGCGGGAATCTCCCCCTGCGGGACGGCGAACACCTGCGCGAAATGGCCCTGTACCCGCCGGCGATGGCGGTCAAGATCGCGCGCAAAACTCTCCCAGTCGCCGTAGCCCATGGCCGTAGCGAGGCGTTGCCGGCCTTCGGCATCGACGGGCAGGCGATGGGTCTGTTGATCGGCGTATTCCTGCAGGCGATTCTCCGCGCGCCGCAAGAAGCGGTAGGCCTCGGCAAGCTCCGCGCCGGCGTGGTCAGGCAAATAGCCGACTGCCACCAGCCGCTCCAGCACCTTCAAGATCGGACGCGCCTGCAGCTCCGTTTCACGGCCGCCACGGATCAGCTGAAACGTCTGGCCGATGAATTCAATCTCGCGGATGCCGCCGGCACCGAGCTTGATGTTGTCCGCCATACCCTTGCGCCGCACCTCCGCGTCGATCAAGGATTTCATCTCGCGCAAGGACGCGTAGGCGCTGAAATCCAGGTAACGGCGGTATATAAAGGGCCTCAGCATCGCCATCAGGCGCGCCCCGGCGGCGCGATCGCCCGCCACCGCCGCCGCCTTGATCCAGGCATAGCGCTCCCATTCCCGGCCGTGGGCCTGGTAATACTCCTCCATGGCATCGAAGCTCATCACCAGCGGGCCGCTGTCGCCGAAGGGGCGCAACCTCGCATCGACGCGAAAAACGAAACCGTCGGCGGTGGCGGCATGGATCGTATGGATGAGCCGCCGCGCCAGGGCGGTGAAATATTCTTCGTTGCTGACCGACCGAATCGATCCACTCTTTACCGACCCCCCCTCTCCCGCAAGCGGGAGAGGGCCGGGGTGAGGGGGCCCAGTCGAAGCGAATGACCCAAAAGGCCACGTCCGCCCCTCTTCCTCATAGGCAAAGATCAGGTCGATGTCCGACGAAAAATTGAGCTCGCCTGCCCCCAGCTTGCCCATGCCGACCACCACCAGCCCCTGACGCGCCCCGCTCGCCTGACCGCGCGGCTCGCCCAGCGCCCGCGATTGCCAGACATCCAAATGAGACAAGGCCTGATCGACGCAGACCATGGCCACGGCCGAGAGGTCAGCCAAGGTCTCGGCCAGATCCGCCCAGCCCGCCAGGTCGCGCCAGGCGATGCGCACCATCTCGCGGCGGCGGAAGCGGCGCAGACAGCTCGCCAGGGAGGGTTCGTCCGCCACCCCCTGCAAGACGGCGCTGAGCCGATCTTGATAGGCGCCTTCGCCATAACGAACGCTCAGATCGCCGCTGCCGATGAGTTCCGCCAACAGGGCCGGTTCCCGAATGCAACTCTGGGCCACGAAGGCGCTGGCCGCCCATACCTTGGACAAAGAGTCCGCCATCCGCTCATCGA
>Ga0153916_10002796_pt1 | contig 12785 bp, 10 predicted proteins | sample Opewatmetagenome_FD_109642 | JGI IMG/M metagenome (GOLD analysis project Ga0153916, IMG submission 109642) | Freshwater wetland microbial communities from Ohio, USA - Open water 3 Core 3 Depth 4 metaG | ecosystem: Environmental > Aquatic > Freshwater > Wetlands | place: USA: Ohio, Lake Erie...
GTCTCGAACGACACGTTGAACCCCATCCCCTGCGCAGCCGATCGGAGAGTGCGAAGGGCGGAGGTCATCAGATGGGGAGACGACGCATTGAGCACTCCTGGCTTTCCTCCAAACTCCGCCGTCGAGAAGTTGCCGATCGGGTGGACTGTGAGGGTCGGGATCCTCGACTCGGCCCGGTGACGAGACGCGAAGATGACGACCTCGGGGCGGAGGCCGAGGCACTGCGCAACCCGGTCGTCCACGTAGTCCTCGTCGAGATGAATCCTCTTCACCTGGACCATCGTGAAATCGTCCCTGGCCAGCACCGGGTTGCCGTCGAACTGGCCTTTCTCGGTCCAGCCTTGCTTCTCGAGGAGCCTCGCGCGGATGTTCATGGACGCGTTGTCCTCTGACGAGGTGACGACAAGTTTCACGCCCACTGCACCGCGCACACCTGAGATAATGCTTTTCCGAGGAGTTTCCGGGAAATGCTTATAAGCTGGCCAGGATTCTTGCAGACAGATGGCACGCCTTCCAATCACGACCATCGGAAGTCTGTACAGGTTCAGCATCGACCTGCACGACTCGATCGACCGCGCGATCCAGTTCCAGCGAGAGCACGGGGTCGACATTCTATCCGATGGCGAGCAGAGGACCGATATGGTGACATACTTCGCTGAGGGCCTCAACGGCCTCGCGGTCGAGGGCGGCGCCCCGGTCGTTACCGGTAGGGTGAATCTCAGGAACACGCCTGAGGAGTTCTCCAAAGTCAAGGACCTGGAGTATGTGCTCAAGAAGCATCCCGACATCAAGATCAAGGTCGCCCTCACGGGCCCGACCACCCTCGGCATGACCTGTGGGAGCAAGAAGATCGTGAGCTACTACAAGAACCTCCTGGACTTCAGGCTGTACGAGGACATCGCCGAGGCTCTCGCGCCGATCGCAAAGGAGCTATCGGACAGGGGCGCGCTCGTGCAGCTCGACGAGCCGTTCCTGTCGCAGGGATACCGGGACCTGAAAGAGCGCGTCAAGCTCCTGGATACGATCGCCGATGGGCTTCCTCGTGACAGGATGAGCGTTCACGTGTGCGGCTTCGTCGGCGGCTTCGGTCTGGTCGACCATCTCCTGAAGCTGGAGAACATCGGCACTCTCAGCTTCGCGTTCGCAGGCAGGATCGAGCTGAAGAACGTCGAACATGTCGCGCGGAAGCAGTTCGAGGACGGCGACAAGAAGCTCGGGGCCGGGTCCATCTCCGTCACCCCGATGTCCGCGGCTGAGGTCGGGACTTCGACATCCGTTGCAGCGAAGCTCCGGGAGCTTGCCGAGAAGGTCGGTCGGGAAAACCTCGCCTACTCCCATCCGGACTGTGGCATGAGGGTCACGCCCAAGCCCATGGTGCCCATCATACTGGACAACCTGCGTGCTGGTGTCGACCTCTTCGGCTGAAATCCTCGTTCGGCGATGTTGCCGTCTACTTGGGTTGCGGCTGCATGTGGCGAATCTCTTTAAATAACCGTACCCTAGTCCCTGCGGTTGCATGGGTGGACAGCTGACCGTCTCCGAAAGGATCCTCTATCACCTCAATGGCTACGTCAAGTTCGAGGACAAGTACGAGGTGCCCTTCGACGTCACTCAGGATGGAATCTCACAGGCGTGCTCGATCTCGCGTGCGCACGCGGCCATTGAGCTGAAGAAGCTAAGGGCGGCCGGAGTGGTCGATGAGAAACTCTCCCATGTGCGAAGGGGCAAGTCAAGGCGCAAAGTGTACTCGCTCACAGTACAGGGCAAGGCCAAGGCCGTCGAGATTGCACAGTACGTCAGAGACAACGGCATAATCACCTTGGTGGACGCGACGAAGATCGCGGCCGAATCTCAGGGGCTAAGAGCCCGTCAGGCTCACAAGTCCACTCCCCTCCCACCTGTCAAATCGTTCTTCGGCAGGGCCATCGAGCTGAAGCACGCGAAGGAGACCCTTGAGGATCCCTCGATCAGGGTGCTCGCGATCAAGGGCATTGCGGGCATCGGCAAGACGACCCTCGCTGCGAAGCTCATGTCCGATATCACTGGCCAGAGCATATTCTGGTACTCTGCAAGGCCATGGGACACTCCGAGACTGCTATCGGAGGGCCTAGCCAAGTTCTTCGCCGAGAACGGCCGCAGGAGACTGTCGGCTTACCTCCAGTCCGGGAGGTTCGAACTGGGGGAGCTGAGTTATCTCCTCAAGGAGGAGCTCGGAGAGAACGGTTACGTGTTCGTGTTCGACGACGCCGATTCCTCCGATTCTCTGACCCAGTTTCTGAAGATGTTCAGGGAGAGCTGCGGCTCCGCGAAGGTCGTGGTCACCTCCGAGGCCAACCCCGGATTCTACGAGAGTTCCGATGTCGTTGCCCGCAGGGAGGTTCTCGAGATTGAACTGGGAGGGTTGGACAAAGCGGCCGCGCTCGCCTTGCTAGCCTCAAAGGGCATCGAGGGGGAGACCGCGAAGGACCTTGTGAAGGCCACGAACGGCCATCCACTTTCGCTCGAGATGGTCACGAAGTCCAGTCCGATCGAGGCGCGCCATCAGGTGTCGAGGTTCTTCGAGGAGAAGTTCTACTCTGGCCTCGGGGACGACGAGAAATCCCTTCTGCAGCTCTCGTCGGTGTTCCAGAGACCGTTCCAGGCGGACGCGATCCCCAGGGAGCTGAGGCACGCGCGCAAGGGCTCGATGTTGAGGGAGATCGCTCCAGGGATGTTCGAGATCCACGCGTCCCTCCGCGCCTTCATCTACGATTCGATGGCCAAAGATGAGAGAAGGATGTGGCACGGAGCGGCCGCGGACTACTGCCTGAGGGCGGGCGACCAGAGGGAGCGGCTGTACCATCTCGTCTTAGCCGGGCGAACGCTGGAAGCCGAGATGCTCGTGTCGCGGTTCGAGGATGAGATCCTCGATGAGGGCGATGCAAGGCGAACTTGGGAGACGCTGAAGGTGCTTGAGCCGTCCAAGCCCAGGTACGCGAACTCAGTCAACTTGGTCAAGGCGAGGGCCGCTAGCCTAGTCGGAGAGTACGCCGTGGCCGAGAAGCTGCTCTCAAGTCTTTCCTCTTCGGGCGAGCCATCCGTCGAGTCCGAGGCGATGATCGAGATCGGGAGGATAAGGAGCAGCCAAGGCGATCTCAGGGATGCAGAGCGGCTATTCGGGGATGCGCTCCAGCGCGCAGCAGACTCCCCGGCAACGAAGGCCAAGGCGCTGCGCGGGCTAGGGGTCGTGGCAGGCAAGATTGGGGACTACGGGAAGGCCCAGGACCTGCTCGAGGCGAGCGCCAAGGAGGCGCTGTCAGCGATGGATTCCAGGGGGATGTCGCTCGCGCACCTCGAGCTCGGCAACGTGTTCATCGGCAAGGGCATGTACCAAGAAGCGGTCGACCACTTCTCAAAGTGCGCGGCGGGTTTCGGGCGTGTGGATCTCGCGAACGTGTACGTCAACATGGCCATCGCATCAGAGCATCTTGGCCGCGTGGAGGATGCCAGGAGGAACCTCGAGAACGCCGTCAGCCTGGCGGACGAGACGGGTCAGGCCAGGACGAAGGCGTATGCCCTTACGTCGCTGGCAGGGGTCCTCACAAAAGTCGGCGATCCCGAGACCGCCAGGGAGCAGTGTTACAGGGCGATCGAGATCCTGGCCGAGCTGGACGATCCCATGGGCATGTCAGCGGCCTATGCGAACCTTGGAGTCGCCGAACGAGCACTGGGTGATGCCGCTTCTAGCGAGGAACACCTCGAGGAGTCGAAAAGCATTCTCGAACGCATCCAAGCGCGCAACGCGTCGTCCGATGCCAGCGCTGCGCCGATGCGCAATTTCGGAGCTCAATAGCCCCTCATCCTGTACCTCTTCTTCTTCGCGATCAGACCGACAGCTGCAATTGAGGCCACCGCGGCGACTGCGGCGATCGCTATCCAGAAGTAAGGCTCGGACAAGAGGTTTGTCTTCATAGAAGGCGGGCTGTAGGAGTAGGCCTTGAGCGTGAGGTTCCCGTCACCGAGCATTGATCCGAATGTCGAGGTTCCTCTGAACTTCAAGTAGTTCCCGACGGCCTTGGAGTAGTACCAGAATGACTCCTCGCTGCTTTCGTTGACGGTCTCGTTGACTCGGAACCGGCTGCATTCGAATGTCCCGGCTGGAACTGTCGTCGTTGTGCTTGATTGGAGCAGTTCCGTGCGGGCAATGAACGGCTCGTTGTATTCTTCCACTGTCGTCTCGTCCATTGGCTCGTCATATTGCGTGACCTCAACGTGGCACGACGATTTGCTCTCCGACCCGGTGAAAGTCTCAAGGTCTGAGTCGCCAACGTAGTCGTCGAAAGCCGGGGCGAATTCCAGATTCACATGAGCCGAGGTGTTCCAATAGGACGTCCACTCCCAGGGATGCTCTGTGACAATCTTCGTGACGATCGCGACCGTGAAATCAGACCAAACGAGGCTGAAGTTCGAGGCTAGCCGCGCGATGTTCCCCGTGATGGTCTGTGTCTCAGAGACAGTGGTGTTCGGATCGCTGCCTGAGCCAACGCTGCTGCCTGTCACCTTGAGCATGAACACCTTCTCGCTGCCGCCCAAGAGCTGGGTTGTGGATTCAGAGGTGATGTTCATGCGGACGGATCCGGTGAAACTCAGAGCAATCGGCTCTCCAAAATAGAACACCGAGGAATCCGAGAAACCGTACTCCCACCAGTTTCCGATCTCGATTCCAGGGGTTTCCGCTGAGGCGTTGTCGGTGATGACGCAGGTTGAGAGCAGGAACGATAGCACTATGAATGGCGCAAGAGTCTCAGTTCCCAGGCCGCATTCCCCCGATGCTGTGTTGCCGAATCAGTTCCGGATACAAAATCCTTGTGGGCTTCGGCAAAGTGTCAGACCTGCGGCATGCCCTTTAGCCAATCTATGTCGGAGACGTAGATGTCCCTTATGTCCTTCAAACCCCAGATCAGCATCGCGAGCCTCTCGAAACCGAGTCCCCACGCGAGCACCGGGAGATCGACTCCGAGCGGTTTCGTGACCTCTGGCCTGAACACGCCCGCACCGCCGAGCTCCATCCACTGGCCATTCCAATAGATCTCGACCTCCAGACTAGGCTCAGTGTACGGGAAGTATCCAGGCCTGATGCGTATCTTCGGGATGCCCATGCGGCTGTAGAATTCCTTCAGGAGCCCGCAGAGCATGTCGAAGCTCGCGCCCTCCTCGCAGACGATCCCTTCTATCTGCATGAACTCCGGGAGGTGCGTGGAGTCCATGGCCTCGTTCCTGAATATCCTTCCGATACAGAACACCTTGAAGGGCGGCTTCGGGTTCTTCGCTATGTACCTCACGCTGTTCACGGTCGTGTGCGTTCGCAGCAGCGCCCTCTCCGCCTCCTTCCGGCTCCACTTGTAACGCCAGCCGAGCGAGCCCGTTGTCCAGCCGTTCTCGTGGACCTGCTTCACCTTCTCGATGAGCTCCTCATCCTTCGAAATGTCCAGATGTTCCGGTTTCCTGATGTAGAATGTGTCGTGCATCTCCCTTGCAGGATGGTCCTGGGCAGTGAACAGCACGTCCATGTTCCAGAACGCGCTCTCAACGAAATCCCCGGTGACCTCCGTGAAACCCATGTCCAGGAAGGTGCGCCTAGTCTTCTCGAGCAGCATTGTGAGCGGGTGTTTCCTCCCGCCGTGGACCGTGGGCGCGAAAGCCTTCACGTCATACTTCCTGACGGACACCTCTCTCCATCGGCCCGACTGAATGAGTTCCGGCGTGAGTTGAGCGACCTCCTCTGTTATGTCCAGATCCAGAGCGGCGATCCGCCTCCCCTCGTCCGTCAGGGTGATTGTCCTCCGCACGCTGTGTCTCTCGTTCACGAGATCCTTCCTCTGCTTCAGCATTCCGACTACGTCCTTTGGCGCGTCCTCCTCCCAGACTTCGCCCTTCTCCATGCGCTCGAGCAGCAGTTCATCATCGCCCTTCTTCGAGAGCGCCTCGTTCCCTTTCTCGGTGACCTTGATGAGGGTGTCCTTGCCTTCCTTGCTGACCTCGCCCCACCCCTTCTTTCGGATCCATCCAAGGGCTATCGCGATCTCCTCGTCCTTCAACTTCCCGCTCTTCTTCAGGTCCGCCATCGAACCTCGCCCACGGTGTTCCCTCACGAGAACCTCGAGAGCTGTCCTCTCAGGCAGAGGCCGTTTCGTGACATCTGGCTTCTTCAAAGTGTAGGACTTGACTATCTTCTCGTCGATGTTCACTAGGCCCTTGGCCTGAAGCCATGAGGATGCATTCATCACCTCGACGAGTTGCGAGAGGCCGCTCGCTTTGAGAACCTCTTCGGGGCTGGCGCTATTCAACTCGTTCAGAGCCTTGAGCACCTTCTTCTCAAAGTAGTTGAGCTGCTCGGCGACCTCCGTTCCTGACATGTCCGAGCGCAATCGGGGGAACGGCTTATCTACTTTTCCGGCGCCTCCTGGCGCTCAATAATCGATCTCTTCCTCATACGGCTTGACATCGAAGACGGGGCTGCCGTTGAAGGCATCGAGACCCTTCACCGTGACGACGTTCCCTCGCACGCTCACCAGTCTCACAAGTGTGAGTCCCAGCTTGTTCGGCCTTGTGGGGGACCGACTGGCGAAGACCCCGACGAGTGGCCTCCCCGGGTCGTGCTGCGGATGCACCTTAAGGTGTGTCTCGCGCTGCAGGTGGAACCCGAATATCACCCAGATGTGCCTGAAATGGCCGAGACGGTACAGGCCCTCGACATATTCCCGTCTGAAGACGAGCCTCGAAACTACCTTGTCCCAGGTCCTAGGACTCTCGGCCACGTCGTTGACTACCTTCGCGATTGGCCTGAGCTTCAACGCCGTCACTTCTCGCAGTCCCTTACGAAGAAATCCCCTAGCCGATCCTTTGCCTTCGCTCTGTTCTCCTGATGGGATTCAAGGAACTTCCAGATCTTCTCGAACAGAATGCCCTTGCACTCGCCGCACATCATCCTGCCGGTCTTGCAGTCTTCGTATAGCCTGACGAGTCTCTCGTCGTCAGGTTCGAAGAAGTACGTGTGATATGCGTGAACCGAGCAGATATCAGGGTTTCCGCCCAGCTTCTTCTGCTCTTCGATCGAGACCCGGCCGCCGGTGAATGCGTTGCTCGTCTTCCTCTTCACGGTCTTCTTGTCGTCCGTCGTGAAGATCGTGTTGTCCGCCCTCTGGGAAGTGGACATCTTGTCGCCGCCTGTGAGCGACGGCATCAGCTTCGCGTGGATCAGCGCGGGCTTGTAATACCCGAGGCCCTCGGCGATGTCCCTCGTGATCCGGAAGTGGGGGTCCTGGTCGATCCCGCATGGAATGAGGCATGGGACCTTCCTACCCTGCTCCATGGATTCGAGGAAGCACGGGACGGTCTGGATGCTCGTGAAGAATATGCTACCTATGTTGTTCGAGTTGTCAAACCCGAACACCGCCCTGATGGTCGAGAAGGTGATCTTCTTGGCAGCCTTGATGGCGGTGGGGTACATCGTTTTGATGTACTCGGTATCGAGGAATATGTTCGTGAGCTTCGGATCGAACCCGAGGGCGATGATGTCGAGGGCGTTCTCGTACCCCCATTTCTTCGTCTCCTCAAGAGTCAGCGGGTCGTAGAACATGAACTTCTCGTCGTCGGTCAGCTGGAACCAGAGCTTCACCTTGAAGGTGTCCTGCAGGTACTTGGTGAAGGCCCAGGGCATCAAGTGGCCCAAGTGGATCGGTCCGGAGGGCCCCCTGCCGGTGTACAGCGAGAACCTGTTGCCCTTGTCGTATTCGTCGAGGATCCAGTCCATGTCCCTGTGAGAGTAGAAGATCCCCCTGCGGAGCATCGGGTGGAGCGGTCCGTACTTCGCCATTCGCTTCAGCAGTTTCTCATCGATCTTCTTGGTGCCGAACCTCTCGACGAGGACATCGTAGTCCACCTCGCCCGAGACCTTGTACGGCGTGACGACGAAATCCTCTCTCATCTGGACACTTGCAGTCGGTTAGACCATACGATGTTATATGTCTTACCGTGGGCTGGAGACCCACGCCAGAAACATCAAGGCTGCTTCTGAACCAGGAAGTACCCGGCAGCCTTCTCGCGGGCCTTTCGTTTCACCAAACCTTTCTGCTGCAGCTCGTCCAAGGCGCGCAGCACGAAGTTCTTCGGTGCCCTCGCGAGGCCCACGATCCTGTCGGCGTTCGCCATCTTGTCCTCGCTGTCTAGACCAGCGCTCTTCATCGCGTTGTACACCTTCTCTGCGTACATCGATAGTCCTTCCGGCATGGTGATACATCCCTAACGATGCCATTCGACTGACCCGTCAGATACGACGGGGTCGACTGGCGTCCGGGGCGCATTCGAATTGCCAGTCTTAATACTTTTCGTGGCCGGCGAATCCGTTCCCGCGGCTACCCCGAGGGCCTGGCATTCGTCCGCGGTTCTGGGAAAGATATATCTTTCGCCCACGCCGTCATAGACGCAGATCCATATGTCCTTCCCTCCCGCTCGAATCACAGGCAAGAGGATCGTGGTGGCCGTCGCGCTAGCCCTCACGTGCTTCACGCTGCTAAGCCCGACGGGCGCTCTCGGGCTCCCCCGCGCGCCCGGCGACTACTGGGTCTATGCTGCATCCGCGGGCTACTACGGCGTGAACGTCACTGGCAACATCACCTACGAGTTCGAGAGGGAGGAGACCGTCTCGGTCCGAGGGACCCAGGTGCCGGTCAATGTGATGTCGGTCGATGGGTCACTCGCTGGAGGGACCACTTTCTTCATAACGGCCACCTACGGCGCGACCTTCCACGGGGTCATGTACGAGCTGCGCGAAGGCTGGGGGTTCGCTGGGATCAACGAGACCCTCTGGCTCAACACTTCCCTTGGGGTGGCCCCTGCGCAGTCCGTTACTCACAGCGTAGTCGGCGCCGTGGTCACTTTCTTGCCCTCCTTGTTCTCCAAGTTCTCCCCGAACGAGACCTCGCCTGGAGACTCATGGACGGAGTCGGTTGAGGTGAACGGAACGCTTACTGTGGTCAACGGGACCGCGCCCCCGGAAACGCAGACGATGAATGACACCTTCACGTTCAGCATCTCAGTCGACCCTGCCCTGGAGACGGTGAACGCGATCGCCGGGAAGTTCAACTGCCTCAAGCTCACGGCGACGAACACCTCGGGTGAGAAGGTGGTTCTCTGGTGGAGCAACAAGGTCGGCAATTTCGTCATGCTCAAGGTGTTCGTGGCCGATGTGAGCAGCACGCCGCTCTTGACCTTGGAACTCCGGGACTATGCGAACAAGAAAGGGGCGATGAGCACGGTGTATCTCGTTATTGGAGTCGCAGCGATCCTGGTGGCGCTGGTCGTTCTGGCGTTGGTGCTCCTCGCGCGGAGGAAACGCCGCCCTGAGGAGCCGCCGCCCCAGGCCGAGGGGCCGCGCCCAAGCTAGCGCTCGAGTAGGATTCCAAACAGTCGGCGGATGCCTCCTCGACGGTTATTTAAGCGCCGATTATCCTGATTTTTATACGCGTACTGAATCACCCTTACGAAGGGAGACGTCGATATGGCGAGGGCCGTTCTGAACCCGCTGACCCGCGAGCAAGAGGACGCAGTTCACGAGGAGTCCCTCAGGATACTCGAGCAGGTTGGCATCAAGGTCATGAGCGAGCCCGTCCTCCGGATGCTGGGGGAGCACGGGGCGGAAATCGACACTCGAACGAACCTGGCGAAGCTGTCGGAACGCATGGTCAAGGACGCGCTGTCGAAAGCTCCGAAGGAGCTCAAGATGTGCGCCCGCGACAAGTCGAGAGACTTGGAGCTTCCCGCCACGGACCACGTCCAGGGATGCAACGACGGCCAGCCGACGACAGTATGGGACATTGACACTCAGAGGAAGCGGAAGGCGACCGTCAGCGACCTCATGGATCTCACGCTCGTCTGCGATGCGATGCCTGAGGTGGACCTCGTCTGGCCCCAGGTGGTCGCGAACGACATCCCACCTGAGGTTTCGAGCTCGCACGAATACGTCGCCACGCTGGTCGCAACTTCGAAGCACATTCAGCACGGAGCGGGCAACGTCGTCGACGCAAAGTTCTTGATCGATGCGGCGGCGATCGTCGTAGGATCGAGCAAGGAGCTCAGGAAGCGGCCGATCATCTCGATCACTCACACCCCGATAACTCCCTTGAGGTACGAGGCAGGCGACGTCGACGCGGCAGTCGAGTTCGCCAGGGCCGGCCTACCGGTTGTGCACCTATCTATGGCTATATCCGGGTCCGTCTGTCCGGTGACCCTCGCCGGCACCATCGCTCTCGTCAATGCGGAGAACCTCGCGGGGCTCGTCATAAGCGAGACCGCATCTCCCGGTGCGCCGGTGCTCTATAGCTCGGAGAGCGGTCCGATGGACATGCGGACCGGGGTCTTCCTCTCGGGGTCAACTGAGGGCTCACTCATCAACGCGAGCGGATGCCAGATGGCTAGGAGATATCGGATCCCATCGCAGGTCGGAGGCATTGCGGCATCCGGCACGATGCCCGGGTTCGAGATCGGCTATCAGAAGGCCATCAGCGCTTTGGTTCCAGTACTTGCTGGAGCCGACCAGGTCGTGGGCATTGGGGGTTTCGACAGGTCCGGGTGCGAATCCGTGGAGCAGATAGTGATGGATTGCGAGCTCTGGAGGAACGTGCTCCGTGCCTGGAGGGGCGTCAAGGTCGACAGGGAAGCCCTAGGGTTCGACGCGATTGCCAGAGTCGGTCCTGGAGGCTACTTCATGAAGGACGTCCACACTCTGAATCACTTCAAGAGCGAAGTGCTCCTCCCCAAGATCGCGATGAAGGATGCTCTTCCGGATGCCACCGAGGAGCCGATGCGGAAAGCCGCGAGAGAAGAGGTGAGGCGGATCCTGCGGGAGCACCGGCCACCCGCTCTCGACAGATCGGTCAAGCAGAAGCTCAAGAGCCTGCTCAAGGTCTACGATGAGAAGATAAGGAAGAAGTCAGTGGATTCGAGGTACATCGACAGGCTCGCGTGAGAACAGGTCATTTCCTCTGTAGGTACTCATGCGCGCTGAGCGCGGCCTTGGCCCCTTCCCCTGCGGCGACGACTATCTGTTTCTCAGGAACGTTCGTGACATCACCGGCGGCATAGAGCCCTGGGACCTTCGTATGGCACATGCAGTCGACGACGATCTCTCCGCGCTCATTCTGGTCGACCATTCCTTTCAGGAAAGCGGTATTGGGATCGAGCCCGACTTCGACGAACACGCCCTTCACCGGGAGCACCTCATCCTTGCCCGAGGTGATGTCCTTAATCCTGAGGCCTTCGACCGACCTTTCACCCACCACGCCGACCACCGAGTATCCGATCTTCTTCTGGATGCTCTGAATGGCATCTGCCTTGTCGGCGACCACGGCGTCCGCCTTCCATTCTTTTCGGGAGACGACGTAGACCTTCGGCGAGAACTGCGACATGTCTATCGCCGCCTGTACGGCCGAGTTTCCACCGCCGCAGATGGCGACTTCCTTCCCTGCGAATAGCGGCCCATCGCAAGTCGCGCAGTATGAAAGCCCCTTGCCGACCCACCCGCGTTCGTCCGGGATTCCGAGCTCACGAGGGCGCTTCCCGGAAGCGACAATGACAGTCCTCGCCTGAATCGTCCTTCCACCGGTCGTGAGGATGGTGAAAGTGTCCGCCCCGGCTTTGAGCTCGGCGACCTCGTCCAATACGACTGGCACCGGGAACTGCCGGACCTGCTCTACGAACTTGTCCGTCAGCTCCTTCCCGGTGACGTACTGGTATCCCATGTAGTTCTCGATGCCAAGCGTCCACGCCACCTGACCACCCAGCTCCTTGGTGATTATCGCAGCAGAACGCTTCTTCCTTGCGAGGTAGACCGCCGCGGTCAGACCCGCTGGTCCTCCCCCGATTATCGCGACTTCGACAGTCCCTTCGACCTCCGACGGAAGGCCTAGCCCGAACATCGCCCCGACGGAGGCCATGCGCGTTTATTATTGTTGTCCAGAACACAGGTCCTGCGGCGTGGGCGTGACATTCACAATCTTCAAACCGAAGTAAACTCTTCGGGCATCAACAGGTCGAGTCGATGGGTACCTTCAAAGGATTGTATGACGGCACGCTGATGAAAGGTGCGCGCGCAGCCGTTAAGGATGTGATGGCAGCGAAGAAGGACGAGAAGATACTGATCATCACGAACCCGGAGCGCGAGGTCAGGGAGATCTCGATGGCGGTTCACGACGCCTCGCTCGAGGTCGGGGCGAAGCCCGTCCTTGTGTTCCAGAAACGGAAATCGCAGTTCGACACTGCGGAGGACGCGGTCATCAAGGCCATCGAGTCGGCGCCTGATGCGGCGATCTCGATCAGCGACGAGAAGCTGGGAAAGGACAGCTGGGGCCTGAAGAAGCCGTACAAGGGCAGGAAGAGGAGCTACAGTCACATCTTCGACTTGCTATATGAGGAGGGCAGGATGCGCGCATGGTGGTCACCCGGCATCACACGAGACATGTGGAGGCGGACGGTTCCCATCGACTACTCGCGACTGAGATACGATGCGTCGAGGGTAATCTCCATTCTCTCGAAGTCCGAGGAGGTCGCCGTGACCGCGCCCGCTGGCACTTGCGTAACCATAGATATCAAGGGGCGGCGCCACAGACCGGATGACGGGGATGTTAGCCGGCCGGGCAAGGCGGCGAACCTTCCGTCGGGCGAGGTCTATTCGTCCCCGGTCGTCGGAAAGACGAACGGCGTGATCGCGTTCGACGGCTCCGCATCTCTGCACGAGAAGGAGATAGTGA
>Ga0153916_10002797_pt1 | contig 12785 bp, 11 predicted proteins | sample Opewatmetagenome_FD_109642 | JGI IMG/M metagenome (GOLD analysis project Ga0153916, IMG submission 109642) | Freshwater wetland microbial communities from Ohio, USA - Open water 3 Core 3 Depth 4 metaG | ecosystem: Environmental > Aquatic > Freshwater > Wetlands | place: USA: Ohio, Lake Erie...
CGAGCTCGGCTACCCGCTGATCCCGCAACGCCACCGCAAACGAGCCGAAAGGCCCCGCGGCGACGGCGCACCCGGCTTTTGACAGCAAGGCCGCCAGTTCCTCCCCGCTTACCCTCGCGGGATTCGGGTAGACGTTGAGCGGCGCCGGCGCGTTGTCGGCCCGCAACAACTCCTCGGCCTCGGCCGGGCCCAAACGCTCGAGCCAACGCCGCACGAGCCAATCGGGGTGCGAGTACGTCACCGCCAGCCTGGTGACGACGTCGCCCGCGGGCGTGGCCGGCGCGTCCCACGAGGCCAGGCGGCGCAGCACGCCGTTGACAAAGGGGGCAAGCCCCGCGAACGGCGACGCCTTCACCGCGGCGACCGCCTCGTCTACCGCGGCATACGCCGGCGTATGCATAAAAAATAGCTCCGCGGCGCCTACGCGCATTACGTCTAACGCCGCGCCCGGCACGTCCCGGAGCGACCGCGTCGCCGCGCGCTCGAGTTGGTAGTCGAGGAGGCGCCGGTGGCGGACGACGTTCTTAATTATCTCCTCGGCGAAGGAGGCGTCGCGCCGGCCGAGTCTGCGGCGCGCGAGGCGCTCGAGCGCGTCGTCGAGTTTACCGCCCCGCCATACCGCGGCTAGCACGGCCGCCGCCGCGGCCCGCGGCGCGTAAGCGCCGGCCCGCTTCGCCATCTCCCGAGCCACCTTTGGGGAACGTTTAAAACCTCAAATAATAAAAAGCGACCGCGGCGCAACCGGGCCGCCCGCGCGGCTAAGAACGACCGCACGGCGGGCGGCCCGTCACGACGACAACTTTTCCTTCAACGTCGCGATGCTGGCCACCGGCTTGGGGTCCACGCGCCGCAACAGCGACAGGTAATAAGAGACGAAGTCGCCGAAGTAAATGAGCTCGAGTAACGCCGACATATCGTCGGCTGCCGTCGCGCGCACTTCCGTAACGCCCCGGACGACGGGGGCTATCAGCTCGAGCGCGGCGTCCACCTGGCGCGCCTCGTCCCGGCCCTCCCGGGCGGGCCGGAGGACGACGACGTGCAGGCGGCGCGCGACGTCGTTCGGCACTTCGAACGCGACGAGCTCGTTGTGGCATAGCTCGGGGAAAGAGTGGCCCGAGGCGTAGTATTTGGCGTTCTCCGCCAGCTCCGCCCGGCAGCGTTCCGCGGCGACGGCCGCGAGCGGCCCGGCGCCGTAAACGACGGCGCCGCCGGCATCGTCCAACGCCCGCGCCAACGCCTTCGCGGCGTTAGACTCCGAAGGCGCGTCGAAACCCCACCGTCGCCGGACCGCCCGCAGATGGGACGAGGTCGCCGCCGCCACCGGGAAATCGAACAGGCCCGACGCGCGGAAATAACCCATCAGGCCGCCGGCCATATATCCCAACGAACAGCGCGGCGGCCGGCCCGCCGGTATCCTGACGCAAGCGAACGACGACGCGCGCGCCATCTCCTCCAGCCGGCCGCCGCTCGTAACCGCGACCAGCGACGCCCCGCGCGCTCGCGCCTCCCCCACCGCGGCTAGGGTTTCGAGAGTATTCCCCGAATACGAGACCGCGACGGCTAGCGTTCCCTCGCCGAGCCAGGCCGGCGCGTGGAACTCTCTCACGGCCGCCGCCGGCACGTCCCACCGCGGCTCCAGGTACGCCGCCAGGACGCGGCCCACGGCGCCGGAACCGCCCATCCCCAAAAAGGCGACCCGGCGCACGTCGCGGTGGCGCCCGGCCGCGGCCGCCTCCGCTCCCAACGCGTCGCCCGCCTCCAGCTGCTCCGGGAGGTCGCGGATAAGCGAGGCTACGTCGCCGGCGTCGACCTCGACGTACCGCGACGGTTGGTCCAATATATCCACGTCCGCCACGACGACCTCCTCTACAAACCGAGCAGGTAATTCACTTTTAAGAATACTACCTGGTCGAGCAAGCGCCGGCCGAGGTCTTGGCGCAGGTGCTCTTTATATAACCGCTTCTCGTTGTATACGAGATAAATGTGACTACCCTTGGAGAACTCGTAAGACAGAAGGGCGTTGGTCGCGTAGTGGCCGAGGTCGCTCGACGATTGGACGAAGACCCGCGCCGCCAGCTCGTCCGTGATATTCAATTCGCCGTGAAGCCGATTTATAATGAATTCGTAGCGCGCCTTGGGATGGGTCAAAATTTCGTAGTCGAGGTCGTAGGCGACCGTAAGGCGCGAGAACGGATTGAACGAGAACCCGCCGCCCCAATATTCCAGGCCGAAGTCGAAATGCTCTCCCCACTCGTAGAAGCCGTACGCCGACGACCACTCCTCCAGATTGTAGCCCACCGTGCCGGCGTAGTACCGGTTCTCGAAGCGCTCGCGCGTCGGGAAAACGCGCGTCGGCGGCAGGAAGGGGTGGAACGGATTCAGCGCCAAGAGCCTCAGCGTCTCCTGGCGATAGTTGTGTTCGACCAGGAACCTCGCCGTGACGCGGTTCTCGAAGTAGACGCCGGCCTCGCCCGATACCCCCTCGCGCTGCAACCGGCGGACGTCCCCGGGCGTCGGGTCCTCTTTCGTCGCTGGCGTCTTGTAGACGTCGCCGTGGTTGAGGTAATGTTCGTGCTCGAGATTGGCGTTCAGCTTTTTTATACCCCAACGGTAGACCCACAGGTCGTAATCGGCCCAGCCCCAATATCCTTTGACGTCGTCGTACGGGATATACGCCGTCTTCAAGACGTCGAGGCGGGGGCCCAGGTCGGCGTAGCCCGCGCCCAACGACAGGCCGGAGGTATAACGCGAAAGCGAGAGGTCGAGGCCGCGGTCGGCGAGGCCGGTGTGATCGTCTTGCACCCGCAGGAACTGGCCGGCGAAGATGACCTCGTCGTTGACCGAGACCGCGGCGTCGGCGCTGAGGGCGTCGTTGTGCCGCCAGCTCGAGCCGCTCCGCCGAACCCCCATGACGCCCGCCGACGCGTACCTCGTGATATCCTGCTTCACCCGGGCCACGGTATAGTTGTAGCGGTGCGGGCCGCCGGGATTCTCGGGGTCCTCCAAATACTCTTCGGCGTCGAGGCTCAGCGCGTAGAGGTGGGTGGGGCCGACGCGGCCCAGGAACTTGCCGCCGTATTCGATGTCGCCGACGCGCCGGCTGTAGAACGCCAGGATGGGCGTCTCGAAGTATTCCTGCCCCTCCAGAAAGAACGGCCTCTTCTCCGGGTAGAACAACTCTTCGTCGGTGAGGTTGATGCGGTACGGGTCCGCCTCCACTTGCGCGAAATCGGGGCGGTAGGTGCCGACGGCGGTCATGCTCGGCAAGAACCGCGCCGCGACGTCAAGACCCTCTTTGTGGTCGACGGCGTACTTTTCGCCCTTGGCCAGGTCGCGGTACGAGCCGGAGACGTACGGCTGGACGTCGACGACCGGCCGCGTCCGGCGCCGCGGCGGCGCGTCCATGGTGCCGAAACGGGACACGCGAAACAAATTCTCGCCCGGGTCCCGCCACACCGTCTGGTCGTCGTCGTGTTTGTGGAAGCGGACGAAATTTACCCCCCACTCGTCGTTGAACATGCCGAAGCGCAGCGTCCGAAACGGGACCTTCATCTCGAGCGTCCACGAGTCATAGTTCACCTTGGCCGCGGAATACCACACGCCGTCCCAGTTCCGGTTCTCGACCTCGCCCTCCTCGGACAAGTAGCCGTCCATCTGGGTGTTGAGGGGGTTGACGGCGAAATAGTAGGCCGACTTGCGGTCGCGAAAGGTGTCGAGGAAGACCTCGAACATGTCGTCGTACCACAGGTTGGCGTCGCGCATCAGGATGCGGGCGACGACGTGGTCGGCGCTTTCCACCTCGCACCGGGCGCCGAAGTAGAGGTACTCCTCGTCGTAGGCGACGTAGACGGTGGTCTGTTCCTCGGCCCACAACCGATACGGCAGGCCGCGGTAGGTGAAACCGGCGGCGGTGGCGGTGGGGCGCCGGGCGGCGTCGCGCCAGCAGCGGTCGTCGAGGACGCCGTCGACGCGGGGCGGGACGTCGGCGTAAACCGCCGTCAGGTGCCCCTCCGGGATGGGGAAGGCCTCGACGCTCTGCTCGTCGCCCAAGCCTTGCTCGCCGCGCGCTCCCGGGGCCGGGGCGATAAAAAAAAGCGCGGCCGCGAACGCCAAGGCCGACCCCGAACGCCGAAAATATCGCGGGGTTGTGGCGTACATAAACTTTATTAATAATATCATACGGCCTTAAGGCGGGCAAGCTAATTTGCCTTAAAATAAAAAGAAAAGCCGCCCGGGGGCGGCTTTACTAAGCTATCTTCGCCGCGAACAACCCAATTTCCCCTTGACTTGGGCCGGGGCGCCGATTACACTCGGCCGAGGCCAACGCCTATGCCCGAAAAGGCGTTAAAATTTCGCAACACCCTCGCGCTCAAGCTGACGCTCGTCGTCGAGGCCGTAATAATCCTCGCCATCGTGACGTTGGCGGCCGTCAACCTGTGGCGGGAGCTGGGCCGCATCGACGACGACGCCCGGGCGCGCATGAACCTTACCGTCGCCCTCATCCAGCGCGCCTTCACGACGCTCGAGCGCGACCAGCTCGAGGTCTGGCTCAACGAGATATACCGCCTCCGCTTCAACACCGCCGACTACGACCTCACCCCCGTCTACGTCCTCGTCCTCCGCGGCCAGGAGGAGGTCGTCGTCGCGTCCTCCAACCCGCGCATCCCGGTGGTGGACGCCTCGGGCCGGAGGCTCGAGCCCCTCGAATATTACAAGATCGACGTCCCCAACCTCGGCCGCGTCAACGCCCACGTCACGGACCCGGCCACCGGCCAGGCGCGCTACATGATAAGCGTCGGCTACTCCGTCGCGGGCCTCAACTGGCTGGTGCGGCGCGAGATATTTACCGCGGCCGTCGTCGCGGCCATATTCATCCTCGCCGGCCTGGCGGTCGCCGTCGCGGTGTCGTTCACCTGGACTAAGCCGGTGAAAGACCTGGCCGCGGGCCTGGCGCGCGTCCAGGAGGGCGACTTCGATTACCGCCTCAAGCTGCGCCGCCGCGACGAACTGGGCCGGCTGGCGCGCGACTTTAACCTTATGGCCGACGGCCTGCGCGACCGCGAGTTCGTCAAGAGCACCTTCAAAAGGTACGTAACCAAGCAGGTGGCCGAGAAGATCCTCTCGCAGAAGGGAGCCATCAGCCTTACGGGCGAGAAGCGGGAGGTGACGGTCCTCTTCTCCGACCTGGAGGGTTTCACCCCCTTTGCCGAGCGCCACGAGCCGCAGGAGGTCGTCGCCCTTCTGAACGAGTATTTAGCCATAATGATCGACATCATCTTCCTGTACGAGGGCGCGCTGGATAAATTCCTGGGCGACGGCGTCATGGCTTACTGGAACGCCCCCCTCGACCAGGACCACGCGCCGCTCAAGTGTACGCTGGCCGCGGTCGAAATGCAGGACGCCATCGGCACCTTCAACAAAAAACTCGTCGCGGAGGGAAAAGAGCCGGTCTACGCCGGCATCGGCATCACGACCGGCGAAGTCGTCGCCGGCAATATCGGCTCCGAAAAGAAGATGGAGTATACGGTAATCGGCGACAAGGTCAACCTGGCCCAGCGCATCGAGGGCCAAACCGACCGGGGCCAAATTCTGATAGACCATACCACGTACCTACACGTCAAGGATTACTGCTACGCGACGCCGTTGGCCCCGAGCCGCGTGAAGGGCAAGAAGGAACCGGTTCAAATCTACGTCCTGCACGCGCTGAACCGCAAGGCCGAGCCGTTCATCGCCGGCGGCCGCACGGACCTCCTGCTCGAGGCGTAGGTCGGACGCCGCCAAAATTAGTATTGACTTGGAACCCGTCGTCTCCTATACTACGCGCCGGAGAAAGTTTTTATAAACTTTACGCTATATTCGAAAGGAGCAACGGTAAATGAAAAACGCGAAGCTACTATGGGTGATGGTCATTATGCTGGCCGTCGGCCTCGCGCTGTTCGGCTGCGAAAAACTGCGAAAAGGAAAGCCAGCCGAGGCTCCCATCTCGGTCGAGACCGCGGCGAAAACCGCGGAAGCCCCCGCGGCACCGCCGGCAGCTCCCACGTACGCCCCGGAGAAGCTGGACCTCCTCAAGATGCTGGACGATACGCTGGGCGCGAGCGAAAAAAACCTTGGGTGGGACAACCTCTACACGTCCATCTCGCTCGATAAGGACGTCGAGCTCTTCACCGCGCTGCAGGCACACTACGCCGCCGGCTCGAGCGACCGGAACTTTATTGACAGCTCCATCAAAGACCTGACCAACGTAAAGACCTTCCTCGACGAGAAAATCACCAAGGCCGAAGGCGTCGACCCGACCGGGGTCGATGCCCAAGCCAAGAAGAAGATCATCCGCGACATCCGCGCGCGCGTGCGGGCCATGATCAGCGGCCCGGCCCCGGCCAAGAAGCCCGTCCCGGAGTGGAAGGGCGACCTGCAGAAAAAGAAGTGGGACGAGCGCGGCGAAATGATGAAGAAGAAGTGGGCCGAGCGCGGTAAATAGCGCGACCCGAGCGACGTCAATCTACTAAGTACGTCTCGCTCTCCGTGCCGAAGGCGGCCCCCGGGCCGCCTTCGGCGCGTTAAACTATCTTTTGGCGCCGGCCTTCGAAACCGCAAGAACGGGCCACCCGAAATTTTCGGTTGACTTGGGCCGGAAGTTATCATATAAACAAACGCTCGTAACTTATGGCCATTTTCCTACTTCCATAGGGGAAAGGAGCAGTTCGTATGAGAGGTAAATATTTATGGTGGGCGCTCGTCCTGGCGCTCGCGGTAACCCTCGTCGCGTTCGGCTGTAAGGGCAAGGCCGGTAAAGAGAAATTCGAAGAGATTAAGGTCGAAGAGACCGCGGCCCCCGCCGAGCCGGGCGTGGAAGAAGTCGGCGTTCCCGAACAACCGGTCTACCATCCGACCAAACTCGACAACTTGGTAATACTCGACGACACCCTCGGCGCGGCCGAGGATACGCTGGGCTGGGACAACATCTTCTGTTCCATCTCGCTCGATAAGTGCGTAGGATTATTCGAAGAGCTCGCGCCGGCCTATACCCCGGGCAATGCCGACCGCAACTTCATCGACAGCGCCATAACAGACCTCGGCAACATAAAGACGTGGCTCGACGAGAAGATCGACAAAGGCGAAGGCGTTGACCCCAAGGGCGCGGACGCCAAAGCCAAGAAGAAGCAGATCGCCGACATTCGCGCGCACGTTCAGGCTATGATCGCCGGGCCCGCGCCGAAGAAGGAGCCCATCCCGGAATGGAAGGGCGACCTTATGAAGAAGAAGTGGTACGAACGCGGCGAGATGATGAAGCGCAAATGGGCGGAGCGCGGTAAGTAGTAACGACTTCACGCGGCCGTAACTTCTCCCGGGAAGTAACGACGGGGCGGCGGATGCCGCCCCTTTTAATTAATAAATCCACGAAAGCGCGGCGTGACGTACGAACGTTTGAAACGCGACGTTCCGCTACTTTACGCCCGGCGCCTCGGCGGGAACTTGACGTTCTTCGTCCCCGTGATCGTCGTCTTCTTTCAATCCCCAAGCCTTTCCATGACGCAAGTAATGGTCCTGGAGACGGCGTGGCGCGCCGGCCGAGCACTTTCGGCGGCCCGCCGTTGGTCGTCGCGCTCGGGGGGGACCGGGTTATAAAATTATGGGGGGATTACTCGCCGGGGGGATTGGCCTCAGGCGGGACGGGCGGTACCTCTTCCGAAGGGGGTGTTTTGCCCTGCGGCTCGGGAGGGGGCCCCGCCGCGGCCCTCGGCCCCGGGGCGCGCCGCGCCTCGCTCGGCGGCAGCGGCCCCCAGACGACGCGACGGCCCCCCCACCCCTCATAACGCCGAGCCACTTTTAAATAATAAGGTTCGCCCAACGGCCTAAGCTCGTCCGCGGCCAATAAAAATTCGCCCCGCAGACGTTCGTACTCGGCGGCCGTCAACGGCGGCGCGTAATCGCCGACGCCGGCCAGCGTCGCCGCGGCGCCGTCGAGCCGTTGGAGGGCCCGGCCGAAAACCGCGCCGCGGTAAGCGTCCGGGGCCCGCCGCACCGCCTCCCGCGCCTCGGCCCGCCCCTGTTCCACCACCGCCGCGGCCCGGGCGTCGTCCGTGCCCAAATAGACGGCCGCTAGCTCACACGTCTTCTGCAGCGCCGCGGCTCGAGCCGCGAACTCGTCCTCCCCGTAAGGAATCGCGGCCGCGGTTTCGGGCGCCGGCCGCGACCCCGAACAACCGCTCACGCATAAACAAAACCCGAGAGCCAATTTTAAATTATTTCGGGTCACCGGGCTCGAGCCTCGACGACGTACGCGACGCCACCGAATTTTGGTCGGGCGGAGACGTCGCCGAAACCGGCCGCCGCCAGCCGCCCCGCGAAGTCTTCCGCCGAAAAACAATGCCGTATCGACGCCGCCAGGTAGCGATACGCCGGACCGTCCCGCGCGATAAGGCGGCCCCACAGAGGCACTATTACGCTGAGATACGATTTATACAACGCCCCAAAAAAACCCGGCGGCGGCGCGAAGACGTCGGCCACGGCTAAACGGCCGCCGGCCTTGATAACGCGCTTCACTTCCCTGGCCGCGTCGTCCACCCGGGGGATATTGCGGAAGAGGAAAGCGCTGACGGCGTTGTCGAAGGCGCCGTCCCGGAAAGGCAAGCGCGTCACGTCGCCGAGCACGAAGCTAACGCGGCCCGTTTTCTCGTAGGCGCCGAGTTTGGCCCGGGCGACGTCGAACATCCGCGAACTCCGGTCCAGGCATACGACGCGCGAGGCACCGGCCGCGAGGCACGCCGCGGCCTGGTCCCCGCTGCCGGCGCCGGCATCCAGGATTACCCCCCGGCCCGCGCGCTGCGCTACCACCCGCCGCACAAAACCCACCAACCCCAGGCTCTGGACCAGGTTTACGAGGTCGTAACGGCGCGCGATCCGGCCGTATAGGTCGTCGAGAAACTCCTGCGTTATCGCCGCCCGGGCGAACGTTGACATGGCAAGCGGTCGGTGATATAGTGCGTGCGGTGTATACGAGGAAATACTACCTTATGCTCGTTGCGGCCGCAACGGCGTTTTTTATATCCGGTTGCGGCCCCGGTTGGCCTACGTACCGCGGCGGCCCGGGCCGGGCGGCCTCGCTCCGCCCGGATTTCGCCGGGCCCCCCCGCGGGCCCGGATGGAAGCTCGAGCTGAAGGCGCCGTCGTTTTCGTCGCCCGTACTCGCCGGCCGCTACTTGCTCGTGGGCACGAACGACGACTTCCTTAACGTTATCGAACCCGCCCGGGGCAAAATCGTTTACCGTTATCGGACCGGCGGCGACGTGGCCGGCGGCGCCGCCGTCGCCGGGAATACGGCCTACTTCGGGTCCGCCGACGGTTACCTCTACGCCCTCGACGTTCCGCGCCGGCGCCTGAAATGGAAATTCGCCGCCGACGGAAAGATAGTCGCGGACCCGGTAGTGGCCGACGGTAAAGTCTTCGTCGGAACGCTAAGCGGGAACGTGTTCGCGGTAGGCGCGCGCGACGGAAAGTTAAAATGGGTCGCGAGCGACGTCGGCGCCGTCTGGGCGACACCTTGTTGGGCGGGAGGAAACCTTTACGTCGCTTCCCGAAGCGGCCGCTTAATGTGTTTCGACGCCGCGGGCCGCCGGAACTGGAGTTACGACGCGGCCGCGCCGCTCACGGCGGCACCGCTCGCGTTAAACGGAACGGTGGTCGCGGCCTCGGAGGAAGGCGAAATTTTCGCGCTGGACGCGGCGGACGCCAGGCCCCGCTGGCGCTACCCCGCCGGCGCGGGTATAAGCGGCCTGGCCGCCGCGGCCGGGACTATATTCGCGGGAACGTGGGATGGCACGCTCGTCGCGCTGCGCCTGGCCGACGGCGCGCGGTTGTGGCAACGCGACGTCGCGGGCGCCGTCGAAGGATGCCCCGCCGTCGCCGGCGACTTCCTATACGCGGGCACCGCGGCCGGAAAAATATACGCCGTCGGGACGAAAGACGGCGAAATAAAGTGGGAGGGCGACGCCCCGGCCGGCATATCGTCAAGCCCGGCGGTGGGGCCGGACGCCATCTACGTCGTCGCCGACGACGGGACCGCCCTCTCGTACCGATGACGCCCGTGGCCGCGGCCGACAGGCGCCGCCTAAGCCGCGGCGCTTTTTTATTTTAACTTCGCCGCGCCCCCAACAACAGGTATATGAGCCACGTCACGGCCATCAAAGTCGCCGCCACGTACGTTAGCGCCGCGGCGTCGAGCACTCTCTTCGCGCCGGCCACTTCCTCCGGCGCGACGGCGCCGGTGCCGCGGAGCATAACGAGCGCCCGCCGCGACGCGTCGAACTCGACGGGGAGCGTAACGAGCTGGAATACTACCGCAAACGCGTATAAGATTATCCCGACGTTGATTAGAAAGCCCCACCGGAAGATAAAGCCGCCGATGAGCAACGGGATGAATAGCTGCGAGCCGAGGTTGGCGACGGGCAGGATAGCGTTCCGGGCCGTCAGGAAAGCGTACCGGTCGCGATGCTGGGTGGCGTGGCCCACCTCGTGCGCGGCCACGCCGTAGGCCGCGATGCTTGCGCTCCGCGCCACGCCGGAAGAAAGGCGGAGCGTACTCGAGCGCGGGTCGTAGCTGTCCGTCAACGAGCCGCCCACTTCCTCCACGCCGACGCCGCCCAATTTTTCGCGCTGCAATAAGAGCGCCGCCACCTTAACGCCCGGCATACCGGCCGCGGCCCCGACCTGGGCGTATTTCCGGTAAGTTGACCGCACCTTCCATTGGGCGTAAAAGCCCAACAGGATCACCGGTATCAACAACAGGTACGTCGGCTCGAGATAACTATAAAGAGGATACAACATACGCCATCACCTTGGCTTCTTGCTACGCGGCCCACAAGGCCGCCAAACGGCCGCCGTCTTCGGCCAGGCGCACCCGCACGAAGACGTTGCCCGGGCCGTCGTAACCCTTTAGCGGCACACGTAAATAATTATCGGTCAAGGCGACCGCAACGCCGGCGTCGTCGCGACGCCTTTCTTCCACCAGCGCGATACGGGCGGTACCGACGAAGCGCCGCTCGTACGCGCGCCGCTTCGCCGCCGCCAGCTCGCGCAACCGCGCCGCGCGCCTTTCGCGTTCGGCGGCGGGGACTTGCCCGGACATCGTCGCCGCCGCGGTCCCGGGCCGGGCCGAGTACGGGAAGACGTGCAAATACGCGAAGGGGATTTCCTCCACCAGGGCGCAGGTCCTCTCGAACGCCGCGGCGTCCTCGCCCGGGAGGCCCGCGATGACGTCGGCGCCCAGCGCGACGTCGCCGACGCGCCCGAGTAACTCGAGGCACAGGCGGCGATAATCGGCCGCCCGGTACCGCCGCCGCATCGCGCGCAAAACGCCGTCGTCGGCGGATTGGAGCGGCAAATGGACGTGGGGGCAAAGGCGGCCGCCGGCGCCAAGTTCCCGGGTCAAGGCCGGCTCGAAATCGGATACGTCCACCGACGATAAGCGCAAACGAAAATCGCCGGGTAAAGCCGACAGTTCGGCGACCAAAGCCGCCAGCGACCGCCGGCCGCCCAGATCGCGGCCGTACGAGCCGAGGTCTACCCCCACCAGCACGATTTCCTTAACGCCCGCGGATATCGCGGCACGGACGTCGTCGACGACCTCGTTCGCCGGGCGGCTCCGGCTCGGCCCCCGCGCCGCCACCACGACGCAATAGGCGCACGCGTGGTCGCAGCCATCCTGGACTTTAAGGAAGAGCCTCGTCTTATCCGCGAACCGGGCGACGCGGCGCCCGGGCGACGCTTCGCGCACCGACCCCTCGCCGGCGATAAGCGCCGGTATACTTTCCTTTTCGCCGTTGGGAACGACGGCCACGTTCGGGCCCAACGCCGTAAAAACGCCCGGCGCGAGCTCGGCGTAGCAACCCGTAACGACGACGCGGGCCTCCGGCCGCTCGCGGCAAACGCGCCGCACGAGCTGGCGGGATTTGTAATCGCTCCGCTGCGTTACGGTGCACGTATTGACGACGTAATAGTCCGCCGGCCCCTCGAAAGGGACGGCGCGGAAACCGGCGTCCTCGACGCCGGCGCGCACGGCCTCCGTCTCGTACTGGTTCAGCTTGCAGCCGAGCGTTTTGAAAGCCACGGTCGGCATTTCAAAAAGGGGGGAAACTACCACGTAAAGAAACCGGGAACGCAGGTCAACAGAATGCCGATGAATACGACGATAAGGCCCACGACGCCTGCCGGCGGCCCTATAATCCGAAGGGCTTTGACTTTCGACGCTTGGCCGAGCCAAAAGCCGCCCACCAACATAACGAGGCCCAGCAGAACGACGAGGAGGTATTGATACTCGATCATAAGCCATCCCTTTCGACGGTGGTTATTAAATTATAACAAATATTTAACCGATGCGAATGAAAAAATCCCGGCCCAGCCACTTGCCGTCGGCATCGCGGAAGGTGAATTCGACGTGGCGGACGTCGCCGGTTATTTTAAGCAGCGGCGCGCGAAAAATCCCCGCCGGCCCGGCCATGACCGCGGTAGCCGGCGCCAACGCCCGGTAGGCCGGTTGCTGCCAACCGTTGACGCCGAAGTATACCTCGCCGCCGCGCGGCCACTCCACTACCAGCAGGTCGCCGACCCTCAACGATACCCGCGCGTCGGGCCGCCAGATGACGCGCCGCGGCGCAATAGCCTCGCTCAGCGCGGCCGGCGGTTCCTCGCCCAGCGCGCGGTATGCCGCGGCGACATACTCGCGGAAAAGGCGGTCGAACTCCTCGTCCGCGCCGCCGCCCTGGTCGTCGCCGTACCACCAGAAC
>Ga0153916_10002798_pt1 | contig 12784 bp, 12 predicted proteins | sample Opewatmetagenome_FD_109642 | JGI IMG/M metagenome (GOLD analysis project Ga0153916, IMG submission 109642) | Freshwater wetland microbial communities from Ohio, USA - Open water 3 Core 3 Depth 4 metaG | ecosystem: Environmental > Aquatic > Freshwater > Wetlands | place: USA: Ohio, Lake Erie...
ATCTGGCGCCCCGCGACCAGGCTCGCGCGGTACCATCGCGCGGGGGTGTCGACATGGGTGCGATCAAGGTCGAGCAACACGGTTCGCTGGGGCTGCTCTGGTTCGGGGCCTGGCTCTTCGTCATCGGCCTGCTCCACCTGTCCTTCTGGAAGGGCGTTCTGGCGATCCTGCTGTGGCCGTACTACCTGGGGGCGGCCTTGAGCTCGCTCGTGCCACACTAGCTTCCAGAGACGTCGGAGCTGCGCCACGGCGGAGGCGGGAGTTACGCTCCGCATCGTTCGACCGCGGCGCGTAGAATGGAGGGGATGGCCCGCACGCGCGCCTCCGATCCCTACGTGCACGGCTACTCCGAGCGGGAACAGGCTCGCCTGCTCGACCAGGCGGCGACGCTGACCGAGCTGCTGCATTCGGACACCCGGTATCCCGAGGGCAGCACGGTGCTGGAGGCGGGCTGCGGCGTCGGGGCGCAGACGGTGATCCTGGCCCGGAACAGCCCGGAAGCGAGGATCACCTCCATCGACGTCTCGGCCGAGTCGCTCGAGGTCGCGCGATCCCGCGCCCGAGCCGCGTCGCTCCGGAACGTCACCTTCCAGCGGGCGGACATCTTCGACCTGCCGTTCGAGGAGCGGAGCTTCGACCACGTGTTCGTGTGCTTCGTGCTCGAGCACCTCGCGAAGCCGCGCGAGGCGCTGGCTGCGCTCGTGTCCCGCCTCAGGCCGGGCGGCACCCTCACCGCCATCGAGGGCGACCACGGTTCGACGTTCTTCCACCCCGACGACGCGGATGCGCGGCGGGCGATCGAATGTCTCGTAGCGCTGCAGGCCCGCGCCGGCGGGAACGCCTGCATCGGGCGGCAGCTCTTCCCGCTGCTCGGCGCCTCGGGGCTCCGGCAGATCGAGGTGTCGCCGCGCATGGTGTACGTGGACTCGAGCCGGCCGGAGTGGGTGGAGGGTTTCACCAGGAACACCTTCACCGCGATGGTCGAGGGCGTGCGGGAGCAGGCGCTGGCGGCGGAACTCGTCGACGCGGAGACCTGGCGCAGGGGCATCGCCGGCCTTCGGCGCGCAGCCGAGGGGGACGGCGTGTTTTGCTACACGTTCTTCAAGGGCGTCGGCACGAGGTGAGCGCGCGGCGGGCCGCGGGTCGCCCGGGCGGCGGATGAGGCAGGATGGCGCCAGCAGGGGAGGGGTCGTGAACGCCACGACGGAAGACCGCGTCATCGCCTGGCTCATGGACGGCGACCCGGCGGTTCGCTGGCAGGTGATGCGCGACCTGCTCCATCTTCCGGAGCGGACGTGGCGGCGCGAGCGCCTTCGGGTCGCGAAGACGGGGTGGGGCCGGAGGCTCCTGGATCGCCAGCGCGCGGACGGCAACTGGGGGCGAGGCCTCTACCGTCCGAAGTGGACCTGCACGACGTACACCATGCAGCTCCTGCGGCAGCTCGGCCTGCCCCCGGGAGACCCTTCCGCCCTGAGGGCCTGCGCCCTCTACCTGGACCAGGGCCTCGGGTCGGACGGCGGCATCAACTTCTGGGGGCCGCGCAGGCGCATCGGCGAGGCCTGCGTCACGGGGATGATCCTCGCGCAGGTCTCGTGGTTCGGCACCGAGGACCCGCGGATCGAGAGGCTCGTCGAGTACCTCCTCCACGAGCAGATGCCGGACGCCGGCTGGAACTGCCGGAGGCCGCAGGGAGCGGTCCACTCGTCGTTTCACACGACGACGAGCGTGCTCGAAGGGCTCCACGGATACGCCGCAGCCAAGGGGCGGGGAGCGAGAGAAGTCCTCGCCGCCGCCGCGCGCGGCCTGGAGTTCCTGGCCGAGCACCGGCTCTTTCGCTCGCACACGACCGGGAGAGTGGTCTCCTCGGAGCTGACCAAGCTCCATTTTCCGCCGCACTGGCGTCACGACCTGCTCCGGGCGCTCGACCTCCTCCAGTCCGTGGGAGCCCCCCGGGATCCACGGCTGGAAGAGGCGGTGGCGATCGTCCGGTCGCGCCGCCGGCGCGATGGCCGCTGGGGTCTGGCGCGTCCGTACCCGGGGGCCGTCCACTTCGCGCTCGAGGCGACCGGCGCGCCCAGCCGGATGAACACGCTGCGCGCGCTGCGCGTCCTCGCCTGGTGGGACCGGCGCGAGAGCCTCCCCTCGGTTGAATAGAGCGGACCGCCGTCAGCTGGAGTCGCCAGCGGCGGCGAATCACCCCCTGCCGGAGACACCGCCGGCGCCACCCGCGGCCGGTGGCGAGGCCTCGGGCCCGGCCACCCCGGGCTGGCGGAAGGCCTCGTCTTCCGCCAGGGCCTCGCCCTCGGGGGCGTGCCAGAACCGGGTCGGAAGCAGCTTCACCATGGCGGGCAGGAACACGGTCGCGGTCGCCAGCGTGGCGAGCTCGCCCAGCATGGCGTACCAGCCGAAGGAGCGAAGCGCGCGGTTGAAGGACACGATGAGCGAGGCGCAGCCCACGATGGCGGTCCAGGAGCAGATGACCATCGCCGGGGCCACCTCCACCAGCGCCGGCACGACGGTCCTCCGCACCCTGAGGCGCGAGAAGACGTTGGCGCCGTAGTCGACGGCGATCCCGAAGGTGATGGGGTAGGCGATGAAGTTGAAGAAGTTGATCTTGAGGCGGGCGATGGCCGTCACCCCGACCATCAGGATCGCCCCGGACGTGAACGATGCGATGATCAGGGCGCTCCGGCCGGGCGTCCGGAAGAAGATCACCACCAGCACGCAGACGCAAAGGAACGAGAGCGCGGTGACCCTGGGACCCTGGCGCTCGATGTCGTCGAGCAGGTCGGCCATCACGATGTCGGCCCCGGCCGCGTCGTGGCGGCCCCCACCCACCGGCACGTCGCGCACGGCGGCGGCGAACTCGCGCAGGTTTGGGGCCAGCTCCAGCTTGGCATCGGGCTGGGAGCGCACGAAGGCGATCCGCCCCACCGAGCCGTCGCGCTCGCGGAAGCGGTCGATGAAGGAGGGCGGCGCGTCGGCTTCGGCGAGAGGATGCTGGGCGGCGAGCTGGCCGCGGATCTCTCTCGCGCGGACCGCCTGCGCCGCCGGGAGGTGCGCCAGCACGCGGTCGGTGAGCCGTCCGCCGATGTCCCGGAGGAGTGCCAGCTTCTCCTCCTGGTGCGTGGGCACGACGCTCGCCACCGTCTCGCAGCCGCCGATGAGGCGGCGCAGGCGCGGCTGCGCTCGCATGCGATCCTCGACGGCCGCGCAGTAGGCGTCGGCCTCCGCGCGAGAGGGCAACAGCGCCAGCGAGCCGGCGACGGACTGTCCCAGCCCGGCCTGCGCCCTGTCGTTGACGCGCCTGAACTCGGCGCTGCCCGTCTCGTCGTTGGTGAGGTTCTCGAGGTTGCGCTCCAGGGCGTTGGGAAGCTCCTTCAGATAGGCGACCCCGGCGATCGCCGTGAGGACCGAGAACGCCGCCACGATGACGCGAGGCCGGCGAAAGACTCGCTCGAGGAGGGCCACGGCCCTCTCGCGTCGGAGCGGGCGGATGCGGGGGCGGCGTGGCCGCAGGCGCTCCAGCAGCACCAGGAGCGCCGGAAGGAGCGCGAACGTGGCCGTCCAGCAGAGCACCATGCCCATCCCGCCGATGAACCCGAAATGACGGAACCCCCGGTTGGTGGCGATGAGGAGCGTGCCGTAGGCGACGCTGGTGCCCAGCGCGGCGAGCAGGGTCCCGCCGGCCGTGACCCGCGCCGCCTCGTGGCAAGCGGGCTCGAGTGGCACGCCGCGCCTGTGAAGCTGGCCCACGCGGCCCAGGTAGACGATGCCGTAGTTGATGCCGTTTCCGGCCACGATGGAGCCGAGGAAGGCCGTCTGGGTGTTGAGGTGGCCGATGGCGAGCCAGGTGAGGCCGAAGGTGACCGACACCGCCACCAGCAGCGCCACCCCCAGCGCCAATATGAGCCGCACCTCTCCGAAGTAGACGAGGATGGAGCCCAGCAGGACGGCGAGGACCACCAGGAAGGAGACGGACGCGCCCTTCAGGATCGCCTCGTACTCGGCGAGCAGGATGGGGTAGGAGCCGCCAAAGCCGACCTTCAGGTGATTCGCCGCCGCCTCGTCCCGGAAGCGGTCGACCACCGCCCGCATCCGGTCGAGCACTACCCGCACCTCGGAGACGGCGAGGCTGGTGCCCGAGGGCCGGACGAGTGTCGTCACCGAGCGGCGATCCGGGTGCACCATGTAGCCGTCGACGTACCGCGCGAATCGCTGCTCCACCTTCTGGCGCGGGCTCGGCGCCGCGGGGTCGAGCAGCTCCCGCAGATCCTCGTGCCCGGCCAGGTCGAGGCTCGGCGCCGGCCCGGGCGGCTCCGCTTCGCGGTCGCCCAGGATGTCGAGCATCGGACTGACCCTGGCCTTCTCCTTCCCGATGGCCTTCACCAGCTCGTCGCGCGCCTTTCGGAGGTCCTCAACCGGCAGGAAGAGCGGCCAGTGGTCGGCGTACCAGCGCTTGGCCGGCTCCATCTGCGACTCCACCGCGCGCACCGTCTCCGGTCCCATGGCGCGGAGGGCCTCCGCCAGCTTCGAGGACAGCCGCTCGGCGGCCGGCAGGTCCTGCGGCCCCAGCTCGGCCTCCACCACCACCAGGACCGTGCCCTCGCCGCCCACGCGCCGCGCCAGCTCCCTGGCGTTGCTGACGCTGGGGACGTCCTCGGGAAGCAGCTCCTCGAAGCTGGTGAGGAGCTGGAGGTGCGAGGCGAGCCAGGCGCTGCCCACGGCGAGGAGGGCGGCGACGGCGAGGAAGGTGCGCCACCGCCGGAACGAGAGGGCCGTGAGCCACGAGACGAAGCGGACGAGGCGCATCCTCGTCAGGCTTAGCAGAGATCATGGATCCCGGCGGACCACGTTCGGGTAGGGGTGCCGGGTCCCTCAGGGCGACGGGGGCCCCTGTGTCAGAGGTCCCACCTGCGACGCGGGAGATCCGGGTCGCGACTTCACCCCGCGCGATTCCGAGGGCGTCGCCGTGCCTGGCGCCGGGGACGAGCCGCAGCCGTCCAGGGCCGGCGAGCGCCGCGTGGATGCGCTCGGCAGTTTGCCCGGACGGCGCCGCCGGTGGGAGAATCCAGGCCGTGGCCGGGTCGGCGCAGAACGGAATCAAGGGCGGGGTCATCAAGGCGAGGCTCGATTTCGTCCGCGCCCGCGCCGGCGAGGCCGGGCTCGAGGAGGTCCTGCGGCGGCTCCCGCGCCAGGACCAGGAGGTCCTGCGCGGCTGGATCCTGCCCATCACCTGGTTCCCCCTCGACCTGAACCTCCGCCTCGACGACGCCATCGCCGCCGTGCTGTCCCCCGGGGACCGGGACCGCATCTTCCTGGAGATGGGGCGGGCCTCCGCCGACTCGAACCTGGGCGGGCCCCAGCGCCCCTACCTCCGCGAGGGTGAGCCGCATTTCCTGCTCCGCGCCACTCCCCAGATCTACTCGGCCTACTACCGGGTGGGCCGGCGCACCTACGATCGGACTGGCGAGAACGCGGCGGTCCTGCGCACCTACGACGCCCGGAACGTCACCCGCACCGACTGCCTCACCGTGGTGGGCTGGTATCAGCGGGCCATCGAGCTGTCCGGCGGGAAGGCGGTGCGGGTGACCGAGACGCACTGCCGCACCCGGGGCGACCCGCACTGCGAGTACCACTGCGAGTGGACGTAGGCCACGCTCGGGAGGGGGAGATGAAGGCCTTCTTCGCCACCAGGTACGGCGGGCCAGGGGTGATGAGGCTGGGCGAGCTGCCGGATCCGTCGCCCGGTGCCGGCGAGGTGCTGGTCGCCGTGAAGGCCGCCTCGGTGAACCCGGTGGACTGGAAGGTGCGGAACAGCGGGAACCGGCTCGTGAGCGGCAGGCCTCCCAAGGTCCTGGGGACCGACTTCTCGGGCCTGGTGGCCGCGCTCGGGGCCGGGGTGAGCGGCATCGCCGTCGGCTCCGCGGTGTACGGCACGACGCGGATGATGTTCGGGGCGCAGGGGAGCCACGCGGAGCAGGTGGCCGTGCCCGCGAAGCGGATCGTGCCCGTGCCCGCGGGCCTCTCGTTCGAGGAGGCCGCCGCGCTGCCGGTGGCGGCGCTCACGGCGCTGAACGGCCTACGCCAGTGCGGCGAGCTCCAGGGGAAGGCGGTCGTGGTGGTCGGGGCCACGGGCGGCGTGGGACACCTCGCCGTCCAGATCGCCAGGGCGCGCGGCGCGCGGGTCACCGCGGTCTCGAGCGCGCGGAACGCCGACCGGGCCCGCGCCCTGGGGGCGGAGGACGTGGTGGACTACGGGCGGGAGGACTTCACCCGCGGGAACCGGCGCTGGGACGTCGTGTTCGACGCCCATGGTGGGCTCGCCTTCCCCGGCGCCGTCCTCTCCGAGCGCGGCGTCTTCGCGACGACGGTTCCGCGTGTCGCGACCGTCCTGGGGCTCTTGTGGCACCGCCTCGCCGGCGGCAGGCAGATCGCCCTGGCGAACCTCCGCGATCGCCCGGAGGACTACGCGGAGCTCTCCCGGCTGCTCGCGAGCGGTGCCGTGCGACCGGTGGTGGGACGGGTGTTCCCGCTGGAGCAGGCCGCCGAGGCGTTCGCCGCGCTCGAGGCGGGGGGAATCGTCGGGAAGGTGGTCATCCGCGTGGGTTGAGCCGGCGGCCGCGAGCTACAATCGGCCCCCATGGCCGACGCGCCTACCCGCTATCCCGTCTCCGTCACGATCCCCGTCGCCTGGGGGGAGATGGACGCCTTCCAGCACGTCAACAACGCCGTGTACGCGCGGTGGCTCGAGACCGCGCGGATGGTCTACTTCGAGCGCGTCGGACTCATCGAGCGCGTGCGCGAGGAGGGCGTGGGCCCGATCCTGGCGCGCACGGTCATCGACTACCGGAAGCAGGTCTCGTACCCCGACACCGTCCGCGTGGAAGCGACCACGAGCCGGATCGGGAGCAGCTCCTTCACGATGTCGTTCCGGGTCTGGAGCGAGGCGCAGAAGGCCGAGGTCGCCACCGGCGAGCAGGTGATCGTCAACTACGACTACCGCGCCGGGCGCACCGCGCCCATCGACGAGGCCCTGCGCCAGGCGATCGCCAGGGTCGAGGCAGCGGGCGGCTGAGGGGTTGGCACGTGCGCCGGCTTCGACATGCCGGGCCGGGGAATGGGGAAGCCGCGTCGCGCCGGGGTGGGCGCGCCGGCGTCCTGCGGGTCATCTCGAAGCCCCCGGTAGGGGCGCAACCATCGGGGGAGGAGGCGCTCCCGCGCTCGCCTGGCCGCGAGACGACGAGCCGGGCGACCTGCGGCCCGCGAACTCGGATGACCGCCGCCGGCGACGGTCTGGCAGAATGTGGGCTGCCGTTGCGGCTCGGGCCGAAGGAGGGGTGGGATGAAGGCTCTCCAGAGTTGCTTCGACGAGAACCGCACCTGGTCCGCTCGCATGCGCGAGAAGGACCCCGAGTTCTTCCAGCGGCTGGCGCGCGCCCAGAGCCCGGAGCTGCTCTGGATCGGCTGCTCGGACAGCCGCCTCCCGCCCGATCAGGTCGTCGGTCGGCTCCCGGGCGAGATCTTCGTGCACCGCAACGTCGGGAACGTGGTGGTGCACACCGACCTGAACTGCATGTCGGTCCTCCAGTACGGGATCGAGGTGCTGCGGGTGAAGCACGTCATCGTGTGCGGCCACTACGGCTGCGGTGGCGTGCACGCGGCGATGCGCTCGGAGCCGCTCGGGCTCATCGACAACTGGCTCCGCCACATCCGCGACGTCTACATGGCGCACCACAGGGAGCTCGAGCCCATCGGAGACTCCGCGGAGCGCCGGGACCGCTTCTGCGAGCTGAACGTGGCGGCGCAGGTCGCGAACGTCTGTCACACGACCATCGTCCAGGACGCCTGGCGCCGCGGACAGCCGCTCGCCGTCCACGGATGGATCTACGATCTCGCCGACGGTCTCCTGCGGGATCTCGACCTGGTCGTGCAGTCCGCGGACCGGATCCCGCAGGCGTACCGGATGCGCTGAATCGACGGGGGGAGAACGTCGCGTACCGCGCGTCCGTGGCCATCGGCACGGAGGTGGGTCACCCAATTCGCCGCGAGGAGGTGGACGCATGACGAGCGGACGGAACGCAGTGCTCGCCGGATGGAATCGATGCTCGAGATGGCCTGCGGGCGGCTGGCTCTTCGGCAGGCTCCTCGGGGTGGCCGTGCCCTACGCGCGAACGATCTCGCCGGAGTTCCTCGAGATCGCGCCCGGGGTCGCGCGGATCCGCATGAGGGATCGCCGCCGGGTGCGCAATCACCTGGGCTCCGTCCACGCGGCCGCGCTCTTCAACCTGGGCGAGCTCGTGGCGAACACCGCCCTGTCCGCCGCGCAACCGCCGGGCGCTCGCTGGATCGTGACCTCGACGAGCATCGTCTACGAGAAGAAGGCCAGGGGCACGCTCGAGGGGATCGCGCGGCTGGAGCCGGTGGACTGGGCGACGAGCCACGAGGTGGTCGGGGACTCGCGAATCGTGGATTCGGGCGGCGCGGTCGTGGCCCGTGTCCAGGTGAGGTGGCAGGTCGGGCCGCAGCCGAGCGCCGGCCGCTCCGCGGCGTGAGGCTGGTCACCATGTCCGCGGCACCGTCGGGCCCGCCCTCCGGCCGTGGTCGCGAAGTCCAGGACCGGATGGCATGGCCACACCCGGCACGCACGCCGACCCCGGGCTACCGTGCCCCCGCTTCCGCCATCCGCGCCGCGATGCGCCCGACCGTCTCGACGCCCTGGCTGAAACGTTCGTCCCAGGGGTGTCCGTAGGACAGGCGGATGAAGTGCCCGTATCCCCCGTGCGGGCCGAACAGCTCTCCGGGGGCCACGCTCACCCCGGCGTCGAGGGCGCGCTGGTAGAGCGCGAGCGAGTCGACGGTGCGCGGCAGCTCCACCCAGAGCGCGAGCCCTCCCGAGGGACGCGACACGCGGGTGCCCCCGGGGAACGACGCCGTGACCGCCGCTCTCATCCGCTCCGCCGACATCTGCACGGCAGAGCGGAGCCGCCGGAGGTGGCGGTCGTACGCGCCCGTCTCGAGGAACCGCGCCACCGCGCGCTGCGGGGCCGAGGAGGTCGCGACGTTGAGCGCGAACTTGAGGAGGAGCACGCTCTCGCGGTAGCGACCGGGCAGGACGTACCCGACGCGCCAGCCCGGCGCCAGCGTCTTCGAGAAGGAGCCGCAGGTGAGGACCAGGCCCTCGCGGTCGAAGGCCTTCGCGCTCGGAGGCCGGCCCTCGCCGAAGGAGAGATCGCCGTAGATGTCGTCCTCGACGAGCGGGATCTCCCGCTCGGCCAGCATGCGGACCAGGCGCCGCTTCGCCGTTTCGGGCATGAGGCTTCCCGACGGGTTGGAGAAGTTCGGCACCGCCAGCACGGCGGCCACGCGCTGCTCCCCGAGGATGCGCTCGAGCGCCTCGAGATCGAGGCCGGTCTCCGGGTGGCAGGCGACCTCCACGGCGCGCAGGCCGAGCGCCTCGAGCGCCTGCAGCGTGCCGTAGAAGGCGGGCGATTCGATGGCGACGATCTCGCCCGGTCTGGCGACCGCGCGAAGGGCGAGATGGACGGCTTCGGACGCGCCCGCCGTGACGACGACGTCGTCGGGGTCCGCCGCGAAGCCCCACGCGAGCGCGCGCCTGGCGATGTCGCGGCGCAGGCCCTCGAAGCCGGCGGTCGCCTCGTAGGTGACGGCGCCGCCGAGTCCGGGCCGGCTCACGGCCGCGAGAGCTCGAGCGAGCGCCCCGACGGGGAGGAGCGAGGACGAGGGGGTGCTGACTCCCAAGGGAACGAGCCGATCGTCACGGTTGGCCGCGATGACCCGGGTGATGAGCGGCGCCACCGTCACCGCACGTGGAGTCGGTGCGGGGCGCGTCGGCCCCGGCGCAGGGAGCAGCCGGCGCTGGCGGACGAAGTAGCCGGAGCGCGGCCGGGACTCGGTGAGGCCCGCGAACTCGAGCCGGGCCAGCGCCTGCATCACGGTGCTCGTGGACACCCGCTCCTGCGCACGGAGGGAACGAACGGACGGCAGCCGGTCGCCCGCCCGGAGTGCGCCCGACTCGATGGCGCGGGCAAACCGGCGGGCCAGGTCCTCGTAGAGCGGGACGTCGCGCTCGCGGCGGCGATTGCGCGGTGACAGGGAAGGGCCTCGCGCACCGGCTCGGGTCATGGCGTCCTGGAGGATGTATCCGGCGTCGGTCGTTGGGGCCACCCCCGTCGCGTGGGCTCGCATGGATGGGAGTGTGGGCCGAGGCGGCCCGGCCGAACAGGCACAGACCATCCGTCCGGACACCGGTACAGACGAGGGGCGGCCCCCAAGGGGAGCAGGCCGGTCCCCTGCGGGGCCTGCCACGTGCGAGCGCCAGTGCCGGATCCATCTGTTCTGGTCGCGCCCTGCCGGTCCTGCATCTGTTACCCGTTCGCCGCGCGGCGCATCCTCTCCGCCATGAAGATCCCATGCTCGACGGCGGAGATCGTGCTCGCGGACTGGACGGCGAGGAGCGTCGACGTACGCGGACGGCAGGTGGAGGTGTCCTGCGTGAACGGGGAGGTCCTGGTGACGTTCGAGGGGGACCCCCAGGACCACGTCGTCTCGGCGGGCGACGCCTTTCGCGTGCGGTGTCGGGGTCGGCTCGTGGTGGCGGCACTCCGCCCGAGCCGCGTGCTTCTGGCCGTGCTCTAGAGTCGAAGGAGGTCGTCATGCCGCTCGAAAGCTCCACTTTCCACGTCCGCAATCGGAGTGCTCTTCCTGCCCTGGGCCTGCTCGCGCTCTACGCGGCGATTGCCGCCGGGTTCCTCGGCGCGACATGGCGGGGTGATCCCGGACCTCGCGCGCTCGAGAAGGCTCTCGCCGTCCCGGCCGCGCAGCTGGCGACCTGCGTCTGCCCCGATCCAGCTCGGCAGCCGGAGGGGCGCCCGTGATCGCGCGATGGGGCCGGAGACCCGGCCCGGCGCCTCACTCCCCCTGCGGAAGGGGCCCCGGGACCGGGCGCGCCCAGCTCCGCCCCGGCGCTCACTTCGCGGAGTGGACCCGCTTGGTGTAGGCCATCTCCTCGATCTTGTCTGTCGACCCGTGGAGCCCGCTGTCGCGGATCCCACCGATGGGCAGGGAGGTGTCGCTGTAGAGCGGCCCCTCGTTGATCATCACCCGTCCGGCCGCGAGGCGCTGCGCCATGGACGCCGCCAGGTCTGGATCCCCGAAGAGGCTGGCCCCCAGCCCGTAGGGGCCGTCGTTGGCCAGGGCCACCGCCTCCTCGATGGTGTCGAAGACCACCAGGGAACGGACCGGTGCGAAGGACTCCTCGGTCCAGAGGAAGGGCTTCTCCTCCTCGCGGGCCGCGAGGATCTGCGCCTTCTCGAACTCGACGAGCGTGGGGTAGAAGAAGGCGCCGTCGGCCCGGCCTCCGACGAGAAGGCGCCCGCCTCGCTCCAACGCCTCCTGGACCTGGTACCTGGCGATGTCCATGCTCTCGTGCTTCCCGATGGGACCGATGTCCGTCTCCTCCAGGCCGGGGTCCCCGACCTTGAGCCCGCCGATCCCCGCGACCAGGCGCTCGCGGAACTCGGGGGCGACGGAGCGCTGCACCAGGAACCTCTTCGCGGCGATGCAGAGCTGCCCGCCGTGCGCGAACCCTCCCAGGAGGCCGGCGGCGGCGGCCTGCGCCAGGTCGGCGCTCTCGAGCACGATGAACGGGTCGTTGCCCGCCAGCTCGGGCACGTACTTCTTCATCCGGCCCCCCACGTGGAGCATGCACTCGCCCAGCGTCTTCTTGGTCCGTTCCAGGTAGGAGCCCATCTTGATCAGGTTGTCCTTCCCGACGGGGCTGGACGCGTAGTGCACCAGGACGTCGACCTCCGGGTTCTCGATGAACTCCCAGGCGGCGTCCTCCCCGGGGCAGGTGGAGAACTGGGCGGCGTCGGCCGGGCAGCCGGCCTCGATGGCGATCTGGACGACGCGCTGGCAGATGAGGGGAACCGTGGAGGACGGCCGCTCGATCACGGCGTTTCCGGCCCCGAGGGCGGCCAGCATGGTGTAGACGGGCACGACCAGCGGCGTGTTGCGCGGGGGGAGGACGCCCACGACGCCGTACGGCTCGCGGTAGAGGACGTTCCTCCCCGACGCGGCGGGGAGCTCCCGCGGCTTCAGCAGCTCCAGCCTGCGCTCGAGGGTCCTGGCGTTGGCGATGGATCGCTCGAGCTCCCAGCGCGCAAACTTGCGGGGCTGGCCCCCTTCCCGGACCATCAGGTCCTCGAACTCGGCGCGGCGCTCCTCGAGGCGCCGGGCCACGCGCCGTCCGAGCTCGGCGCGCTCCTCGAAGCTGGTGCTGCGCACGGCTCCCTTGGCGAGGAACGCCCTGTGGATCTTGGCGCGCAGGTCCCGGCGGGTGTCCTGCGTGATCTCGCCGATCACCTCGCCCGAGTACTTGTCGCGGACCTGGGCCTTTCTGAGCGTCAGCATCGTCGTTCCCGTGCCCCCGGGAGTCCTCTCCTCGGCCACAAGCTGACAGAGGTCGGGCGGCACGGCAAGATGCCACTCGAAGCTCTGGCGAACCACGGCCCGGTTGTGGTCTCCTCCGGAACGGAGCTCGTGACCCGCCGGGAGCACATTGCCGCGCAGCGCGAGGCGCACGGCCGCCTCGCCGTCGCGGTGCTCCCCATCCACTACCCTAAGGAGATCCTGACCGCGCTCGACCTCCTGGCGGTCGAGCTTTGGGGCCCGCCGGGGGCACCCCGCGGCGAGGCCGCCGGGCGGCTGCAGAGCTACGTCTGCGCGCTGGCGCGGAATGCGCTCGCGTTCCTCGCCTCGG
>Ga0153916_10002799_pt1 | contig 12784 bp, 11 predicted proteins | sample Opewatmetagenome_FD_109642 | JGI IMG/M metagenome (GOLD analysis project Ga0153916, IMG submission 109642) | Freshwater wetland microbial communities from Ohio, USA - Open water 3 Core 3 Depth 4 metaG | ecosystem: Environmental > Aquatic > Freshwater > Wetlands | place: USA: Ohio, Lake Erie...
CAGCACCCCCGCCCCAACGTATGGCACTTCGGCCATCTCCAGAAAACCTTGCAGCGTGCCGTCTTCGCCAAAGGTTCCGTGCAGGATCGGGAAGAAGATGTCGACTCGATCGGCCAGGCGCAGTGCAATTTCCTTCGCTTCTCCCGACGCGTCGTAGCCCCAGATGCCGTGCGACCCTGGTTCGGGGAAGACCACCGCCCGCCGGGCGCCGGCCGCGCGCTTCTTCAGCATGTCCAGAACACCCTCGCCAAAGATCCACTGGCCTTGATGCGTGATGCCGATTTCGACCACCTCGTACTTGCTGCGGTCAAGCCGCGCAAGAATCGAGCTGGCCGACATCAGGGACACCTCGTGCTCCCCCGAGCGCCCACCGAACACCACGCCCACGCGCACCCTAGGCATCCTTTGCTCCCGTGCCCTGAGATGGCCACTCCCCGATCAACTCCACCTCGGGGTCGAGCCTCACGCCGGATTTCTCGAGCACCGCCTCCTGCGCTCTCGTCATCAGTGAGCGGACATCCGCAGCTGAGGCGTCGCCGGTATTGATGAAGAAGTTGGCGTGCACAGAGGAGACCTGCGCGCCGCCGATGCGCACCCCCTTCAAGCCTGCCGCCTCAATCAAGCGTCCGGCGAAGTCGCCCGGCGGGTTCTTGAACATCGAGCCCATGCTTGCCCCTGGCGGCTGGCTCTCGCGCCGTTTGGAGTTCATAGTCTCGATGCGCGCCAGCGCTTCAGCTGGGGGGCAGGCTGTGAGCACGAACTCGGCCGACAGCACCACGGCCGATCCCCGCTCCCGCTTCAACCGGCTCGAACGATAGCTGTAGCCCAGGTCCCTAACCGCGACCGTGGCTACAACGGCGGTGGAATTCGACCCCACCTGCTGATTTCCACGTTGCAAGATATTGGCCATATGAAGCGAACCGGCCATGTCGCCGCCAAATGCACCTGCGTTGCCCACCACCGCCCCGCCGATGGTCCCGGGGACAGTCGCCCCCCACTCGATCCCGCTCCACCCTTGCTGGGCAGCAGAGCGAGCGGTGCCGCCGAGTGAGGCGCCCGACTCGGCCCATAGCAGGGCGCGGCGCTTGTCCTCCACCAAAGGCCGAATCTCGACTCTGCGGGCATGATTGAGGACAACAACCTCTCGGCAGCCCAGGTCTGAAACGAGCACGTTCGACCCAGCCCCCACGACGACGAAGGGCGCGTCCGCTTGCCACAATTGAGCCACAATGTCGGCCAGGTCGTCGCCCGACTTTGCAACAAGCAGGAAATCCGCCGGGCCGCCGATGCGAGCCGAGGTGTACTTGGCCAAGGCGACGTCGCGCATCAGGCGCGAGCCAAATCGTTCCGCGAGACGGTCTGCCCAGGGTGCCGTCAAGCATGCCTCCCGGGCGGCTCGACGACCGCACTCCCATGACGCGCGTCCTCGGCCAAGCGCTGCATGACTCTCTCGCCAATCTGGTTTCCGTCACCGGCGCTCAGGGTGATGAGCACATCGTGGCTGCCCAGCCGGTGCATCAGATCGTCCACCGCCGCGCGCCCCTCATCGAGATAGCTTGCGTCGCGATGCTGCATGGTCTCGACAACCGTCTTGGCTGAGAAGGTCGGATCGTCCTCCTCGCGCGAACGAAAAACTGGTAGCACGAGCACGTGATCGGCATCTTCGAACGAGACGGCGAAATCGGAGAGCAGCGCCCGGGTGCGGGAGAAGGTGTGGGGTTGCCACACTGCCCACACGGTCCGGCCGGGGAAGCGGTCGCGCGCGGCCGCGAGCGTGGCGCGGATTTCGCTCGGGTGGTGAGCGTAGTCGTCCACGAAGACAACGCCGCGGGCCTCGCCGCGCAACTCGAAGCGGCGCCCAGCGCCACTGAACTTGGCGAGCGCACCCGCCGCCACCGCAAACTCGACGCCGCACAGATCCGCCACGCACAGCGCGGCCAGGGCGTTGCGGATGTTGTGCAATCCCGAAAGCCGAGTCACTGCCCGGCCGAAAGCGCGAGCCTCGGCGCCACGCGCCGGCCTGCGCAGCACGACGAATTCGCTGCCACCCTCCAACGATCGTTCCCAGTGTGCTGCTGCCCAATCGGCGTCGGGAGTATCCACCCCGTAGACCTGTACGCGCCGCGCTCCCACCTGCCGCACGAGATCGAGCACGCCGCTGGCGTCACCACACGCAACCACCCATCCCATCGGCGCCAGACGGGCAAGGAAGGCGCTAAAGGCCGCCTGCACGTCGGCGAGCGACGGAAAGAAATCGGGGTGGTCGTGCTCGATGTTCGTAATTACCTCCAGCCACGGCGCCAACCCGAGGAAGGCATGGTCGTACTCGTCCGCCTCGATCACAAAGAACTCGCCCTGCCCCGCGCGGGCGTTCACTCCGCCAAGATCGGGGAGCAGCCCGCCAACGACGAACGACGGCGCGAGCCCAGCCTCGCTCAGGATGTAACTGATCAGCCCCGCTGTGGTCGTCTTGCCGTGCGTTCCCGCCACCGCGATTGTCTTGTATCCCTTGGTGAGTTCCCCCAAGAACTCCGAGCGTTTGTAAACCGGCAGCCCAGCCATGAGCGCAGCGACCACCTCAGGGTTGTCGCCGTGAATCGCAGAGGAGATAACGACAACTTCGGCGCCGACCACCTGTTCGGCCCGATGACCGACGGCCACGCGTGCTCCCAGCGTGGAGAGCGAGGCGAGCATGGGTGAGTCGCTCTCGTCCGAGCCAGTCACCACATGCCCGCGCTCAATGAGCACGCGCGCGATGGCCGACAGACCGGAACCGCCGATGCCTACGAAGTGGTAACGCATCGCCTCACACAAACACCACGATCACAAAGACAAACGCGATCGCCACCGCCACGAGCAACCAGGTCTCGCCCAGCAGCATGGGCGGCATGTAGCGCATGATCGCCACGATCTGCGGGTCAGTGGCCGTCTGCTGGGCGAACTCCATGCCGGCGAACGGGTAGCCCGCCTGGTGCAGGAAGAACCACAGGCTGCCGAAAAGCAACGCACCGTTCACGCCTCCGATGATCATGCCCAGCAGCCAATCCTGCAGGTGCTCGCGGATGAACCGATTGCCTGGCAGCCACGGAAGGCGCGGCGTCAGGTATCCGAAATAGGCCAAGCCGCCAAAGACCGCCGCCTTGACCCAAAAGAGGTCGACCAGACGCAGCGACTCAAGGATGTTGTGAGCGTACTTTTCGAGCAGCAAGTTGACGAACAACGCCAGCACCAGACTGAATGAGACCAGCAGCTCTTTGGCCCAGCCGCGCAGCGACCCGACCAGGGCGAACACCATGACCATGATCCAGAAGACCAGGCCGATGCTCATGCGGGCGCACCCTTCGCCTGCGCCAGGGCAAGGAACTCCCGGGCGATATTGTCGGCTGCGTCCGACCGCGCCAGCCCAGCGGCCGCGCGTCGCATCGCCTCCAGCCGGGCTGGCTCGGCCTTGAGCCCGAGCAACGTTTGGCGCAACGCGATGTCGAGGGCTGCGTCCTCCAGGATCACCGCGGCCCCCCGGCTCGCCAGGAATTCGGCATTGGTCTTTTGGTAACGCCATGCGTGCGGGTACGGGACGAGCACGGCCGGCAGCCGGAAGAATGGGTACTCCCCCAGAATCGACCCGCCGGCCCGCGAGACGACCAAGTCTGCCGCGGCCAGCATCTCTCCAATCGACTCGTGCAGGTAGGCCGACGGGTGGTATCGCGCGCGCAGGCCAGCCGGTAGATCTCGCCCGGACTGCTCCACCTCCGTCCAATCGAGAGACCCGCTCACATGAACCACGTGCATTTCGCGCAGGAGCTCTGGCAGGCACGCCAGGATCGCACGGTTGATGCTGCGCGCGCCGCGGCTGCCGCCGAGCACGAGCAGGACGAAGTCGCGGTCGCTCCATCCGTGCTCCGACCTGGCTGCGCCGCGTTTTGCTGCGACGAGGTCCTCGCGCAGAGGGTAGCCCGTGATCACACTGGCGGCGCGGGCCGGCAAGTACCGGCGCGAGTCTTCGACGGCAATGGCCACCCTCTGGGCGATGCGTGCGACCACGCGCAAAGCCAGCGCCGGTTCGACGTCCGGCACAAACATCAGTATTGGCACGCGCTGTATGCGGGCAGCCAGCGCCACCGGGACGCCCACGTATCCGCCGGTCACCAGCAGCGCCTGGGGGCACAGCTTGCGCAGGAGTCTGCCGGCCTGGGCGAGGCCGCGGATCGCCTGCCAGGCATTGCCCGGCGTGCGTCGCCAACCGACGCCGTGAAGCCCGGCCGCCGAAACGAGTTCCAGACGCAGCCCGCCACGCGGTACCAACTCTTCCTCCATCCCGCCGCGACCGCCCACCCAGATCACCTCGGCCTGGGGGTGGCTACGATGCACGGCCTGGGCGACGGCCAGACCGGGGTAGATGCCCCCGCCCGTCCCCCCAGCGCTGATCAGTAGTCGCATTGAGCTTCTCTTGTCGCGGCCGGTTGTGATCGGCGCGCGAAACGTTGAGCACGAGCCCCATGGCGGCCATGCTCATCACCAGGTTCGAGCCGCCGTAGCTGAAGAAGGGCAGCGCGTTGCCGGCGAAGGGCAGCAGGGCCAGAATGGTGAGAATATTGACCAATGCCTCGACGGCGATCCACGTCGTCATGCCGGCGGCAAACACCAACCCGAGCGAATCGGGCGCCTTGAGCGCGATGCGGTAGCCGCGCCAGACAAGCAACGCGAAGAGCGCCAGCACGACGATCGCCCCGACGAACCCGAGCTCTTCCGCGACCACGGCGAATACACTATCGGTGTGCGCCGCGGGCAGCGAGAAGTACTTGAAGCGGCTGGCTCCCGCCCCTACTCCGATGAGCCCGCCGCTCGAAATGGCCGACAGGGCCTCGAAGATGTGCAGGTTCGCCTCGCGAACGTCGCGCCAGCCAGCCAGGTACTCTTCGATGCGCGCAGGGCGGATGACCAGGGCCAGCACCAACCCGCCGACCGCCATCACCACCGTGGCCAATGCCACGTTGCGATAACCGCCCCCGCCCAGGAAGAACATCGCCATGCCGAGGATGACCACTGTGGCCGCCGCGCTGATGTCCGGCTCCATCAAAATGAGTCCGGCGAAGGCGCCAATCAGCACCGCGTAAGGAATGATGCCCAGCGAAATGTTGTCGAGCACCTCCGACTTCGAGACCAGCCACACACCCAGGTAGATCACGGTGGCGAACTTGGCCACTTCGGAGGCCTGGACCGAATCGTTGAAGAGGCCGCGTCGCACGGGCGAATCCCAGTTGACCACGACCACCGCAATCAGCATGACCACAGTCAGCAAGCCGATCGGCAGCGCCCAGCGCTGCCAGCGGTGATAGTCGATTCGGAAGGTGATGGCCATGAGCACCAGACCGATCAGCGCCCAGACGAGCTGCCGCGAGAACAAGTACCACACCGAGTGAGTGGGCGAAAGGCTGTAGGAGGCGCCCCAACTGCTGGTGGCGACGGTCATCAAGCCCAACACGATCAGCGCCAGCACCAGCAGGAGCATGATGTGATCGAACCCCAGGTCCGCGCCGCGCATGCGCTCGCGGAAGAGCTTGGTCATCGGCTTCCCCTTCCGGGCAGCTCACGCACGAGGGAGCGAAAGTGCTCTCCGCGTTCTTCGAAATCGCGATACTGGTCGAAGCTGGTGCCGCCCGGCGCGAGCAGGACCACCTGTCCGGGCTTGGCCAGACGCGCTGCAAAGGCGACCGCCTGGGCAAGTTCGGCGAACGCCGAAACGGTCCTCGGCCGCGACCCCGCGGGGACATCGCCCAGCGCGCGGCGAATGAGCGGGGCCGCTTCGCCGAACAGAACCACGTGCTCGACCCGCGTGCGGACAACCTGAGCCCATTCATCCCACGGCAGCTTCTTATCCCGCCCGCCGGCCAAGAGAATGATCGGTTCCTCAAAGGAGCGCAACGCCGCGATCGCGCGTTCTGGCGCCGTGGCAATCGAGTCGTTGTACCAGTCCACGCCCTCGCGGCGAATCACCAACTCCAAGCGATGCGGCACGCCACGGAAGGCGCGAATGGCGCTGGCCATGACCTCGTTCGAGAAGCCCGCCGCCACGCCGATGGCACACGCGGCCACAGCGTTAGCCAAGTTGTGGCGCCCGCGCAGCGCGACCTCACCCACCGGCACGACCCGCGCATGCTCGCCGTCTCGCGAAACACTGATCCAGCCGTCTGCAAGGTGCGCCGAGTCTCCCCACGCGGGCTGCCGCGGGCTGTCGATCGAAAAGTAGCTGAGGCGTCCGCGCACGCGCGAGGCCATGGTCCGAGTCTCGGGGCTGTCCCAGCCGAGGATCGCCGCATCCTCGCTGCGTTGGAAGTCGAGAATGCGCACTTTGGCGGCCCGGTAGGCGTCCATCGTCGCGTGCCGGTCAAGATGGTTGGGTGAAAGGTTGAGCACGGCCGCCACCTGCGGGCTGCGGGTCATCACCTCGAGTTGGAAACTCGAGAGTTCCATCACGGCCACGTCGCCCGCCTGCATCTCAGCTGCCTCGTTGAGCAGCGGGTTGCCGATGTTCCCGCCCACCCACGCATGTCGGATCTCACCGTGTTCAGCGGCTGCGCGCGCCATGTCCCCGACGAGCGAAGTGGTCGTTGTCTTACCGGCGGAACCGGTAATGCCCACAACGCGAGCCGGCGAGATCTCAAGAAACAACTGCGAGTCATTGGTGATGCGTACCCCCCGCGCGCGCGCCGCCTGCACGATCGGAAGGTCCCCTGGCACCCCGCCCGACAGGTGAAGCAGCGAGGCGCCCTCAAGCATCTCGAGGGGATGGCCGCCCAGCTCGTAGCGCACATCAAGCCCTTGCAGCGTCTGACGCTCCTTGACAAGGGCTTCGGCCGGTTGGCGATCGCTTACCACCACGGGCACTCCTTGCGCGGCAAAGTACCGCGCCGTGGCCACACCCTGGCGGCCCAGCCCGAGAACAACCACATGCGGCACGCGCTCATGTCCACTGCTCACGAGGAACGCCGAACCTCCGCGGTTAGCCAGCCACTTGCACAGTGGATTTCACGCCGCGTGGTGCCCCGATCGGTAGAACTGGAATCTGCTCTTCGACACCCAGCCAGAAGTGGTTGGGCAGCACGGTCCGCGACGGTCGCACGGTCAGTCCGGCAACGCACTGTTCGCGTTTGGTGGCCCGGCTCTCGGCCGCCTTCGCGCCGTTCGCGATGGTGCTGGGATGAACGTAGCAGGTATTGGCCGGACGCCCGTACTTCTGGGCGTAGTAGCGCGCGGCGCGATCGAGCCGTTCCTGAAGCGGTCTCTGGGATTCCCCGTCAAACCAAAGCATTCCGAGTTCCATGGGAGCCTCTCCTTCGAATGTGCAGGGTGCCTCGTCCCTGCGCTCAGGCAACCGCCAGCGCCACACCCACCATGGCCGCCAGCAGTCCGATCAACCAGAAGCGCTGCACCACCTGGGTCTCGCTCCACCCCAGGAGCTCAAAGTGGTGGTGCAGCGGCGCCATCTTGAACAGCCGCTTGCCTTTCGACCAGCGGAAATACACCACCTGCATGATGTCGCTAATCGTTTCGCTCACGGGCACCACTGCGATGAGCGGCAGGAGCGGCCACTGTGCCGTCATCAGGGCCACAACCCCCAGCAGCGCTCCCACCGCAAGCGAACCGGTGTCGCCCATGAATAGTTCGGCCGGGTGCGCGTTGTACCAAAGGAATGCAAACAGAGCACCCACCACCGTGAAGCAGAAGCGAACCAGGAAGACCTGACCTTGCAGCGCGGCGATAATGGCATACGCGACGAAAGCCGTCGCTGCGGTCAGCCCGGCCAGCCCATCGAGACCATCGGTGATATTGACCGCATTGGAGGAAGCCACGATGACAAAGGCGGCAATCGGCAGATACCAGAACCCTAGGTCGAAGTAGCCCGGGACCCCCGGGAAGAAGACGCCCGGGACATCCAACACGTATTTCAGCCCCGCCGCGGCAACGAGGGCCACGACAGATTGCGCCAGGAACTTCTCACGCGCACGCAGCGGCCGGTTGTGCAATCCGAGCCAGTCGTCCAATGTGCCCAACATGGCAAAAGCCACCATCACGCCGAGCGGCAGGAGGATCGAGCGGCCGATAAGTGAACGCCCGAGGATCGGCACTGTGTTAAGCAGCAAAGTGATCAGGAACACCGGGATCACGATCATCAGCCCGCCCATGGTCGGCGTGCCGAGTTTCGTTTGGTGACTGCGCGGCCCGTCCAGGCGGATCTGCTTGCCGACGCGCAGGTGGCGCAAGATGCGCAGCAGGGGACCGCCCCAGATGACGGTCAGGGCGAATGTGATTCCTCCCAGGCTGAGGGCCATCGACATGCCGTGGGTCACGCGTCTTTCTCCAAGGCGGTCACCAATGTATCGAGTCGCAGGGCATGTGAGCCCTTGATCAGCACCACGTCGCCTTCCCGCACCTGATCCTGCAGGAAAGTCCGGGCCTCCTCGGGCGTGGCAAAGGGCGCGATGCGCGCCGACGAGAGCCCCTGCAAATGCGCCTCTTCAGAAATCCAGCGCGCCCGCGTGCCGACGGTCACCAACAAGTCGGCCGCCTGTGCCGCCCTCGCCCCCACCATGCGGTGACCCCGTTCCTCGAAGTCACCCAGTTCAAGCATGTCGCCCAGCACCGCGATGTGCCGGCCATCGATCTCCACAAGCAGATTGAGGGCAGCAATCATCGAATCGGGCGAGGCGTTGTAGGTGTCGTCGATGATCAGGGAGTTGGCTGGGCCGGTCACTGTCACCAGCCGCAATTGGGTGGAGGGCGCCTGTAGTCCGTCGAGAATCTCCTGCCAGGTGAGGCCCTCGACCAGCCCGACCGCGGCCGCGCGCAGCGCAGTGTGCACCGAGTGCTGGCCAAGGAGCGGGACGTGCAGGTGGAGCGTCTCGCGGTGATAGTGCACTTGGAAACGCATCCCCTCCAGGCCGAGGCTCTTGACATCGCTCGCCCACAGATCGGCTTGCGGGTCCAAACCGTATGTGAAGACGCGCGCGCGGGTCAGGTCGCGCATGCCGATCACGAGCTCATCGTCGGCATTGAGGATCGCAACCCCTGCGTCGGGCAACGACTGCACCAATTCGGCCTTGCCGCGGACGATGGCCTCGAGGCTCCCGGCACGCTCCAGATGCACGGGCCCGATCATCGTCACCACGCCCACCTCGGGCTGGGCAATGTCGCAGAGCAGTGCGACATCACCGGGAACATACAGACCCATTTCGAGGACGGCGTAGCGATGCGCACGCGTTGCTTTGAGCAAGGTGATGGGCAGCCCGATCTCGTTGTTGAAGCTGCTCTCGCTGGCCAAGGTGGGAGCATGGGAGGCCAGCACGCTGGCGACCAGTTCCTTGGTCGTGGACTTGCCCACGCTGCCGGTGATGCCGATGACCCGCAACCCCTCCAGCTGCCTGCGCCAGTGTCGCGCTGCCGCCTGCAAGGCCTTGAGCGAATCCTCGACACATACGCACAGATGCAGGCTGGCCCGCGGCCCGCCGACAGGTTGGGTTGCCGGCAACCCGGCGCCGGGGCGCAGGTCTAGGGTGGCAAAACCGGGCACCTCGCGTTCCACCAGCGCCACGGCCGCGCCGCGCTCGAACGCATCGGCCACATACTCGTGACCATCTTTGCGCTCGCCGCGCAGGGCAACAAATAGGCAGCCGGGGATGGCCAGACGCGAGTCGATGACGGCATCGGTGAGCACCTGACGCGTGAGGGCGCTGTGGGTGTAGGCGGTCGCCGCCCGTCCCGTCAGCGCCTCAATCAGGATCCCCAGCGTCAGCATCTCATGCCCTCGGCATTCGGTCGCACGGTCTACGGAGCCGCAGCCAGCTGCTGTCGAACCTGGTCCGGCGGAATACCCAGGATGGCGAAAACACGCGGTGCGAGCTTGGCGAAAAGCGGCGCCGCGGTTACCGATCCAAACTGCTGGTCGCCCTCGGAGGTCGGTTCGTCGATACGGATCAGGATGAGCACTTGCGGATCGTCCACCGGGCCCCAGCCCACAAAGGAAGCCACGGTCTTCGTGTTGACGTAAGGCGGGATATCGGCTGTACCGGTCTTGCCGGCCACTCGGTAACCGGGCACCAGCGCCGCCGACTGCTCGATTTCGAGGGACCGCGCCAGCATCTCGTTGAGCGTATTTGCCGTGCGCGCCGAGATCGGCTGGTTGAGCGCCACGGGGCGCACCGGCTGAACCACGCCGTTCGGTCGCACGATGGAGCGCACCACGTGCGGAATCATCATCACGCCATCATTCGCCACGGCGGAGATGGCCACGGCAATCTGCAAGGGTGTCACGGAGACGCCCTGGCCAAAGGCGTTGGTTGCCAGCGTCGAGTCGGTCCAATCCAGGTCGCCCGGTCGACGCAGGTCGCCGCTGCGTTCGGGCAGATCGACTCCGGACGCCCGCCCGATCCAGAAGCGATCCATGTAGTCGTAGAAGAGCTCCGGCCCGAGGCGCGAGGCGACCCAGGCAAGACAGGTGTTAATCGAATTCTGCATGCAGCCGGTCATGTCCTGAGCGCCAAACGGGCGCGCGGTCCAGTTGTGAACCACCACCCCGCCGTATTCGAAATAGCCGTCGTCGAGGAAGATGCTGTCCGGCGAAACCGTGCCCGAGTCCAATCCGGCCGCCATCGTCAGCACCTTGAAGATCGACCCCGGCTCGTACGGGGCGCCGACGCTGAGCGAGGTGACCTGTCCCTGCGGATCGTTGGGCAGACGGCCCTTGGTGTGGAAAACCTCCTCGAAGCTTTCCGCTTCGGAGAGGTCCGCCGGCGGATAGTCGGCCATTGCCAGGATCTCGCCGGTCTGGGGAGCCAAGACCAGGATCGAGCCGCGCGAGGCGTCGCTGGCTTCGATCCTTTCGCGCAGGAGGGTTTCGGCCTCCGCTTGGATCTCGCGATCGATCGTGAGGAGCAGGTCCGCCGGAGGCTGGGCGCGATCCATGTTGCGCGTGATTTCGACCGGCACAACCGTCCACAAGATGTCTTCGCGGGCGCCCTGGAGGATTTCGTTGTAATAGCTTTCGACCCCCCAATCGCCTGTCTCGAGATAGAAACGGACGACTCCGTTCTCGCTGCGGTCGCCCGGCCGGTCGCCCGACTGACGGCTGTATCCCACCACTTCCGAGGCGAGCGATCCTTCGGGGTAGTCCCGCGCGAACCAGGCCTCGGTGCGCAGGTCGCTCAACACCGGGTTGTAGCGGTAGGCGCCGTTCGCATCCGGAAGCTCGCCCTGGGCGACGCGCAGCCGCATCTCCTGGCTCTCATCCAGCCAGAGCGGGATGGCCTGCGCCTGCCCGCCGACGTCGACCACATCCACGGCGAGTGTGCACGTGCGCAGGCGCTGGCGCCCTTGCGTCTGGTCACGCAATCCGCGGTCGAGCTCCTGCAACGACTGGGTGACTCCGGGGATATTGACCGTGACTCCCGTCGCCTGCATGAATTCGGCAAGGATGCGGGCCATCGTCACCGGCGGCTCCTCGTTGTCTCCGCTGACCAGAGTCTCCTCAGCCCACAGATAGTTCTGGCAATTGTCGAGGTAGACCCGGAAGTGGCTGAGGTTTCCCGCCAGCAGGTGCCCGTTGCGGTCGAAGACACGGCCGCGGGGAGTCTCAATATGGCGCGTGATCGGGAAGGGTGAGCTGTACAAGACCTCGCGCTCTTGGCTCGGCCAGATCTGGAATCGCGCCAACTGCACCACGCTGGCCGTGACCGGCAAGAGCAGCAACGCGCCGGCGATCTTCACGCGCGTGGACAAGACCGCCGTCACGGCTGACCTCCGCCTCGGAGCGAGCGCACGACCCATTCGAGCAGAGTCTCGCGATAGGCGGGCGCAAGCGACACGCCTTCGCCAGTATAGAGAATGCGCGACGGCCCGAGATACGAGGGCGTCGGCTCGGCGGAGGCCGGCACTTGGATGAAGGTCATTTCGCGCGGGTCCTTCGCTTCAAATCCGAGATCCGCCGCCTTCTGGTAGTACCAGCTCACGCTATTGAGGCGCGCCAGGTTCACCTGCTGCGCCTCGATCTTGCGCAGGAGGGTGTCCCGTTCCCCAATGAGCCGCTGGACTTGCAGGCCGGCTTCGGCGGCCTGTGCGCCCGTGAAAATGAACAGGCTGAGCGTTGCGGCGAGCCCGAGCACCGCGACGAGCCCGATCGCCAGGGCGCGAGTCTGCACGCGCCAGGGGGCCTCCTTGTAGGCGCGCACCCGCACGCCGGATGACCGTGGGCGACCTGGCGTATTCATGCACCCGCCCCATGGGGGAGCCCACGTTGAATGGGATCGCCCGCCCCGCCCGCCACGCGCTCGGCCACGCGAAGCTTGGCACTGCGCGCTCGCGGGTTGGCCGCGATCTCAGCGGACGCCGGGCGCACGGGTTTCGGAGACAGGTCGCGAAGCACCACCACCGGCAAGTGTTCTGCCGGCCACGGGCGATCCGAGCGCGAAGGCCGCCCGGCGAGGCCGCGGAGTGTCTGCTTGACGATTCGGTCTTCCAGCGAATGGAAGGAGATCACTGCGACCCGCCCGCCCACCTTGAGTGACTGCACCACGTCCGGCAAACCTTCACTGAGCTCATTGAGTTCGTCGTTCACCGCAATCCGCAGCGCCTGGAACGTGCGCGTCGCGGGGTGGATGCGGGAGCCGCCGGAGGCGGCACGGCGCCGGCTTGCCGCTACGACGACATCGGCCAAGGTGCGAGTCGAACGGATCGGCCGGGCGCGCACGATGGCCCGCGCAATCGCCCGGCTATTGCGTTCCTCGCCGTACTC
>Ga0153916_10002800_pt1 | contig 12783 bp, 13 predicted proteins | sample Opewatmetagenome_FD_109642 | JGI IMG/M metagenome (GOLD analysis project Ga0153916, IMG submission 109642) | Freshwater wetland microbial communities from Ohio, USA - Open water 3 Core 3 Depth 4 metaG | ecosystem: Environmental > Aquatic > Freshwater > Wetlands | place: USA: Ohio, Lake Erie...
GGGGAATTTTCCGTACGTCAGGCCAAGTTGTATATGGCGGATCATGGAATCGAGGTAAGACTCTGATGCCGGATAACTGGCTTAACAAGGTGAACTGGACACACGACGGACTGGTGCCGGTGATCGCGCAAGAAACCGGCACGGGCAAGGTGCTGATGTTTGCCTGGATGGATCGTGAAGCGCTCAAGCTGACTGCCGAAACCGGTTATGCGGTGTACTGGTCGCGCTCCAGGAAAAAATTGTGGCACAAAGGCGAAGAATCCGGCCACGTGCAACAGGTCAAGGAAATCCGTCTCGACTGCGATGAGGATGTGATACTGCTCACGGTGGAACAGAAGGGCGGCATTGCCTGCCATACCGGCCGTCACAGTTGCTTCTTCCAGAAACTGGATGGCAGGCAATGGGTGACGGACGAACCGGTGCTGAAGAATCCCGAGGAAATTTACCGCCATGAGTGACATTCTGGATCGTTTGGCGGAAACACTGGAAGCACGCAAGGGCGCCGATCCGCAGTCTTCCTATGTAGCCAAGCTGTATGCCAAAGGCACCGACAGCATCCTGAAAAAAGTAGGTGAAGAAGCGGCGGAAACCATCATCGCGGCCAAAAGCGGCGACCGTGAACAACTCATATACGAAACCGCCGACCTGTGGTTTCATACGCTAGTGATGTTGGCTCATGCAGGGCTGGGTCCGGACGATGTCCTGAATGAACTAGCGCGGCGCGAGGGTTTGTCCGGGCTGGAAGAGAAGGCCGCACGCAAGGAAAAGTAAATGAGCGACTGCATTTTCTGCAAGATTGTCGCGGGGACGATCCCCTGCAATAAGTTCTACCAAGATGATGAGATCATCGCATTCCACGACATCCACCCCGTCGCGCCGGTGCACTTCATGCTGGTTCCCAAGCTGCACCTGGCGAGCCTGGCGGATTGCGCGCCGGAACATGCAGCGCTGCTGGGACGCATGTTGCTGTTGGCTCCGAGGCTTGCGAAGGAACAGGGGCTGGAACATGGCTTCCGCACCATGATCAACACCGGCAAGGGCGGCGGGCAAGAAGTGCTCCACCTGCACATTCACGTGTTCGGCGGTGGAGCTACAATCCCAAAAATTTAGGAGAAAACCATGGGTTCATTCAGTATCTGGCATTGGCTGATTGTGTTGGTAATTGTGTTGTTGGTGTTTGGCACCAAAAAACTGCGCAACGTTGGCAGCGACTTGGGCGGTGCGGTCAAGGGTTTCAAGGATGCCATGCGTGAAGAGCAATCTACCCCCAAGGTTGAACAGAAACCCGATGCCTCCGTCATCGAAGGCGAAGTTAGCCAGAAGACCAAAAACCAGTGACGCTGCCGTGCCGGTATAGCATGAATCCGGCGTTGCTCTCCCCGCATGTTTGACGTTGCCTTTTCTGAAATCCTGGTCATCGCCGTAGTGGCGCTGATTGTCATCGGGCCGGAAAAGCTGCCCAAAGTGGCACGCACGCTGGGACTCCTGACCGGCCGGCTGCAGCGTTACATTTCCGCAGTGAAGGCGGACATCGACCGTGAATTGCGCACGGAAGACATGCGCAAGCTGGAACAGGACGCTCGGCAAAGCATCATGTCCTTACAATCCGATGTTGCCACCGAAATCGGGAAGGTGGAATCCGCGGCCAAATCTACGCTGGATGCCACTGTGCCAGATAAGCCTGATTCGTCAGCATGAGCCAGCAGGAAACCTTCATTGTTCATCTGATTGAACTGCGTGATCGTTTGTTACGCATGGTAATCGGTTTTCTGCTGGTCTTTATCTGCCTGTTTCCTTTCGCCAACAAGCTTTATACGCTGCTTGCCCAGCCCCTGCTGGCACGTCTCCCGGCTGGCGGACATCTGATCGCCACGGCTGTCACGACACCATTTTTCGTGCCGATGAAAGTGGCCATGCTGGCGGCGGTGGTGCTGTCATTGCCATACACGCTGTATCAGGCCTGGAGCTTTGTCGCTCCGGGACTTTATGCGCACGAAAAACGCTTCGTGCTGCCGCTGGTGGCTGCCAGTACCGTATTATTTCTGGTGGGAATGGCGTTCGCCTACTTTCTGGTGTTCCCAGTTGTGTTCGGCTTTATTGTGGGGGTTGCACCGGCAGGGGTCATGGTAATGACCGATATCGGTAATTATCTCGATTTTGTCATTACGCTGTTCGTGGCGTTCGGTATTGCTTTCGAGGTGCCGATCGTGGTGGTGGTACTGGTAAAATTCGGGTGGGTCAGCGTGAAACAGCTGAACGAAGTCCGTTCCTATGTGATTGTCGGCGCCTTTGTTCTCGGCGCCATCTTTACCCCGCCCGACGTGGTATCGCAGATTATGCTGGCAGTGCCTTTGTGGTTGCTATATGAGGCCGGGATCATGGCTGCGCGCCTGATGGAGCGCAGCCAGGCCAAAGCCTGACTACTGTGCAGCTTCCGGCTTCGGACGGCGCCCGATGGTGGCGGTTAGTGTCTTATTCATCCCATCACGTACGACCTTGAGCGTCGCTTTACTATCCGGTTTGAGGGCTGAAATCAGGGTGAGCATGGTGGAGGTGTCCAGCACTTGCCGCCCGTTGATTTCCAGCAGAATGTCTCCCGGCCTTACACCAGCCTTGTCTGCCGGCCCGCCGCGCAGGATGCCGGCAATCAGTGCCCCGCGTGCTTCCTTGAGCCGGAAGGATTCGGCCAGTTCCGGCGTGATGTCCTGCGCTTCCACACCGATCCAGCCGCGCGTCACGCTGCCCTGGCGCACGATCTGTTCCATCACCTGCCGGGCGAGGCTCACCGGAATGGCAAAGCCTATACCCATGGAGCCACCGCTGCGGGAATAGATGGCGCTGTTGATACCGATCAGGTGGCCTTCAATGTCGACCAGCGCGCCGCCGGAGTTGCCCGGATTGATCGGCGCATCGGTCTGGATAAAATTCTCGAACGTATTGATACCCAAGTGATTGCGCCCCAGCGCGCTGACGATGCCCTGAGTGGCAGTCTGGCCGACACCAAACGGATTGCCGATGGCCAGTACGCCATCGCCCACACTGAGCTGGTCAGAGCGGCCGAAGGTGATGGCGGGTAGGTCCTTCGCATTCACCTTGATGACGGCAAGATCGGTGTCGGGATCAGTTCCTACTACCTTTGCCGGCAAAGTACGCCCGTCTGCCAGCGCCACTTCAATCTCGTCTGCGGCTTCCACCACATGGTGATTGGTGAGAATCAATCCCTGCGAGCTGACGATCACACCAGAGCCCAGACTGTTTTCCTGCTGCGGCGGTTCATCAGCCTGATCGCCGAAAAAATGCCGGAATACAGGATCATTCAGTCGCGGGTCGACGGTTTTCGCAGGTTGTTTGCTGGTAAAAATATTCACCACGGATGGCATGGCGCGTTTAGCCGCAAGACGATACGACCCGGATGTGCTGACTTCCGGACGTGCCACTGCCTGCTTGACCTCGACAATGCGTTGGCGCGGGGAGAGAAGCTCCGGATAGAAAATTCGCAGCACGAATACAATGGCCAGGCTAATCGTGACGGTTTGTGTAAAAATGAGCCAGAATTTACGCATCGGGGAACCGTGGATCAAAGGGGGCAGGCATGGAAGTGAAATATCTGTTGGATTATACCGGACAACTGCTGGAGGTCGCACGCTTCCGGGATTACTGCCCGAACGGCCTGCAAGTGGAGGGGCGTAGCCAGATTCGCACGCTGGTAAGCGGCGTTTCCGCCAGCCAGGCATTGCTGGAAGCGGCGGCGGCGGCTGGCGCGGATGCCATTCTGGTACACCATGGCTGGTTCTGGAAAAGCGACGAGGCCCGCGTAGTCGGCATCCGGCGCCAGCGGCTCAAATTTCTGCTTGAGCGGGAAATCAATCTGATCGCCTACCATTTGCCTCTGGATGCGCATCCGCAATTAGGCAACAACGCCCAGCTGGCGCAACGTCTGGGCTTCAACATCGAGAACTGGTTTGGCGAGCAGCAGATTGGTGCATACGGCACCCTGCAAACACCTGTAGTTTTACAAGCATTGTGTACAAACGTGGAACAGGCTCTACAGCGTAGACCGCTAGCAATAGGCGAACCACAACGTGAGATTCGCCGCATCGCCTGGTGCAGCGGCGGAGCGCAGAATTATCTGGCGCAGGCGATCGAACTCGGGGTGGACGCTTTCCTCACGGGTGAAGTGTCCGAGCACACCGTTCACTTGGCGCGCGAATCCGGGGTAGCATTCATCGCCGCAGGCCACCATGCCACCGAGCGTTATGGTGTCCAGGCGCTGGGAGAACATCTTGCGGCTCAATTCGGCCTTACGCACCGCTTTCTGGATATCGACAACCCCGTTTAGCCTATCGGGTTTGAAACCGCAAAGTCATGTGACGCTACTACCCACTGTTTTTAACTATTCAGTTGCAAATTCAGTTCGGCGCGCTGGAAAAGCTTTTCCTGATTAAACAAAGCCTCTGTCGCATCTTCCGCATTCAGCGGTCTGCTGAAGAGAAACCCCTGCATGACGGAACATCCAAGTGATGACAGCACGCTCATGTGCTCCACCGTTTCAACGCCTTCGGCAATCAGGTTCATCTTGAATCCATGGGCAATGGCCGTTATAGCCGAAACTATGGGGATATCGTTGGTAGTTCTGCTATGAATGTCGTGCACGAACGACTTGTCTATCTTGATGGTGTGGATAGGAAATTTCTTCAGATAGCCTAGCGACGAATAACCCGTACCGAAATCATCGATAGCGATTTTTACGCCCAAAGCGCTGAGCTCCTTTAATTTGTAGATTGAGTTTTCCAAATCACGCATGAGAGTGCTTTCAGTAATTTCGACTTCAAGAATATCGCTCCCCAAACCATATTTTCGCAGCCCTTTTTTGATATCTTTGACAAAATCATCACGCTCAATATCGTGCGGAGCAAAATTAAGTGACATTCTAATGTCACCAAACCCTAGCTTCTTCCACTGACTGAATTGGCTGCATGCCTCCGCAAAAACCCATTCGGTAATCTGAACAATAAGCCCGGTTTCCTCGGCAAGAGGAATAAACTCGGCTGGCGAAACAAGCCCCTGCTCGGGGTGAAGCCAGCGAATCAGCACCTCCATGCCGACAATGCTTTGACTTCCCAAGTGGATTTGGGGCTGGTAGTGCAGAATAAACTGACTGCCGTCAATCGCCCGTCGCAAATCGTTTTCCATGGTAAGTTTCCGATGGAAAACGACATTCATGTCCGGGTTATAAAACTGGTGGCCATTCTTGCCTTCCCACTTGACGTGGTACATCGAGATGTCGGCACATTTGATCAGTGTCTCGATGCTGTCCCCATGTTCCGGGAATAAGGAAATTCCGATGCTGGCCGAAATGTATACTTCATGTCCATCCAGCAAAAAGGAACGGTTGAGTTCTTTGAGGATTTTGTTTGCTGTCGTAACCGCATCTTCCCTGCTGTCAATTTCGGGCAGCAACAAAGTAAACTCATCCCCGCCAATCCGGGCAAGAGTGTCACCCTTGCGCAAACAGTTTTTTAACCGGATTGCTACCATTTTGAGCAGTTCATCCCCATGCATGTGGCCAAGGGTGTCATTGACCCATTTGAAACGATCAAGATCAACGAACATAACCGCGAACTGCTTCCCATGCCGCTGTGACTGAGTGATCTCCAGACCGAGACGATCCCTGAAAAGTACACGATTCGGAAGATCTGTCAGGGCATCATGATAGGCTTGGTAATTTAACGCCTCCTCAGCTTTCTTCCGGTCACTGATGTCTCTTGCTACACCATATGTTCCCAGAAATGGATGAGTGACCTCCTCTTCTCCATATACCCCCTTGGCCTGGAGAACAATTGTGACAAAGCTATTTTCGAAATAACGGAACCCGTCCGGAGCGAAGTTTTTCTTGCATACCAACCTGAATTCGACATTGTGTTGAATTCGGCTGTCTGTTCTGCGCTCGTTGAATATGTACTTGGCTCGATCAATATCATCTGCGTGCACCAGAAAAGTATAGTGCCTGCCGATCAGTTCTTCCTTGGTAAACCCCAGCAGGCTCTCAAACCGTTGGTTTACAAAACTGAAATGACCACCCTCGTCAAGGGTATATATCAGGTCCGGGGAACTGTCTACCAAGTATTTATATAGATTCTGGGAATGTTCCAGCTTCTCCTGAATAAACTTGTTCGTTTTTTCAAGCCGGATCCTGTAGATGGCGTTTTCGGTGGACTTAAGCAGTTCCTCGGGCTCATATGGCTTTCTGACAAAGTTATACACTCCCTTGCGAAGGGCGCTGATCGCGGCATCAATAGAGCTGTCGCCACTGACCACGATGACTGGTGTACGAATGCCCAATGCAATAATGCTGTCAATCACATCGTGCCCAGTCATGCCTTGAAGCATAAGATCAAGCAGAATGACATCAAAGTTCTCCTGCTCAAGTATGCTGATGGCCTCGGTACCGGATGTGCATGTATGCACATCATATCCGCCCAAGCTGAGCAATTGCCTGATGCTTTCACAGATCCGGGGCTCATCATCCACCACGAGGACCCTGCCTCCATGCGCCGGAGGATCGAAAGCTTTGCTTGGGGGAAAGATGTGTTGTTCAAACATTAGTTTGACTCCCTGAATTTGGTAGGGAAATTTGGTTCCCTTTGGGATTAGTTGAATCCTTCTGCTTTAAAGGCAGGGCAATCTCAAAAGTGGTTCCGATTTTTGGAGAACTTTTGCAAATGATTGCCCCCCCCAGTTGACTAATAATGTTGGAGGTTATCGATAACCCCAGACCCGCATTATCTTCGCCCTTGGTGCTTTTTACTGGCGAGAAAAGGCTGTTGAGTATCTCTTGGGGAATGCCCGGTCCGTTATCAGAAATTGTAATCGAAATAGAACTGGTTTGTTGCTGGCTTACCATAGGTGCTGTAGTAATCGTCAACACTCCCCCGTTTACCATCGCTTCAGCCGCATTCTTGAAAAGATTGATAAACACCTGTTTGAGACCGTCGGAATCGGAGTAGATGGCAGGGAGATTGTCATCAAGCCGGGCTTCTACCTGAATACCGGAAGGCAAAAAAAGGGATGGTTCACAAAGAGACAATACTCCCCTGATGATGGCATTGACATCCACACTCCCAGACACGGTGGCATGTGCTTCTTGCGGTTCGGCAAGTTTCCGGATGGTGCTGGAGACGCGATCGATCTCTTCGTTGAGAATCTGAATCTCCAATTCGGCTGGTTGCCCATTTTTGAGCTTGAGATCCAGAATTTTTAGATAATTTTTCAGGATGCTGAGAGGATTGTTCGCCTCATGAACGATTTTCCTGGCATTCAGCTTATAGGCTTCCAGATCGGGCGAGCTCGATTTGGAAGCGACTTCCAGCGCATGCCTCAGATTGCGGATGGAGTCGGCCACTTCCCTTGCGAACTGAGTCAGGAAACGCAGTTTGCTGTCTTGCCGCTCAACCACACCCATAGGGAACGCAAGGACAAGCACGCCATACACGAAATCCCGGGTAGTCATGGGTACGCAGAAAATGCCATCCGCATTCGCCATCCGGATGATCTGTTCATCCATCATGCTTTGAACAGTCTCCGAGTTTCTGTTGAACGAATGTGTCATGGTGTTCCAGAGCAATGCATCGGCAATCAGGCTTTTGTCTACTTCCAAGGGGAAACGAATGCGGCTGATTGAGTCTGGCTGATCTAATACCGGTCTGCCTGATATAAGGTTGCTTTTCGCATCCCACTCAAACAGAAACACTTGTCTTGGTTCAAAAAGAATAAATGCGGAATTCAGGATGCTGGCAAGCAGCTCGTCTTCGCTTTTTGCAATGTCAAAATCCTCACGCGCAAGATTAAGCATAGTGACACTGCGAACTTCTTCGGCGAGTTGTCTTTGGTTTGCAAGGGCTCTGCTTTCCGGAGCACCCATATTGTCGCCTCTGGGTTGTGAAATCAGGACGCTGTCCTGAATCTGCACCCCAAGAGGGATCGCCAAAGCAATGACATTGGCATTTGCATCCGCGACCAATCTAAGCGTCTCATCGGCATCCATACCAAAGAATGCACGGCCAACGGCAATTGACGGATGGTGATCAGCATCCATTCCTACTTCGCTCAGCGCATTTGCCAAAAGTACAATTTTGACTAATTCGGACGCATTTCTAACATTATGAACAGGATCATGATGGTGGCGAATTGCGTCGACGACAAGAGGCTCTAACTTCCAGTGCTGCGCCAGCATGGCGCCAACCTCGCAATGTGTAATTCCTAACAGCTGCGCTTCTTCTTCGACATGAGAATCATCTTCTGCGTAGCGTAGGAAAAGCTCTTTATATAAGTTGGCTCTCGTTACAAGCAGCACCAGCTTTCCCACATCATGTAATAACCCCGCAATATATGCTTCTTCAATATTTGGATAGCCAACCGCCTGAGCAAGCATTCTTGAGAGAAATGCGGTCGTCAGCGAATGCTGCCAGAACCTGTCAAAATTCAACGGCACAATCCCGGAGAGACTGCTGAGAAACTGCTGCATGGAAGCACTGATAGTGATGGTTTTTACCATTTTGAAGCCGAGCATATTAATGCCTTGCTCTATGGATATAATCTGCTTTTGACGACGGTATGTGACCGAATTGGCTACGGCCAGTACTTTGAGGGTAAGCGCGGCGTCCTGACTGATACAATCGGACAGTTCGCTCACTTGGAGACTCTCGGTGTTCAGTTCCCGCAGAATTCTTAGGAGAACCTGTGGCAAGCTTGGCAGTTGGTCTAGCTCAATGCTTTCAATAAGTTGCTGCATTAATTAACGCCATCGCTCCGAGTTAAAGTTGTGAGAGATGTAATGATCTTCCTTTTCAGGTTTGAAATTAGCTATCACAGCTTGTTAAACTTTACATATTTTAATTATATCCAAGCGCAATAGCCACTTCATCGGAAGATGTCTAAGTTTCTTGAATATTCCCTGAAAATCAGAGCGTAAGCATCGCCATCTGCCGGTCAGATAGCTAATGTCCCGTTGCTTCCATCAGGCCTTTAAAATTCAGTACAATTTCTGTACCCATCTTATACTTGAATAGCAAGGCTATATTTAAACTTATTCCTCATCAGATATGGCCAGGCCTTGAATAATTCTGTTAATTCGTTGATAATTGCACCTTTTCTGCGATAGCCTCGAAAGACATTTAGAGCATGAAACTCGAAACCCACCCAAATTACGAAGAAATCAGTGTTACTTGCAGCTGTGGAAACAAGTTCAAGACCCGCTCCACCATTTGCAAGGACATGAATATTGAAGTCTGCTCGCTGTGCCATCCGTTCTACACCGGCAAGCAAAAAATTCTGGACACCGCTGGTCGCGTGGAAAAATTCCGCCAGAAGTACAGCATGTAGCAACTTTGGAGTTGCAAAGTCAGACAAAGGCAGCCTTGGCTGCCTTTTTTGTTTGCTAGAATGAGCGCTTAATTCAGCAGAAAACGTAAGGATGCGTTTTAATATAAAAAAGATGGATGCAAAGCCTGATCTTAAACAAAAAGCCCTCGACTATCACGAATACCCCAAGCCGGGGAAGCTCTCTGTCGAATCCTCCAAACCCTGCGCTACCCAGCAGGATTTGTCGCTCGCCTACACACCAGGTGTGGCCGAACCGGTACGCGAAATCCACCGTGACTTGGCCAATGCCTACCGATACACCAACAAGGGCAACCTGGTCGCCGTCATCACCGATGGTACGGCAGTGTTGGGCTTGGGCAACGTTGGCGCGCTGGCAGGCAAACCGGTGATGGAAGGCAAGGCCGTGCTGTTCAAGCGCTTTGCCGGCATTGATGTGTTCGACATCGAAATCAATGCGCCATCGGTGGAAAGTTTCATCGAAACTGTAGTCAACATCGCACCTACCTTCGGCGGCATCAATCTGGAAGACATCGCGGCGCCGCATTGTTTTCGCATCGAACGCGAACTGCGCGAACGGCTGGACATTCCAGTGTTCCATGACGACCAGCATGGCACAGCTGTCATCATCTGCGCTGCGCTGCTCAATGCACTGGAATTGCAGGCCAAGGCACTTGACACGGCAAAAATTGTCTTTCTCGGCGCTGGCGCAGCCGGCGCGGCGACTGCGCGCCTGCTCAAAGTGATGGGCGCCACCGATATCATCATGGTAGACAAGGATGGCGTGCTTCACAGTGCTCGCCCCGACATGGACAATCTGCCGGCTGACCTTGCACGCGACACCGCCGCCCGCACCTTGGCCGAGGTCATGCCCAATGCCGATGTGTTTATCGGCGTCTCTGCCGCCAATGCCTTACCAGCAGAACTGCTTAAACTAATGGCGCCCAAACCCATCGTGTTCGCACTGGCCAACCCCGATCCGGAAATCCTGCCTTCGGTTGCCCACGCCGTGCGCGACGACCTCATCATGGCCACGGGACGATCGGATTTTCCCAATCAGGTTAACAACGTGTTGTGTTTTCCCTTTCTGTTCCGCGGAGCGTTGGATGTGCGCGCCAAACAGATTACGCAAAACATGCAGATCGCTGCTGCCAATGCGCTGGCTGAGCTGGCTCGCGAACCGGTGCCGCAAGAGGTGCTGGACGCTTACAATCTGTCCGAACTGAAATTTGGCAAGGATTACATCATCCCCAAGCCGTTCGATCCCCGCCTGATCGAGCGCATTCCTCCGCGCGTGGCAGACGCCTGGATCGATTCAAACCACTAATATGTCGATTGAACTCGAACACGACTGGCATTCAGTCTTCGCCACCCCGAAACCCAAAATTGGCGAGCGCACCAAGATCAAGCTGCTGTTGCTGCTTTGCCTGCTCTGGGTCGGCTTTGGCCTGACCGGGCATGCTCCGTGGAAACCGGATGAACTCCAGACTATCAGCGTCATCAAGCATTTGCAGGAAGGTGGAAACTGGGCAGCTCCATCGATGGCAGGCGAACCTTTTCTGAAAAAACCGCCACTGTATTACCTATCCGCCGCGGCCTTCGCCAAACTGCTATCGCCAATGCTCACGGTACATGACGCAGCACGCCTGGCAACCGGTCTGTGGATGGCGCTTACCTTGTTGCTCGTCGGCGTGACCGGACGTGAACTTTGGGGTCTGGGTTCCGGCCGCCAAGCGGTACTCATTTTTATTAGTTCAATCGGCCTGGTATTTTCCGCACACACCCTCAGCCCGGACGTAGCAGGGCTTACCAGCTATGCCATGGTGTTCTACGGGCTGGCGCTTGCACCGCGCAAACCGTTACGCGCCGGCCTGATCCTCGGCACAGGTGTAGGTATCGGCTTTCTCGCCAAAGGGCTTCTCCCGCTCGAAGTCGCCCTGGCAACCGCGCTATTGCTGCCACTGCTGTTCAACCGTTGGCGCCAAACCTCCCACCTGCTGGTACTGGGCGTGGCCGCCGTCAGCGCTCTGCCCTGGACGGCACCCTGGCTGATCAGCATGAAGCAACAAGCTCCAAGCCTGCTTCAACTATGGCTTGCCACACAAAGCACCGGCAACGTCAATTTCGGCTACTTTGCCAAAACTCTGAGCTGGTATGCCTGGCCGGCGCTACCGCTGACAGCGTGGACACTGTGGCGTATGCGGCCGGATCACCCTTCCATCCAACTGCCACTGCTGTTTTTCCTCGTCCTGTTCGTTATGCTAAGCATAGGTGCGGACAGTCGTGACATTCACGCTTTGCCGTTGTTGTTGCCACTCGCCCTGCTTGCCACACCTGCGGTAGATAGTTTGCGCCGTGGTGCAGCTAGCGCACTCGACTGGTTCGGCGTGATGCTGTTCGGCACTTTTGGCTTTCTCATCTGGCTGGGTTGGTTTGCCATGATGACCGGGATGCCGGCCAAACTCGCGCAACGCATGCATAAACTATCGTCTGCTTATCATCCGGAATTCGGCTTGCTGGCTTTTCTGCTAGCTGCCTCGCTGACCATAGTGTGGGTGGCCGTGGTGTTCAAAACCAACAAGCGTACCAACCGCGCAGCGGTAACGGATTGGGCCGTGGGCATGACAATGGTGTGGGGGCTGGTGATGACGCTGTGGCTGCCCTGGCTGGACGCTGCCAAGAGCTATCAGACAATATTCGCATCGATGCGCAAAGCGCTGCCCGCAAGCTATGCCTGTGTAACCAGCCGCAATCTTGGCGATTCGCAGCGCGCCGCGCTGGATTATCATGCCAACATCCAAGTGCAACGCTTCGAAACAACGCAGAATCTGGGCTGCGACCTTTACCTGATCCAGGACGAGCGTGGCGAGACGAAAGTCGAACCAGGACCGGACTGGCGGCTGATCTGGGAAGGCAAACGACCAAGCGATCGGCATGAAAGCTTCAGGCTGTTTCAGCGGACAAGTTAACGCCCTGCCGCCTCGATAGTTGCCCATTCTTCGTCCGTGAACAAGCGTGAGCGGGTGAGAAAACGCAGTCCTTCCGGCCCTTCCAGCGAGAACATGCCGCCACGCCCGGGCACCACATCAATAATCAGTTGCGTATGCTTCCAGTATTCATATTGCGCGGCGCCGATATAAAACAAACAACCGCTTATCTCGCCCAACAACACATCACTGTCACCTACTTGGAATTCTCCCGCCGGATAACACATGGGTGCGCTGCCATCGCAGCAACCGCCTGATTGATGAAACATCAGGTCGCCGTGTTTGGATTTGAGCAACGCAATGAGTTTTAAGGTTTCCGACGTTGCAGTCACTTTGGCTACGGTCATGTTGCTCATATCCATACTCCAAAAATAAAGCCAGCACTAAGAAAGTGCCGGCTTTTCTGTTACTACCTACC
>Ga0153916_10002801_pt1 | contig 12781 bp, 8 predicted proteins | sample Opewatmetagenome_FD_109642 | JGI IMG/M metagenome (GOLD analysis project Ga0153916, IMG submission 109642) | Freshwater wetland microbial communities from Ohio, USA - Open water 3 Core 3 Depth 4 metaG | ecosystem: Environmental > Aquatic > Freshwater > Wetlands | place: USA: Ohio, Lake Erie, Old...
ATTTTGCCGGCACCAATACTGAAACACGCTATCTGGATTTAAATACGGGAAAATCTTTGAATGTAAATCTCAATTTTATTCAGTACAGTCTTCCAATGTCACCAGGTAGTGGATGGGTTACAGGACTTGGAATTGAATGGAACAATTATTGTTTTGACAGGAATAACTGTATTGGAAAAGATTCTATAGGCGATATTATACCTATTTATCCCCCGTATGGAGCAACATATACAAAAACAAAACTGAATACAACCTACCTGACTTTGCCTTTATTACTTGAATTTCAATTTGGACATGAAAAAAAAGGTTTTGTATCCTTCGGTGCAATTGGAGGGCTTAAATTATACTCAAATACAGAAACCAAATATTATCTCGATGGTGTGAAGGAGAAGGATAGAGTCAAAGGTGACTTTAATCTTTCACCCTTGAGGTATGCATTAACAATCAGAGCTGGTTATAAATTCATTAAATTCTATGCAAATTACGGAATGATGCCATTATTCAACGAGAATACCGGCCCTAAAGTCCATCCAATAAATGTGGGATTAATACTTTGTTCTTTCCGGTAGAAACATTTAAGAAATCAACATAAAGGGCTACCTGTTCTGACAGGATTCTGTCATTCCTTAAAAGAGCTGTCGAATAGGCAGCCTCTTTTTTTATACAGGTATCAGTATCTATTCGAGTTATTATCTGCATGATTTGTTAATTTTGGCGGATTAATTATCATGCCGAATGAGATTATTATTAATCAGCAATTCAACTAATGCAGGAGAAAGTTACCTGCAACATGCTAAAGAACAAATTAAAAGTTTTCTTGGAGAAAATCATTTTCAGGCATTATTTATCCCATATGCCGGAATTACTTTATCGTATGAGGATTATGAAACTAAGGTGAAAGATAGTTTCAATGAAACCGGACATGATATCAGGTCAATTCATTATTATTCAAATCCAGTTGAAGCGATCGAAGCCGCAGATGTAATTATCGTTGGCGGGGGCAATACTTTCCGTTTACTTCAGTTATTACATAGTAATAATCTGATTGAACCTGTTCGCAGAAAAGTTATGGCTGGTATTCCTTATATCGGCTGGAGTGCAGGAGCAAATGTTGCTTGTCCGACTATTTGCACCACCAATGATATGCCTGTGGTTCACCCTGATTCTTTTAAGTCCTTTAATCTGGTACCTTTTCAGATAAATCCACATTATCTTGATACAAATCCGGCAGGACATGCAGGAGAAACAAGAGAAATGAGAATAGAAGAATTTATAAAGCTGAATACAGGTGTATATGTTGCCGGACTCAGGGAAGGAACTATGTTTTTAATAGAGAATTCAAATATTCAATTGCTTGGTACAAGAAATGTTAGGATTTTTAAATACGGACAATCTCCTTTGGAAGTCAGACCAGGTAATGATCTTCAATTCCTTATGCATTAATCTGCTTAAACTATTAATTAATAAAAGTTGAAAGTTATTTTTAAATTTTTTTTGGTTTTTATTTCAATACTTTTGACACTCACGATTGCAGTACTAATTCTTTCGAGGCATTTTGAGGACAGGATAGCAAATTATGCTATCAGGGAATTAAATCAACAAATCAGAACTCCAGTCAGGGCTGAAAAAATAAACTTCACCCTGCTTAGAAAATTTCCAGATGCTTCAATAAGATTCAGGAATGCTTATGTAAGTTCTGTTAAGGAAGATTATGCGGAAAATCAATTTCATGAATTAAATACCGATACACTACTATTTGCAGAAGAAATTTATCTGCAGTTCAAGTTAATACCTCTTATTAAAGACCAGTATATTATTCAGGAAGTTCAGGTCAACAAAGGCAAGTTAAATATTTATACAGACCTGGAGGGAAATGACAATTACAGATTCTGGAAGAAAACTGAAACTACACATGCATCCAATTTTAGAGTTGAACTACAGCAAGTTAAAATTTCTGATGTAAATTTTTTAAATTCTAATCTTGCTAAAAAAACAAATATCACCGGAGAATTGAAGAAGTTGATTTTAAATGGGGATTTAACTTCGGATAAATATATTCTGGATTTTACATTAGATGGGAAAATAAAACAATATACTTCAAATAATATAGACTATTTATCTGATAAAGAATTTTCTGTTAAATCAAAAATAAACGTTGCTGGTAACAATTTAAACATTATAAAAAGTAATTTGCTAATTGAGGAATTAGGATTCATTGTTGATGGAAATATTATAAATGAAGAAAATTTTAATCTTGATCTGGAAATTACAGGGAAAGATTTAAATGTCGAGAACCTTTTCAAAAGTATGTCTTTTTTGTTTCCATCAAATTACACATCTGACATAAAAGTTAAAGGGAAATTGACTTTTTATTCAGAAATTATAGGTCCTTTCAGTAATACTCAAATTCCCAGAATTAATGCAGAATTTTCAATAAGTGATGGATGGATGAGCACTCATTTTTCAAATCAGAAATTTGAAAATATAAACCTGAAGGGATATTTTTCAAATGGTACAAAAAAAATTGCAGAATCAGCAATTTTAAAGTTTGAGAATGTGTCGGTAGATTACGGAAATTCAAAATGCAATGGGAATTTCCAGATATTGAACCTTTCCCATCCGCAGGTAAATTATCAGTTAAATGCAGAACTGAATATAAGAGATTTAATACCATTTATTAAATCACAAAAATTAAATTACTATTCAGGAATAATTTCAATAAATACAAAAATTTGGGGATCCCAGCAGAAACTATTTAATATCACAAAAAATGATATTTTGAACTGGGGATTCGAGGGTACAATTGGCCTTAATGAAATAATGCTCGAATTAAATAATAAAGACATTTCGATAAAACATTTAAATGGCAATATTAATCTGACTAATTATTTATTCTTAAATAATTTAAGTCTGGTTATTTCAGGTAATGAATTAAATATAAAAGGAAGAGTTGATAATTTCCGGGAATATTTACTGACCGAGAATGCCAAACTATGGATGGATTTAAATGTTTACTCAGGAAACCTGACAATTGATAGTTTCCTGTACAATAAAAACCAGGATGAAAAGAGCCATGATTCTGCTATGTATATTCTTCCTGATAAGATTTATTTAAAAAGCAAATTTTGGTTTGATAAGTTTGCTTACAATAAATTTTCCGCAACAAATATGCTTGGAGATTTGATATATAAACCGGGATCATTATTATTCAATACTGAATTTTCTTCTATGGGTGGAAATATTAAAGGTGATGGATTTATTGAACAACAAAATGATATGAATTATTCAGTCAGAATAAACTCTGTTATGGAACAGATTGATATCCGGAATTTATTTTATTGTTTCAATAATTTCGGACAAACTTACATTCAGGATAAACATTTAAAAGGTCAGTTAAATGGAACGGCTAATTATTATTCTCTGTTTGATTCATATTTTGAGGTTAATAAAGGGACTATTCTGGCTGAATCAGACGTTAAAATCATGAATGGCGAACTTATTAATTTTGAGCCTATGCTTGGATTATCAAATTTCATTGAAGTCAAAGAGCTAGAACATATCAAATTCTCTACCCTTGAGAATCAGGTTTTTATAAGAAATAGCGAGGTAATGATTCCCAAGATGGATATTTTTTCTTCTGCACTTAATGTTTCTGGTTCAGGTATACACAGGTTTGATAATCAATTTAATTATAAAGTCAATGTTGAACTATCAGATTTATTGTTGAACAATTCCCGTTACAGAGAGCCTGAATTTGAGGAACATATAATTACTGATGATGGATTAAACAGAACAAAAATTTACCTTACAATTGAGGGTACGCCGGATGATTATCACATCAGCTATGACAGGAAAGGAGCTGTCGGAGCGCTGAAAGACAAATTGTCAGATGAGAAGGTGGAATTAAAATCTTTATTAAGAGAAGAATTTGGGCTTTTTCGAAGAGACACTTTACCGGTGATACCAGAAGAAAAAAAGAAACGGGAATTATTCATTCAATGGGAAGAGTCAGATACAGACACTACTGATTCTATTATAAAGGAGAAAAAAGAAAAAAACGGAAAATTCGTTATAGAATGGGATGAAGAGGAAGCAGATACGATAGAAAAAAACAGCAATGAAAATAAAATCAAAAAATAATATGGATATCTATTACAGAAAACAGCAATGGAAATTATTAATATTCATTTTCGCAATATTAATTGGAATCGGATCATTATTGTACACAAACAAACTTGTTGGTTCACTTAAGGTTGAAGAGCAAAAAAAAGTTAAACTTTGGGCAGAAGCAACAGAAAGACTGGCAGATGTCACTATTAGTAATCAGGATGACGGTTTTTTGCTGGAAGTAATAACTAATAATGAAACTATTCCGGTAATGTGGGTTGATCAGAATGACAAGATTATTTCTGCAAGGAATCTGGACTCACTAAAGTCAGAAAATCCTGAATACCTCAACAGACAACTCGAAAAAATGAAAGATGAAAATGAACCAATTCTTATGGATCTTGGAGATAATTTTAAAAACTATATCTATTACCGGAATTCAATTTTATTGACTAAGCTGGCTTATTACCCTTATTTTCAACTTGCTATAATTCTGTTATTTATGCTTGTATCCTATTTTGCATTCAGTGAATCCAGAAAAGCTGAACAAAATCAGGTCTGGGTAGGATTGTCAAAGGAAACAGCACATCAATTGGGCACTCCTACTTCCGCACTTATGGCCTGGACTGAATTAGCAAGAGAAAAATATCCGGATAGTGATATGATTTCAGAGCTTGAAAAAGATGTAGATCGCCTTGAAAAAATAACAGAAAGATTTTCCAAGATAGGCTCTAAGCCCATTCTGAAAAATGAAAATCTGATCCAGATATTACAGGATACAATTGAGTATTTAAAAACACGAACCCCAGGCCAGATAAAATATCAATTGATATATGAAAAAGAGAAATTATTAATTCCCTTATGCAGTTCTCTGTTTGAATGGGTTATTGAGAATATTTGTAAAAATTCAGTTGATGCAATGGACGGAAACGGAACGATTCAGATAAGTCTTAAGGAAAATACACGTATCTGTTTTCTGGATATTCATGATACGGGTAAAGGAATTCCAAAGTCCAAGCACAAAACGATATTTAAGCCCGGATATACAACTAAACAAAGAGGATGGGGATTAGGACTTTCCCTGGCAAAAAGAATAATTGAAAATTACCACTCTGGGAAAATATTCGTTCAGCAATCAGAGCCTGAAAAAGGGACAACAATCAGGATAATGCTGAATAAATAGCACCCTGAAAGTCGAAATGAAAATATCCCGGAAAGATATTGAATTAATGGCCCCGGCAGGGTCCTTTGAATCTTTGATGGCTGCCATACAGGGAGGAGCAGATTCTGTTTATTTCGGTTTGGAAAAATTAAATATGCGAGCCAGGTCTTCTTTCAATTTCACAGTTAAAGATATGCCTGGAATAGTTACTGTTTGTAAACAACATGGGATCAAAGCTTATCTTGCACTAAATACTATAGTTTATGATGATGAATTGCCTGTAGTAAAAAGAATAATTAAACAGGCTAAAAAAGCAAATATAGATGCCGTTATAGTTTCAGATCAGTCTGTAATTATGTTAGCAAAAGAAGAAAATATTGAAACTCATCTATCTACACAATTAAATATCAGCAATTTTGAATCATTGAAATTTTACAGAGATTTTGCCGATGTTGTAGTACTTGCCAGAGAATTATCGTTAGATCAGATTAAAGAAATAATCAAATCTATACGGAAAGATAAAATCACAGGACCTTCAGGAAAGTTAATTAGAATTGAATTATTCATTCATGGCGCACTTTGCATGGCCATTTCAGGCAAATGTTATATTAGTCTACATCAATATGGACACTCTGCAAACAGGGGAGAGTGTTTACAGGCATGCAGAAGGACTTATATTGTCAGTGATAAGGAGACCGGACAGGAACTTGAAATTGATAATGAATTTATCCTGTCTCCCAAAGATTTATGTACAATTTCCTTTATTGATAAAATAATTGAATCCGGAGCATCCGTTCTGAAAATTGAAGGAAGAGCACGATCACCAGAGTATGTAAAAACCGTAACGTCCTGTTATGCTAAAGCTATAGAAGCCTATTTGAAAGGGACCTTCAATGTAGAAAATGTTAAAAAATGGGAAACCAGACTTTCAACAGTATATAATAAAGGGTTTTGGGAAGGAAATTATCTAGGAAGGAATACCGGTGAATGGAGCAATACATATGGATCAGCAGCAACCAGGAAAAAGATATATCTGGGTAAGGGAATTAATTATTATTCCCGAATTAAAGTTGCCGAATTTCTTCTGGAGAATGAATCAATCAGGGTTGGTGATGAAATATTAATTACAGGGCCAACAACAGGGGTAATAGAGGCGGTTATCACTGAAATTCGCACTGACAATGGGATAGTTGCAGAAGTAAAGAAAGGAGAAAGTTTCAGTTTCCCTCTCAAATATGTTATCCGTCCATCAGACAAATTATATAAAGTCGTAAATTCTTGAGAATACTACGATGTTACAATTTTTAAAATCTGATCCACCACAGTGTGTATATTACCTGAATTAAAAGAGACATGATGTACTTTGGACGGATCCCTTTTATTTAGGCTATAGGAATATGTTTTATCATAATAATCCAGCATAAGCTCAGCGACTTTACTAAAATCGTGTTTTTCAAGAGATTCAATTGCAGATTTTGTTGCAAGGCCTCCAAGCCTCCTGGATATTTTTTTTATACATATTTCAAGCGATTCCGCTGAGAAAGTGGCATAATCCCTCACTAACCTGTTAATCCTGGTTTGGATATCAGCATCAATACAAATCAGTTGTGAATTTAGGATCTGTTTAAAAAATCCGGATGGGATTAAGTTCCTGCCAATATTTTGACTCTCATCTTCAACCCAAACAGGTTTTTTTGGATCGAAGCTTGCCAGAAATGTAAAAATATCATTCTCAAATTGTTCATTACTGTTTTGTGCTTCCTCACCAAGAGCTCCGAAAACAGAACCTTTATGATGTGCCAAATCTTCCAGGTCGAGAACCTGAAATCCCATTTCTTTTAGAGTTAATAAAATATCGGTTTTACCACTGCCAGTCATACCCCCTATAATAACTAAATTATAAGGATGTTTTAGGCACTTGAGAACATATCTCCGATAAGCTTTATAACCACCTGTCAGAACCCAGGATTCTATTCCAGTAGTATCAAATAACCATGCAAGACTTGCACTTCTCATGCCACCTCGCCAGCAATGCAACAATAACTTATTGTTTTTTGCAAGTTCTTTTCCTGTAACCACAAATTTTTCCACCTTGCCATATGACATTTCCAAACCTTTCAGAATAGCAGCGTTCCGACCTTGTTCTTTGTACATTTTACCTATAGTATCTCTCTCATGAGTTTCAAACAAGGGTAAATTTAATGCTCCAGTGATATGGCCCTTTTGAAATTCATCAGGGGTCCTGACATCCAGAACGGGGATATCAAGGGATTTTTTCAGAAAAGTTTTAATATGAATCTCCTTGAACATAATTTAGGAGATACTAAATTATGCTGATTCAGAGAATAAATCCAGAAGGATTTTTCTAATATCTTCAATCGTTGCAGGCTTTACTAAATAATCATTAAATCCATTTTTAACGGCATGTTGTCTGGCATCCTCAGTTTCAACAGCGGTTAGTGCAATAATTGGCATTGTAAAATCCATTTTTCGTAACCTGGCAGCAGTATCAAATCCATCTAATTCAGGCATTAAAAGATCCATAAAAATGATATGGTAATTTTTATTTTTCACCATTTTTATTACTTCATTTCCATTCTGAGCCAGATCAACTTCAAAACCAAGACTTTTAAACAGGGTCTGGTTTACTTTTCTGTTGAACAGATTATCTTCTGCAAGCAGAATTGATAAATTCTGCTTGATTTTATAACCTTTTGGAATATTTGTGAGGGATTTGAAAGAAATACCAGTGAAATGCTCCTTAATAATTTCAAGTATGATATAACTCTCAAAAGGCTGTATAAGATAATGATCGATTTTATATTTTCTGGAACGCTGAATGTTTTCGGGATGATGTTTGGAACTTATCATCAGAAGCAGGAAGAGATCAGATAATTTTTCTTTGTCTAATCTTGATGCTAAACGAAATCCATCTGAGTCAGGTCGGTCAAGGATAACAATCATATGAAAATCTTTTTGAGAATCCCGCAAATACTGAATAATTGAATCGAGATTATCATTTCTGTATATCCTTTGTTTAACAATAATTCCTATTTGTTCAAGTAATTCGAGACTTTTATCTTCAGGATCATTGATCTGACTGAGAACAAGACATTGTATATCATGTGGATTTTGTAAAGAACTGAAATCCAGAATTTTGGAATATAAAACATCAGGAAAAACCTCAATAATAAAATTATATTTTGTTCCAGGAAAATCAGGATGAGTTGAAATAGAGGATGGACTTTCAAGCCATATTTGTCCTTTCAATAATTCAATATGTTGTTTTGCAATAACCATTCTAAAACCAGTTGCACCTAACTCACCTTTTTCCATTAATTCATCTGTACCGTTTGCAGTGAGAAATTCATTCACCTGATCAACGGGTAATCCTTTGCCGGTATCCTCTATCTGGAACTTAAGTTTAACATTATTCAATAATTGTTCAACCATGTCGACACTTATAAGAATTCTTCCTTTATCGGTATTATCAATTGAATTTTCCAGTATCTGAGAAATAGCCTGTCTTAATCTGAATGGATCTCCACTCATTTTATCCGGGACATCATTTTTGACCTTGGTTATAATACTGATATTTTTAAGAGAAGCTGCAGACTTAAATGATTCGATGGCAAGATTAATCTCATTTCGTAACTGATAGGGGATATCTTCAATGACAACTTTCCCGGCATTCATACTTGAAAAATCAATTAAAACTTTGACAAGATTTTCAAGCAGATCAATTGATTTTTCAATGATTAATAAATCTTCCTTCCAGTTTACTGACGGGGTATTAGTTTTAAATGAATGAAAAGTGTCTTTAAGAGTATTAATAGGTACAAAGAGTTCATTGCTCATGTTTTTGATTAAACTTGATCTGGCAAGTTGTGCTACATGGTCACGTGTTTTAAGCTTTTCAAGATGGGTTATATTAAAGAGAACTATAACCCTAATAGGAGTATTTTCAATTTCTGCCTGATACTCCCTGCGGAATAAAATATTCTCGCGAAATCCATTATTTATTTTGAACAATATACCTTCCCCAAATGTACTGCTGTACGTTGTTGCATCCGAAGCATCAGATTTGCCTGCTGGAAGGATATTATTTATTTGCTTGCCTAGATTATCTTCCTTTTTTGTTAAAAGTAGTAAATCCTGAGCCGTATTATTTATAATCCGAATGGTATCATCCTGATTGACTATAATCATACCGACAGGCAAATTGTCAAAAGATCTGTGTAGTAATAATTCAGAAACCTCATGTCTGCGGGCTTCTGAAGATTTAACCTGGATTATCCTGAAATGGATAAAAAGGATAAGTGACATTAATAAAAGACTGGCAATTGTAATAATTATGATTTTTCGGAAAATAGGTAGTAGAAAAGACGTGGTTTTAATGGAAAAAATAATACCAAAATCTTTCCTTATAATCCGAACAGGATAATAAACGGAAATCATCTTAGAATTTTCACCGTCAATATCCAATTTATGAATCAACGAGCCTTCATTTCCCTTGAGAATTTGATCAGAAATAAAGTTAAGATCAGAGGTATCAATAATAAATTTATTATCGGAGGTTAATTCAATTTCTTTCTTATCTGTTATTAACCATTGCCACGTTGTATTTTCGAGCTTAAATTGCTCGAAAACAGATCTGAAATAACGCAAGAAATCTATACCAATAACTATGTTTGAATGAACCTGATTTTCATTGAAAACGGGTATGGCATAATGATATTGACCGCTTTCAATAAATAACTTATCCCTGTCCAGCAATTGTATCTGTTGTTGGGATTCATAATAATCAGAAACAAAATTATTTTTTTTATCAAGAATCAAACTGTAGACATTCTTCTGATCACCGTAAATATTGATACTGGTGATCAGACTGGCATATTTGGAATAGAATAACTCAAGACTTTTTGATCCTTTTTCTTTAAAGTTGGGATCATTGAATAATTGATTTATATTATCCGAGTAAAGAATATAGTTTACTTCATTCTCGAAATTTTGTCCGTATTGTTCAATAGTATTACCACAAATCCTTATCTGTTGTAATAATAGTTCGGCCTGGAAATCTCTCTGATTGTTATATATTTTAAGGTAAAAAATTGTGTTAAGGGCAATGAAAGCAAAGACACTGACTAATATAATATAGAATGTGTTCTTCATTATATAATCCTGAAGCCGGAATAAACAAGTAAAGTAAAAAAATAAAATCTAAGTTTTAATGAGTCCTGATTAAAAGTTATTAAGTAATAAATTAAATACAGGTTCAGGATCTGTATTTATCAGATTGATCCTGTTCTTCTAACAGGCTTAAATAACTGTTATATCTTGAAAGGCTGATTCTGCTATCTTCCACAGCTTTAATTACAGCACATCCTGGCTCATTTATATGAAGACAATTGTAAAACCTGCAATTCCGTGAAGTACTGAAAAACTCTGGAAAATAATGATAAAGTGGTTCATTCTCCATATCGATAAGGCCGAATCCTTTTATACCCGGAGAGTCAATAACATATCCTCCTTCAGGCAGAGGAAACATTTCCGCAAATGTGGTTGTGTGCTTTCCTTTTTTATGATAATCTGAAATATCATTTATTTTCAGATTAAGATCAGGGAAAAGCGAATTTAATAAAGTAGATTTTCCAACTCCGCTGTTTCCTGCTACCAGGGTTACTTTTTGATTTAATAATTCAAGAATAATCCCCAGTCCCGGTTTGTTCAGAGCAGAAATTGAATAACATGGATATCCGATACGGCTGTAAATTTCTGTCAACTGATTCACTTCATCTAATTGTTCCTGGTTATAAAGGTCAATTTTATTGAATAATATTATGGAAGGAATACTATAAGCTTCGGCAGTCACAAGATATCTGTCAATGAATTCAGGGAAGGTCTTTGGATATTCAACAGTAGCCATTAGCATTAATTGATCTATATTTGAAGCGATTAACTGGTATGCTTTAGAAAGGTTTGAGGATTTTCTAATTATGTAATTTTTTCTTTCAAGAACCTCTTTAATTCTCCCGATATGCTCGCCGGTATTTCGTTCAAATATTACCCAGTCACCAACCGTAACCGGATTGGTGCTTTTCAGGTCTTCAAGACGATACCGCCCGGTGAGTTTACAATCAACTTTTTCTTTACCGGATGTCATAACGGTATACAAATTCCCTGTGGATTTTATGACCTGTCCTTTCTCTTCCATTACAGCACAAAAATATGATTAATTAAATTGAAGACAGAATCTGGGTAAAATAGCTTAAACACAAACCTGAACTGACTGTACCCTTTCAAATTAATTTTACCTTATAAAATATCTCAATATATTTAATTTATTCCTGTAAGGAGGATACCTTACAGGAAAATCTACCAGGTTAGATTTATGCATTACAGATCTCTTATAACTAAATGTCTCGAAACTGAACCTACCGTGATATCTTCCCATTCCGCTCCGTCCTATTCCACCAAATGGAAGATGTGGATTAATGAAATAAACCACCGTTTCGTTTATACAAACTCCCCCTGATTGTGTTCTTTTAATAATTTCATTTCTTTTATGAGGTGAATTTGAGAAAATATAAACAGCAAGGGGTCTTGGACGTCTGGTAATAAATTCGATAGCTTCATCAAGTTCCTGATATTCAATGATAGGCAAAATAGGCCCAAAAATCTCTTCTTTCATTGCCGGGTGATCCTGATTAATACCTTCTATAAGAGTTGGGCTGAAATAACAATTCTCAGGAATGATTTCGCCACCATGAATGATTTTCCCGCCGTCTAGATATTTTTTTAAGCGTTCCAGATTAGAAATATTAATGATTTTGCAAAAATCGGGACTCTTTGAAGGATCAGTACCATAAAATTTTTCAATACAGATTTTGATTTCAGATACTAACTTATTTTTAATATTACTATGAGCCAGGATGTAATCAGGAGCAACACATGATTGTCCGGCATTCAGCATTTTTCCCCAGAGAATCCTTTTTGCAGATAACCTGATATCAGCTTCATCAGTTACAATTACAGGATTTTTTCCACCAAGCTCGAGAGATACAGGGGTAAGAGTATCTGCAGCTGCTTTCATAACCTGTTTCCCTGTCTCAGTACTACCGGTAAAGAAAATATAATCGTATTTTTCCTTAAACAATATCTGGTTGGTTTCCTTGCCTCCCCGGATCAGACAAATTTGTTCAGGATTGAAATTATTGCTAATAATATCTATCATTAACTCACTGGTATGAGTGGCACGTTGTGAAGGCTTGCCAATAACACAGTTGCCAGCAGCTAATGCACCAATAATAGGATCAAAAAGCAGTTGAAAAGGGTAATTCCAGGGAGAAATAATTAATACAACACCGTATGGCTCATAAACATAATAACTTCTGGCAATGAAATGGACAAGGGGAGTATATACGTGTTTAGGGTGTACCCATTTCCTGAGATTCCGCATTGTCAGATTAATTTCCTGCAATATCACTCCAATTTCACTGGCATATGATTCGA
>Ga0153916_10002802_pt1 | contig 12778 bp, 9 predicted proteins | sample Opewatmetagenome_FD_109642 | JGI IMG/M metagenome (GOLD analysis project Ga0153916, IMG submission 109642) | Freshwater wetland microbial communities from Ohio, USA - Open water 3 Core 3 Depth 4 metaG | ecosystem: Environmental > Aquatic > Freshwater > Wetlands | place: USA: Ohio, Lake Erie, Old...
CCGGGCGCGGCTCACGCCGCTCCCCCGGCAGCGCCCCGGCGGGCTCGCTTCGCTCGTTGGCCGTCTCCGAATCATGGTCCGTGCGCCTAGCCGCGCAGCAGCTCGCCGAGGAGCTCCTCGCGGCTGACGGTGGCGGTCCCCGGCTTCTGCACCACCAGCGCCCCGGCGACGTTGGCCAGGCGGGCCGCCCCGCGAGCGTCCGCTCCGGCCGCCAGCGCCGCGCAGAAGGCCGCGGCCACGGTGTCCCCCGCGCCGGTGACGTCCACCGCTTCCTTGTTCCCGTGCGCTGGGATGTGCATCGGCGGCTCGCCCCGGCGGAAGAGCGACATCCCGTTGCGGCCCCGGGTCACGAGGAGGTCGTCGCAGCGGAGCCGGGTCTGCAGGGCCCGCGCCGCCCGCCCCAGGCCGCCTGGACCCGAGAGCGGGAGCCCACTGGCCGCCTCCAGCTCCGGCTCGTTCGGCTTCAGCATGGTGAGCCCGGAGTAGGCCGTCAGGCCGTACCGCGAATCGGCGCAGACCGGGACGCCGGCGCGCTTGATGCGCCGCAAGGCCTCGAGGGCCGCCGGGACCAGGGCACCCGATCCGTAGTCGCTGGCCTGCACCGCCCCGGCGCCGCGCCCCAGCCGCGCCAGGTCACGCACCAGCCGCTTCGCCGCGGCCGGCGGCAACGGCTCGTGCGGGGCGCGGTCCAGACGGAGCATCTGCTGGCGGCGCGTGGAGCGCCCGCCGGCCAGGATGCGGGTCTTGGCCTCGGTGGCCCTGCCCCGCAGCCGCTGGATGCCGGAGACGTCGATCCCGCGCTCCTCCAGCAGGTCGAGGAGCGCGGTCCCGAGGGCATCGTCGCCCACCACGCCCACCGCCCGCACCTTCACGCCCAGAGCCGCAAGGTTCTGGGCGGCATTGCCCGCCCCTCCGGCCTTGAGCTCGCTGCGCTCGTAGCGCACCACCAGGACCGGGGCCTCGCGGCTCACCCGCTCCGTCTCGCCGTAGACGTACTCGTCGGCCACGAAGTCGCCCACCACCACCACCTCGGTCCGCGAGAAGGCGGGAAGAAGCGGCGCCAGGGAGGCCAGCTCGGAATCGTCGCTCCGGGACATCGCGCGATTGGTATCGCGCAACCCACGGCGGGTCAATCTTCGGAGCCGCCGGCCTGCGCCGGCCTCGTCTTCCACCGCCTGTGGAGCCAGTACCACTGGTCGGGATGGGCGCGGACCATCCGCTCCAGCCGGTCGTTCAGGTCCTGCATGAAGGCCAGCACGTCCCGCTCCCGGTCGCCGCTTCGCGGCACCGTCAGCGGCCCCTCGATGACCACCCGGTGCCTGCCGTCGGCCAGCGCGATGGCGGCGATGAAGATCACCGCCGCGCCGGTGCGGAGGGCGAGGATCGCCGGCGCCGGCGAGGTGGCCGCCGGGACCCCGAAGAAGGTGGGGAAGACGGCGCGGTGCCTCGGCTGGTTCTGGTCGATGACGTACCCCAGCACCCGCCCCTGCCGCAGGGCCCGCACCGCCGCCTTGAGCGTCTCCCCCTTCCTCACCACCAGCTCCTCGACGCCGGCCCGGGCCCGGGCGCGGCGCCACGCGTCGTTCGCCCCCATCCGCCCCATGCGCCGCGTGATCATGGTGACGGGCACGCCCTTGAGGTTGTGGGCCGCCGCCAGGAGCTCGAAGTTCCCCAGGTGCCCCGTGCAGGCGATGACCCCCCGCCCCCGGGCCCGCGCCTCCTCGAACCGCTCCCAGCCCTGGTACACGAAGAGCCGGTCGAGCTCCTCGCGGCCCAGCGCCGGCGCCAGCAGGAACTCGGGCGCGGCGCGCCCCAGGTGCCGGTACGTGGCTCGGGCGATCCCGCGCCGCTCCGCCTCGCTCCTCTCGGGGAAGGCCAGCGCCAGGTTCTCCATCACCGTCCGCCGCCGGATGCGGAGCGCCCAGGCCAGCCACGCCACCAGCGCCCCCGCGGTGCGGGCGAGGCGGCGCGAGCGCGCCAAGGTGCGAAGGAAGGCGTCGGCCACGGTCGAGGTCGGGGACGACGTTCCCCCTCTCCCCGCCCGCCCCAGGACCCCCGCCAGCGCCTCCCGCAAGGACTCCTCGCCCGCCACCACCTCCGCCTCGATCCGCAGCACCCGCAGCTTGTCGTGCCGGGCCTGCTCGGCCGAGAGGCGGACGGCATCCTTTTCCGTCATCACCACCGCCTCGCAGCCCTCGACGTCCGCGGTGGCCAGCGCCTCGGCCAATTCCAGATCCGTGAAAGGGTGATGGTCCGCATACGCCCGCTCCGCGACCACCGACGCTCCCAGCGCCTCCACCGTGCGCCGGAACCCCTCGGGGCGGGCCACGCCCGAGACCAGGAGCACGCGCCTCCCGGCGAGCGAACCCGTCCCGAGGGCGTGGGCCATGGGGCCGTCGAGGACCTCGGTGGGGGCGTGGCGCGATTCGACCGGCGCCCGGCCGGTGTGGCGCCGGGCCAGCTCCCGCAGGCGATCCAGCTCGGCGCCGTCCGCCTGGTCCACGCGCGACAGCCAGACCAGCCCGGCGCGCCGCAGGGCGGAGAGCGGCTCGCGGGCCGGGCCGCGCGGCAGGCAATGCCCGTTTCCCATCGGGTTGGCGGCGTCGAGAACCACCACGTCGAGGTCGCGGGCAAGACCGCGGTGCTGGAAGCCGTCGTCGAGCAGCAGCACGTCCGCCCCCATCGCCGCGGCCCGCGGCGCCAGGAGGGCGCGCCTTGGCCCGCAGAGGACCGGGACGCCGAGCCGCCGGGCGAGGAGCACGGGCTCGTCGCCGCCCTCGGCGGCGCCGAGGAGGACGCTCTTCCCGTCCGACACCACCCTGGCGTCGCTGCGCCTGGCGCCGTAGCCGCGAGAGAGCACCGCCGCCGTCCGCCCGGCGGCGGCGAGCCGGGCGGCGATGGCCAGGACCGCCGGCGTCTTCCCCGAGCCCCCCACCACCAGGCCGCCGACGGAGATCACCGGAAGGCCGGCGCGCGCCGCCCGGAGGATCCCGGCGCGGTGGAGAGCGCCGCGGATCCCCGCCCCCATCCGGAAGAGCGCCTCGCCCAGGAGGAGCGGCGAGAGGAGGGCGCGCCGGCGCCGGCTCTCCCGCCGCCGCCACCAGATCCGCTCCAGGGTCCTCATCCGCGCAGCATCTCCCGCGCCGCCGCGATCACCCGGTCGGCGCCCAGGTCGTCGAGGCATCGGTGATGCCCCTCGGGACAGAAGTCGCCGCCGTGATTGGAGCAGGGCGAGCAGGCGAGCCCCAGCGAGAGGGCCCGGCCGGGCGCCGGCGGGCCCCATCGTACCGTCGAGGTCGGCCCGAAGAGCGCCAGCGCGGGCGTCCCCACCGCCGTCGCCAGGTGGACAGGACCGGAGTCGCAGGTCACGAGCAGCTTCACCCTGGCGAGCGCCGCGGCCAGCGCATCGAGCGGCAGGGGCGACAGATCGGCGGCCACCGGTGCGCGGGCCAGGGCGGCGAAGGCGACGAAGGCGTCGTGATCCGAGGGGCCGCCGGCCAGCACCACGCTGGCGCCGTCGGCGGCCAGGGCGTCGGCCACGGCGGCGAAGCGGTCCGCCGGCCAGCGCTTGGTGGCCCAGCGGGCCCCGGGAGCGATGGCGACGATGGGAGGCCGCACCCGCCCCAGGGCGTCCTCGGCCAGCCTCCGGGCCCGCGCCGAGAGGGACACGTGAAGCGGCCCAGGCCGCTCGATGCCCAGCGGCCCGAGCGCCTCGGCGTAGAGGGCGGTGGCATGGGCGCGAGCCAGCGGCGGGTCGGACCCGACCAGCGTCAGCAGCGCCCGGCCGGTCGAGCGCCGCCGGAAGACCAGGCGGCGCGGCGCCGCCGCCCGCGCCACCAACGCGCTGCGCACCTTGTTCTGCAGGTCGAGGCAGACGTCGAAGCGCCGCCTCAGCCTCGCCCGGAGCTGCATCACCTCCCCGAGGCCCTCGCGCCGGATGGCGTGCACCGCGGCGAGCTGGGGGAGCCCGTCCAGGAGCGGCGCGAAGAGCGCGTCGGTGACCCATTCGATCCGCGCCCGGGGAAAGCGCTCCCTCAGCGGGTCGAGCACCGAGGTGGCGAGCACCACGTCCCCCAGGGCGCTGTAGCGGATGACCAGGATCGCACCGACGTCGTCCCGCGGGGCGAGTTCCCCTCCCTCCCCGCCCCCGGCAGGGTGCCTCCGCGCTGACGGGTTCACGATCATCGATCGCTCGCTCAGGCCGCCGCGCGGCCCCGCGGGAGGAGGCGGAGCATGTGCTCCACGTTGCGGGCGCTGGCGCCCCGGATGGCCATGACCGCCTGCCGCGCCAGGTTGCCCAGCTCCTCCATCTGATCGGGCCGGCCGAGCAGGTCGCGCGCCACCTCCAGGAGCCGCTCCGGCGTCCCCACCTGGATGCCGCCGCGCCCCACCAGCACCTGGACGCTGTCCTTGAAGTTCTCCATGTGCGGGCCGAAGAGCACCGGTTTCCCTTGCGCCGCCGGCTCGAGCACGTTCTGTCCCCCGCGCTCGACGAAGCTCCCGCCCACGAAGACCAGGGTGGCGAGACGGTAGGCCGCGGCCAGCTCGCCGATGGTGTCGAGCACGGTGACCTGGGCGCTGCCGGCGGCCACCCCACCGCTGCGCAGGCGGACCGAGAGGCCCGCGTCCTCCGCCATCGCCAGGATGCGCCCCGAGCGCTCCACGTAGCGGGGCGCCACCACCAGCCGGAGATCGGGCCGGTCCCGCAGGAGCGCCCGGTAGACACCGAGCAGGATCTCCTCCTCCCCCTCGTGCGTGGAGCCGGCCATGAGCACCGGCGCGCCGGAGCCGAGCCCCAGCTGCTCGCGGAAGGCCTCGTCGCTCCGCCCCGGGCGGTCGAGCACCAGCGCGTCGAACTTGGTGTTGCCGGTGACCCAGACCCGGTCCGGCGGCGCTCCCAGTGCCAGCGCCCGCTCCGCCTCCTCGTCGGCGCGCATGAGGAAGAGATCGATGGCCCGGAGCGGGTTGCCGATGGCCCGGAAGAAGGCGCGGTAGCGGGCCATGCGGCGCGCGTCGAAACGGCCGTTGGAGAGAGCGATGCGGGCCCCGGAGCGTCTCACGGCCCGGATGAGGTTGGGCCAGATCTCCGTGTACTCCAGGACCAGCAGGTCCGGGCGCAGGACCGAGACGGCGCGCCTTGTGGCCAGCGGCAGGTCGTAGGGCGCGTAGACCACCACGTCCGCCTCCGCGAGCTTCTTGCGCGCCATGGCCAGCCCGCTGTTGGTGATGGTGGAGACGACGATGCAGCAGCCGGGGAGCCGCTCCCGCAGCTCCCTCATCATGGGCTGGAGGGAGAGCAGATCGCCGGCGCTGGCCCCGTGCAGCCAGACGCGCGGGGTCCCCTTCCCCGGGTCGAAGGAGCGCTTGTAGAACCCGAGCCGGAAGGGGATGCCGTGGCGCAGCTTGGGGTGGAAGAGCAGCACCGGGAGGAGTGCCACGAAGGCCAGGGTGCTGGCGATGGCATAGAGCAGGTGCACGGCTCGTCCGTTCCTACTCGATCCGGAGCGGGTTGGTGAAGAGCCAGGGCCGGCCCTTCCACGTCCCCTCGGCGCGCCAGGCGTGACCGGCGCACGGTCCCCCGCAGGAGAAGGTCCCCCCGCCGGGGCCGGCCTCGAGCGGGGCGGCCGGCGCCCCGTCGCGGAACAGGCGAAAGGAGGCGGGAGAGGGATCGGGTGTCGAGAAGGAGAGGCGGATCCGGTCCCCTCCGGGCTCGGGCGAGAGGCGGACTCCCCAGGCCGGAGCCACCCCGTCGAAGACGCAGACGGCGCTCCCGTCGAGGAGGCCGTCGACGATGGCGCGCGTGTCGACCGAGGCGTCGCCGCTCGGGGTGACGGCGAGGTGCATGCTGAAGGCCTCGAACGCGGCCAGGTAGCTCGGGTATCCGTGGGCGTCGGAGGCGCACAGCAGCGGATGGGAAGGCCGGCCCGGACCGCCGCCCGGCGCCCGGTTCAGCTCGTCGAAGCGCGCCAGCTCCCGTGCCGGGTAGCGGTAGAAGTCGAGCACCGAACGCGCCGGGTCCCAGGGGAAGTCGAGGAGCGCCAGCGCCATGCGGCCGAGCCCCCGCTCCTTCACCGCCCAGCCCCAGAGGGAGTCGCTGGAGACCACCTCGAACCCCGTCCACCCCGCCTTCCCCCAGCGCGTGAACGGGCGCCTGGGGTGGAAGGGGTGCGCCAGCACCGGCCGGCCGCCGAGTTCCAGGATGTGGCCGATGGCGTCCTTCTGGCGCTCGTCCTTCGACAGCTCGCGCGACACGCCGAGCGCCACGATGTGCCCGTAGGGCGCGGAGACCTCGCTCCCCTCGATCACCAGCACGCCCTCGCGCCATCCCGCGTCGCCGGGCGTGAGGACGTTGTGGTCGGTGACCACCACGAACTGCAGCCCCGCCTGGCGGGCGGCGCGGACCACCTCGGCCAGGCTTCCTCGCCCGTCGCTGCGGCTCGTGTGCACGTGGTAGGCGCCGTGGATCTCCCCGGGCGGGAGCGGCGGCCGCGGCGCGCGGTGAGCCCGGACCGAGAGGCCGTAGCCGAGGTAGGCGGCCACGAGGAGGGCCGGGATGACGAGCGCGCGTCTCAATGGCTCAGCCGACCTCCGCGGCGCGGGCCGCGTCCCCGCCGCGCTCGTAGATGCGGTAGAGGCGGGCGTACTCGCCGCTGCGCGCCATCAGATCGTCGTGGCGCCCCACCTCCACCACCCGGCCCCCGGAGAGCACCACGATCCGGTCTGCGTTCCGGACGGTCGAGAGGCGGTGGGCGATGACCAGGGTGGTGCGCCGCCCCGCCTCGCCCTCGCCCCGCCCCATGAGTCCCTCGAGCGCCCGCTGCACCACGCGCTCGCTCTCGGCGTCGAGAGCGCTGGTGGCCTCGTCGAGGATCAGGATGGGGGCGTCCTTGAGGAAGGCCCGGGCGATGGCGATGCGCTGGCGCTGCCCGCCGGAGAGGAGCACGCCCTTCTCCCCGATGACGGTGTCGTACCCGCGCGGCAGCGCGGCGACGAACTCGTGCGCGAAGGCCATGCGCGCCGCCCGCTCCACCTCGGCCTGGGGCACGTCGGGCCGTCCGTAGGCGACGTTGGCGCGGACCGTGTCGTTGAAGAGCAGGGTCTCCTGGGTGACGAGGGCCAGCCGCGAGCGCAGGCTGGCCAGCGTCGCCTCGCGGACGTCGAGGCCGTCGATGGTGATCCGGCCCTCGGTGACGTCCCAGAAGCGCGGGAGCAGGTTCGCCAGGGTGGTCTTGCCGCCGCCGGAGCTCCCCACCAGCGCCACCACCTCGCCCCGCCGGATGGCGAGGCTCACGTCCCGCAGCACCTCGGCGTCGCCGCCGTACGAGAACGAGACGTGCTCGAACCGGATCTCCTGGTGGAAGGGGGGCAGGACGGCGCGCCCGGCGTCGACCACCGAGCTGGGCGCGTCGAGGATCTCGAGGAGCCGCTCTCCGGCCGCCGCTCCCTGCAGGGCCATCTGGCCCACCTTGCCGAGCTGCTTGACCGGGTTGTAGAGCAGCAGCACGGCGGCCACGAAGGAGAAGAGGCTCGAGGGCGCCAGCGCGCCGGCGAAGATGCGCCTCCCGGCCCACCAGACGACCAGGGCCAGGCCGATGGCGCCCATGACCTCCATCAGCGGCGAGTAGAGCGCCCGCGTGAGGAAGCTGCGGCGCATGATCCGGACCCAGCGGGCGTTCTCGTCCGCGAAGCGGCGCGACTCGTACCGCTCCATCCCGAAGGCCTGGACCACCCGGATCCCGGAGATGGCCTCCTGGACCATCTCGGCGATCCGCCCCAGCGCCGACTGCGACTGGGTGGTGACCTGCTTGAGCCGCCGGGCGAAGCGGACGATGGGGAGGAGGGTCACCGGAACGGCCACGAAGGCCATCAGCGAGAGGCGCCAGTCCAGCCAGAAGCACATGGCCAGCAGCACCACGACCTGGAGCCCGTCGCGCACGTAGCTCGAGACCGCGTAGGTGATGGCGTTCTCGACCGCCTGCACGTCGTTGGAGAGCCGGCTCATGAGATCGCCGGAGTGGCGCCGCGCGTAGAAGGCGGGCGAGAGCGACAGGAGATGATCGAAGAGCGCTCGCCGCAGATCGGCCACCACGCGCTGGGAGATCATCCCCATGAGGTAGAACTGGCCGAAGTAGGCCAGCCCCTTGACCGCCGCGACCGCCACGATGACCAGCGGCAGGACCGCCAGCAGCCGACGGCGGTCCATCTCGCCGAGGAGCCGGGCGACGTCGATCGAGCCGGGCAGGGCCGTCCCGTGCACCGGCGACCCCACCCCCCCGGTGAAGAGGAACTCCGTCACCGGGCCGAGGAGCTGGACGTAGGCGCCGGTCGCCAGCGCCAGCACCACCATGCACCCGAGGGCGCCGGCGAAGCGCCCCCTGTAGGGGGCGAGGAAGCGCAGCAGCCGGGCGTAGGTGCGCAAGGCGTCACCATCCTACGACGTGGGAACCGGTTCGAGCTATTCTGCGTCGGGAGCTCCTCATGCCGACGTCGCGAAGGGTCGACCTCTTCCGCCTTCACCACGCCGAGTACGTGGCGCCCCGCAACCCCCGCATCATCACCGCCGGCAAGGGGCAGTACCTGTCCGTCGAGGGGCGGGGCAAGCCGGGCGATGCCCTCTTCCGGGCGCGGGTGGGGGCGCTCTACGGCATGGCCTGGACCCTCAAGATGGCGAAGAAGAAGCTGGGGAAGGACTTCAGGGTCATGCCGCTCGAGGCGCTCTGGTGGAGCGACTCCGCCGAGCTCCTGGCGGCTCCCGAGGCGGAGTGGCGCTGGAAGCTGCTCCTGCGGGTCCCCAACTTCGTGCGGAGGCGCGATCTGGCCGCGGCCGCGGAAGCGCTGGCGGCCCGCGGCCGGGGCCAGGGCGCCGGCGACGTGGAGCTGGAGCAGCTCAAGGAGGGGCGCTGCGTGCAGGCGCTCCACCTCGGTCCCTACGGCGACGAGCACGAGACCCTCGAGCGCATGTCCAGGGTGGCGCGCGCCCAGGGCCTCGCCCTGCACGGCCGGCACCACGAGATCTACCTCTCCGACCCGGGCCGCGTCCCGCCGGAGCGCCTGCGGACACTGCTGCGCCACCCGGTGCGGGCGGCGCGGTGAGCTTCCGGTCCCCTACTCCTCGACGCCCTTGACCTTCCCCTCGGCCCGACGCTTCTCGATGATCTTCTGGGCGATGGGGGGTGGGACCGGGTCGTAGTGGGACGGCTCCATGGTGAAGTAGCCGGCGCCCTGGGTGAGCGAGCGCAGGTCGGCGTCGTACTGCATCGCCTCGGCGTGAGGACAGAGGGCCCGGACCAGGATGCCCCGGGCCTGCGGCTCCATTCCCTGGACCCGGGCGCGCCGGCTGTTGAGGTCGCCCATCACCGCCCCCACGTACTCCTCGGGCACCCGCACGTCGAGCTTCATGATGGGCTCGAGCAGGATGGGGCGTGCCTCCTGCACGGCCTTCTTGAAGCCCAGCGAGCCGGCCACCTGGAAGGCCATGTCGGAGCTGTCCACGTCGTGGTAGCTGCCGAAGACCAGCTTCACCTTCACGTCCACCACCGGGTAGCCGGCGAGCGGACCGGCCACCATGGCGCCGCGCACCCCCTTCTCCACCGAGGGGATGAACTGGCGCGGGATGACGCCGCCGACGATGGCGTCCTCGAACTCGAACCCGCCGCCGCGCGCCTGCGGCTCGATCTCCAGGTGGCAGTCCCCGTACTGCCCGTGGCCACCGGTCTGGCGCTTGTACTTCCCCTGGGCCTTGGCCGCGGTGGTGACGGTCTCGAGGTAGGCGGGGGTCGGAGGCCCGAGCGCGATCTCCACGCCGTGCTTGCGCTTCACGCGCTCCACCGCCACCTCGATGTGGGCCTGCCCCACCCCCTTGAGCAGCATCTCCCCGGTCTCGCTGGAGCGAGCCAGCTCCAGCGCCGGGTCCTCCTCGAGGAGCTTGTGGATGGCGGCCGCGGCCTTGTCGTCCGCACCCTTGGTCTGCACCGCGTAGGCCACCGGCCGGTTGGGAGCCCGGAACTCGGGGAGCTGGATGGGGTCGTCGCGATCGCTGAGGGTGTCGCCGGTGTGGGCGTCCTTGAGCTTCATCAGCACCACCACCTCGCCCGGCCCGGCCTCCTTCACCTCGGCGTTCTGGGAGCCGTCGGTCCGCCAGAAGTGCGAGACCCGCTCCTCGGTCCGGGTGCGGGGGTTCACGAGGGCGGCGTCGGGCCGGAGCGTTCCCGAGAAGATGCGCGCGTAGTCGATCCGGCCGGTGAAGTGATCGATGGTGGTCCGGAAGACCTGGCAGCAGAAGGGAGCGCCCGGGTCGCCGCGCCGCTCGATCGCCTTGCCGGCCGGGTCGGTCCCCTGGATGACGCGCGCCGACGGGTCGGGCAGCAGCCGCACCACCAGGTCGAGGACCTCGCGGACGCCCATTCCCAGCTTGGCGGCGACGCAGGCCACCGGCAGGAACTTCTGGCGCGCCGAGCCGGCCGCCAGGCCGCGGGCCACCTCCTCCTCGGCGAGCGAGCCGCCCTCCAGGTACTTGCCGAGCAGCTCGTCGTCGGACTCCGCCGCGGCCTCCACCAGGGTGGTCCGAGCCGCCTCCGCCTCGGCCCGCAGCTGCGCCGGGATCTCGACCTCCCGGTAGCGGGCGAAGGTCTTCTCGTAGACGTGGGCCTTCATGGAGAACAGGTCCACCAGCCCCTCCAGGCGGGGGCCCGAGCCGATGGGGAGCTGGAGCGGAATGGGCTTCACCTTGAGGGAGGTCTCGATGTCCGCGAGGGTCCTGGCGAAGTCGGCCTGCTCGTGGTCGAGCCGGGCCACCACCCCGACGGCCGGACGGCCCGACTCCGCCAGGACGTCGAAGGTGCGCTCGGCCCGGTTGTGGGCGGCATCCACCGCCGAGACGACGAGCACGGCGCCGTCCACCACCTGGAGCGCCCACTCGACGCCGTTGAGGAAGGCCGAGAACCCGGGGCAGTCGAGGACGTGGAAGTCGCGCCCCCCCTCCTCGAAGCTCTCCGGGTGGATGGAGAGCGTGAAGTTGCGCTTCTTCTCCTCCGGCTCGCTGTCGAGCCGGGAGGTCGATCCCTCCGGGCTCGCCCTCTTGGCATCGGCCAGCCGCAGGAGCGCCTCGACGAGGGCGGTCTTGCCCGCCCCGTCTGCTCCCACGATGGCGAGGTTTCTGACGATGCGGTTGGCCATGGCGGCGGGCTCCCCGGGGGTGGTTGGAATGGGCGGTCCCGTCCCTATACCACGACGGGGTGCCGGGGAGCCTCCGTCCGCGAGACCGGAGCGGCGCCGGGCAGAGAAGGAACCGCCGCCGGCGGGAGCCGGCGGCGGTCGAGGATCGATGCGCCCTGGCCCGCGGCTAGAAGTAGTAGCGCGCCGCCACCGTCCCGCGGAAGATGTCCCACGGGTCGTTGTAGTGAGCGGTGGTGAAGCCGCTGGTGGAGAGCTTCCAGGACTGGTTGCCCAGCTCCGCCTTGGCCGATTCGGAGGTGTAGGCGAGGCCGATGGTGCCCTCGAGCGCCAGCTGCGGCAGGCCCACGAACCCGAAGTACACCTCGAACCCGGCGCGCAGGCCGATGTCGAGGCGCGTGCCGGAGAGCTTCAGATCGGGCCGGCCGCCGACCGGAGCCGCGGCGTTGTCCTTGAGGGTCCCGCTGGAGAACCCGTAGTTGAACTCCGGGATCACCTCGAAGACCGCGTTCTGGAAGTTGGCGAAGGCCAGGGGGACGCCCAGGTGGAACAGGAACCCGTTCCTCGAGGGGTTCGACTGCTTCACGGTGGTGGTGACGCCGCCGACCTGGGTCACCGTGGTCGTGTCCCCGCCGCCGCTGGCACCGATCCCGATGGCCACGTCCACGCCCACGGCCTTGAGCAGCCCGGACTGCATCGGGAACCAGTAGCGGGCGCCGACGGCCGGAGCGCTCACCGGCTTGTCCGGTCCCGGGTTGTCGATGGTCGGCGCCGCCTGGCTGCCGCCATGGGCGGCCGTGGCGATGGGAATGTCCGAGATGCCGTAGAAGCCGATGCCCAGCTTCCCGAACCTCTGGTCGGCGTCACTGCCCCCGGCGGCGGGCGCCGCGGCGGCGGCGAGCGGGAGCGCGAGCACGAGCGCGGCAGCGCCGCGGGCGACAGTCTTCGTCAAAGTCATGCCTTCCTCCGGTTGTTGAAGGGACCGAGACGCGTGGGCCGAATCGTTGCACATAGGGATCGTCACCTCAAGAGAGAACTGGACCCTGGTATGGCGCACCCCTTCCGGGCGCCGGGTGCGACCGCTGGTCAAAAGCGGGAGACGAGGCCCGGGAAGGCCTCGGCGACGCCGTCGATGACGAACTGCGTGGCGAAAGCGGCCAGCAGGAGCCCGGCCAGGCGCTCCACCACGTTCATGCCCGTTCGGCCAAGCACCCGCTCGACGCGAGCCGCTCCGGAGAGGATGGCGTAGCAGAGCGCGGCGGTGACGGCGATGGCAGCCAGCACCGCGACGACCTGCCAGCCCCGCCCGGCCCGGGCGTGGCCCATCAGCACCACCACCGTGACGATGGATCCCGGCCCGGCCAGCAGCGGCATGGCCAGCGGCACCACCGCCACGTCCTCCTTGGCGACCCCGGCCTCGACCTCACCCGCGGTGATTCGCGCCGGCGAGGGCTGGATCCGGATCATGTCGATGGCCATGATCAGGAGCAGGAGCCCTCCCGCCACCTTGAAGGCGGCGAGGCTGATGCCGAAGGCGCGGAAGACGACCGCTCCGGCGAGCGCGAAGACCGTGAGCGCCAGGAAGCAGGCCACCGACGCGCGCCGC
>Ga0153916_10002803_pt1 | contig 12770 bp, 6 predicted proteins | sample Opewatmetagenome_FD_109642 | JGI IMG/M metagenome (GOLD analysis project Ga0153916, IMG submission 109642) | Freshwater wetland microbial communities from Ohio, USA - Open water 3 Core 3 Depth 4 metaG | ecosystem: Environmental > Aquatic > Freshwater > Wetlands | place: USA: Ohio, Lake Erie, Old...
CATTTGGTTGCCATGCTCGATACGCTCGAGTATGCTCATCGCAGTGGCCGTATCTCGTGGACCCGCTATAATTTCGGCAACCTTCTCAGGTTAAAACCCTTCCTGGGCATTAAGGATGGGCTCGTTATCCGCATGGGCGAGGCGCGTACGCGCCAGAAAGGGATTGAGCGCCTCTACAAGCTGCTGGCGGATTTGGGACCCCTGGAACACCTGGCAGTTTTACATACCAACGCTGAATCTGATGCGCTTAGCATGGTAGAACGTTTTAAATCCATGGTTAAGGATAATCCTTTGATCATCAATGTCACCTCGATCATCGGGGTTCATGTCGGTCCAAATGGGTTGGGTTTCGTCGCCGTAACACAATAATCGCTCATCAGGGGGCATCCTGCACTCACCTCTTCAGGCAATAGCTTCTCATCCGCACCTCTGCTGATGGTAAAATTACCATCGATGAGACCGTCCCTGCAGAAGCTGAAAAAATTCATCCAGCTGGAAGCCCAGCAAAACTATCTCAATCGTGCCGTGATCGGCGGCTTTGAGCGCATGGTTGAGCCCTGGCTGTCTGAAGCCCAGGCGGACGCCCTTCCCCCTGACCTGATCCAATCCGTGATCGGACGGTTGCATGATTATTCCGCTCTATCACAAAGCTCTCGCTACGATACCTTGAACGGTCTATGGAAGCGCTTGCAGGCCGAGGCGGATAAGCCCTTGCCCGCCCTACCGCTGCCGGTTGATGCCGCTCAAAAGCTGCCTGAAAGGGAAACCAGGCCTCAGTCTTCAGCCCAGAACAACCCAACGGTGGAATCCCGCCCATCTTCCCACCCAGCTGCTCCGAAGGCACCTCCCGACAGGTCGGTTTCACAACCGGCTGCCCTGGCGGCTTCCACGACAGTCCTGCCTGGGGTGGGGCCGAAACATGCCCAAACCCTGGCGCGCCTGGGATTGCATACCCTGGGGGATATGCTGTATAACTTTCCGCGCCGCTACGATGACTACACCCAGCTAAAACCAATCCAGCGTCTCCAATATGGCGAGGAAGTGACGGTCATTGGCACGGTTGAGTCGGTCAACAACCGCTCCATCCGTGGCGGGCGTTTTCAGCTGACCGAAGCCATCCTCACGGATGGCACCGGCTTCCTGCGCATCACCTGGTTCAACCAGCCCTGGATCGGCAGGCGACTGCTTCAAGGTGCTCAAATCGTCATCTCTGGTAAGATCGACCAATATTTAGGTCGCTTGATAATGAATAATCCCGAGTGGGAGCCGCTGGAGCAAGTCAACCTTCACACCAATCGCATCGTTCCCATCTACCCCCTCACCTCCAATATCACTCAACGCTGGCTCCGCCGGCTGATGTATGAAGTCGTCACCTATTGGTCATCCCGTGTTGCTGATCCGTTGCCCGAATCGCTGCGTGCTTCAGCCGAGCTGATGGACCTGCCGACCGCCTTGCTCCACACCCATTTTCCCACCTCAGCCGACCAGCTTAGGGCAGCGCGCTACCGCCTGGCATTCGACGAAATCCTGATGCTTCAGCTGGGTGTCCTCAGTCAGAAACGGAACTGGCAAAACAGGTCTGCCCGTGGCTACGACACCCCGGATGATTGGCTGGAAAACCTGGTGAGCCATCTGCCATTCTCTCTCACTTCCGCCCAGCGTAACGCATTAATGGACCTCAAAGCCGACCTGGCCTCTGGCCGCCCGATGAACCGCTTATTGCAAGGTGATGTCGGATCGGGTAAAACCGTCATCGCGGCCCTGGTAATTGCCATGCTGGCCCGCCACGAAGCACAATCCGCTTTGCTTGCTCCCACCTCCATCCTGGCCGAACAGCATTATAAGAACATGCTCAGCCTCCTGGCCTGGGATGATCCTTTATCAACAACCGTGGAAGATGAATGCCAGAGTCCATTGCACCCCGACCAGGTTCGACTGCTGATTGGTGATACACCTGAATCGGAGAAGCAGGTGATTCGGGACGGGCTGATATCTGGCAGCATCAGGCTGGTGGTTGGTACGCATGCCTTGCTGGAAGAGCCAGTCAGCTTTTACAATCTGCAGCTGGCTGTAATTGACGAACAGCACCGCTTCGGCGTGGAGCAACGGGCTATCCTACGCTCGAAAGGCGAGAATCCTCACCTGCTTGTGATGACTGCCACACCGATCCCCCGCTCATTAGCGCTGACCGTGTACGGTGACCTTGACCTATCGGTTATGGATGAAATGCCTCCAGGTCGTCAGCCCATTCAGACCCAGGTGTTTTATCCTCGCGAGCGTGAACGTGCCTACGTTTTCATACGCAGCCAGATCGATCAAGGTCATCAGGCCTTCATAATCTATCCCCTGGTCGAAGAGAGCGAGAGTAGCGAGGCCCTGGCGGCTGTCGAAGAACACGCTCGCCTGCAAAAAGAAGTGTTCGCCAATTACAAGGTGGGGTTGCTGCATGGTCGTATGCGCCCGGATGAAAAAGACGCTGTTATGGCCGGGTTCTTACGCGGTGAAACCCATATCCTGGTGTCAACCTCCGTGGTTGAGGTTGGTGTAGACGTACCCAATGCCACCGTGATGCTCATTGAAGGTGCCAACCACTTCGGCCTTTCCCAATTGCACCAATTCCGCGGCCGCGTTGGCCGCAGCCAGTACCAATCCTACTGCATCCTCATCCCCGATATGCCCGATGAGGTCGAAAATGAGCGCCTGGCCGCTATGGTCGAAACGAACGACGGCTTCGTGCTCGCTCAACGCGACCTCGAGCAGCGTGGTCCGGGGGAATTCCTCGGTACGCGCCAGTCTGGATATTCAGAGCTCCGCCTGGCAAACCTCACCGACATCCATCTGATCGAAAAGGCTAGGCGCCTCGCACAGACCATTTTTGACCTGGATCCAGACCTGAAATCGCCCGAATACCAGCTTCTTGCCCGGGCACTTGCGCAGTTCTGGAAACTCGGTCAGGGAGATATCAGTTGAACATCAAGGCTGATTCATCAACACAAGGAGAATGTAATAACCAGATGATGATAAAAGCTCTCTTTCCTGGTACTTTTGACCCGATCCATTATGGTCACCTGGATATTGCCCGCCGTGCCGCTTGCCTATTCGATGAGGTGGTGATTGCCGTCTACGACCGCCCCATGAAAACCCTCATCTTCCCTCCCGAAGAGCGCATCGAGCTGGCACGCCTGGCGATCATGGACGACCCGAAGATTTCTGTCGTCGGCTACAGCGGTTTGACTGTCGATTTCTGCCACAAGATTGGTGCCAAGGTGATCGTGCGCGGCCTGCGTGTCTTTTCCGATTTCGAATATGAATTCCGCATGGCCCTGGCAAATCACCGCCTGGCACCTGATATCGAAGTGGTATCTCTGATCACCAACGAGGAGCACACCTTCTTATCCTCCTCCACGGTACGTGAGATTGCGGCGTTGAATGGAGATATCAGCAGCATGGTTCCACCCCATGTGGAGAACGCACTCAAGCGCCGCCTGCAAGAACTGGATGAAAGTGAGCAAATTGTGCCACCCACCTCGATGCGTGATTAGGCTGGCATGCACACAGAATGCCCCATAATGTTGACGATTTTTAGTTTTCGTTGTAATCTTGTGCATAATACTTTTTGCCCGGCACATCTACACATCAGATACAGGCAAGTTGTGATTTGCATCTGCGCGTAAAATTCGGGTTCTCTGGAGGGAAAATATGGATATCCTACAAATGATCGACCGGTTGGAGGAGCTTTTGAATGAGAGCCGTCCTCTTCCCTTCACCCATAATGTCATCGTCGACGAGGACCGCATGCTCGACCTGATAGACCAGATGCGCGTGTCAATCCCTGAGGAGGTGAAAAAAGCCCAGCAGTTATTGGCCCAAAGAGACCGCTTGATGGCCCAGGCTCAAGAAGAAGCGAATCGTACGGTAAACCTCGCCCGTGATCGCAGTAATGAGCTCATTGAGCGTGACCAGGTGGTTCAAGCTGCCTACTCTCAGGCCGAGCAGATCAAGGCTCAGGCTCAGGCTGATGGCGATGTCATCCGCAAGGAAGCCGATGAATATGTGCTGGAAACATTACGCAGCCTCGAAATGGAAATGGAGCGCGCCCTCAACCAGGTCCGCAATGGTATTCGCACCCTGCAAGAAGATAAGCCTAAAGTCGAGTGAGCACTTCTAGATTAACGGACTAGTGAGTGGCATTTTCTACGCCGCTCACTAGTTTTTAATAAACTGGTGAAACCCCCATCCCTGCCTCTCCCATAAAGCCATCCCGTTATAGGAGAGGCAGAGAGGTGATCCAGACCAGCTCGTCCCCTCAAGCACTGGCCTCGGGAATTATCTATAAAAATTATAACGAATTATCGTCACTCAACCGTCACAATTCCCGTCACTAATATTGCTGTTTTCACTTTTTTAATATAAAATTAAAGCCAGGTTAAATTATGGCACGCTTATCGATCACCCTGCTAGGATCACCGCAAATCGCACTCGATGGTGTCCCCATCAAGATTTCCACCCACACGGCGATACCGTTGCTCGCCTATCTTGCCGTCTCCGAAAAAAGTCAGACCCGCGAGACACTCTCCAATTTGTTTTGGTCCGAAACCAGCCAATCGCGCGCCCTGGCGTCTTTGCGAACCACCCTGTGGCGCTTGAAATCATCCGGTTTGGAAGATTGGATCAGGGTCGAAAACAGTGAAATCTCGCTCAATTACCAAAAAACGATCGATGTCGATGTCTTGCAATTTAAAGCCAATCTACATAAATGCGGCACGCATGGTCACCCACCATCACAAATATGCCTGTATTGTGCTTCACTTCTCACTGAAGCCATCGATCTCTATCAAGGTGAATTTTTGGCCGGCGTCAACCTCACCAAGGCCCAGTTTTTTGATGATTGGCGGTCACAAGAAAATGAAACTCTCCATTTGCTATATCTCGACGCTCTGGAGAAGCTCGTCCGCTGTCATCGTACCTACGGTGATTTCAATCAAGCCATTCAATATGCACGTATATTAGTGCGCCTTGACCACTATAACGAAAATGCCCAATACGATTTGCTCCAGCTGTATTCAATCACCGGCCAGCGGGCATCTGCTATCAACCAATACAAGCACTATAAGGAGCTGCTGGGCCGCGATCTGGCGATCGAGCCTTCTGAAGAGATCACCAGCCTGTACAAACAGATCCTGGTCGGTAAGGCTGCCTCTCCAGCTGCTCAGAAAGTGAAAACCCCGGTATTCCTGATCGCTGATATCGAAAATGCAGCCAGGTTATGGGTACAAGCCGGCGTAAATAAGGACAATGTCCTTACTACTTACCACGATATTTTTACCGAGACCTCCAGGCGATTCGGTGGCCACATCCTTCAAAGGTATGAGGATAGCCTCACGGTCCTATTTGAAAACGGCCATCCATTGCATTGCGCCGTAACCATTCACCTCAGGATGAAGAAAACCGATTGGGGAGCTCCTGGTTCACCTCACGTGCGTATGGTTTTATACTCTACTACCGCAGACGAGAGTAGCTATAGCGACTTCGCCATGATCACCCAGGCCGCTTCCCGCTTGTTGTCCATCAGCTGGGGTGGGCAGATCGTCTTCTCTGAACAGACCTTGCAGATCCTGGATCTGCCCTCCGGGTCCCGAATCCAGGATCTCGGATACCACGCCCTTAAAGATATTACCGATCATGTCCATGTATATGAGTTGTTACACCCCCATCTTCCCCAGCTCCGGCATCCACCCTTGCAATCTGTCAGACTTCAAGCGGTGAACTTACCCACCTTCACACCTGGCTTTGTCGGCCGTGAAGCCGAGCTCGAGAAGCTGGCGGATCTGCTCAATGCACCCGAATGTCGCATGATTTCTCTGGTAGGTCCCGGTGGCACAGGTAAAACACGCCTGGCGGTCCAATTTGCTGCACAGGTGAGAGAACGATTCCCAGATGGCACCTTTTTTATCTCTCTGGCGCCCATCCAGGATCCCAACCTGATCCCCATCGTCCTGGCTGATGTCGTGAAGTTTAGCTTCTACGGCACCCAAAATCATCGCCAGCAGCTCGCCGATTATCTGCATCGTTTGAACGTTCTGCTCATCTTCGACAGCTTTGAGCACCTGCGGCTTGAGGGCACAGATTTCCTGACGTTTTTGCTCGATCAAACTCACAACCTCAAAATTGCCGTGACCACGCGTGAGCGCCTGAATGTGTTGCCTGAAACGGTATTAGAGGTCGGTGGTCTGCCTGTGCCTTCAGTAGAGCTGTCAGAAAATCTGGAAGACTACAGCTCCGTTAAGCTTTTTTTGCATAATGCCCAAAGGACGAAGCCCAGGTTTAGTCTCAAGGACAATGCTGCAGCTGTCATTCGCATCTGCCAGCTCGTCAATGGCCTGCCGCTGGGGATCATGCTGGCTTCTTCATGGGTGCAGGCGTACAGTTGTTCGCAGATCGCCGATGAGATCCATAAAAATATCGATTTCCTCGACAGCTCTTCTCCCGAGATCGCTCCGCGGCAGCGCAGCCTGCGTGCGGTGTTTGATAACTCCTGGCAATTATTATCTCAGGAAGAGCGTCGCATCCTCCGTCAGCTAGCCATTTTCCCCGCCTCCTTCACCTACCAGGCGGCCCAGGAAATCTGCGGAGCATCAACCCAGATGCTCACTGCGTACATTGATAAATCCTTGTTACAACACCGCTCCGATAGATACGAGATGCTCGACACTTTTCGTCAATACGCCCTCAGCAAGCTGATAGAAACCGACGCGGAATATGATTTTGCCAGGCAGAAGTTCACTGAGTATTACACCATCTTCTGTGAGCAAAAGAACCTGGAGCTGAACTCTTCCTCTCAACACCAGGCCTTGGATGAAATAATGCCGGAATTACAAAATATCCGTGCTGCCTGGAACTGGATGGTCGAATCAGGTCGTTGGGATATGGTCGAAAGGGTCAAAGACACCATCCTGACGTTTCACATCATGTGCGGTCTTTTTATCCCCGGCAGAGAGTTTTTCCGCATCGCTCTGGGCAGGCTGGACGGGTTAAATGACCCTTCACTGGAGCTTATCCGTGCTTATATGCAGCAGTTCGATTCGTGGATGGCCATCAGGAATGGCTTTCTCACCGAGGGTATGTCTGGCTTGTTGAATTGCCTTGAAATCTTCCGTACATTCAACTCTTCTTGGGATATCGCCAGGACTTTGATGTTTCTGGCCGATGCCAGTTATATTTCCGGCAATAACCTCCAGGGTAAGGAATATATCGAAGAAGCCCTTCGGTGCCTCACTGAAGCAAATCTACCGCAGAAAAAGACCGTTGTTGCCATTTACGCCCGTTGCCAGTCGATCCTGGGTTCAATCCTGATTAGGTTAGGTGAATATGCTCAAGCAGAATTGAACCTGCAGGCTAGCTTGGCTACCCATCAGGTAAATGGCACCCATTACGGTACGATCCATCCCCTATTAGGCCTTGGCAGGCTCGCATACCTCCAGGGTGAGCTCACTCGCGCCAGGGATCTCTACCTGCAAGCGTTAGAAACTGCCACGAATCTATACGATCAGCGTGGTATGGCTCTTCTTCACAATAATCTGGGCGCGATCTACGAAGACACCGTCAACATCACCGAATCCTATCACCATGTCTCCACAGCCTTAAAGCTGTGCAGAGAAACTGGGGATCGCCGTCTCACTGCCGTCATCTTGAATAACCTGGCGTACCACCAGCTGCGTTATCAAGACCGTCCTGCCGAAGCGATCCGCACTTATCAGGAAAGTATTGATATATTTACCACCATCGGTGATCTGCGCGGTATTACCTATTCATATTACGATATCAGCAAGGCCTATCTGCGGGTGGGCTTGTTATCCGAAGCCTTCGACTATTGTAACCAGTCCCTTAATACCGCCCTCACGCTGGATAATATCCCGCTGGTCCTTCACGCCTTGCATGGTTTTGCACATTTATACGCCAGGACCGATCAACTCGAACGAGCCCTGCGTCTGTGTTACCTGATTATCAACCACTCCCAGGTTGAATCGGATACCCGCAAACGCGCCATCGTTTCTCGGGTCGAGCTGGAGGCTCTGCTCCCCTCAGAAGCCATCCAGTCAGCCCAGAGCTGGGCTGAATCGACTGGCCTCCAGGGTGTGGTCGAGCAAATCCGCCTCGAAAAATCTACCCCGAAAAAATAGCGGCTGTATTGGGGCATTATTATTGCCCGCGATAGGTACATCTATGCGTATTGACAATTCGCGGTTTTTAATCAATAATAAATGCATCCGGGGGTTATCTTATTGGTATTGACATTTCATCTGCCTGTCCAATCATGATCAGAGGAGGAGATATGGTCAGGGTATTAATAATAATCTCTTTGCTTATCATCATTTTAATGCTTGGTGTCAATCTCACCCGGGCTCAGCAAGCTCCAAACGCTAATCCACCCAACCAGATCAACCTTGCTCAGGCTGACAATCCATGGCGAACCGAGTATGTCGATAGGAGCATAAATCCGCCCCAGCAGGTAGGCTACTTCCCATCCCTTGCCTTACGAACCTCAGATGATCTTCCGTACATAAGTTATTACAATCTCACCGATGGCGATCTGATGGTTGCCTACCGTTTTCCATCTACAAGTTGCGGACTCAACTGGACATGCGACCAGGTGAACGAGCCGGAGGCAGTGACGGGTCAAAATACATCGGCAGACACATGGAGCGACGGTGAATTATGGAAACTTGGGATCAGCTATTACGATAGCTCCTATCGTTCACTTCATATGTATCTCTTATCCTGTGATGCTTTCGGTTGTAATTCTTATTACATTACCGTTGACACTCCGGCTATTCCCGCTGAACACGTTGGTCACTATACATCTTTAAAATTTAATCCCGCCGGTACGCCCATGATTGTTTATCATATTAACAACTATACTGGACCCGATTCTCTCATGTATGCTTATCCGGTGACATCCGGTGGAAATTGTGGTGAGGGCGAATATTTCAACCAATGGAATTGCCTGACCATCGACAGCGGGGAGGGGATAGGAAGATATGCTTCCTTGGATTTAAGTTGGAATCTCCAACCATATGTCGCCTATTACGATGCAGTAAATGGAGATTTGAAGCTTGCCGCCTTTGTAATCACGGGTGGAAATTGCGGCACAGGTAATCAGTGGGTATGCACGGTTATAGATGGCCAGGACGGGACGAACGTCGGCGCATACGCTTCTTTGAAGGCACCAGGTTGGGATGGTGCTCCTTTGCGTATCGCTTATTACGATGGAATCAACCACAAGTTGAAATTTTATAACAGCCTGGCAGGGAGCCCGATGTTTGTGGATGATATGGGTATTAATGAGCTGTACAAGGGATTATCCCTGGATATCGATAAGGACGGTCTGGCGGTGATCGCTTACAAGCAGCTTGTCGATGGGCCTGCTCAGCAGGTCTTGCGCCTCGCCCGCCCCTATCTGGCATATAACGATGGCTCTTATGGCAATTGCGGTGATGAAGTCAGCGGACACCTTTATTGGCGTTGTAGCACCCTTGATAGCGGTTCAGCCAGCACCAGGGTAGCAGATTTCGCCTCCCTGGCAATCGATTCTCACGGTCTGGCAAGGATCGCGTATTCTGAATTAGATAGTGAATTTAATATTATTAGCCTGAAATATACCTACCAGACTTCCACAACTTTCCTGCCTTTGCTGGTAAGACATTAACCATCAATCTTCGCCAAGCACACTCAAAAACAGTCGATTATTCACGCCAAAATACGCCACCATCTTCAACCATACGGAGATAAACTATGAAAACTTATCTTCTTTATCGCATCAGCATCGTGCTCCTCTTTACGCTGGTATTGGTTGGTGCCGGGATTATATTTACCCAGGGATCCCCTGTAACTGCCTCATCATTTCAGAGCACCTTCGAAGCGAATTTCCCTTGGGAAAAGCAATATGTCCAGCAAGACCTGGAGACACCGCTCGACGTGGGTAAGTATATTTCTCTCGCTCTTCGCCCCTACGACGATGCCCCTGTCATGAGCTATTATGATGCCACCAATGGCAATCTGATGGTTGCTATCTCCGCAGGTGGTGGGGCAGGCAATTGCGGTACGGATAATGACTGGTTCTGCTATCCTATTGATGGTACTGGTTCTGATGAAGATGTGGGCAGATCATCTTCGATCGACATTTGGGGAACGGAGGAAGATTGGAGGTGGGGCATCAGTTATTATGATGCCAATTGGCATGGCGTGAAAGCTGTGTTCTATGCCTGCAGCTTTGATATCTGCATGCCCCCTCATATCGTCATAATTGCATACCCCGTTACTTGGACCGGTTTTATATTAGGGCAATATACATCAATAAAATTTAACTCGGGTGGTGTTGCTTCGATTGCTTATTATGCATACAACCCAATGGGTGGTGACTGGCTGACCTACGCATACCCTGTAGCAAGTGGAGGCAACTGTGGTGGTGGAGATGACAGTTATTTATGGCAATGCGATATCATTGATTCTGGAGACCAGTTGGGACAGTATGCTTCCTTGGATTTTAGCTGGGATGATCGGCCCTATATTGCCTATTATGACGGCACGGGCGGCAATCTGAAGCTGGCTCACTTCACCGGCAGTGGCAATTGTGGCCCCGCGGATACCTGGCAGTGTGACCTTATCGATGGCGCTGATGGCAGCGACGTTGGCAAGTATGCCTCCTTGATTGCTCCGCAGTCCAGTGGTGCCGCCACCCGTATCGCTTATTATGACCAGACCAACCATCACCTGAAGTATTACAGCAGTGCCGGTCTTAATATGATCGTGGATGAGATGGGTTCTAGCATTGAGCCGATGGGCATTTCCATGACTGGCGACAATGATAACCGGCCTGTAATCGCCTATCAAAAAATTGAGCCGGTATTTTTTCGCCGCGTCCTGCGGCTGGCGCGTTTATATTACGTCTACCATCTCCCCCATGGGAATTGCGGAGAAACCCCACCCGGATACTCAATCCAAATCTGGCAGTGTGATACCCTGGATTATGGCGGCTTGCATACTCATGAAGCTGATTTCACTTCTGTTAAAGTTGATTCAAACGGGCGAGTACGCATTGCCTATACCGAAGATGCTCTGGAGGAATTAGCTACCAGCTTAAAAATTATTTACCAAACCAATTTCCACGTATTCATGCCGCTAGCCACCAAACAATAAGCAGACTTTTTTGCATCTATCTGACAAGTGTTGGTTTAGACGCATGGTCCTTCCAGGAGGTATCAAGGGCATATGGGATTGGATACAAATAGCCTGAAAGTCGCCTGCCAGACCTACTTGCAAAATTTCCTGCCCATCCTGAATATGCATTAATTCTTTACATCCGGTCGAGGCCGTAGAATACGATCAAGGCAATCCCGGCCAGGCTCTTCTTCAATCTCGTCAATGGAGGGAATCCATGAAATCTAGTAAGCATATTTTCGTTGTCAGTCTGGTTATTATCCTCGCTTTTACCGCAGGAGTTAACCTGTCAGAGGCCTCCCAAATTGGAAATCACATTTCTCCCACCAGTACGACCTCCCATGAATCCAATGCTCCTTGGCAAAGTCAATTTGTCCATCAGGTCGACTATCCATTGGATGTCGGTAAATACGCTTCCCTCGCATTTAGGCCCTTTGATAACATACCCTATATAAGTTACTACGATGCGGCTAACGGTGATTTGATGCTCGCCCATTATCTGCCCCAGAGTGGCGGTAACTGCGGCACGCATAATCACTGGTTTTGCGAGGTCTTGGATGGCGCTGATGGTACTGATGTAGGACAATACTCCTCACTCGACTTTTGGGCTGATGAAGCTAACCATGGCTGGAAAATAGGCATCAGCTATCATGCTGTGACCGGTAATTCCCTCAAATATACAACCTGGTGGTGTAGCGAACAATATTGCACTCGACGAATTACTCATATGATCAACGCCTCATGGGTTACAAAAACGTCCGTTGGCTTATTTACATCGCTAAAATTCGGACCAGAAGGAACACCTCATATTGCTTATTACTACGCAGATGATAATTTCTTTGGCATTAACTACCTAAAATATGCCTCTTATGTGGGTAGTGGGGGAAATTGCGGGGTGACTGATTGGCAGTGTGATAAGGTTGATTCTTCTGAGCATGAGGTCGGACTATACGCTTCGCTGGATTTAACCTATGATGGTACACCCTATCTGGCGTATTATGACCTGGGTGGGGGAGATTTGAAATTGGCATATTTTCTGGGAATTACCGAAGAGGATTGTTATGCAGATAATGGTTGGGTATGTCCTATTATCGATGGCACTGATGGATCAGATGTTGGTCTATATGCCTCATTAACCGCCCAACACTCACCTGAAGATCAGCTACTTAGAATTGTATATTACGATAAAACACATGGGCAACTAAAATATTATGATCCTGATTGGGGTCCGATCGTTGTGGATGATATGGGTGCCAGCTTATCACCAATGGGCATATCCATGGATATAGACAAAGACGGCTACCCAATCATCGTTTATCAGCAGTCAAAACCCGGTGATTATGAAACCCCCGATTTACGTATTGCTCGCCCATACCTCGCTTTTCAGGGTCTAAGCTTTGGTAACTGTGGCGCAATACCTCCCGATTGGGATAGCTTATATTGGCGCTGTAATACCTTAGACTATGGTGGACAGTATTATGATGAAGCAGAATATGCTTCAGTGAAAGTCAATTCATCTGGTTTGGCAGGTGTTGCTTATTCAGAATTTTACG
>Ga0153916_10002804_pt1 | contig 12768 bp, 12 predicted proteins | sample Opewatmetagenome_FD_109642 | JGI IMG/M metagenome (GOLD analysis project Ga0153916, IMG submission 109642) | Freshwater wetland microbial communities from Ohio, USA - Open water 3 Core 3 Depth 4 metaG | ecosystem: Environmental > Aquatic > Freshwater > Wetlands | place: USA: Ohio, Lake Erie...
ACCGACGTGCGCCCGATCGCAGCGCGACGCTTCGCGCCGGCCACGGACGGTGTGCGTCTCGATCCGCAGGCGATCGCGTCATACGCCTGGAGCGGCCACCAGCTCGTCTTCGTCGATGGTCGCTATGCGCCGGCATTGTCCCGTCCCGGCAGCTTGTCGCATGGCGTGCGTTTGCTGAGCCTGGCCGCAGCCCTGGAGGGAGAGCCGCAAATGCTCGAACACTTGCTCGGGCCAGAGGCGATTCCGGCACGCCATGGGTTTGAAGCCCTCAACACCGCATTCCTGCAGGACGGCGCGGTGTTGCGGATAGGGCGTGGGGTAACGATCGAGGAGCCGATCCATCTGCTGTTTCTGGCTACCGGCGCGCCCGAATCAGCGGTGTACTGGCGTAACCTGATCGTGGCCGAGGCCGGGAGCCGCGCCACCGTGATCGAAACCTACGCCTCGCTCGACGGCGCGGCGCATCTGACCAATACCATCACCGAAGTCACGCTGGAGCCGAACGCCTCGATCGAGCACTACCGCCTCGGGCGCGAAAGCGACACGGCCTATCACGTCGGCGGCACGCACGCACGCCTGGCGCGCGACAGCCGTTATGTCTCGCATGTCGTGACGCTCGGCGCGCGCCTGGCGCGGCATGAGCTCGATGCCGTGCTCGATGCCGAGGGCGCCGAATGCCTGCTCAACGGTTTCTATGCCACGCGCGGGCAGCAGCACGTGGACAACCACACGCGCATCGAGCACCGCGCGCCGCGCGGCACCAGCCGCGAGTGGTACAAGGGCGTGCTCGACGACCGCTCGCGCGCCGTGTTCAGCGGGCGCATCGTGGTGCACCCGCAGGCGCAGCGCACGGACGCCGAGCAGGCGAACCATCATCTGCTGTTGTCGCGCGACGCCGAGGCCGACAGTCGCCCGCAGCTCGAGATCTACGCCAACGACGTCAAGTGCGCGCACGGCGCGACCGCGGGCCAGCTCGACGAGACCGCGTTGTTCTACCTGCGCAGCCGCGGGCTGGACGAGTCCCGCGCGCGCGGCCTGCTGGTCTACGCCTTCGCGGCGGATGTGCTGGCGCGCATGCGGCTGATCCCGCTGCGGCAGGAGCTGGAACGGCAGCTTGCCGGCCGCCTGCTTGCCGGCGAATTGGCCAAGGAGCTGCTGACATGAACGACATGCGCTCGCTCTACGAGGAGGTGATCCTCGATCACAACCGCCGTCCGCGCAACTTTCAGAAAAATCCGCCGGGCGCGGATCATCACGGGCACGGCTTCAATCCCGTGTGCAACGACGAGTTCCAGGTGCATCTCAAGATCGAGGACGGCGTGATCCGGGACATCGGCTTCGAAGGCGCGGGTTGCGCGATTTCGACCGCCTCGGCCTCGATCATGACCGAAGCCGTGAAGGGCAAGCGTGTCGAGGAGGCCGAGCGCCTGTTCCGCGGCGTACAGGACATGCTGATCAGGAACGGTGGCGGCGAAAATCTCGGCAAGGCCTCGATCCTGGCCGGCGTGCGCGAATATCCGATGCGCGTGAAGTGCGCAACGCTCGCCTGGCGCGTGTTACATGCCGCGCTGGAAAACCGCCCGGACATGGTCACGACCGAAAACCCCTCGTTCGTGGCACCGCCCGGATGCGCCGTACCGGCGGAGGAGGAAACACATGACATCGACGATGCCGACGGAAAACCAGGCGCTCACGAGTCCCGATGAACTCAAGCCGCGTATTGTCGCGGCGCTGCGCACGATCCGTGACCCTGAGCTGCCGCTCAATATCCACGATCTCGGGCTGATTTACGCGCTCGAGGTCTACGAGGGCGGGCGCGTGCGTATCCTGATGACGCTCACCACGCCCGGTTGTCCGGTGGCGCAGGAATTCCCGGCCACGGTCGAATCGGTTCTGCGCCAGGTGCCGGGTGTTTCCGATGTCAAAGTGGAACTGGTCTGGGAGCCGCCCTGGAACCCGGATCGCCTGTCCGAGGCGGACCGGCTCGCGCTCGGGCTGGTTTGAAGAGGCGGCGATGGCGGAATGGGTCGCAGTGGCGCGGGTCGAGGAAATCCCGCCCGGCGGTTTCAGGGTGGTGAATGTGGACGGCACGATGGTGGCGCTGTTTAACCTCAACGGTGAATACCACGCCATCGACGACGTCTGCACGCACGATGGCGGTTCGCTTTCGGGCGGCGAGGTGCAGGGCGAGGAAGTCGTTTGCCCGCGCCATGCCGCGCGTTTTCATATCAAGAGCGGCGCGGTCACGGCGCCGCCGGCGTACGAGCCGGTGCACGTGTTTCCGGTGCGTATGCGCGACGGGCTGATCGAGGTGCGCGACGACCGCTGGGTGTGAAGCGTTTATCCCCGTTTCTGCACGGAGATAAGGTATGAAGGTTGTCCGGGACATTCAGCGCTATACCAGATCGCTCCTGCTATGGGAGTTGCTGAAGGGCCTGGCCGTGACCGGGCGTCACCTGTTTGTGCGCAAATTCACGATTCAGTATCCGGAAGAGAAAACCCCGCAATCGCCGCGTTTCAAGGGGCTGCACGCGCTGCGGCGCTACCCGAACGGCGAGGAGCGTTGCATCGCCTGCAAACTGTGCGAAGCGGTCTGCCCGGCCTGCTGTATCACCATCGAGGCTAAGCCGCGTGCCGACGGCACCCGGCGCGCCACGCGTTACGACATCGATCTTTTCAAGTGCATTTACTGCGGTTTCTGCGAAGAGGCCTGTCCGGTGGACGCCATCGTGCTCACCCGCATCTACGAGTTCCATTATGAAAGCCGCGCCGGCACCATTATCACGAAGGAGCAACTGCTGGCGATTGGAGACCGGGAAGAGGCGCGAATAGCTGCCGACCGCGCCCGGGATGCGCTTTACCGCTGATCACGCAGGATTTCTCGGCTTATCTCCATTTTCCGGCGCCTAACCCTTTGCGCTGTGTGGTCATTCAACCGCTGTACCGTTGGTCGACGCAGTTGCCAGTCATCTCTGACCGAGCGCCGCATATCGGTCCCGGGTTGTGGGTCTCTCTGCCGTGACCAAAGCTTTGTCCTTAAGGGACGATCTGCGGGCAGAAGGGAATGACGGGCTGGAGGCCCCTCCCGCGGCAATTCTCCTGAGGAGGGTGATGCACCATGCTGAAATTGAGCTTCTGGATTGGTATGCCGTCGCTGATCACTTATCTGGCCTCGACGTATTCGCAATTCCTGGAAAACATTTTTTACATCTTTGTGCTGTCGGCCGTCGCGCTGTTGGTAGCGATCCTGTCGCAAATCGGCGAAAAGGCCAAATCTTAAGGCATTATCGATGGTTCTCTGGACGCGGGTGGCGCAAGCCACCCGCGTTTTTTTTGGCTTTTCCCGATCTCGCTGGCAATTTTCCACGGGCGACGGTAGATTTACCGCTGATTCGGATCGACCCCGGATATGCCCCGTAAGCTGCACATCAAAACCTTCGGCTGTCAGATGAACGAGTACGACTCCGCCCGCGTGGCGGACGCGCTCGCCGCCAGCCATGGCCTGGAAACCACCGACGACCCGGCCCAGGCCGATGTTCTGTTGCTCAATACCTGTTCGATCCGCGAGAAGGCGCAGGAAAAGGTGTTTTCGCAGCTCGGCATGTGGCGCGAACTCAAAGAGCGGCGGCCGGACATTATTATAGGTGTCGGCGGCTGTGTTGCCGCCCAGGAGGGTTCGCAGATCATCTGTCGCGCCCCGGTGGTGGACCTGGTGTTCGGCCCGCAGACGCTGCACCGTCTGCCGCAAATGCTGGACGGAGTGCTGGCCACGCGCCGCCCGGCGGTGGACGTGTCCTTCCCCGAGATTGAGAAATTCGACCGCCTGCCCGAACCGCGCGCAGACGGCGTGCGTGCCTTCGTATCGATCATGGAAGGCTGCAGCAAGTACTGCAGTTTCTGCGTGGTGCCTTACACGCGCGGTGAGGAGTTCAGCCGGCCGTTCGACGACGTGCTGGCGGAAGTGGTGCATCTCTCCGAGCACGGCGTGCGCGAGGTGACCCTGCTGGGACAGAACGTGAACGCCTACCGCGGCGCCATGCACGGAGGAGAATTCGCCGATCTGGCGCTGCTTATCCGCTACCTCGCCGAGATCGACGGCATCGGGCGCATCCGCTTCACCACCTCGCACCCGCAGGTATTCGGCGACCGGCTGATCGCCGCCTTCGTCGAGGTGCCCAAGCTCGCCGGCCATCTGCACCTGCCGGTGCAAAGCGGTTCCGACCGCATCCTCGCGCTCATGAAACGCGGGCACACGGCGCTCGAATACAAATCCAGGATCCGGAAACTGCGCGCGGCGCGGCCGGACATCAGCGTCACCACCGACTTTATTGTAGGTTTTCCCGGCGAGACCGAAACCGATTTCGCGGCCAGCATGGGCCTCATGGAAGAAGTGGGTTTCGATACCTCGTTCAGTTTTCTCTACAGTGCACGCCCCGGAACTCCGGCGGCGGAACTGACCGACGACACCCCGCAGGAGGTCAAAGAAGCGCGTCTGGCGCGCCTGCAAAGCCGCAATATCGAGATGGCCGCCGCGATCAGCCGGCGCATGGTAGGCACGACGGAGCGCATTCTGGTCGAGGGCCCGTCGCGCAAATCCGCTCAGCAGATGTGCGGGCGCACGGAGAACAACCGTGTGGTGAATTTTGATGTACAGGGATGTACGAATGCCGCGAGCGGTCCTTCTCGGCATCCTGCCTCTCAGGACACTAGTACGTCCCTGTACGTCGCAGGACGCGCAGGAGCGGCCGACGCCGCGGATCCGGGCCTGGTCGGGCGTTTTGTCGAGGTGGAAATCACCGAGGCGCTGACAAATTCCCTGCGCGGACGGCTGGTTACCGAGAAACTGGCGCGCCGTGCTTGATTTACGCCGGATTATCCTTATTAATTACGATTATGTCCCGAGCCGGAGTTCACCGCGCGATTGAAACCTAAACCCAAGCACATCGAATTCAGCCTCACCCCCGCCGACAACCGGCGCCTCGCCAGCCTGTGCGGCAGCCACGACGAGCACCTCAAGCAGATCGAAGAATACCTCGGCGTCGAGATCGCCAACCGCGGGAATGTGTTTCGCATTACCGGTCTGGCGGAGGAAAGCCAGGCCGCCTCGCAATTACTGAAGGAGCTCTACGACGCGACCGCGGGTGACGCCACGCTCACGCTGGCGGGCGTGCACGTCGCGCTGCAGAAGCTGGCGTTGCGCGTACCGGAAGGCGGAGAGGATGACCGCGAAACCACGCTGCGCACGCCCAAGCGCATCGTCCGCGGCCGCGGTCCGCGCCAGCGCCAGTACGTCCGCAATATCCTGACGCACGATATCAATTTCGGCATCGGCCCGGCCGGCACCGGCAAGACCTACCTGGCGGTGGCCTGCGCCGTCGAGGCACTTGAAACCAACCGCGTGCAGCGCCTGCTGCTGGTGCGGCCGGTGGTCGAAGCCGGCGAGCGACTCGGGTTCCTGCCCGGCGATCTGGAACAGAAAATCGACCCGTACCTGCGGCCACTGTACGACGCCCTGCACGAGATGCTCGGTTTCGAGAAAGTCGCGCGACTTCTGGAACGACACATCATCGAACTGGCGCCGCTCGCCTACATGCGCGGACGCACGCTCAACGAGTCCTTCATCATTCTCGACGAGGCGCAGAACACTACCGCCGAACAGATGAAGATGTTTCTGACGCGCATCGGTTTCGGCACCACCGCCGTCATCACCGGCGACATCACCCAGATCGACCTGCGCCGCACGCAACTCTCGGGCCTGAAACAGGCCATGGAAATCCTGCGCGATGTCGAGGGCATCACCTTCACGCACTTCACACCGCAGGACGTGGTGCGGCACGCGCTGGTGCAGAAGATCGTCGAGGCCTACGAGGAACACGAGAAGGCCGGCGAAGAGCCGCATTCCCGCGCGAGATGAAACTGAAGTTGAGCGTGCAGTACGCGGTGCCTCCTGAAGGCTTGCCCGCGAAACCCGCGCTGGCGCGCTGGGCACGCGCTGCGTTTCGGGGCTGGCGCCGGCGGCATGCTTCACTGGGCGTGCGCATCGTCGGCGGCCGGGAATCTGCGGCGCTCAATTTCCGTTTCCGCCGGCGCAACCATGCGACCAACGTGCTGTCGTTTGCTTTCGAGGCGCCACCGGGGACGCGCAGCGATCACCTGGGGGACCTCGTCATTTGTGCGCCGGTGGTGCGGCGCGAGGCGCGCCTGCAGAACAAGCCCGTGCGCGCGCATTGGGCGCACATGGTGGTTCACGGTATACTGCACCTGCGCGGTTACGATCACCGGAAACAGCGGGACGCCGCGGTGATGGAGAACATGGAGATTCGCATTCTCAAGGAACTCGGTTTCGCCGACCCCTACACTTCATGAATACGCAGAACGAAGAAAAGCCGGACGCCCCTGACGAGCCCGCTGTTGCGCCGCGTTCGCTGCTTGACCGCCTGAGCCAGGCGCTGCTCGGCGAACCGGGCACGCGCGACGATCTGATCGAGATTCTGCGCGCCGCCGCCAGCCGCAACGTACTCGACCGCGATTCGCTCGACATGATCGAGGGCGTGCTCCAGGTCTCGGAAATGAAGGTACGCGACATCATGGTGCCGCGTTCGCAGATGGACGTGGTGGACAAGAACAGCCCGCCCGAGAGTTACCTGCCGATGGTGATGGAATCCGGTCACTCGCGCTTCCCCATGGTGGACGGCGACAAGGACAAGATCGTCGGCATCCTGCTGGCCAAGGACCTGCTGCGCTACCTGTTCCTCGACAAGAAGAAACGCGCGCACTTCAACATCCATGACATGCTGCGGCCGGCGGTGTTCGTGCCCGAAAGCAAGCGCCTGAACGTGCTGTTGCGCGAGTTCCGCACCAGCCGCAATCACATGGCGATCGTGGTCGACGAATACGGCGGGGTCGCGGGCCTGGTGACCATCGAGGACGTGCTCGAGCAGATCGTCGGCGAGATCTCGGATGAATACGACATCGACGACGACGTCATGATCATGCCACGCGACGGCGGCGAATACGTGGTCAAGGCGTTGGTCACGATCGCCGATTTCAACGCGCGCCTGAACGCCAACCTCGCGCATGACGAGATCGAAACCATCGGCGGACTGGTCATGAACCGTCTGGGGCATGTGCCGCGCCGGGGCGAGAAGATCGAGCTGGAAGGCCTGCGGTTCGAGGTGCTGCGCGCCGACAGCCGCCGTGTCTATCTCCTGAAAGTGAGCCCGGTTGGACAACAAGGCCGGCAAAAAACCAAGAAGTAATTTTCGTCCCCTTCCGCCGGTCGCGGCCGATGTCGCGGCGTTCGCGGCCGGCCTGCTGTTGCCGCTGGCGTTCTCGCCGTTCGATCTGTTCCCGCTCGCCGTCATCCCGCCCGCACTGTTGTTTCTGCTGTGGCGCGATACCTCTCCCGGGCGCGCCGCGTTCCGCGGTTTTGTCTTCGGCCTGGGGATGTTCGGCCTCGGCGTCTCGTGGGTGTATGTCAGCATGCACAATTTCGGCAACATGCCGGCGCCGCTGGCGGCATTCGCCACGACGCTGTTTGTCGCCGGACTGTCGGCGTATTTCGCGTTGTTCGGATGGTGTCAGGCGCGGTTTTTCCGGACGCGCGGACATCGTCATCTTTTGCTGATACTGCCGGCGCTGTGGGTGCTGTTTGAGTGGTTGCGCGGCTGGTTCCTCACCGGTTTCCCGTGGCTCGACCTCGGCTACAGCCAGGTGGGTGCTCCGCTCGCGGGTTACGCGCCGTGGCTCGGCGGGTACGGCGTGAGTTACTTCTGCGCACTGAGCGCGGGCCTGCTCGCGTGGGGCGTGGCCGAACCGAAAAAATTTCTCCGCTACGCCTTGCCGGGCCTCGCGCTGGTCTGGACCGGAGGCTGGCTGGCGGGAAAGGTCGAGTGGGTGCAGCCGGTGAATCATCCCGTACGCGTCGCGTTGATACAGGGCAACGTCCCGCTCGCCGACAAATGGCGCCCCGACAATCGTCGCGCGATCATGGCGCGTTACCTCGCGTTGAGCGAGACGGCGCCGGAGTCGGACCTGATCGTCTGGCCCGAAGCCGCCATACCGGCGTATCTCGATGAGATCGATCCGGATTACCTCGAGAGCCTGCGGCGCATCGCTCAGGCGTCGAAAACGGATTTCCTGATCGGCGTCATCGAACGCGACCGGGACCGGCGCCGCTATTACAACAGCGTCATCAGCATCGGTCCGCATCCGGGGGTTTACCGCAAGCATCATCTGGTGCCGTTCGGCGAATACCCGCCGCTCCAGCCCCTGTTCGGCTGGCTCATGCAAAGCCTGCAGATCCCGATGTCGGATTTCAGCGCCGGGCCGGCCGACCAGCCGCCGCTCAGCGCGGCGGGACAGAAGATCGGCGTGTCGGTCTGTTATGAAGACGCGTTCGGCGAAGAGGTGATCCAGACATTGCCGCAGGCGACCCTGCTGGTGAACGTGAGCGAGGACGCCTGGTTCGGCGATTCACTGGCGCCGCACCAGCGGGTGCAGATGGCGCGCATGCGCGCGATCGAGGCGGGGCGCCCCATGCTGCGCGCCGCCAATACCGGGCCGTCCGTCGTGATTGATGACCAGGGCCGCATTATCGCGCGTTCGCCCGAGTTCCAGACGTATGTCCTCGCGGCGGTGGTTCAGCCGATGCGGGGAGCCACGCCTTATGTGCGCTTTGGCAACCTGCCGGTGGTTCTACTCATGGCCGCGATGGTCGCTGCCGGTCTGGCAATCCGGCGTTTTTCGCGAGGTTGATCCCCGCATCGAAGGCTTGCCCCGATCTTTTGCAGCGACCGCACGTACTTGCCGTGCCGGCCGGGTGACCTATCCTAAATCAGTAGCCCGATGACCGTCGGGTCGGAGGCCGCGGACAGGGCGCGCATGGAAACCTCAACAAGTGATTCCTCCCCGATCAGGCGAGGTTATTGGCAATTCATCAGCGGACCGCTGATGGCGGCCGTCGTCGTCGCGGCGATCGAAGTTGTCTCGCGTCTGGCGTTCAAGATTCCGAATCCGCCCGCCATCCTCCTGCTCATCGTGGTGTTCTCCGCTTTCTATGGCGGATGGCGTTCCGGTCTCGTAAGCGGCGCGATCGCGTGGATGTATTTCGCCTATCACTTTTCCATGCCGGATCGACCCTTTCACTACGACAACGAAAACGCGATGCGCGTCCTGTTGTGGGCGCTGGCCACCCCTGCGATGGTGGTGATGATCGGAATCCTGCGGAGTCGCACGAAACGCACCACGGAACTGGTGGCCGCCAACGCGGCCCTCAAGACACAAATCGGCGAGCGCGAGCGCGCCGAGAAGGAAATACGCCTGCTGCAAAACATCACGCTGGCGGTCAGCGAAGCGGAAGACCTGTCCGCCGCGCTGGAGGTGGTGCTGCGCAAGGTGTGCGAGGCGACCGGCTGGCCGCTGGGACAGGCCTGGTTGCCGGGCAGACACGGACGCCTCGAGTGTTCATCGGTCTGGCATGGGGGCGCTTCCGGGCTGGAGCACTTCCGCAAGGCCAGTCTCGAGATGACCTTCGCGCCCGGCGTCGGTCTTCCGGGTCAGGTCTGGTCGGGCAACAAGCCGGTGTGGATGACCGACGTGGCGCAGGAGGGGAATTTCCCGCGCGCGACGATCGCCGGGACAGCCGGACTGCACGCCGGGTTCGGGATCCCGGTGAAGGCGGGTGACGAGATCGTCGCGGTGCTCGAGTTTTTCGTGCGCGAATCGCGTCGGGAAGACGCGCATCTCACGAGCACCGTTTCCAGCGTCGCGGCGCAACTCGGGTCCGTCATTCAGCGCAAGCGCATGGAGGCGGCGCTGCGCCACCGCGAGAGCGAATTGCGCGCGATCATCGAGGCGGAGCCCGAATGCGTCAAGATCATGTCGGCCGATGGAATTCTGCTGCAGATGAACGCCGCAGGTCTGGCCATGATCGAGGCGCGGGCCGAGGAGGTGATCGGCAAGCCGATGTGGCAGTTGCTGACGCCCGAATACCGCGAGCCGTTTCGCCAGTTTGCCAAGAATGTCCTGCGAGGAGAAAAGGGGAAAATCGAATTCGAGATCGTAGGGCTCAAGGGCACGCACCGCTGGCTGGAAACGCATGCCGTGCGCCTCTTGGACGACGGCGCGCCGATGCTGTTGAGCGTCACCCGCGATATCACCGAGCGCAAGCTCGCGGAACGGCGACTCAGTTATCTCGCGCACAACGATCACCTGACCGGCCTTCCGAACCGCATGCAGTTCATCGAGCGCCTGGAGCAGGCCATGGCCGATGCCGACCATGATGAACGGCTGGTCGGCATCGTGTTTCTCGATCTCGATCGGTTCAAGTACATCAACGACAGCCTGGGGCACGAAGCCGGCGACATACTGTTACAGGAGCTCGCCATGCGCTTGAGCGGAGCGGTGCGTCGCGGCGATACCATCGCCCGCTTTTCCGGAGACGAGTTCGCCCTGGTGCTCGCCGACATGGCGCATGTGGATGATGCGACGCAGGTGGCACAGAAGATTCTCGACGTATTCAAGCAGCCCTTCCGGATCTCCGGGCGCGAGTTGTTCCTGACCGCCAGCCTGGGCATTACGCTGTATCCCTTCGACGACCGCGACGCCTCGGGACTGTTGCGCAACGCCGACGTGGCGATGTATCGCGCCAAGGAGTCTGGTCGCAACAGCTATCAGTTCTACGCGGTCGAGATGACCGCCAAGGCCACCGAGCGCTTGTCCCTGGAAAACGACCTGCGTTCCGCGCTCGACCGGGGCGAGATGCTGCTGCATTACCAGCCGATCGCCGACTGCAGGACCGGGCGCCTGCTCGGCATGGAGGCATTGCTGCGCTGGAACCATCCCGGTCGCGGCATGATTTCGCCCCTGCAGTTCATTCCGCTGGCGGAGGAAACCGGTCTTATAGTGCCGATCGGCGAATGGGTGTTGCGTACCGCCTGCGAGCAGTGCAAGGTCTGGCACAAGCTGGGGTACCCGTCGCTGACCGTGGCGGTGAATCTTTCCGCCCGGCAGTTTCACCGCCAGGACCTGGCGAGCTCTATCCATGATATTTTGCAGGCGACCGGCCTCAATCCCGCCTGTCTCATCCTGGAGCTTACCGAGAGCCTCATCATGCAGCAGGCCGACACCTCGATCGCCGCGTTGCGCGAACTGAAGGCCATGGACATGCGGCTCTCCGTCGACGACTTCGGGACCGGTTACTCCAGCCTGAGTTACCTCAAGCGCTTCCCCATCGATACGCTGAAAATCGACAAATCCTTCGTCCGCGACATACCCGGAGATACCGACGACGCCGCCATCGCCGGAGCCGTCATCACCATGGCCCACAGCCTGGGGCTCAAGGTGGTGGCCGAAGGCGTGGAGACCGCCGAACAGTTGCAATTCCTGCGCGAACACAACTGCGACACCATGCAGGGATACTATTTCAGCCGGCCATTGCCGGCGGAGCAGTTCGAGGCGCTGTTGAAAAACGGCGCCCGCCTCGCCGGCTGACCGGCGCCGCGACCGGGATCGTTCCTCGTTGCCGGGCTGCCGGGTGTCGTCTCGCAATGATATGATGTAGCACCCCGCCTGAAGCGGATTCCCGTCATTTTTCAGAGGAAGGACTAATGAAGCATCTGGTTTTGCTGTTGTCGCTGCTTATCCCCCTGTCCAGCGTCGCCGCCGAAAAATTGCCGCTGGGATACGTAGACGTTCAGCGGGTGCTGCTGGAAAGCAAGGTGGGCAAGAAGAACAAGGCCGAGCTCGACAAGCTCATCAAGGAAAGAAAGACCGCCATCTCGCAGGAAGAGGGCAAGCTCGAGGCCATGCAGCAGGCGTTTCAGAAGGACCAGCTGCTGATGACGCCGCAGCAGAAGCAGGACAAGCAGAAGGAGTTCCAGACCCGGGTCGAGGCGTATCAGAAAATGGTGAAGGCCGCCGAGCAGGAGGTCGGCAGCAAGGACAACGAATTCGCCGCCAAGTCGCTCGCCGACATCAAGGCCATCATCGCGGAGATCGCCAAGGAGCGGAAGCTCACCATGATCTTCGGCGCGTCCGGAACGGGGCTGTTGTATGCCGACCCCGACCTCGATCTCACGCAGCAGGTGATCCAGCGCTACGACGCGAAGGCGAAGTAGTTCTCAGGCGGCAAGGAGTCGTCGTTGCCTGCGCCGACAGGCTGGCGCCATTTCCGGAAATCCGTTGCCGTAGGCGGACCTGGGATAATCCGGTATCCTACGCGCCAACGAAACTGGCGTAGCGACCGCGATGGATGACCATTATTCCCCCGAGAGCATAGAAAAAGACGCCCAGCAATACTGGGACAAGCATCAATCCTTCAAGGCGGCGGAAACCCCCGGTCGCGAAAAGTACTACTGCCTGTCGATGTTCCCGTACCCCTCCGGCAAGCTGCACATGGGGCACGTGCGCAACTACACCATCGGCGACGTGCTGACGCGTTTCATGCGCATGAACGGCCGCAACGTGCTGCAACCCATGGGCTGGGACGCCTTCGGCTTGCCGGCCGAGAACGCGGCGATGGCCAACGGCGTGCCGCCGGCAAGATGGACCTACGACAACATCGCGTACATGAAGAAGCAGCTGAAGTCGCTCGGCTTCGCCATCGACTGGGGACGCGAGCTCGCCACCTGCAGGCCCGAGTACTACAAATGGAACCAGTGGCTGTTCCTGCGCATGCTGGAAAAAGGCATCGCCTACAAGAAGACCGGCGTGGTGAACTGGGACCCGGTGGACCAGACGGTGCTCGCGAACGAGCAGGTGATCGAC
>Ga0153916_10002805_pt1 | contig 12767 bp, 10 predicted proteins | sample Opewatmetagenome_FD_109642 | JGI IMG/M metagenome (GOLD analysis project Ga0153916, IMG submission 109642) | Freshwater wetland microbial communities from Ohio, USA - Open water 3 Core 3 Depth 4 metaG | ecosystem: Environmental > Aquatic > Freshwater > Wetlands | place: USA: Ohio, Lake Erie...
CACGTCGAGGGGCGCGGTCACCGAGGAGGCGTCGCCGGGGTCCGCCCCGTGGATGGCCCGGAGCACCAGGGCCGCGTCCTCCACCGCCCGGGTCATGGGACCGAGCTTGTCGAGCGACCAGCACAGTGGCATGGCGCCGGTGCGCGGGACGCGCCCGAACGTGGGCCGTAGCCCGGTCACCCCGCAGCGCATCGACGGGGACACGATCGAGCCCAGCGTCTCGGAGCCGATGGCGAAGCCCACCAGCCCGGCCGCCACCGCCGCGGCCGATCCGGCCGAGGATCCGCTCGAGCCCTCGGCCGGGAGCCACGGGTTCCTCGTCTGGCCGCCGAACCAGACGTCGTTCATGGCCAGGGCCCCCAGGGACAGCTTGGCGGCCAGCACCGCCCCGGCCTGGCGGAGCCGCGCCACCACCGCCGCGTCCTTCTCGGGCACGCGCCCGCGGTAGGGCTCGGCGCCGAAGGTGGTGGCGACGCCGGCGGTGTCGAGCAGGTCCTTGAGGCCGAAGGGAATTCCGTGGAGCGGGCCGCGCCAGCGACCGGCGGCGATCTCCCGGTCGGCCTCGGCGGCCTGCCGGCTCGCCAGCTCCCCGGCGAGCGTGATGACGCAGCTCAGCCTGGCGCCGAGCCCCTTCAGCCGATCCAGGTAGATGCCGGTGAGGCGAGCGCTGGTGAGCTGGCGCCGCTCGATCCAGCGCGACAGCTCGGCCAGCGAGGCGAAGGCGATGTCCTCGTCCCGCGACGGCGGCGGTCCCGCCTTGCCGGCCCGGACCAGCCGCTCCTTGCCGCGCGGCGGAGCGGCGCCGGGCAGGAGCGGGCTGAAGCGGCTCGCCGGCGCAAGGGCCTGCGGCAGACCGACCTTGCGCCGGGTGGTGAGCCAGCCGATCTGCTCGGCCATGGTGGCGGCGATCATCTGGCGCTGCTCGGGGCGGTACTCCACGGCCAGGAGCCGCTCGGCCTCGGCCACGGTGGCGGCGGTGACGCCGGGGACGGGGCCCGCGGGTCCGGGCAGACCCCAGGTCGGCGCCGGCGGTGGTCCGGCGTCGGGCGGCGAGGCCTGGGCGAGCGCCGTCCGGGCGCTGGCCGCGCCGGCGATGACGGCGGCCGAGGTGAGGAAGCGGCGGCGGGTGAGTCGGCGACCGGGCATGGAAACCTCCGTCGACGCCCGGTGCGGGCGTCGCAGGGCCATTCTTCCGCGGACCGCCGGGCGAGGCACGGGCTTCTTCCGGCGAAACCCACCCGGGCTGTCGTCCTCCCGGGCGGCGCCATCCCTCGCCGAGGGCTCCGAGTCAGGCGCCGCCGGCGGGCACGCCGACCGCCACCAGGTACAGCGCCAGGCTCCCCTCCTCGAGGCCGGCGGCCTCGTGCAGCCGCCGGTCGTCGAAGGCTCCCACGGGAACCGCGGCGAGCCCGAGCGCCGTCGCCGCCAGGAGCAGGTTCTGGGCCACGTGGCCCGCCTCGAGCAGGCAGTATCGCTCGGAGCGATCCCGGTAGACCGGCCGGAGCCGCTCCGGATCGGCGCCGATGACCACGTTCGCGGCGGCCTCGGCCACGCAGGCCTGGCCCAGCGCCGCCGCGGCCAGCGCCGCGCGCCGGTCGCCGGCGAGGAGCTGCAGCAGGGCGTGGCCGGCCGGCCGGTAGCGGAAGACCCCGCTCCCGTCGACCAGGACGAGCGTCACCGGGTAGAGGGCGCCGGCCGAGGGAGCCGCCCGCCGCCCGTCCGGCGACGTGACGCCCTGCCCCGCCCAGAGGAGCCCGGAGACCTGATCCATGCTCAGGGGACGGCGCGCGAACTCCCGGCGCGAGCGGCGCGCCGCCATGGCCTCGGCGAGAGCCACTCCGGCCGGGATCCGGGGAGGAGGCAGCGAGCGCCAGTCCCCGGCCGTCCCGGGGTCCCTCGGGTTCGAGCGTTGCCGACCCGGCATGGCGGCCCTCCCGGCGCGCCGGCGTGCCCCCGCGATCGCCGGCCGTCCCGCGCCGGCGCCGCGGCGCGAGCCTGCCGGCGCCCGCCCCGATCATTCCAGATCGAGGGTGTGGAAGTTGCCGGCGCCGTCGAGGATGGTACCCCAGACCTTGTGGGAGGCCTGGTGCTCGGATGGGCCGAAGGTGAGCGGGACGCCGATCCCCATGTCCCAGCCCTTGATTCCCTCGAGGGCGTCGATGAGGGTGTCGGTGTTGAGGTTCCGTCCGGCTCGCCGGAGCCCCTCGATGAGGAGGTTGGCGGCGATGTAGCCCTCGAGCGAGACGAAACCCGGCTTCTCGCCAGGCGCGAACCGCCTGAGCAGGTCCTGGTAGCGGAGGATGGCGGTGGCCTGGGAGGTCGGCAGCGGCACGACCTGGGTCACGATGACGCCCTGGACGTAGCGCGGGCCGAGCTGCTTCAGCTCTTCCGCCAGGTCGTTCGACCCCACGAAGGAGACGTTGTGGAAGATGGGGTTGAGCCGCGCGTCCCTCACCTTCTCGATGAACTTGGCGCAGGCGCGGTAGGTCCCCACCATGACGATGGCGCGGACGGCGTTCCCTTCCCTGCGGATGCGCCTCACCGCCTCGTCCACCTCGATGGTGTTGCGCTTGTAGCCCACCCGGAGGATCTGGCTCGAGTCGCGGCGGTAGTGGCGCATCATCTTGGCCACCCCCTCGAAACCGGCGTCGCCGTACGCGTCCTCCTGCGCGAACACGGCGATCTGCCGGGGGTGGATGCGCTTGACCTCGACGAGGTACTTCACCATCGCCGCGGTCTCCTCCGCGTAGCTGGCCCGGTAGTTGAAGACGAAGCGGTCCGGCGGGTCGTTGCGGAGCAGCTGGGCGCCGGTGAAGGCTCCGAAGAAGAGGATCTGCTTCTCCAGGGCATAGGGGACCGCGACCACCGCCGTGGGGGTGCCCACGTTGCCCACGATGGCGAAGACCTTCTTGTTCTCCACCAGCTCCCTCATCGCCGTGATGCAGCGCGCCGGCTCGTACCCGTCGTCCATGGCCACGAGCCGGAGCTTGCGGCCGTGGACGCCGCCGGCCTCGTTCACCGCCGCGAAGGCGACGTCGACGCCGATCTTCATCTCGCGCCCCAGCTCCTTGGCCCCGCCCGAGAAGGCAGAGCTCATGCCGAAGAGCACCTCGCCGTCGGTGACGCCGTTGACCACCGGCGCCTGGGCCTGCGCCTGGGCCCGCGCCTGCGGCGCGGCCAGGCACAGGGCGGTGATCGCGGCGAGCTGGCGATGGAGCATGGTCACCTCCTTCACTCCAGGTCGACGGGGCGGTAGGCGCCGTCGGCCTGGAGCAGCGTTCCCCAGACCTTGTGGGATGCCTGGTGCTGGGACGGGCCGAAGCCCAGCGGCATGCCGATCCCCATGTCGAATCCCTTGATCCCCTCGAGCGCCTCGACGAGCGCCTCGGCGTCCAGTTTCCGCCCGGCCCGCCGGACCCCTTCGGCCAGCAGGCTGGCGACGACGTACCCCTCGAGGGAGGTGTAGTCGGGAGCCGCCTCCGGGGCGAGCCTCCTCAGCAGCTCCTGGTAGCGGAGGACGGCGGTGGCCTTGGCCGTGGGAGGCGGCACGACCTGCGTCACCACCACCCCGGCGGCGTAGCGCGGGCCGAGCTGCCTGAGCTCGTCGGCCAGCTCGCTGGGGCCGACCCCCGACAGGTTCGTCAACACCAGGTCGAGCCCCGCCGAGCGCACCTTCTCGATGAACCTGATCGCCGGCTTGTAGACCGCGACCATCACCGCGGCACGCAGCCTGGCGGCGTTCTTCTGCACCAAGCGAAAGGCGCCGTCGACGTCCACGGTGTTGCGCCTGTAGGTGGCGCGGATCACCTGGGTGGGATCGACCCCGTAGCGGCGCATCGCCCTGGCGACGCCGTTCCATCCGGCCTCGCCGAAGGAGTCGTCCTGGTGGAAGACGGCGATCCGGGCCGGCTTGATCCGCCGCACCTCGACCAGATACTTCACCACCGCCGCCGCCTCCTCCATGTGGCTGGGCCGGAAGTTGAAGACGTACCGATCCGGCGGATCGTTCCGGAGCAGGGCCGCCCCCGAGTAGGCCCCGAAGAGGATGACGCGCTTCTCCGTCACGTAGGGAAGGATGGCCGCCGAGCTGGCCGAGCCGAACACCCCCACCAGCCCGAACACCTTCTGGCGCTCGACGAGGTCGCGCACGGCCGTCATGCTGCGCGCCGGCTCGTCGCCGTCGTCCACGGCCACGAGCCGGAGCCTTCGTCCAGCGGCCCCTCCGGCCTCGTTCACGGCCGCGAAGGCCAGCTCGATGCCGATCCTGAGCTGCCGGCCGTACTCCTTCGACGGCCCCGAGAACGGGGCGCTCATCCCGAAGACCACCTCGGTGTCGCTCACCCCGTTCGGCGGGGCCGCGGCCCGGGCCCGCCCCGCCCCGGCGAGAAGCGGCAGGAGCGCCAGGACCGCGGTCGGGACGCGGAGCATGGCTCTCATTCGAGGTCGATCAGCTTGTAGGTCCCGTCCGGCTGCAGCATCGTGCCCCACACCTTGTGCGAGCCCTGGTGCTCGGACGGGCCGAAGGCGATGGGCACCCCGATCCCCAGATCGAGTCCCTTGATGCTCTCCAGCGCGTCGACGAGCGACTCGGCGCTCACGTTCCTCCCGGCCCGGCGCAGCCCCTCGATGAGGATGTTGCCGATGATGTAGGACTGCAGCGAGAGCCATTCCGGCTTCTCGCCCAGCATGTACTTCTCCAGCAGGTGCCGGTACTTGATGACGGCCGTGGCGTTGGAGGTGGGCGGAGGGACGATCTGGGTGACCACCACGTCGTCGGCGTAGCCCTTCCCCGCGCCCACCAGCTCCTCGGAGAGCTGGTCGGAGTCCACCGGGGAGACGTTCGTGAAGGTGACCTTGAGGCCGGCGTCCCGCACCTTGACGATGAAGCGGGCGGCCGCCCGGTAGGTGGCGCCCATCACCACCGCGCGCAGCTCCTCGCCGGCCTCGGTGATCCTGGCCACCGCCTCCTCCACCTCGGCGGTGTTGCGCTTGTAGCCGGTCTTCAGGATCTGCGCCGGGTCGCGCTTGTACCGGCGCAGCTGTGCCACCGCCCCCTCCCAGCAGGCCTCGCCGAAGTCGTCCTGCTGGGCGAAGACCGCGATCTGGGAGGGCCGGTAGCGGCGCACGTTCACCAGATAGCGAACGGCGGCGGCGGTCTCCTCGGCGTAGCTCGGCTGGTAGTTGAAGACGTAGCGATCGGGCGGATCGCGGCGCAGCACGGGGGCGCCCGAGAGGGCGCCGATGAACGGGATCTTCTTCTCGTTGACGTAGGGCACCGAGACGGCGGCGGTGGGGCTGCCGACGTTGCCGACGATGGCGAACACCTTCCGCGTCTCCACCAGCTCCTTCATCACCGCGGAGGTCTTGGAAGGCTCGTACTCGTCGTCCAGGGCGACCAGGCGGAGCTTGCGCCCGTCGATCCCCCCGGCCTCGTTCGCGGCGGCGAAGGCCAGCTCCAGGCCCGCCTTCATCCCGCGCCCCAGCTCCTTGTTGGGTCCCGAGAAGGGCGAGGCCATGCCGAAAACGATCTCGGTGTCGGTGATCCCCTTCGCCGGGCCGGCCGCGGCGGCCGGCATGCCGAGGGGCAGCGGGGTCTGCGAGGCGGCGCGCTCGCCCTTTGGCGCCTGCTCGCCTCCCTTGCCCCCCATGGCGCGGATGACCCCGGCGCCGATGACCACGACCACCAGCACCGAGATGGCGATGCCGGCATAGAGGTAGGCCCGGCTCGACTGGGGCTGGGGCACCGACTGGAAAGGCACCTTCTCCCGCGGGCGAGAGGGCTCCGCCTGGACGGGAGTCGTCAGCGTCGGCTTCCGCGGTGGGACGGCGGGGGGCGGGTTGCCGTTCGCGTTCACTTGGCACTACCTCCTCGGTGGTCCGGGCGCGGAAACGCCGCGCAGCGACGCTGCGAAAGCGTACCGCGAAAGCCGACCCGGGTAGAAGATCCGGTCCCCGCGGGGCGCTATCGCCCTGGACCGGCGGTCCCGCCAGCCTGAGCCGACGCGCCGACCCGGGAGGGATCGAGCGGCGCGGGCGCGTCGTCAGTCGACGTCGGGCGGCGGCGGGGTCCGGCGGGCCACCAGCACCGGGCAGTGCGCCTGCCGCACCACCTTCTCCGCCACCGAGCCGAGGAGGAGGTGCTCGAGGCCGGTGCGCCCCCGGGTTCCGGCCACCACCAGATCGAACTCCCCGTCACGGGCGAAGCGGACGATCTCCGCCGCCGGATCGCCGGAGAGGAGCCTCTGCGCCACCGGCCGTTCGGCGCGCCGCTCGGCCTCGGCCTTCCAGACCTCGAGCTTCCGCGCCAGCTCGATCCTCATCTGCTCGACCAGATCCGGAGGCGTGAGGAGCCCCTCGGTGGCCGCGGCCGGCGCGGCCTCGAGCACGTGGACCAGCGTCAGGCGGGCGTCGAAGCGTCTGGCCAGGTCGGTTGCCTCCTCCAGCGCCAGCCGCGAGCTTTCCGAGAAATCGACGGCGCAGCAGATGCTTCGCCAGTTCGCCATGACCCTGCCTCCTCGCTCGGTCCCGCGCCGCCACCGGCGCGCCCCCAGGAAGGCGGGACGCCTCTCTCTACGCTAGGTGCCGACCCACCCCGAGCATCGGGCCCTTGGGGGCCATGGCCCAACGGGGGGCGGAGGGTCCGTGCTCGCGGGAGTGGCGGCGGCGCGCTCGATCCACGGGCAACGGCCGCATCCCCGCTTCCGCGCGGAGCGTTCTGCCACGTTCGGGGGACAAGACCGAGGTCGAGGTGGTCGCCCGCCGTCACGCCTCGCCCGGACCCTCCGTCGAAAGTGGTAGGCGCACTCGCTCCCTACCGGGGCGTTCTCGGTTGACCTCGATCACGCGAGTTGCCGCTACGTGAAGTCGGCGGACAGTTCAACTACCCAGAACTCGGCTCGTTTGGCGAGCATCGGGGTCGTCCATCCGACGCTTCCCCTGCTAGATGGCAATCAAGTGCATTCGCGGGGTTGCCTTGATTCTTTCCCGGGTGGTGCCCAGCTTCCAGCAAAGCCAGGAGGTGGTCCATGCACGGTGGCGTTCCCCGCGGCTTCCAGCTGGACACAAGCGGCGTATCGCGGAGAGGCTTTCTCAAGGTCTGCACGGCGGCGGCCGCCGCCGTCGGCTTGCCGGCCTCGGCCGCCGAGAAGATGGCGGAGAAGGTCGCCTCGGGGAAGAAGCCTTCGGTCGTCTGGCTTCACTTCCAGGAGTGCACCGGCTGCACCGAGTCGCTCCTGCGGACCGGCCATCCGGACGTCGGCGAGCTGATCCTGGACCTCATCTCGCTCGACTACCACGAGACCCTGGCCGCCGCCGCCGGGCACCAGATCGAGGACGTCCTCAAGGAGACGGTGGAGAAGCAGAAGGGGAAGTACATCTGCATCGTCGAGGGCGCCATCCCGACCAAGGAGAAGGGCATCTACTGCAAGATCGGCGACCGCACCGCCGTCGACATCCTCACCGACGTGGGCGGCAAGGCGGGAGCGGTGATCGCCATCGGCTCCTGCGCCTCCTGGGGCGGCATTCCCTCGGCCGATCCGAACCCGACGGGCGCGGTGGGCGCGCCGGAGATCCTGAAGGGCAAGGCGGTGGTCACGCTCCCGGGCTGCCCGGCGAACCCCTACAACCTCCTCGGCACCGCCCTGCAGTACGCCACCTTCGGCACGCTGCCGAAGCTCGACGAGAAGGGCCGTCCCATGTTCGCGTACGCGCGCACCATCCACGAGGACTGCGCGCGCCGCCCGCACTTCGACGCCGGCCGCTTCGCCCAGAAGTACGGCGACGAGGGGCACCGCCAGGGCCACTGTCTCTACAAGCTCGGGTGCAAGGGGCCAGGGACCCACGCCAACTGCTCGCTGCTCCACTTCGGCGAGGTCGTCGGCGCCTGGCCCGTCGGCATCGGCCACCCCTGCTTCGGCTGCACCGAGAAGGGCATCGGCTTCACCATGCCGCTCCACTCGACCATCGACATCCCGGCGCCGACCTCTCCGGGCACCTACCCGCCGGTCGTCGCCGAGCACGGCGGCGTGAGCGCCCTCGCCACCGGCGTGGGCGGCGTGGTGCTGGGCGCGCTGGCCGGCGCCGGGGTCATGGCGACGCGCAAGCTGGGAGCCGAGGGCGAGACCGAGAAGAAGGGGGAGTAGCCATGACCGTCACTCGACGATCGGCTCTCAAGGTCATCGCCGGGGCGGGGGCGGCCTGCGCCGCCACCGCGCTGCCGGCCCCGGCCGAGGGGCGCGAGCGCCGCAAGCCCGGTCCCGACGACGTCGGCCTCCTCTACGACGCCACGCTGTGCGTCGGCTGCCGCGCCTGCGTCCGCAAGTGCAAGGAGGCGAACGGCCTTCCGCCCGACCGGCGCGAGCTGCAGGGAGCGGTCTACGACGCACCCGACGACCTCAACGCGCAGACCAAGAACATCATCCGCCTCCACGTCGAGGGGAACACCACCTCCTACGTCAAGGGCGGCTGCATGCACTGCACCGACCCGGCCTGCGTCTCGGTCTGCATGGTGGGCGCGCTCCACAAGTCGAAGGGCGGCATCGTCGCCTACGACAAGGACCTGTGCGTCGGCTGCCGTTACTGCCAGCTGGCCTGCCCCTTCAACGTCCCCAAGTTCGAGTGGGCCAAGGCATTTCCGCTCATCGTCAAGTGCGAGCTCTGCCGCGACCGCAAGGAAGGGCCGGCCTGCGCCGAGGTCTGCCCGCGCGGGGCCATCGAGTACGGCAAGGTGACGGCGCTGCGCGAGGAGGCGCGCCGCCGCCTCGCGGCCGAGCCGAAGAAGTACAACGGCAAGGTCTACGGCGAGTCGGAGGTCGGCGGAACCCACGTGATGTACCTGGCCGCCGTGCCCTTCGAGAAGCTGGGGCTGCCGCAGCTCCCATCGGAGCCAGTGCCCGAGCTGTCCGAGACCATCTCGCACGGGATCTACAAGGGCTTCATCGCCCCGGTGGTCCTGTGGAGCGCGCTCGCGGTCACCATCTGGCGCAATCGCAAGAAGGGCGCGGAGGGGGAGGAGAAGCCATGAGCTCGGTCGCGCGCCCGGTCGGCGGGAAGTTCCTCACGCCGGTCACCTGGTTCTTCATCGTCCTGGCGCTCATCGGCGGCGCCTTCACCCTGGCCCGCTTCGTCTTCGGCCTGGGCGCCACCACCGCCATGAGCGACGGCTATCCCTGGGGTCTCTGGATCGCCTTCGACGTGGTCACCGGCACGGCGCTGGCCTGCGGCGGCTACTCGGTGGCCATCCTGGCCTACGTGTTCAACAAGGGGAAGTACCACCCGCTGGTCCGCCCGGCGGTGCTCACCAGCGCCCTCGGCTACTCGGTGGCGGCGGTGGCCATCATCATCGACGTCGGCCGCTACTGGAACATCTGGAAGATCCCGGTCCGCGTCGACAAGTGGAACCTCAACTCCGGGCTCCTCGAGGTCGCCCTCTGCGTCATGTCCTACGTGTTCGTTCTCTGGATCGAGATCTCGCCGGTCTTCATGGAGAGGTTCAAGGAGAGCGGCCACGGGGTGCTGGCGCGCCTGTCGACCGCCATCCTCCCGGTGCTGGAGAAGGTGCTCCCCTTCATCCTGGCGCTGGGGATCCTGCTCCCCACCATGCACCAGTCGTCGCTCGGGTCGCTCTACCTCATCGCCTGGCCCAAGCTCCACCTGCTCTGGCACACGCCGCTCCTGCCGCTCCTGTACATCATCTCGGTGGTGGGCATGGGGTACGCGGTGGTGGTGTTCGAGGCCACCTTCTCCTCTCGCGTCTACCGGCGCGAGCGGGAGACGGCGATCCTGGGCTCCATCGGCAACGTCACCGCCTGGCTGACCCTCGTCTACCTGGCCATCCGCATCGTCGACATCGCCCTCCGGGGACGCCTCGGCCTGGTCTTCCGCTTCGACGGCTATGGCCTCCTCTTCCTCCTGGAGTTCGCCTCCTTCCTGGCCGCGGCGGTGGTCCTCATCGGCCGGAAGGCGCGCGTCTCCCCGGCGACGCAGGTGGGCGGCGCCCTGCTGATGATGTGGGCGGGCTCGCTCTACCGCTTCGACACCTACCTGGTCGCCTACCGGCCGGGGCCGGGCTGGTCCTACTTCCCGTCGGTCGGCGAGCAGGCGATCACCATCGGCCTCGTGGCCCTGGAGGTCCTGGTCTACGTGTACTTCGTGAAGCGTTTCCCCATCCTGAGCGGCGCGCCGAGCGCGTCCGCCAGCCGCTAGAGGTCGCGACATGAGCCAGCGCATCACCATCGATCCCGTGACCCGCATCGAGGGTCACCTGCGCATCGACGTCGAGGTGGACGGCGGCAAGGTCAGGAAGGCCTGGTCGAGCGGCACCATGTGGCGCGGCATCGAGAACATCCTGCTCGGCCGCGACCCCCGCGACGCCTGGCTCTTCACCCAGCGCATCTGCGGGGTGTGCACCACGGTGCACGCCATCGCCTCGGTGAGGGCGGTGGAGAACGCCCTCAAGCTCGAGATCCCGCCGAACGCACAGTACATCCGCAACCTCCTCATCCTGGCGCACAGCCTCCACGACCACGTCGTGCACTTCTACCACCTGTCGGCGCTCGACTGGGTGGACGTGGTGAGCGCCCTCAAGGCCGATCCGGCCAAGGCGGCGGCCATCGGGCAGTCGATCTCGCCCTGGCGCCGCAACTCCAGGCAGGAGATGGAGGCGGTGAAGGCCAAGCTCGACGGCTTCGTCAAGGCCGGCCAGCTCGGCCCCTTCGCCAACGGCTACTGGGGCCATCCGGCGATGAAGCTGTCGCCGGAGGTGAACCTCCTCGCCGTGGCCCACTACCTGCAGGCCCTCGACTACCAGCGGAAGGCCAACCAGGTGGTGGCCATCCTCGGGTCGAAGACCCCGAACATCCAGAACCTGGCCGTGGGCGGCGTGGCCAACGCCATCAACCTCGACAGCGCCGCCGCGCTCAACATGGAGAAGCTGTACCAGGTGAAGGACCTGCTCGACGAGGTGGTGGCCTTCGTGCACCAGGTCTACTTCCCGGACGTCTGCGCCATCGGCGGGATGTACGCCCCCTGGCTCTCCTACGGGGCGGGCGTGACGAGCTACCTCGCCGCTCCCGACCTGCCGCTCGACACCAAGGGGACGAAGTTCGACCTGCCCGGCGGGACCATCATGGACGGCAACCTGGGCTCGGCCAAGGCCTTCGGCTCCTTCCAGGACGCCTACTTCAAGGATGGCGTCACCGAGAGCATCGCCCGCTCCTACTACGAGGGCGACTGGCAGAAGCATCCGTTCGAGGAGGAGACGAAGCCCAAGTACAACGAGTGGAACCCGGACAAGAAGTACTCCTGGGTCAAGTCGCCGAGGTTCCAGGGCAAGCCCATGCAGGTGGGCCCGCTCGCCCAGGTGCTCATGGGCGTGGCCCAGAAGCACGAGCCGACGGTGCGCTGGGCCACCCGATGCCTGGAGATGGCGGGGAAGGTCGCCGGCGCCAAGCTGGACGCCTCGGTGCTCCACTCCACCCTGGGCCGCCACGCCGCCCGTGCCATCCGCGCCGCGGTGATGGCCGAGCTGGCGCTGAAGCACTGGCAGCTCCTCGTCGAGAACATCGGCAAGGGCGACACGGCCATCTTCAACCAGCCCACCTTCCCGGCGGGCGAGGTCCGCGGCTTCGGCATGCACGAGGCGCCCCGCGGCCTGCTCTCGCACTGGATCGTGATCCGCGACGGGAAGATCGCCAACTACCAGGCGGTGGTCCCCTCCACCTGGAACGCCGGCCCGCGCGACGCCAAGGACGTGCCGGGGCCGTACGAGGCCTCGCTGGTCGGCAACCCGGTCGCCGATCCCAAGCGGCCCCTCGAGGCGCTGCGCACCATCCACTCCTTCGACCCGTGCCTGGCCTGCGCCATCCACACGGTGGACGCCTCCGGCAACGAGATCGCCCGGGTGAGGGTGCTGGGCTCGCCGTAGCCTTGCGGGTTCCGGGCTCCTTCGGGGAGGGGCGGGGGGAAATCCGAGGGGGGGCCCAGGGGTGAAGGCCAGCTGGCCTTCACCCCTTCTGTTTGTGGCTCCCCTTCCCCGCTCGTGGGGAGAGGGCCGGGGTGAAGGGTGCCGCCGCACGGATGCCGCGGGCGCGCGGCGCCATGATAGCTTCCGCGCATGGCGGGGATCTCCATCATCGGCATCGGAAACGTGCTCATGGGCGACGACGCCTTCGGCGCCCACGTGGTGAAGGTGCTCGAGGCCGGCTACCGCTTTCCCCCGGAGGTCGAGCTCGTGGAGGCGGGGACGCCGGGCCTGGACCTGACCCTCAGGATCGCCGGGCTCGACGCCCTCCTGGTGGTGGACGCGGTCCGGGCCCAGGGGGCCCCGGGGGAGATCCGCTTCTTCGACAAGTCCCAGATCACCGAGCATCCCTCCGGCCCGGTGCTGAGCCCCCACGAGCCAGGGCTGCGCGAGGCGCTGCTCACGCTCGACTTCCGCGGCGAGGCGCCACGGGAGGTGCGGCTCGTGGGCGTCGTCCCCGCGAGCGTGGAGTTCGGCATCGGCCTCTCGGCGCCGGTGCAGCGGGCGGTGCCCGCGGCGGTGACGTCGGTCCTGGCGGAGCTGTCGCGGCTCGGCGTCGCGGCGCGGGAGCGGGTGCCCGCCGCGGAGCCGGACCTCTGGTGGGAGCGGCGGCCGGAGGCCTGAAGGGGCAGTCGCGAGTTGGAAGCACGCGGGGGCAGTCGCGAACCGGAAACACCCCACCCGTTCGCCCCGAGCGTAGCGGCGCGCAGCGCCGCGAAGTCGAGGGGCGCCTCGTGGCACGCCGCCC
>Ga0153916_10002806_pt1 | contig 12767 bp, 6 predicted proteins | sample Opewatmetagenome_FD_109642 | JGI IMG/M metagenome (GOLD analysis project Ga0153916, IMG submission 109642) | Freshwater wetland microbial communities from Ohio, USA - Open water 3 Core 3 Depth 4 metaG | ecosystem: Environmental > Aquatic > Freshwater > Wetlands | place: USA: Ohio, Lake Erie, Old...
GTCACCCCTTCCCTGCATAATAATTCGTAAAAAGCCTCGGGTGACTGAGTCACGTCGAGTGGAACGACAACCAGCCGGCCGCCATGGAGAAGAGCTCCCCAAATTTCCCAGACGGAGAAATCGAAAGCGTAGGAGTGAACCACAGTCCAAATGTCGTGCCCGTCAAAGCGACACAAGGGCCGGGTGGCATAAAAGAGATGGGTCACGCTCAGGTGACTGACTTGAACGCCCTTGGGTCTGCCTGTAGAACCCGAGGTAAAGATCACATAAGCGAGATTCTCGGGGGTCACCGGGCTGACCGGATTCTCGACGCTTTCCCGAGCAACCTCCTCCCAACCCGTGTCCAGATCGATCAGTCTGGCCGCCGATTGGGGCAAACGCTCCCTTAGCTTATCTTGGGTCAGCAGGACAGGTACGGCGGCATCCTCGAGCATGAAGGCCATGCGCTCCTTCGGATAAGCGGGATCTATCGGCACATAGGCGCCGCCCGCTTTAAGAATGCCGAGAAGCCCAACGACCATGTCCAGAGAGCGCTCCACGCATAGACCCACCATCACCTCAGGCCCCACGCCCAACTTTCGCAGGTAGCGCGCCAACTGGTTTGCCCGTCGATTGAGTTCACCGTAAGCTAAACTCTTCTCCCTACAGACAACGGCTATGGCATCGGGATCTTGCGCGGCATGAGCCTCGAAGAGCTCGTGAATACATTTGTCCTTCGGATAGTCTCGGCTCGTATCGTTCCACTCGACCAGCAGTTGTTGTCTTTCGCGCTCGGTCAGCAGCGGCACTGCCGACAACCGCCGGTCGGGATTGGTGACTACGCCTTGCAGCAACGTCTCGAAGTGACCCAGCATACGGCCGATCGTGGCCACTTCAAAAAGATCGGTATTGTATTCCAGGGATGCGGTAAGTGAGCCGTCCGCCTGCGTCACCGAGAGAGTCAAATCGAAATTTGCTGTCCCGCTGTCCACCTCCGTGGAACTCACTGCGAGTCCGGGCAGATTCAGGCTGGGGTTCGGGACGTATTCGAACGCGAACAGCACCTGGAACAGCGGCGTGTGGCTCAGATCGCGCGCCGGATTGAGCTCCTCGATCAGCTTTTCAAACGGCAGCTCTTGATGCTCGTACGCGCTGGAGACGACCTCGCGCACACGCGTCAGCAGTTCTCGAAAACTCGGATCGCCGGAAAGATCAGTTCTTAAAACCAGCGTGTTGGAAAAAACCCCGATCAATCCCTCGGTCTCCTTCCGCGTGCGACCCGCCGTAGGGGAACCGACGGCGAGGTCATCCCTTTCCGTATAGCGATGAAGTAAAACGTAGAATGCCGCCAGCAAGACCATGAACAACGTGGCATGCTCTTGCCGGCTTAACTCCTCGAGGTTGTCGGACAGAGTTCTGGAGAGCGTCAAAGACTGCCGCTTGCCTTTGAACGTCTGGACGGCTGGTCGCGTCCGGTCAGTGGGCAATTCGAGTATGGGAACATCGGTGAGTCGGTTCTTCCAGTAGGAAAGCTCGGCCTGAAAAACTGCGCCCGACAGCCGTTGACGCTGCCAAACGGCATAGTCTGCGTACTGAATCGGAAGCTCAGGGGAGCCGGACGACTTGCCTGAAGAGAACGATTTGTAGAGCGCGGCGAGCTCTTGAAAGAGGATGTTCATCGATTCATCGTCGGCGGCGATGTGATGAACAACCAGCAGCAATACGTGGTCGTCTTTGCCTAGCCGCAGCAGAGCGGCTCGCAGCATCAAATCCGACGACAAGTCGAAGGGTCGGCGGGCGATCTCCATGATAACGCGCTTCAGTTGCACCTCCTGATCGACTCCCTTCCAATCGGTCAGGTCTACGATGGACAGATCGATCGAACGGTTTTCGCATACCGTCTGTGTCAGAAAGCCATCTACTGAAAGAAAGATGATACGGAGCGCTTCGTGGCGGACCACGACGGCATCAAGCGCGCTTTTCAGCGCCTTTATATCGAGCGCGCCCTTGAGCCGGATCGCCTTCGGCAGATGGTATGCCGGGTTGTCTGGATCAAGCTGGCTCAAAAACCACAGCCGTTGCTGGGCAAAGGAGACGGGGACCGAAGCGCGGTTTGCGATCCGCGGAATGGCTTCCTCTCTAGACCTGAACTCTGAAACCCGGCGCCTTGCCGGCGGGAAAGAGACCGTCCGCTGGCTTGGATCGCGCAACGAGATTGATTCATTGGTTAAAAATTTGTTGCTCATTTCGAGAACACCGACTTAGAATCCGGACGAAAACGGCTACGGCCTCATTTACTTGCTTGCACCTCTTCCAGACAAGCTTTCATCTGCTCGGCTAAGACTTTCACGTCTGTGGTAATCGATGTGTTTGTCACACCCGGCACAATATGAACCTGCAACGCCTTCGCCACCCTGCCCCATCCCAAAGTAGGATCAGCCAGTTGGTTCCAGCGCAGAGCCGGCGTGAACGGATGTCTCCCCTGTTCTTCATCGGCCCAGAAGAATTCCACGCGACCGGAGTATCGCCCCGGGACATAACCGCCGAGCGGTGTCCGGTAGGGGCTACTTAGCGGCTTCGAATATTGCGGGCCTATGGAATCGACAACGATGCTCTGGCACGCGACGGCAATTCTCTGAATCGCTCGCAGCGCCGCCTTTTTGAATAAACGCAGCGCCCATAAAATTTGTCCGCCGGGAGAAAATTTCGCCACCTCTTTTAATCGATCGATCGAACGTCGGTAAAAACAATAGACGTAGTTCAGGCGATCGCGTAACGCGAGAAACAAGCGTGCTTGTTCTCCGAGCGTCAGACGTAAAAAAAATCCGATGGCGGAAACCAGGACGTGAAGAAGTCTAAAATGGGTATTCCAGCCTGTAGAGCCAACCATGATAAGAAGATCGATCTTCTCTCCCTGCCGCTCGAGCTGTCGAGCCATTTCATATGCCGTGACTCCGCCCTTGCAGAGCCCTCCCAAAAGATAAGGTCCTTTCGGCTGAACAGCGCGGATCATTTCGATGAAGCATGCCGCGATTTCCTCGATGGTCGGTGGAATCGGGCCGCCATCAACGCCGTGCGGAGTGAGGGCGTAAAAGGGCTGGTCCTCGCCCAAACCACGGGCCAGGTTCAAACAATAAAACCCACCCCCTTCGAAATCCCCATGCATGAAAAAGAGAGGCTGTTTAGCGCCGCCTGCTTGGACTTGGACCAACAAGGAATCGTTGTCTTCGACCCGCTGCTGTATCAGCGCTTTCTCCAAATGCTCGATGGTCGGCCCTGCGAGCAGAGTCGCAAGTGGAAGCCTCTGGCCGCAAACCTGTTCCACCCGGTGCATCATTCGGGCGGCGAGCAGAGAATGGCCGCCCAACTCGAAAAAGCTGTCGCGCAGCCCGATCGGACGAACTCCGAGAAGCTCTTCCCAAATCTGCACCAACTGATGCTCGATCGTCTCGTAGGGAGGAACGAAATTGCCGTCGCGTTCGGTCCTGGCCTTGGTTGGAAACGGAAGCGCTTGCCGGTCCACTTTGCCGGTGGGATTCAGTGGCAGGGCTTCTAGTATCACGAATACCGCAGGAACCATATAGTCGAGCAGCTTCTCTTTCAGGAAGCTCCGTAACTCGCTCACGTTGGGGGCGGGCTGCCCAGCCGGGACAACATAGGCCACCAATTGCATATCGCCAGCCCTGTTCTCGCTCTCTATGGCGACGACGACGGCCTCTTTGATCTGGGTGTGTCTGAGCAGCGCCGACTCGATTTCGGCGACCTCAACCCGGTAACCTCTGATTTTTATCTGGAAGTCTTTTCGCCCGAGGTGCTCGAGGGAACCATCCGGTAAGATTCGACCGAGATCACCGGTGCGGTAAATGCGTTTATCTCCGTCAGGCAAGAAGACGGCTTTTGTAAGCTCCGGATTTCTCCAATAGCCTGGTGAAATAAAGCGGCTCTTGACGACAATTTCACCTATCTCATTGGGTCCGACTTCTTTCCCGGTGTCGTCGAGCAACAAGATATCTACGCCGTCAACAGGGCGGCCCGCAGGTACAATGTCACCCGGAATCTCCGTCTCCTTGTCAACAAAGTATTGGCAAAGATTCCCGGCTTCCGTAGCCGAGAGAAATAGCGCCAACAGGCACTTTTCAGAAAAATATTTCTTGTAAAGTTCGATATCGCTTTTGCGGATTTGCTCGGCGCCCAGTCTGATTGTACGCAGCTTGGGAAACTCCTCCTGTCCGGTGAGAGTACTTACAAAACTCCGAAAGAGCGAAGGTGTCGAAATGTAGACTGTGATTTCCTCCGTGCGCAACCAACGACCCAGATCAGCCACCCCTTCTTGTTTGACATGGAGCGGATAGAGAGCCGCGCCGCTCAGCAATGCGCTAAACGCCGTAGGCGTGCCTTGACCGGTTCCGAGAGACGCGAGAAGAGTAACTCTATCTCGCGGACCGATACGACAGCCGGTGGCGTACCTGAGCGCGTTATGGATGACGTTGCGGTGGTTCTGGATAACACCCTTCGGCTGTCCGGTGGAGCCTGAGGTATAAAGGATAAAAGCGAAAGCATCGGGCGAAATGGAAAGGCCAAGGTTCACATCGGAAACATTCGAGCCGATTTCGTCGATATTTAAGATCAGATGCTCGGGTTCGCTAAACTTGCGGGCCAGAGGAAAGCTCTTGCTATTGGTCAGAACGAGTTTCACCTGCGAATCGTCGATGATATAAGCCGCCCGTTGCTCAGGATACGAAGGATCGAGCACGACACAGGTCTTGCCCGCCTTAAGGACGGCGAGAATAGCCACCAGAATCGGCACGTCATGGTCGAATATAACGACCACCGGCGTGTCGCTGTCACCGCATTTTTCCAACACCACACGCGCGACGCGGTTAGCGGCTTTATTCAACGCGTCATAGGTCAACGCATGCTTGGCGGTCTTGATCGCCAGCCGGTTAGAATGCGCGGCAACTACTTTTTCAAAACGATCTGGCGCCGATTGCTCAACGTCTACCATAAAGCTTGCGCCTGGCTGCAAAAGTTGTTGGGCCCGCGCAGAGGGTCGCTCCTGGGAAATATCTTGGCCGGATATATGGTAATCACTCATGAATGGACTCCTGTAGCTGTCATATGCTCTAGGAACCGATACGCTAGCTTTTTGGTCTTAGCGACGGCTCAACGCGGAACTATTGTTTTTGTATCCAATCGTTCAATATCACAAGCCGCCACACCAGGGGCTCCTGAGCGTTATCGCCGTTCTTGAATTTTCGCATCAGTTCCTTGGTTTTGTCGGGATTCAACATGCTCAATTGATCAAATGCGAACGGCGCCTCCAGCAAGTACCTTAAAGGGCCTCGGAGCAAGATATTGATCTCTCTTCCGACAAAACCTTGTTTATCTATCCTGTCGGCTATCGGTTTGGGCAAAAGACCGTTTAACGAAGCGCGTAAAATGTATTTTGTTTGTCCAAGAAACAGGAGGTCTTCGTCCGGCAAGGAATGGACAAACTCGATCAGCCGGTGATTTAAAAACGGCACTCTGTTTTCGATCGAAAACGCCATCGAGACGCGGTCTTCGTAGTGCAGTAACGACGGCATGAACGTGGTAAACATCAGGTGATACAAGTGTTGTTTCAAGCGCGAGCCGCCGAAGCGTTTCAACTCGAATTCAAGATCGTCGTCGAAGCCCAAGGATGCGCGATCGCTGAGAAATTCGTCGATAGACAGATCCCGCTCACTTTTCACCGCGGAAGCCAAGCTCTTCCGAGCCATCGCGCGACGGCCGACGTTCCGTCGGGTCGCATAACATCGGAGCGTTTTGAGCGCTTTGACGATATTTAGATTTCTCAGGTACCCGCCGATCAATCTCTCGAAGCAAGACGAATAGCCGGCGAGATATTCATCCGCCCCCTGGCCGTCCAGCATGACTTTAATGCCGTTTTGAACGGCAGCTTTCGTGAGAAAATAATAAGAAATGACCGACGAACGAGGCATCGGCACATCATGGGACCTCATCATGTGCTCGTAAGAAGCGGCGATCTCATGCTCCGAAGGAGAACAATAGACGGGATCCATATTAGGATAGGTCCTCAGCACCTCCTTGACCCAAGGCCGCTCGTCCACTTGGTCTTTGCCTTTATAGTAAATAGTAAAAGTTTTGTAGGGCACTCCGGGGTGGTCGCTTCCAACAACAGATGCAATGGAGGAACTGTCCAAGCCGCCGCTTAGACAACCGCCTATCGCCACATCGCTCCGCATGTGCAACCGGACGCTATCACGAAAAAGTTCGAGGAAACGGCGTTTTTTATCTTCAAAAGTTCCGCAAAATGTTTTTGAGGGATCGAGGTCCCAGTATTGTACCACCGATACGTTGCCGTCTTTGAAAACCAAATTACATCGCTCGGGTAGGATATTTAAGCACTCGAAATAAGTTTCGTCCCGATAGGAAACGAGTTCCAGCAATAGACCGCGGGCGATCTGCGCATGGTTGAACTCATTTTTGAAGAGAGGCGAAAGTTTCAGCGGTTTGTACTCCGAGCCGAAATAGAACTTGTCGCCCTGGTGGATGTAGTAGAAGGGCTTAATGCCGAATCGATCCCTGGAGCAAAACAATTCCTTGTGCGTTTTATCCCAGATCGCGAAAGCCCACATACCCATAAATCGAGTAACGCAGTCACTTCCCCATTCTTTATATGCAGCCAAAACCACCTCGGTATCGGATTGGGTCCTGAACCGATATCCTTTTTTTACGAGCTCATCGCGTATCTCCAGATAATTGTAGACCTCGCCATTGTAAACGATCACTAAATCCTCAAATTCCATGGGCTGGTTGGCCGCATCGGTAAGGTCGATAATGCTTAAACGGTTGTGCCCCAAGTGCACCGGCATATCGACCCAGGTGGACGAGTTATCCGGACCCCGATGCCGTATGGATTCGAGCATCTTTCTTAACAGGGAATCGCCCCTGTCACGGCTTAGAGTGGAATCGATAATGCCTGCAATACCACACATCGACTAATCTCCGATTTCTAAACCGCAAAACAATCAGCCGGTGCGCACGCGCTCGATCGCACCAGCGACGATGGGCTGCCCGGACTCGTCGTGGATCCGTTGCGCGGTGTAGCCTTCGGGCCAGATATCGGTGAACCAAAAGCGGATGCCAAATTGAATACGCAGTTGCCTGACCATGTTGGGGGTATTGTTGAAGTGCTCATGCTCGAACATCGCCGGCGGCACATGCAGGAGATCGCCGGTCTCCCAGCGCTCGTCGCGCCCCTGGACCTCGCTGTAGCCCTCGCCTCCCAAGATGTAAATCATCGCCTCCAAATGCTTGTGACGGCCGCTGTGGTGATAAGGTGGATCCTCGAAGATAAATGTCATCGCCACGCTGGTGGCCTTAAAGCCATTCGCCGGGACGATTAGATAGTGGGTCACATCGTGCTGCTTCTGAACAGAGGCCAGGTGGCGTTGCGGATGAAAGGAGAAGTCGGTCGGCGCCTGCTCCAGATGGATCACCACTCGACGGTCCTCGCTCAGGTACTGTGATTTTTCACATGGCACTGCGGCCAGCATAGCAGGGCCGTTCGGGCCGCAGTCCTCGAGTTGATCGAGGCGCGCGAGCTTGACGAATGCCTCGAGCGGAAAACACATGGCCGAGAGATAAAGTACCGGCTCGTTCCCGATGTTAAAATGCTGATGCGCCGCCCGATACGGTATCTGTAGCGTACTGCCCGTATGCCAATTAAAGCGCCGACCATCGACGATGCTGAATCCATCTCCTTTGAGAATATGGATCGACTCTTCCCCATGCACGTGCTTGCCCGTATGCCAGCCCACGGGGATCTCGGCCTTAAGAACGCAAGTTCCCATGGTGGGGAAACCCAACTCATTGCTGACCATTAACTTGACTCGCGCATCCTGCCGCGTCCGCACCCAGGCGATATTGCGGTCATGGGCGATGATGGGCGATTGACGGAACTGCTCCTGAATCCGGTCGCCTACTGCTAACCACTCGTCGTAAAAATTTGGCATTATGTGTCCTCCTTTATATTTGCTTACTGCTGCGGTTTTTGACTCTTGATAATTTGTAACGCGGCGTGTTCTTCAGGCAGGAAGAATGAGGCCTCAGGCGTCGAGAGAGGTCGCCCCGTCTTTCAGGAATGGAGAGACGCAGAGCGTCAGTTTTCGGCTATTGAGCGCGTATTAAGGTCGGCTCGGGCTCCGGCTCTGTTTCCTGGGTCCATCTATGCTGGATCAAGCAAGTGCAGAATCGCAGTTGAGGTGTCCGCCCGCTCTTAAAAAAATCTGAATTATCAACGTTGAATACCAACGCATCTGGAACGAAATCGGCCTCCTCTCCGTTGACCTCCAGCTTGATATTGACATAGTACTGGCCGATCGGGAGCGGAAGGTTAGGAACATGGCAAGTGAAGACGCCGCCGCTCCCCAGTCGCTCGACAACACCATGGCTGAGCGCAAAATCGAACCAACTCACGGCCACCCCGAGCTGATTATAGATCGCGAACATGACATTTGCCCCCCGGCGCTCGCCGTTAATGTTCTTATATCGAAACTCCAACGACGCGGGTCTCCCTGCGACGAGATGAGAGGAGGCTTGGTTGACCTCGTTGAGAATTCGTGCGCCGACGAGCCGAATGGCTCCGTTGCCGGATCGCTGGGGGTTATTGTCGAATCCCTGTTCGCCTTTCGAGGACAGAAACGCTAGATAATTTTTGATGGTCGACTCGGCAGGACCATCATGCACTAACTGTCCTGAGTGCAAGAAGATCGCGCGGGGACAAAGGTTCAGCACCGCACCCATATTGTGACTCACGAACAGTACCGTTCGTCCTTGGTTCGCGACCTCTCCCATTTTTCCCAGACATTTTCGTTGGAACTCCACGTCGCCCACTGCCAGCACTTCGTCCGCCAACAGAATTTCCGTCTCAAGATGAGCCGCGACTGCAAAGGCCAGGCGGACATACATCCCGCTGGAGTAGCGCTTCACAGGGGTGTCGATGAACTTTTCTATTTCAGAGAAATCCACGATCGCATCGAATTTCCGGTCCATCTCTGCCTTTTTCATTCCTAGGATAGCGCCGTTCAAATAAATGTTCTCACGTCCAGTTAATTCCGGCTGGAAGCCGACCCCCACCTCTAACAACGAGCTCACGCGGCCACGAATTTTCGCACAGCCTCGGGTCGGTTCGGTGATGCGCGCGAGTATTTTCAGCAGCGTGCTTTTTCCGGATCCGTTTCGTCCAACGATCCCCACAACTTCTCCGTGTTTTATCTCAAATGAGACGTCCTCTAATGCCCAGATGGTGTCCAATTGCGCTTTCCGATTCCAACCGCGGTGTAAGATTTGTGTCAGACATTTCGCGATCTCCTCGGCCAAAGCGTCGGTTTTCCTCATCATACCGATGATGTACTGTTTGGAAAGGTTGTCGATTTTTATAGCGATGTCACTCATATTTCACACCATATCAGCAAATATACGTTCCATTCGTTTGAAATAAACAAGTCCTCCTAAGAGCAGCGCGAGTACCAAGACGGCGCTTATGGCAATCACAGTAAAATCGGGGGGGTCCTTCCTGAGTAGAGCCCAGCGAAAGCCTTCGATGACTCCGGCCACGGGGTTCAAACTGTAGACGTAACGCCAAGTCGGCGGAACCATGTCAACAGGGTAAGCGACTGGAGACGCATACATCCAGACTTGAAGGAAAAACGGTATCGCAACGCCCACATCTCGATACCTAACGTTGAGGGCCGAGAGCCAAAGCGCTACGGCTAAGGCTGTGATCAGAGCCAGGAGCATGAAAACCGGTAGAGTGATCACTCTCCATGAAGGCACAATACCAAACCAGACCATCATTCCTACCAAAACGACGAAGGCAAATGCGAAGTCTATGATTGCAGAGACGACGGCAGAAACTGGAACGATCAGCCGCGGAAAATAGACTTTGGTGATGAGGCTTGCACTTCCTACCACGCTATTGGTGGAGCGGGTTAGAGCATTTGCAAATAGGTTCCACGGCAGAAGAGCTGTGTAAAAAAAAATGGAATAGGGTAAACCATCTGAGGGTATTCTGGCGAATTTGCCGAAAATCAGGGTGAAAACGATCATCGTTACTACGGGCTGAAGGATAGCCCAGGCAGCTCCAATCACGGTTTGTTTATAGCGCACTTTAATATCGCGCCAGACGAGAAAGTAGAGTAATTCATGGTATTCCCAGAGTTCCCAAAGCTTGGGAAAAGCCCAACCCCGCGAAGGTTCAATCTGGATAACCGAAATGTCAGCTGTCGGCTCGGGTCGAGAGACAATCATACAACCCCCTAAAGAAAAGAAATCGGTGCTACTCCAAGCGTGACGAACTCGATAACACTCTTATTCTATAGTCAAACAATTTAACCAGTGTCTTCATGATCAACCCGAGGTCGAAAAGAAATGAGGACTGCCGAAGATAATCTTTAGCCAGTCTGATCTTGTCCGGCAGCACATGCCTCGTGTATTCGTTTTCGGGATCTTCTGCTTTTCCCAAAAGAGCTGCTTCATCCCTATATTTTAGGGAGGCCAGATCCGTGATTCCCGGGCGGACGATGAGAATCTCCTCATATTCTCGGTGAAAAAGCTCCACGTACCGCCGCACCTCGGGCCGGGGACCGACGAAGCTCATGTTGCCTTTAAGGACGTTGATCAGTTGTGGTATTTCGTCAATCTTTGTCTTGCGCAGATACCACCCCACGCGGGTGATCCGAAGATCGTTTCCGAACGTGATTGGCCCACCCTTTGATGAGGCCCCCTGAACCATCGTGCGAAGCTTATAGATGAAAAAAGATTTAAAATGTCTCCCCATCCGCTCCTGTCTGAAAAAGATAGGGCCGGGCGAATCTAATTTGATCATTAGAGCCGCCACAAGCAAAAGTGGCAAAAGCAGAACAAGCCCCAGCAAAGCCAGCACTATGTCAAACATGCGCTTCACCATATCTTTATCTTTGTGACAAAATTTTTTACTGCCGCACGAATCTCTGTTTATGCGAGGCCGTACAGAAAGGGGATTTAAATCAGCTACGTGTGAACACTTGATACGGCCCGAACTGCCGTAAGAGGATGAAACTTCTATCGAGCGAAATATTAAAATAGCCCTTCCCGGCCGGGTCTTTCCAGGTGGGCCTGGTTTGTACAATCCGGAACTCGTCGTCTGGCGACACACCCTCAGCACAGCGGTTTGTATTTGAGACCCCATGGCGGTCCTTGAACAGGAGATCGAGATCAGCGCCGACCTTATATCGTGGATCGACGGCGTTATACGTAGCGTTGAAGCGCCAGATGAATATTTGATACCCGATAGCAGTCTGGTTTCGACCCTTTAGACGACTAACTACATAATCGACCACCCGTACTTCCTCTGAATCAGAACCGGCCCATCCAGTTCGAAGCCCAGCTTCGATCCGCAACAGCATAGATGGGGTGCCTAAAAGCATGACAATGAGCGATAGTGAGCCTACCCAGGTAAACAGCCGAGGCGCTCGCAATAGCGACAGGACATACGTAACGGAAGCAGCCAAGACAATGACCTGCAGCGGCCACAGCCACCAGAGTCTCGCCATACGATTAGCATCTTCTACTATCAGGAGAAGGATGAGCCACGGGATAATGAGATTAAGCACTAACAGTCTTGCATCCGGACGCTGCGTGGTTTGAGCACCCACTCCCGCAGGGGTTACCACTCGGTGAACAAGATGGTCTACAACGACAATAATCCTGCTTCTTAGCACCAGCAGAGTTATCCCAATCAGCACAGCTATTCCCTGCTCCCATCGGATGCGTAATATTGTTGATGCTTCGAGGATTCCATCGAGGCTTAGGTAACGAGCGATGATGAACTCGTTCCAAAGAACCCCAAACAGGATCATGCTAACGGCAACCCGCGAGAGCCAAAAATGCCAGCGACGAACAATAACTTCCGCTGCTCCGGTCGAGGTTACCGACACGCTGAGCACAATCAGGCTGGCTAGGACCAGAAGCGCCAGCGCGATGCTAATTCCGGGAATATGGGCATTTAGTTGAAAGTTGGAGAAGAATCCAGCCGCGACTACGTTCCGTTGCTCCCAAAGAGGCATCAGAAGCCTCAATACTTTAGTCCAGACGTTGTCCGTGACTTTCAGAGCTTGGTCTGAATCAATGTTGGAAGGGGCGGCCGTACCTTCCAAGTTCACCAGATTCAAGTTGGGATTGCACCAAGAGTCTTTATAGTTAGCAGGCCTATTGCTGTCGCGTAGCACCTGCGATCTGAGATCTACAAAATTTCGTGTGGATTCAAATCGGAGATACGGATACCAAACGGCGAGGGCAAGTATCGTTCCGAGCAGCAATGGCCGAAACTTCAAAGGAGGACGATAGAACAACCAGACCGTTGGAAGAATGAATATGGCTGGAGCAATCTCCATAAATACATACATGCCCGCAGCGAAGGTAACGATGGCCGCGGCCAAATACGTCGTCTTCCGCCAGATTACCCAACGCGTGGTCCAGTAAACCATCCAAACGTAAAAGAACGGATGCCCCCCTGGCCAAAGTCCCGCGGCATTACCCAGGCCCAGCCAGGATAAGCCGTAGATTGCTACTGCTAAAAGAGCACAACCCACCCCAAAGTAGGCACGCGCCAAGAGAAAAATGCCGACAAGAGTCCCAAAATAAAGAATAGCGCTTCCCGGATACTCATAAAGTCGCGGGTCGGTAAACAGGAGTTCGCCTGGCACCATCAACCAAGCTGTGCCCGGTGGGGCATACGAACCATA
>Ga0153916_10002808_pt1 | contig 12764 bp, 9 predicted proteins | sample Opewatmetagenome_FD_109642 | JGI IMG/M metagenome (GOLD analysis project Ga0153916, IMG submission 109642) | Freshwater wetland microbial communities from Ohio, USA - Open water 3 Core 3 Depth 4 metaG | ecosystem: Environmental > Aquatic > Freshwater > Wetlands | place: USA: Ohio, Lake Erie, Old...
CGGTAGGGAACGCAGCTGGAGAGTTGCGTCCCTTATCCTGACCGTGGGGAACGGGTCAGGCACGGAAGTGAGCAGCCTAACCGCGGACTACCAACGCTCGCGGGGGTGCGGGACCGAGGAGGTATCCGGGCTCACCGGCGTCGGAGCTGAGCGTCCACCCCGATGGCCTAGCTCCCCTCAGCGCTCCGTGAGCTTCATCTGCTTCGTGTCGAGCACGAGGGGCGCGAGCCCGAACCGCTCCACGATGATGTCGCAGAGGATGGCGTCCCGCACGTCGTTCCTCCGTTCCTCGAGCCGGTACGCGGGCTCGTTCGTGGGGATCTGAAGACCGAGCTTCGCGAGCGCGCGCCGCGCCTCCTCGCGCTCCTCCTTGCCCACCGCGGGCGCGTCGATCGCGCCGGCGAAGCCGCACTCCCGTAGTTCCCGGAGGAAGACGGGGCGGCGGAAGAGACGCTGGAGGGCCGCGACGGCCAGACGGCTCTGAGCCGGCTCGTCCCGGGTGGCCTCGCGGCAGCGCTCGCCCACCATCTCGTACAGGTTCTCCTCGCGGTGGGCCGAGGCGGTGTACACCTTGGCGGGAGGGATCTCCTTCTCCCGGAGCATGCCCACGTCCGAGAGGGCTTTCAGGTACCCCGTCACGAAGAGGCGGTGGAAACTGTAGCCGTCCGTCTCCAGAGCCTTGGTCAAGGCGCTGATGGACCGCTCCTGATCCCGGATGTAGGAGATGATCAGGTCCTTGAGATTCCTCTCCGGTACGAACACGAGCGCCGTTCCCCCGCGGACCTGGTAACAGACCGGGTAACCAATAAACATTTCACCGTGGTTTCCAGAGGAACAGCTGCTAACAGACCGAGTTCAGAAAACGTCATACCCTCGGTGCCCGTGCCCCCGCATGTCACTTTCCCTATCACTCCCCCTTATTTTTTCAGGGATGGGTCGAGCGCGGCGTTTCGCGCCTGATAACCGGTTAGGAACGGTTATAGGTCCTCCTTCCGATGGAACGGCCCGCGATGGGGCAGGACGACCGCATCCGGACGTTCATCCACGGTTTTGATGAGAAGCTCAGCGGCGGCATCCCGGCCGGCAGCGTGCTCCTCCTCGCGGGCGAGCCGGGGACGATGAAGTCCACGATCGCTTTCAACATCCTCTACCAGAACGCCCTCCACGACGGCCGCACGGGCACGTACATCTCGCTCGAGCAGGGCCGCGAAAGCCTGACTCGCCACCTGGTCGGCATGGGCCTGAGCCCGAAGGACGTGGAGAGCAAGGTGAGCATCGTCGACCTCGGCATGATCCGCCGGAACCTGGACGGGATGGCCCAGCGCACCTGGATGGACATCTTCAAGATGTACGCGTCCAACCTCAAGCGTTCCCTGAACTACGACCTGCTCGCGGTCGACTCCCTGCCCGTCCTCGAGGTCATGGCGCACATGGAGAACCCCCGCGAGGAGCTGTTCCAGCTCTTCGAGTGGCTGCGGGACCTCAAGGCCACCACGATTCTGATCAGCGAGATGAAGCCGGGCAGCGAGGACTTCGGGAAGCACGGGGAGGAGTTCCTGAGCGACGCGATCATCCACCTGAAGATGGAGCGCGTAGACGACGCGAACATCCAGCGGCGGATTCGCTGCGTGAAGATGCGCGGCACGAACCACTCGCCGAACTACTACACGCTCATCTTCCAGAATGGGATCCTCCAGGCGACGCGGATCATCGCGGAATGACTCGAGGACGGCGGCCTCCGGCGACGCGACCGGATTCGGGCCAAAAGCCTAATGTGGCGTCGCCCGCATCCTAGCATCCCGGACCCGGAGCCTCCGAGGAGGCTTGCGGTCTCCCGAGGAGGAACGGCGGCACGGTCCTTCGCTGGTGGCGTCTGGCGGCGGTGCTCGTCCTCGCGTTCGTCCTTCTCGTCCAGCTCCCTCCGTCCGTCCCGCAACCCGCCGCGCCGTCCCCCCTGCCTCCGGCCGGGGACATCGTGACCTTCCGGACGGACGCCACGGCTCGGGAGATCGAGGCCGCGGGCGGCCGTCTCGTGGAGTCCTACGGCGCCTTCTCGGTCGCCCGGGGCCCGTCGAGTCTCCTGGATGCGCTGGCTTCCCTCGGCCACTACGCCGTCGCGATGCCGACGGCGCCGTACCTCCACCTCGTGGACGGCGACGTCGACGTGCGCACCCTCGCAATCCCACAGGCGGGATCCTGGCCCACGGATCCGCAGGGCCAGGCCACGGGTCTCGTGCACTTCTACGCTCCGATCAAGCCGGAGTGGACGAGCGGGCTGGCGGCCCGCGGTATCCGCGCCCTGCTCTACGTCCCGGACGACGCGCTCCTCGTGCAGGGCCCGCCCGCGGTCCTCTTCGGACTCCAAGCCCTCCCGTACGTGGACTGGGTCGGACCCTACGAGCCTTCCTGGAAGATGCCCGCGGTCCTCGCGAACGCCACGGGAATCGTGGACGTGCGGGCCCTTGTGATCCCCGGGGAACCGCCGAACGCCCTCGTGGCCTGGCTCGCCCGCGCCGGCGTGCCTCCGCGGTGGACCGACCCGGCGACGCCGGGCATCCTCGGTGCCTTCGGGACGGGCGACTTCGTGTGGGTCCGGGCCCGCGTGCCCGCGTCGCTGATCCCGGGCCTCGCGGCGCTCCCTGAGGTCCAGTTCCTCGATCCCGTCCTCCCCGTGCGGCCCCTCAACTACGCGGCGGACTGGGTCCTTCAGACGAACGTCTCGGGCGACTACCGCTACTGGGCCGCCAACCTGAATGGCACGGGCCAGGTCATCGGGCTCGCGGACACGGGCCTGGACTACGACAACCCCCAGTTCCGCCTGCGCGCCTCCCAGATCACGTCGGGCGACATCTACAACACGACGGATGCGACGCGGCGCAAGGTGGTCCGGTACCTCGACATGGGCGTGCTCACGGGTCAGCTTGCCTGGCCGGGAGGCGGCGGCGCCTGGGACCCGTACTCCATGATGGACTGCGCAGGGGGCCACGGCACGGCCGTCGCCTCCACCCTGGCGGGGAACGCGTATGGCATCTCGCCCGACCTGAACAACGGCAACGCGCTCAACGCGCAGATCTACATGGAGGACGTCGGCGGGCTCGCGGCGGGGGACACCTGCACGAACGGCGGGGAGACCCTCATCTACGTCCCGGAGAACTACGCGGACCTCTTCGGGCCGCCGGGCCTCGTGTACAACGACCCTGTCGCTCCGGTCCGCATCCAGAGCGACAGCTGGGGCGCCACGGGGGACGCGTACGATCTCCAGGCGAGGATGGTCGACGCGTTCGTCTGGGAGCACCCCGACTTCACGATTTTCTTCGCCGCGGGGAACGAGGGACCCACGGCGGGTACAATCAACACGCCGGGCACCGCGAAGGACATCGTCACCGTGGGCGGAGCGTGCAACCCCGACGGCGCCTCCCAGTGCATCGGCACGCAGAATGACCTCGCGTCGTTCAGCAGCCGCGGGCCCACCCAGGACGGCCGGCTGAAGCCCGATCTCGTCACGATGGCGGACGGCTTTTCCGCCACCTCGAGCGGGAGCCCCTTCGACTGCCCGAACTATCCGGGGAACTGCGTGCTGCCCGGCGACCATGGATGGGCCGGCACGAGCTTCGCGACGCCCGCGGCCGCGGCGGCCGCGGCGATCATCCGCCAGTACTTCACCCAGGGCTGGTACCCGTCCCGCGCCCCCGTAGCTGCGGACGCGTTCGATCCGAGCGCCGCCCTCATGCGGGCGATGCTCCTCGCCTCGGGGCAGCAGCTGACCGGAGCCGGCACGACAGCCTCGACGTGGCCCAACACCCAGCAGGGATTCGGGCGCGTCCTCCTGTCCAGTGTCCTCCCGCTCCCGGGCGACGCGGTCGATACCCAGGTCGTGGATGACGCCGCAGGGCTCGTGACGGGCCAGGCGGCCGCGTACACGTTCCACGTGGTCGCGGGCGCCGCGAGCGCGCGGTTCGTCCTGGCCTGGACGGACTACCCGGGCACCCTCGGGGTGTCCAAGGCCCTCGTGAACGACCTGGACCTGCAGGTCACGGCCCCCGACGGCACCGTGTACCGCGGGAACAACTTCGGGTCCGCCTCCCTCGGCGCGTCGGTCCCCGGGGGCACGTTCGACAGCACGAACCCGGAGGAGGCCGTGCTCCTGAAGTCTCCCGAGCCGGGCGACTGGAAGGTGCAGGTGATCGGCGCCAATGTGCCCATCGGCCCGCAGCCCTTCGCCCTCGTAGCTACGGGCGGCATCGACCCCGCGTACGGACGCGTGGTCCTGGACCGACCGAGCTACGCGCCCGGCGACACGGTGCACATCTCGGTCTTCGACTCGGACGCCACGGCGGTGTCCGTCCAGGTGATCTCGGGCCTCGAGACCGCGGGGGAGACGTTCGGCCTGACCCAGACCGCTCCCGGCTCCCCGTGGACCGGGTCCATCCCCCTGGCGTTCGCCCAGCCTGCGGCGGACGGGATCCTGGAAGTCCGCAACGGGGATACGATCACGGTGACCTACCTGGACGCCTCCCCGGTGCACGCGGCCGTGGCCACGGCACGCGTGGCCGCGCTCGGTCCCACCATCTCGAATGTCACGGCGGACCGGGTCGACGCGACGTCCGCGGAGATCCGCTGGATCACGGACACGCAAACCGATTCCGAGGTCGTCTACGGCACGTCCCCCGGGAATCTCGCGTTCTCGGCGAACGATACGTTGCTCCGGGTGGACCACGCGATCGTCCTGAAGGGGCTCGCGCCGGACGCCCTGTACACGTACGACGTCGTCTCTCGCGCGGCCGTCGGTCCGGCCACGCGAGACGCCAACGGGGGACGGCACTACACGTTCCGCACGCCTCCCTTCGGCGACGTCCTCCTCGTGATCGGGGACGACTCGTTCCCCGCGGAGCGGGAGGCCTCGTACGCTGCCGCGCTCGACGGCTTCGGCTGGACGTGGTCGGCCTGGCACGTGGCCGACCTAGGGCTCCCGCCCCTCGCCGTCCTCCAGGGACGGAAGGCGGTCATCTGGCAGGTCGGGCTCGAGCAGTATCCCACGTTCAACGCGAGCGCGCAGGCTCTCGTCCAGGCGTACCTGGACGGGGGCGGCCGGCTCCTCGTCTTCTCCCACGACACCTCGTGGTCCCTGGGGAGCACGACCTCCCCCTGGTACAACGCAACGAACGCCGCGTGGCTCCGCGGAGTCCTCAAGGCGTCCTTCATCTGCGACCCCACGTCGATCACGGCGGTCCTCGGAACCGGCGGGGACCCCGTGAGCGGCGCGTACACCGCAGGCGTGCCGTACACCCCGCACCGGACCGGGGGCGCGGATGACGAGATCACGGCGTACGGCCTCGGCGGCACGGCGAGCGTCGCCTGGCTCGACGGGGGCGTGAGCGGGTGCGGCGGAGCGACCGACATCGGGCTCCGGTGGTCATCCTCCGCGGCCAACGGCACCGCGGGCATCGGCGTCTGGGGCGGGACGCCCTCCCGTCTGGAGTATTCCGCCTTCGAGCTCACGAGCGTGGACACGAACGACACGGACCTCCGGCCCAACAGCACGGTGCGGGCCCAGATCCTGGACAACGCCCTGCGCTGGCTCGTCGGCGTCTCCCCGTCCGCGCTGGATCGGGACCATCCCACCGTGGCCCTCCTGGCGCCCGGCGGGGGCGTGTACACGGGGTCGGACCTGCGCATCAACTGGACCGCGAACGCGTTCGGACCCGGCATCGGCCTGGGGGGATTCACCCTGTACGACAGCCCGGACGGCGGGCAGACGTGGTCCCTCCTGGGGGCCGCGGGAGGAACGGCCCGGTCCGCGATCTGGAACCTCACCGCCGTGCTGAACGGAAACGCGTACCGGATCCGCGTCGTGGCCGTAGACAACGGCACGCCCGCCCTGACCGGGGAGGCGACGGGCAACGCCACGTTCACGATCAACCGCACCCGGGGCGACTTCCTGGGACCTGCGCTCGAGGCGGGAAGCCTGCGACTGAACCCCGACCCGCCCGGTGCGGCGGCGGAGGTCACGGTCAACGCGACCGCGGACGACGCACGGAGCGGGGCGAGCCGCATCGCCGGGGCCGAGTTCTTCTTCACGCCGACGACTCCCCCGGCCGCGAACGGCACGGGCATCCCCATGTTCGCGGGGGATGGCGCCTTTGACGAGCTGCGGGAGAACCTGACGTGGAACGGCCCGCTCGCCTTGGCGCCCGGGAGCTCGTGCGTCTGGGTGCACGCGGAGGACGCCGCGGGGAACTGGGGGCCCTTCAACGTCACCTGCTTCGTCGTCCTCAACGTCGGACCCGACGTGCTGCAGCCCGCGCCCGCCGTGCTGGCGTCGGTCCGCTTCGTGAACGCGGGGGCCGACCTGGCGATCACGTGGGCCAAGGCCTGGGACGACTCCCTGTACGGAGGCACGGCACGGTACCGCGTCTGGCGTTCGGCGTCGGCACCGGGGCCCTACACCCTCCTGAGCGGGGACCTCCCCGCGACGGACGCGGCCACGTACACGTACGTGGACCCGGGTCGGGGGAGCGCGGACCCCACGGACTCGTTCTACATGGTCCAGACCTTCGACGCGGCGAACAACACGATGATGAGCCTCACGGCGGCCGCGAAGGCCTGGGTGCCGGTCACCGCGGGCCTCAACCTGCTCGGGATGTCCGTCGATCCCGGACCCCAGTCCCTCGGGAACCTGACGAACGGGCTCCCCTGGTCCGAGGCGTGGACGTACGACGCGTGCGCGGGGGGATTCGGATGGACGCGGCTCACCTCGGGGAGCGAGCCCTCCCGGCTCCCCCTGGGCCGAGGGTTCTGGTTCAACGCGACCTCGGCGGGCGAGATCGTCCTCCTGGGCGTGGTCCCGCAGCAGATCCGCGTGCGGCTCTGCGCGGGCTGGAACCTCGTGACCCTGCCCGGATTCAGCACCAATGTGACCGTGGGCATGGTGCGGACCTTCACCCGGGCGGACCAGGTCGTGGGCTACGACCCCGTGGGCCCGTACCATACGCAGGTCCTCGCCGACTCCGCGGTCCTCGCCACGGGAGAGGGGGTCTGGGTGCACGCGCCGACCGCGGTCACGTGGACCGTATCCGGATTGTAGGCCTCATCCCTCGACGATGTCGAAGACCTCGTCCTCGGGGACCTGGAAGTAGTGCAGGGAGCGCTCGATCTCCCGCTCGTGGGACATCTCGCCCTCGATGGTCCGGACCAGGCCGGGCTTCAGGGAGATCGTGAGCCGGCGGCCCTCCTTCTCGAAGGTCACGCCGGGCTCGGACGCAGGATCAATCGCGATGTTCCCCTTGCCCATGGTGCATGCGCTCGCGAACTGCACGCCGTCGACCACACACATCATGGGAGGCTTGGGCACGGTCCGCACCGTCGCGCGCAGTCCCTTGTGGCCGCCGAACGTCCGCTTGCCGATGGCTCCCATCCGCAGGCCCAGCGTGACGTAGATGCCCAGGTGGCCATGGAAGCGCTGGAGGGCGGCGAGTTCTTCGGGAAGGTCCATCGGGAGGACGAAGGATGCGGGGGACAAGAAGCTTCGCCTCCGGAGAGAACCACTTTCACCCATCCCTCCGGCTCGCCTATTAGAGACGGGCCACCATGGTCGTACGATGGTGCTTGCGGACCATGCGGGACCTCTCCTCGGAATCGGCGACGTGCCGGGAGACGCTCTCGCCGGCGACCGCGACGGAATGCCCCGAATGCGGAGCCCCCCTCCTCCACACGAACGGATGCGTCCTCTGCGGGCGGTGCGGATACTCGCCCTGCGATTGAGGACCGCCGAAATGGGCCCCGCGGGTTCCAGTGGAAGCCGCCCCGCAGGCGCCTCCCCCCATGGGGCGCGGGTGGACTCCAGTGGACAGGAAACGATGGGGTCGGAGGTTAAGTAGGACCATGTCGGGTGCGGACGTGCCATCGGAGTTCGGGAGGGCTCGGGTCCGGCGGCCAGGGGAGGAACGCACGCTCGTCGAGTTTCCACAGGATGAGCTCATTGCGCAGTGGGAGGAGTTCTTCGAGGAAGCGGGGTACCTCTCGCGGATCATCCAGGTCGCGGACCGGTACCCCGAGGAACGGAGCCTCGAGGTCTCCTTTGCCGAGCTCAACCGGTTCGACACGGACATGGCCATCTACCTCATGCGCCACCCGCTCAACGTGCTGATCGCGGGCGAGGAGGCCATGCGCCGCCTCGTGCCGCCGGGCGAGGAGCTCACCCAGATCCACCTTCGCGTCAAGGGGCTTCCGCGGGACAGCCGCATCCAGATCCGGGACCTGCGGGCCAAGCACCTGGGGCAGTTCGTGTCCGTGGAAGGCCTCGTACGCAAGTCGACCGAGGTGCGGCCGCGCGTGGTCGGGGCGCTCTTCCAGTGCCTCCGCTGCGGCACGGTCCTCAAGGAGGAGCAGGACGGGCAGAACTTCCGTGAGCCCCTGGAGTGCTACGAGGAACAGGGCGGGTGCAAGCGGTCCGCGAGCGCGACCAAGTTCAAGCTGCTCACGGAGACCTCCATGTACCTGGACACGCAGAAGCTGGAGATCCAGGAGGCTCCCGAGGGACTGCGGGGCGGCGAGGAGCCGCAGCGGCTCACGGCCTACGTGGAGGACGACCTGACGGGCCACATCTCGCCGGGGAACCGCGTCGTGATGAACGGCGTCCTCCGGAGCGTGCAGAAAGGAAAGCCGGGAGCGAAGTCGACCCTGTTCGACATCTTCATCGACGTCAACTCGGTCGAGCGCGAGCAGGTCGAGTTCGAGGAAATCGAGGTCACCGAAGAGGATGCGCGCCTGATCCGGGAGGCGGGGTCGAGCCCGGACATCTACCGGCTCATCACCGCGTCCATCGCTCCCTCGCTGTACGGGATGTACGTGGAGAAGGAAGCCCTCGCGCTCCAGCTGTTCAGCGGAGTGCCGAAACTCCTTCCCGATGGACGTCGCATTCGAGGCGATATCCATTTGCTCCTGGTGGGCGACCCGGGCACCGGCAAAAGCGAACTGCTGTCGTACATGAGCCGCCTTTCGCCGCGCGGAATCTACGCCACCGGGAAGGCCGCGAGTGCCGCGGGCCTGACCGCTGCGGCCGTGCGCGATGAGTTCGGTGAAGGACGCTGGACCCTGGAAGCGGGAGCGCTCGTACTCGCGGATCTCGGCCTGGCAGCAATTGACGAAATTGAAAAGATGAACCCTCAGGACCGCTCAGCGATTCACGAGGCCATGGAGCAGCAGCGCATCAGCGTCGCGAAGGCCGGAATCACCGCAGTCCTCCAGTCACGCTGCGCCGTTCTTGCCGCGGCGAACCCCAAGTTCGGCCGTTTTGACGAACACAAATACATTGCCGAACAAATCGATCTTTCACCCGCGCTCTTGAGTCGCTTCGACATTATCTTCTCGATGATCGACCGCCCGCAGGCTGAAAGAGATCGCGAGCTGGCCGAGCATGTCCTGAAGGGGCATCAGGTCGGAGAGATGATGAAGCGCCGAGAGTCGGGTCTCGCGACAGAAGAGACCCGGGCCCTGGAAGAGCCTTACACGCCGCACTTCAACCCGGACTTCCTCCGGAAGTACGTCGCGTACGCGAAGCGCATCTATCCTGTCATGACGGATGAGGCCATGGCGGCCATCGAGAAGAAGTACCTGGACATACGAAAGACCGGCGAAGGCGCGGGCTCGAGCGTCCCCATCACGCCGCGGCAACTTGAGGCGATCATCCGCCTCTCCGAGGCGAGCGCACGCCTGCGGCTGAGCAACGAAGTCACGGTCGACGACGCGGACCGCGCGGTGCGGATCGTCGAGTACTGGATGGGCAAGGTGGCCGGCGAGGAAGGGAAGTTCGACATCGACATCATCCAGACCGGGATCAGCCAGTCCCAGCGCGAGCAGATCATCTCCCTCCGGGACATCATCAACGAGCTCGCCGGACCCGAGGGCGTCGCGGACTACGAGGACATCGTGCGCATCGCGCAGGAGCGCGGCATCCCGCCGGCCAAGGTGGACTCGTGGCTCAAGCGGTGGTCCCAGGAAGGGGAGATCTACAGCCCCGCGAAGAACAAGTACAAGCTCGTGGAGCGGCTGTAGAAAGGGCTTTAATCCTTCCCGGAATCTGTCCTGCATCCCACCATGCCCATCCGGATGAAGGTCTACAGCCAGGGGAAGGAGACGCTCGTCGCCGCGGCGGACGAGGATCTTCTAGGCAAGACCTTCCGCGAAGGGAAGTTCAAGATCGAGGTGGGCAAGTTCTACGAGGGCGACCGCGTGACCGAGGAGAGCCTCCTCGACCACCTACGGCTCGCCACGATCGGCAACTTCGTGGGCCGGGAGACGGTCGAGGCGGCCAAGAAGGGCGGCTACGTGAGCGACGAGGCGATCCTCTGGATCGGCGGCGTCCCCCACGCACAGTACGTCATGATGACGGAATGACCCCGCCCCTGCGAAGGTTTTTCCGGACTCCGTCCTTCGCCGTCGCGATGCACAGCGCACCAGCGCCCGAACCCGTCGAGGAGCCCGCACACACGGAGGCTCCGCCTCCCGTCGCCACGCCGCCCACCGCGGGCGAATGGACCGTCGGGATCGTCTTTGTCCTGGCGGCCCTCGCCCTCGTGGCTTGGATCGGATGGACAATCGCGATGCTGTAGCGAGTGAAACGACGGGGACGGAGCGGACTCACCGGGCGTTCGCGGAACCGCGGGTCCGGCGACGCACGGGGCGCGGGCGCCGGGCCCTCCGCCATTGCCTCCACATGCTCTTGGCATGCTTCTTCAGCATGATGGAGTACTCGTGCATCAGGATGTAGCTGCCGAAGCCGAGGAGGAGCCCGATGCCCGACAGGCTCGCCGCATACGCAGAGAAGACAACGAACGGCTGCCCCTGGGTCAGCGTGACGTAGGCGATCAGCCGGAGCAGACTGAGCGAGCTGATCCCCGTGCCCAAGCCCGCGAAGAACCGTCCCCGGGACCCACGACCCCACAGGAAGTTGATCCCTCCCAGGAGAACGAGGATCCCTCCGAAGTAGGTGGTGAAGACCAGGACGGTGAGCGCGACGTTCCACAGGAGGAGGGCGGGGTCCCCCAACACCGGGGCGATGTAGTGTGAATAGATGCCGCTCATGTCTTGGTCCGCGAGCTCTCCCGCCAGCAAGCACGCGGCGGACAAGACAGACAGGATGACGGCGTCGCGGTGGTAGATCTTCTTGCGGCGCCACCAGGATCGGACCTTGGGCATGGATTGCGATGCGACATCGTCTCGGCTACTTAGGCACTTCGACTCGACTATCGCTCCGGAGCATGGGGCGAGCCATCTCTTAAGTACGCCCGCGTCGTACGAACCTCGTCCCCATGTTCTGCGTCGAGTGCGGGGCCGAGGGGCCCGTCTACCAGGGGGTGTGCGCCTCGTGCTTCGCGAAGAAGCATCCCCTCGTGGAGCCGCCCGCAAACCTGGACGTCCCGCGGTGCCAGACGTGCGGCGCCTTCCACTTCCGGGCCGGGTGGTCCCGGGTGGATCTCGACGTCGCCATCCCGCAGCTCCTCCGCGAGAAGGTGCGCGCCCTGCCGCCGTTCGAGCACGTCGCGTTCACCCACGTGGCCCGCGAGGAGGACGCGAACAACTACTTCCTCACGGTGAAGGCCTCGGGGCGGTTCGAGGACCTCCGCCAGGTCCAGGACTTCCACGTGCGCCTGCGGATCAAGCCCTCCGTATGCGACACGTGCGCGAAGCAGGCGGGACGGTACTTCGAGGGCATCCTCCAGGTGCGCGCGGAGGACCGCGACCTGACGCCGGCGGAGATGCGCGCGGTCCGGACCCTGGTCCTGGCGCGGGTCGAGCGAGGACGGGACGAGGGCGGCGATTTCATTTCACGCACGGAGGAGATCCACGGTGGCCTGGATTTCTACGTGAGTACGAACGGACTGGGACAGCGGCTCGCGAAGGAGCTCGCAGACACCTTCGGCGGGACGGTCAGCGCGTCACCCAAGCTCTTCGGCCAGCGCGAGGGGAAGGAGATCTACCGCCTGACGACCCTCGTTCGCCTCCCTGCGTTCGAGGTGGGCGACGTGGTCCGCCACAAGTCCGAGGTCACCGAGGTGATCTCCCTCCGCCCCTTCGTCGAGCTGCGGAACCTGATTACCGGGGAGAAGCGTCGCTACAAGCCGAAGGACCTGCGCGGACTGCGGCGCATGGACGCGGAGCGGTTCGAGGCGGACCTGCGCCCGAATCCGGGCGGCGGACTCGTCGCGACCCATCCCGAGTCCGGTGCGGAGCGGCCCCTGGGGACCAAGGGCGCGAAACCCGGCCGCGCGGTCGTCGTCTGGACCGCGGACGAGGCGTACGTCTCCGCGCTTCCACCGGTCTCCTCGAAGCCTTAAAGGCCGCCCCGCGCTTGTCCGACCGATGAAGGTGGCCCTGGGCTGCCGCGCCCTGGACGAACTCCTGGGTGGGGGGATCGAGGACGGGTGCATCACCCTCCTTCACGGCGAGGCGGGGAGCGGCAAGACGAACCTCTGCCTCCAGCTCGCGCGCAACGTGGTCCGTGCGGGCCGCAAGGTGATCTACATCGACACGGAGGGCGTGTCTATGGAGCGCCTGCGGCAGATCTGCGGCGACGACTTCGACGTCGTCGCGAAGAACATCCTGTTCTCCGAGCCGTACAGCTTCGAGGAGCAGGAGTCGCTCATCGAGAAGGCCGTGAAGATCGCGGAGAGCAACGCGGAGGTCGGACTCATCATCATCGACAGCATCACGATGCACTACCGCCTCACCATGCGAGACGAGACGCGCCGGGACGAGAGGTATTC
>Ga0153916_10002809_pt1 | contig 12764 bp, 10 predicted proteins | sample Opewatmetagenome_FD_109642 | JGI IMG/M metagenome (GOLD analysis project Ga0153916, IMG submission 109642) | Freshwater wetland microbial communities from Ohio, USA - Open water 3 Core 3 Depth 4 metaG | ecosystem: Environmental > Aquatic > Freshwater > Wetlands | place: USA: Ohio, Lake Erie...
AGAAGCTCAGGAGGCAGTCATGACGGCGAAGGTGTACAACATCGCGGAACCTAACCCATCGGAGGATCTCTTGGCCAAGACGACCGGTCAGTACTCAACGATATTGGCTGACCCACCTTGGCAGTTCCAGAATCGGACCGGCAAGATGGCGCCCGAGCACAGGCGCTTGCTCAGATATCCAACAATGGAGTTGAAAGAGATACTAGAGCTTCCCGTCTCAAGACTAGCTGCTGCGAAGTCACATCTATACCTGTGGGTTCCCAACGCCCTGCTTCAAGAAGGCTTAAGGGTCATGGAGGCGTGGGGCTTTACCTACAAATCGAACTTGGTTTGGTACAAGATCCGGAAAGACGGCGGTCCTGATGGCCGTGGCGTAGGTTTTTATTTTCGGAATGTCACTGAGTTAGTACTGTTTGGTGTCCGTGGAAGCATGCGTACCCTCGCCCCCGGCCGGACGCAGGTCAACTTGCTGTCCACCCGGAAGAGGGAGCACTCGCGCAAACCAGATGAGATATACGACCTGATAGAATCGTGTTCTCCCGGTCCCTATCTGGAGGTCTTTGCACGCTTTCGCCGCTCGGGCTGGAATCAGTGGGGAAATGAAGACGTGGAGGAGAATTCGTACTACGGAGTGGCACGCCGTAAAGGTCATGTGGAGTCTCAACTGCGCATGCTCGAGACCCCTCGGGGTTACGGTACAATAAAGCCGACGCCCAACCCTAGGTCGAACGGACGGGCCGCTAGCACCGTACCAGTTCAAACATCTGTAGTGGCTCGCCGTTCACGAAGACGATAACCCCCATTTCAAATGTTGGCCAAGGGTCCAAAACGAGGCCAGCAAATCGGGGGCAGAGAACAGTTTTGCCAATTCCGGGGACACAATACTAATTTAGCCCGCGCGCTTGGCCTGGGACTTGGCCCGGTTCTCGGCAATCGTCTGGTGCAACTGGTCGTGGTCGAGCCAGGCGAGCCGTTCGACTACTTTGCCGCCGACCAGGTGCTGATCGATGATTTCCGCGACGTCGTTAACGGTGACGCCTGAATACCAGGTGCCGTCCGGGTGGACCACCATGTTGGGTCCATGGCCGCAAGTGCCGAGCGAACCGCAAGGGGTGACATGAACTTCTCCTTGCAGTTTGCGGCCGGCGATCTCGGCGCGGAATTTTTGTAAAACTTCCTCCGATCCTCTGGCGGCGCAGCAGCCGTCATCGTCGGGTTTGCGATTGGTGCAGACAAAAACATGTTTACGAAAAGGCAGCATATGTTCCTCCTTCAAGTTCGCAGTTAACCATCCAGCAGGTAGGAAAACTTTTCCCGCGCGCGGCGCGCGGACTCGGGGCTCGGCATATTGACGGGCGGAAATTTATCTTTCCACGCGTAGGGCCGGGTGGCGTCGATGATCGCCCGCGAATTGGTCATTTCCCCCTTGGCCCGCTGCTCCGGCGGTATGCGCGGATCGAGCGGCGTGGACCAGGCGTTGTGAATGATGTCGATGGAAGTCGCCGGGTCCGAGCGGGTGATCATCGCCCAGACCACCTCTTCGAGATTCGACACATCAATGTCGTCGTCGACGACGACTACATATTTGCCGGCATAGGCGCCGACGTGGCACTGCGAGGCGACGTGGCCGACCTGAACGGCATGGCCGGCGTAGCGCTGCTCGATGGCGATGCAGAGCAGCATCCGCGTGTTGCCGATCTCGGCGGCCCAGGCGGCCTTGATGCCGGAAAGGCCGGCTTTCTCCAGCGCCTGTTTCAGCAGGCCGGAGCGCAGGATCGCCCGGTAGCGGGCGATTTCATCGGGCGGCCGCTGCGGCGGGCAGCCGAGCATGATCGGCTTGTTGCGATAGTAAATCGCCTTGACGTCCATAAAAGGTTCGTCGCGCAGACCGCTGCCGTAGTAGCCGGTCCATTCGCCGAAAGGACCCTCGGGTTTTCGCTTTGCCGGATCGATGAATCCTTCCAGCACGATCTCGGCGTTGGCGGGTATCGGCAAGCCGGTCACCTTGCCTTTGATCACTTGATAGGGTTTGCCGCGCAGCCCGCCGGCGACGTCATATTCGCACACGCCGTAGGGAATCTCGCTGCACGTCAGCAAAAAGAGCAAGGGATCGCCGCCGACGACGATGGCCGCCGGCATCGGCTGCTGGCGGGCCATATACTTGTCGCGGTGAACCCGGCCATGCTTGCCCGGCGAAATATAAAAGCCGACGCTCTTTTCATCTTGGACCATGACGCGATAGGTGCCCAGGTTGACCCAACCTTCGTCCGGGTCGCGCGTGATGTTGTAGCTCCCGGTGCCGATGTAGCGCCCGCCGTCGAGCTCGTGCCATTGGGGCGAGGGAAACTGCAGCACGTTGACCTCGTTGCCCATCTTGATATTTTCCAGGATCGGTCCGTCGTCGACAAATTCGTAAGGGATCGGCTTGGCCTCCTGAAAGGCTTTGGAGAAGGCTTCGGACAACTGGACGTTGTTCAATCCAGCCGGCAGCCCCAGCGTCATGTTTTTGCGCCGTCCGCCGAAGAAATTCACCAACACCCGATGGCCGTCGGGATAGCCGGGAATCTTGTCGAAGATGGCCGCCGGCGCCGGATCGCGCCGATTGAGCAGTTCGGAGGCCATGCCGATCTCCTCTTGCCACGACGCGCCCTCCACGCCGCGAATCTCGCCGACCTCGCCGGCCAGATCGATCCAGCTCCGTAAATCGTGGTAAGGAATTTCTAATTTCATGACTTCCTCCTCTTGAGATTGAATTGCTTACGGTGATTGCAAGTTGGTCTCCGTCCCACAAAGCGCGTGCGGGCTATCCTGATCAAGGGCGTATAACAATTCGCTCCCGAAAGGAAGACATGGCTGTGTTGCGTCGGGTAAAGCGAGCGGACGGAACCGGCTTGGGTGAACAAAGTGCATCGAAAACTAAAAGATGGCAGCCGGCGATCTTCATGTTAGACATCGGCGTCCGATTGCGGTAACTAAATTACGGGGAGAAGCAGGCGCAAGCTACGGTCCCGGCGCGCTGTTCATCGACGAAAGCGTCAATAGTCTCTCGGCAGTTAGGGAGGCGTCGATATGAAATCGGACGAAGAGACCAAAGTTCAGGACATTATGACGAAAAATCCGCATACGTTGGAGGCGGATAACGTCCTCGATCTGGCGGACGATTTGATGACCATGGCGCGCGTGCGCCATATTCCGATCCTCGAGCGCGGCAAACTGGTCGGCGTCGTCAGCCAGCGCGATCTGTTTTTTTCCGCCCTCGACAAAATCCTGGGAATCCGGCAAAGGGAGCAAAAGGATTTGATGAAGACGATCCGCGCCCGGGAAGTGATGAGCCGGCCGGTGATCACGATTTCCGCCGGCGCCAGCGTCAAAGAAGCGGCGCGGTTGATGGGGGAAAATAAAATCGGCTGTTTGCCCGTGGTCAGAGACAAGCAGTTCGTCGGGTTGGTGACGGAAACGGATATCCTGTGTTACTTTGCCGCGCGTTAACCTATTCACCGCTGAACCTTACCTCAATTGTTTTCCTTGGCGCCCGTTGCGGCTTTGCGAGTCGCCTCGCTCCTCACTTTTCACCGCTCACGTTTTCTTGTTGTCGCGCCAATACGCTAAGGCGATCGTACTCGTGCTCGGACGAACACGAGCCACGAACACGAATAACGAAACCCAACTTCCTTTGCAGATTTGTAAATCGTTGAGGGGGTTATTCGCGCATCTGCGAAAGGGGAGCCTCTACAACGAACAAATGCCAGTGACTTCACAATACCGTTGTCGATTCTCGATGGCACATTTTGTGCTCCAGCCCATAGCAGGTTGCTGAAAAAGTTCCTGTTCACCCTTCGATGGGCGAACGGATAGCCGCTTGAACTAGCGGTAATTCTTCCGTTCGTGCTGAGCTTTTCGACCTTGCTCAGGGCAGGGATCTCGAAGCGCGAAAAGGGGTTTTCAGCAACCTGCTGAAAGCCTCGTCGATACTATCTACCGGAGGCGCATCAATGAGCTGGAACACCGCGCGCTGGATTTTCTACCTTGGCACGTTCATTTCTCTGGTTCTCTTTCTGGTGTTGACCGTAGACACCCACCGGCAAATTCGCACATTGACGCACGCGGATCAGCTCAGCGCAGAGGTCATAGCGGGCAAGAGAGTATGGCAAAAGTACAACTGCAACGATTGCCACACGATTCTAGGTTTCGGCTCTTACTATGCGCCCGACATGACGAAGGTCTACTGGAGGCGAGGAGCCGAAGGCATTAAGGCTGTAATCCGTACGCCGGAGAAGTTTACAACCTGGCGCAAGATGCCGCGCCTTCCGCTCACAGACACCGAACTTAACCAATTAGTGAGTTTCCTACGGTGGACAAGCGACATCGACACCCACGATTGGCCGCCGCAAGATCAAAAGTTTCACCCCGCAACTGGCCGGGCAGTAACACTAGGCGTGGGCCCGGGAGCGTTGCTCTTCCAGGAAAAGGGATGCTTTGCGTGTCATCGGGTGTATGAAACCGGCGGGCAATTAGGACCGGAGCTGACTCACGTCGGCTCTCGCCTAAGCTACGAGCGGATCGAAAGAGTTCTCGCTGATCCTCGCTCGGTGAATCCTCAAGGAACGATGCCACCGCCCCAGCTCTCGCATGAGGAACGCGACGCGCTCGCCGCCTTTCTGGCAAAGATGAAGTAGCAGCGAAGGAGGAACACCTGACATGGCATTAACTTATTCCTCGCAGCGCCTGGCCTATCCTTACTTCGTAGTCGCTCTCCTTCTGTTCGCGCTTCAGATCGTCGTCGGGATTTGGCTCGCTTTGAGCTACGCGGTCACTATGCCTCAATGGTTGGTGGACATCCTTCCCTTCAGCACCACGAGGGCCATTCACACGAATCTTCTCGTGCTGTGGCTTCTCCTGGGGTTTATGGGAACAACCTACTTCATGATTCCTGAAGAAACCGAAAGAGAGATTTACAGCCCGGTGCTGGGCTATTTGCAGCTTGTTCTCCTGGTGGGGGTCGGGGTGGTTGCTCTCGCAGGCTTCGTCTTCGGCTGGACAAAAGGGAAGCCGCTGCTTGAGATTCCTTTTCCGCTCGACTACCTGGTCGTGGTTGGCGCGCTAATCTTTCTCTTCAATGTTGGGATGACCATTCTTCAGGCCCGACGCTGGACCGTAGTCCAGGGATCGCTTTTCGGCGGCCTGGTTTTTCTTGCGGTCATGTATCTCTTCAATCTTCCTTTCTACCCGAATCTCAGCATCGACTGGTATTACTGGTGGTGGGTTATTCATCTCTGGGTTGAAGGCGCGTGGGAGCTTATCGCTGCTGCGCTCACCGCCTGGATCCTCATCAAAATCACTGACGTTCCGAGAGAAACAGTTGAGAAGTGGCTCTACGTTGAACTTGGCCTTTTTCTTTTCACCGGCATCGCGGGCACGGGACATCACTACTATTGGCTGGGCGCGCCAAAATACTGGTTATGGGTCGGCGGCATTTTTAGTGCATTGGAGCCCGTGCCGATTCTCCTGATGGTATGGGACGCCTGGCACTATATTCGAAACCGTCGCGATGGGTTCAAAGGGCGTCTGGTTTTTACGCTTGCGGTGGGCATGTCCATCCTTCATTTCGTGGGCGCGGGGTTTTGGGGCTTCCTGCACACGCTGCCACAGATCAATTATTATACTCATGGCAGCCAGGTGACCGTAGCCCATGGCCACATCGCCTTCTTCGGAGCTTACGTTCTACTGAATTTGATGTTTTTCTATTACGCTATTCCAAAGCTCAAAGGGCTGACTGAGTTCGATGAGCGCCGGGGCAGCCTGGCCTTCTGGTGGATGAGCATAGCCATGGTGCTAATGACCTTAGCTTTCAGCGTGGCCGGCGTGTTGCAGACTTACATCGAGCGGGTGATGGGACTGGGATACATGACGGCTCAAGCCCAAATGCGTTTTTGGTTCGCTACGCTTGTGGTCCTCGGATCAGCCTTTTTGGTTGGCGTCGTTCTGACCGTAGTGGACCTGCTGACACTTCGCCCGGCTCCCGCCCGGGAGAACCGGTAGCTTTTCGAAAACAGGATTAAGGAACCTGAGGTTGGAGTTTGATTTTGGAGATGCTGAATGAAATTTCGCTACCAGCGCTGGATGATCAAAACCGCTCTTGTCTACCTATTTCTTGGCATATTGATAGGCCTGCTGACTTTTCTCTCCGGTCGTATCCCCGAATTGGCGTGGATATCCAAATGGAGAACCGTTCATGTTCATCTCATCCTTCTGGGCTCCATCATCCAGATCATCATGGGTGTGGCGCTTTGGATGTTTCCTCGGCGAAAGGAGCCGCCCGGCTGGACCACGGAGCGAGAGGGGATGACGCTGTATGTCGGCTTCAACGCGGGCACGGTGGTTCGAAGCCTCTTCGAGCCTTTTGGGCAATCGGGTTTTTCCCCTTACCTGTTAACTCTGAGCGGAATGATTTTACAGATTCTCAGCCTGCTATATTTCCTTTTGCTGATCTTCCAAAGAGTTCGAGCCCCATCGGTTTAGAGATTGGGAATATAGGTGCAAACAAAGAGGAGTCACCATGATGCGTAACATTTACAGGGCCGCAGTCCATTCGATCATATTGGCTGCGCTTGTTTTTCTCGGAGCCCACCAGGCATTTGCCCATTGTGACGGTATGGATGGTCCCGTTGTCAAAGCCGCCCAAAAAGCGCTTGAGACTGGAAACATAAATCTGGTTCTCATTTGGGTGCAGAAGAAAGACGAAGGCGAAATAAGAGAAGCTTTTCAGAAGACTCTGGCGGTGCGAAAACTCGGTCCGCAAGCCAAAGAACTTTCGGAGATGTATTTCTTCGAAACTCTCGTCCGTGTGCATCGGGCCGCGGAAGGGGAGCCTTACACCGGCCTTAAGCCTGCCGGGCGAGACCTCGGCCCGGCGATCCCCACAGCCGATAAAGCGCTTGAAAGCGGCAAGGTTGAGCCGCTGTTAAAGCTCTTGACTGAATCGATGCAGACGGAGGTCCGAGAAAAATTCAAACAAGCCATGGCGAAGAAAAAATACCGCGCGGACGACGTAGAGGAGGGGCGGGCGTATGTTGAAGCCTATGTACCTTTGGTCCGCCACGTCGAGCAGATCTATGAAGCAATCAAGCGTCCGTCAGACGGTCATTTGCATCACGTCGAGAGGGAGGCGGCGCAAAGATAGAAGAGAACGGAGTCAAACTTCAGGCTATCGTTTTTGCCTGACCGGCTTTACCGGTTCCGGGTTTGTTAGCTTGTGGATCTCAGTTGAATTCACGAACTCTCCTCGATCAGTGGAAGAAAGCGCGGTTTCATTTTCCTCCCCTGCCTGGTAAACCGGTCCATGCCGGACCGGGCGGTCGTCGACCAGCAGCGTGAACAGATCGAAGCGGTTGTAGTGCCCGGTCACATCATGGCTGATCTTTTCGTCGATGATGACCGCGGGGTCGATATCGGCGTAGAGAATTTTTTCTCCGCCGCGGTCCGGGCCGGCTAAATAATCTCCCGCCGGGCCGATGATCGAAGAAAAAGCTCCCGTGTCCGCGTGTTTACTTTTCTGCTCCGGCGTCGTGCACAGCAACTCGCGCATCTCGTCGCTGAAGACGCCGGTGGAGCTGATGACGAAGCAGCGCCCCTCGAAGGCGTAGTTGCGCGTGCGGATCTCGATGCCGTCCTGTTGCGGCCGGCCGGGGAAGGCCGGCCAACTGGCGACGTGGATGCGCTCGCCCTGGAGCAGCAGTGTCATGCGATAAAAGCTGTTGGTGTTTTCGCCGCAGATGAGGCCGCTCACGGGCCCGTCGTCGCTGGGAAAGACTTTCAAAGTGCTGGCATCGCCGCCGGTGTGGACCAGCCGCTCAGTCCAGGTGGGCACCAGCTTGCGGTGCTTGCCGAGAATGCGCCCGTCGGGGCCGATGAAGAGCTGAGTATTATAGAGCGTGCCCATGCTGCCGGGGTCGCGCTCGTTGAGCCCCATCACCACCGTCGCCGCGGCATCCTTGGCGGCCTGGCAAAGAGCGTCGGTGGCGGCACTGGGAATCTCCACCGAGTTTTTAAATAACTCGGCGATGTAACCCTTGCATTCCCGGGCGAGGCGATAGTCGAACCAATGGGGAAATCCCGGAATAAAGCACTCCGGAAAACCGATGACCTTGGCGCCCCCCTCGCCCGCGGCGCGAATCAGCCGGCAAGCCTTCTCGGTGGTTTTCTCGCGGTCTAAAAAAACCGGCGCCGCCTGGACCGCCGCAACTCTAAACTTCGGATAAATGTCACCCACGCTTGGTACCTCACTCGCAAGAAAGATTTTTCAGCGTTTTGCTACGCCAGAATATAGGTTCTTCCTGTTTTCGTTCAAAGAGTATTCACACAGAGACGCGGAGTTCGCAGAGGGTTTTTCTTACTACCCCTTCTCCGCGACCTCAGCGCCTCCGCGTGAGATCTCCGAATTCCTTCCCACCAAATCAATACTTGCGCCTATGCCTTCTTTACGCGCACCGGCGCGCAGGCGTCGATGTGGCCGGACATGGCGTCGATCCAGCCCATCTTGTGCGGCAAGAGGGCGTTGTAGTGAACGCCCTTGCCCCGGCTCAAAGGCTCGCCGCGGCTCCAGCGGCCGAAGCAGGCGCCAACTCCCAGAACCTCGGGATGAATCCCCTGGGTGAGCTTGACTCGGCCCTCGAAAGTTTCCCCTTCGCAGCTCTCCACGATGATCTGGTCGCCGTCGGCGATGCCCCTTTGCCGAGCGCTCTCCGCGTTCATGATTAAATTGTAGCCCCAAGGGTGGCGCGCCGTCAGTTCCTCCAGCCAGGGATTGCCCTGGGAGGTGGAAAAGGAGTGAAAGCCGAATTTAAAATTCACCGCCGTGAGATCGTAGCCGCGCTCTTTTTGCGCCGCCGCCGGACAGGGTTTCCAAAACGGCATCGCTTGATAGCCGGAAAGATCCCAATCCAATCTCGCCTCTTTAAGCAACGCTTCAACCTTGGGACGGACTTCCAGGAAGTGTTCAAAATAAATCGGCAGCCGCGGCAGCTTGAGCACGCCGCGCGGGTATCGCTCGCCGAGCTCGCGCCGCCAGGTCACCAGGCCATGCTCGGTCAGCCAGTCCAGGCCGCGCTCTGCGCCGAAGCTCGATTTTGCGCTGCGGTCGAGGATATCTTTCCAGCGGTGGCTTTTCTCCTCGTCCAGGCGATAAGCGTCCGTGAGACGCAGCTTGGCGTTCAATTCGGCCGTCATTTTTTTCCCCAGCCCCAGCTTTTCGGCCAGCTCGATGAAAAGGTCGGCCACATGCTTGATCTGGGGCGGGGAGTTCACGCCGGGCTGGCGCAGTGTGAAGTACCAGCGGTCGCCGGTGACCCAGCCACGCAGACTGTTGACGGGAAAATCGTAGCGCTCCAGCGCATGCTGTGTCGGCAAGACGATGTCCGCCAACTCGACGGTCTCGTCGATCACGTGGGCGAAGGAAACCATGAAGGGAATTTTACAGAGCCCCTGAGCGAGAACTTTCGGATTGGCCGCCACCATCAAGGCGTTGGAGGAAAAATGAACCACCGCCTCCGCCTTGTACGGAAGCAGGTCGGCATAGTCGGTCAGCGCCAACGCCAGGAGCGGCCGCGGGCTTCTTCCCACCGGCAGGAGATCGCCGAGATCGAGCGTGCGCGGCGCCGTCGGCGTGCGCGCCGGGTAGGGGCGGCGGTTGCCCAACTCGGCTCCCGAAGTGATGATCCCTTCGGGCCCCTCGCCGACGCGGAACTTGCCGTGCGGCCCGACGACGTTGGTGCTCAAGTTGCCGCCGGGAACATCGACGGCGCCCATCATCACGTTGAGAAGCTGCACGGCGGTGCTGGTCCAGACGCCGTACATATGGGCGGCCAGGCCGCGGCAGTCGGGAAAGGCGCACACCGGCCGAAGCGGCATCTCTCGTCCCTCGATGACGGTGGTGCTGCCGATGGCGGCCGCCTGGCCGAATTCGCGCGCCAGTCTGCGGATCGTCGCCGCGGGAACATCGGTAATGCGCGCCGTTTCTTCCGGGGAAAATTGGCGTAGATGGTTTTTCAATACTTGAAACGCCGGTCGGCATGAAACGCCGTCAACGATATACTCGCCGAGCAGCGCCGGCTTGGCGTCCACCGCGTCGTAAGCGCAGGCGCTCGCTCGCTCTTCGTCCCAGACCAGAGGTTTTCCCGTTCCCGCCTCGCGCAGATAACGGCCGTCCCCGTTCACCAGATAGGGGCCGTTGGTTTGCGCGCGGACAAACGCTTCGTCGTAGATGCCCAAGTCGTTGAGCAGGACGTTGAGCATGGCAAGCGCCAGGGCGCGGTCCGTGCCGGGCCGGATCGGAATCCACTCGTCGGCCTTGGACGCGATCGGTGTGCAGATCGGGTCAAAGACCACGAGCTTCATGCCGCGTTCGCGCGCATCCGCCATCGCCTTGGCGCACTTGATCGTGTCATGGCCGACCATGGTTCCCTTCTGTGAGCCGAAGAGGATGAGAAAACGGCAGAAGGTGAAATCGGGCTCGGTGTGCATCGAGCCGGTGTTGAGGTAATTGGCCCAGGTCTTGGCGCCGAAGGGGGTGCCGGTACCGGCGTTGGGCGTGCCGAAGCACTGGCCGAAAGCGCCGACGGCGGTGGTCACTGACTCCGGATCTCCCGTGCCGCCCAGGACAATCAACTTCCGCGGGTCGTCTTCCATGACGCGGCGGAGTTGCCGCACGACGATCTGCCAGGCTTCTTCCGGATCGATGGGCTCCCACTTGGGATCGATGCCGATGCCCTTTTCCGGGTTGGTTCGTTTTAGCGGCGTGAGCACGCGATGGGGATTGTAGAGACCCATCAGCGCGGAAATTCCTTTGGCGCAGATCCGGCCGTAGTTGTGGGGATTGTCGGGATTACCTTCGATGCCCACCACCACGCCGTTTTCCACCTTGATGATGATACCGCAGGTGTTGACGCACATCTGGCAGACGCTGGGTATCCTTTGCGTCTTGCCGGCGCTAAGAGAGGGGACAGTCCCCCTGCCGAAAAGGGTACTGTCCCCTTTGGGGTGTCGCCGCGGCGGAGAAAAAAGCCTTAAGGACTTTAGCGCGCTTCTTAAGCCCATCGTGCAGTTCCCGTTTCTTTCAAACCGGCAAGAGAGCTAGGTTTCTCCCACGCGCAGTTGATGCCGCCGTGTAGCCTAGATGATTCACGCAGTGGGAAGCTTAGGAGCGAGACTGGAAAGGCGAAGGCACCCAGCCGTGGAGGTTCGCCGGTTTTTTAGCGCTTGATCGCAGGTTGAATTTTTTACCGATCATGCGCAAACCACCGGCTGCTCGCAGACCGCTTCAAGGCACAGCACCATTGCCTTCGCCTTGGAAGACTCGTTCCTAAGCTTCGTTTCTCTCTCGCGCATAATTTCCGGGCCAGATCATGAGCCGGTTTGAGCTAGGCGCCGCCGCGCGAGCGCAGCAGTTGGTGGGTTCTCTCGCCGGTCATGGGAAGTTGGGTGACGCGGATGCCGATGGCGTTGCTTACCGCGTTGGCCATGGTTGCGCCCACCGGATCGAGAGAGCCTTCCGAAAAACCTTTCGCCCCGAACGGTCCGGTCGGCTCCGGATCTTCGATGACATCGACGATCAGTTCGCCCGGAACGTCGCAGGCGGTGGGGATCAGATAGGTGCCGAAGGAAGAGTTGGCGACGCCGCGGTCGATTTTGACCTCTTCGCTCATCGCGAAGCCCATGCCCATCATCATCCCGCCTTGCATCTGTCCCTCGACGACCATCGGGTTGAGCATCTTACCGACATCGCCCATGGCGAGATATTTTAGCGGCTCGATCTTGCCCGTTCCCTCGTCCACCTCGACCAGCGCGACGTGAACGTTGAAGTTGTAAGTTCCGGCGGGGCGGCCCTGGCCGGTTTCCGGATCGGGCGGCGTGGTGGCGGGCAGATTTTCCGCCACTTCGGTGATGACGTGCATGATGTGCTTGCCGAACAATGACGCGAGACTCAAGCCCTGCTCGCGGTGGGCCACCGCGCCGTTTCTTATTTTCACTTCGTCCGGAGAGCAGCCGAACTCGCGCGCCGCGAGCTCGTGAACGCGCGCCTTTACCTTGGCGGCGGCGAAGCGTACGGCGTTGCCCGAAAGATAAGTGACTCGGCTCGCGGATGTGGACTCGCAATCGGGGGCGATCGCGGTGTCGTTGGTGATGACCCGAACGCGGTCCACATCCAATCCCAACTCCTCCGCCGCGACTTGAGCCATCATGGTGTCCGAGCCCTGGCCCAAGTCCACATGTCCGCACGCTACGGTGGCGCTGCCGTCGGGATGAAGGCTCACTATCGCCGTGCTGCGCGATGCCCTGCGAATGCTGCCGATGCCCCGGCTGCTGCAGCCGACGCCGATGCCGCGCTTGCGCCCCGGCGGCGCTTCTTTCAGCAGCGGCCGCATCGATTCCACCGAAGCCTTGGCCCGCGTGAGCATCTCTTTCACCGGGATGCTCGCCGGCATGATCTGCCCCGTGGCGTTGGGCAACGTCGTATCGAGGGCGTTGCGCATTCTCAGCTCCAGCGGATCGAGGCCGAGCTTGCCCGCCAGCTCGTCGATCAACGCCTCCAGGGCGAAAGTTACCTGGGGAACGCCGTAGCCGCGCATGGCGCCGCACGGAACCGTATTCGTATAAACCGCGTAGGCGTCGGTTTTGATGTTGGGAATATAATAAACGCCGGAAACATGGGTGCCGGACTTGGTGATGACCGCCCGCCCCTGAAACAGATAGGCGCCGGTGTTACCGAC
>Ga0153916_10002810_pt1 | contig 12758 bp, 12 predicted proteins | sample Opewatmetagenome_FD_109642 | JGI IMG/M metagenome (GOLD analysis project Ga0153916, IMG submission 109642) | Freshwater wetland microbial communities from Ohio, USA - Open water 3 Core 3 Depth 4 metaG | ecosystem: Environmental > Aquatic > Freshwater > Wetlands | place: USA: Ohio, Lake Erie...
ACAGCTCGAGATCGGCGAACTGCGGGACTCGGCGCTGCGCACGGCGCTGCTGTATACCGTCGGCGGCCTGCGGGGCACGCTGGCCGCGGTGGAGCCCGTCATGCCGGAGGAGGAGCCGGCGGCAGCCGGCGCGGTCGGCGCGGCTGGTGCCGAGCCCGCCGATCCGGAGGCGGACCGGGCGGCGGCGTTGCGCTCCCGTGATCCCGCGCTCGTGCGCGCGGCGCTCGCGGCCGGCCCGCTGACACGCGCGCTCGTGCCGCAGACCGTGCCGCTGCTCGCCTGGGATGCGGTGGCTCCGCACGTGATCGAGTCTCTTCGCGGGGTCGCGGCGGAGGTCGTGGGGCAGCTGCTCGACCACCTGCTCGACCCCGACGAGGATCTCGTGATCCGCCGCCGCGTACCGCTGGTGCTCGCGTACTGCCCGACGCAGCGCGCGGTGGACGGGCTGCTCCAGGGACTGGAGGACCGTCGCTTCGAGGTGCGCTACCGGTGCGGCAGAGCGTTGAGCCGCCTGCTCCCGGAGCAACCAGCGCTCACGGTCGATCCGGACCTGGTGGTGCGTACGGTCCTGCGCGAGGTGGCGGTTGACCGGGCGATGTGGGAAGGTCGCCGCCTGCTCGACGACTTGGGGGACGACGCATGGTCCCCGGTCATGGACGATCTGGTTCGCGACCGCGCGAGCCGCAGTCTCGAGCACGTCTTCACGGTGCTCGCGCTCACCCTCCCGTCCCGTCCGCTCCAGCTGGCCTTCCGCGGCCTCCACACCGACGATCCGCACCTGCGCGGAACGGCGCTCGAGTACCTCGAGGCGACGCTCCCGGACGACGTGCGCCGCGCCCTGTGGCCGTTTCTCGAGGACACGCGGACCGAGCGCCGACCAGCCCGACCCGCAAGGGAGGTGCTCGACGACCTGCTCAAGTCGCACGCGTCGATTGCGCTGAACCTCGAGCAGTTGCGGCGGCGCGCCGGGGCCTAGTCCGCCGTCACCGCCGCCATCCGGTCGTAGCGCCGACCGATCATCACTGCCACCACGAGCCAGAGCGCGACCAGCACGAGGTTGAAGGCGGCGACCTGCCGAGATCCCAGTGTCAGCAGTCCCGTGGCGACGAACACGGTGGCGGAGCTGAGCACGTCGCCGGCGCGCTGGGAGAACGAGTCCGTGACCTGCTTCCCCTTGTATTTCTCCTCGCGGGTGGTCGGGAGAAACAGCACGCCGCGCACCGTGTTGTTCAGCGAATAGTCGGTGGCGTTCTCGAACGTCTTCGCCCACCGGACGGCGGCGAGCACGGGGACGAACGCCAGCACCGTGTAAGCGGAGAGCGAGATGATCGGCAGGATCAGGATCGCGCCGCGCACGCCGAGGTATTTCAGAATGCGTGACACGAAGAAGAGCTGGATCACCAGCACGGCCACGTTCGCGCCGGTGTAGTAGGCGGAATAGAACTTGCCGATGTAGTCCCCGGTCGTCAGGCCGGCGAGTCGGCCCGCCGCCGCCGCCTCGTTGGCGAACCGCTCCAGAGTAGCGCTCAGGATGAACTCCCCGTTCGTGTTCACCCAGTTCAGCAGCACGACGAGCAGCGCGATCAGCAGGAGGTAGCGGTTCCGCCACACGAGCTGGAACGGACCTGCCGTGCTCTTGATGTCCGGCGCCGTCTCCGCTTCCTGACCCGGTCCCACAGTCGCGAATTGGCCCGACGCCTGGCGATACTCGGCGGTCACGGCCTTGAGCTCGCCGCTTGCGGCCCGGTACTGCCCCGTCGCGGCGGGCAACCGGCGGCTGGTCCGCGGCTCGGGCAGCGAGGCTTCGGTGCGCCGGCGCTCGCGCGCGTCCACCACGTTCGTGATCAGCGTGGCAGCGATCAACAGCGCGGCGGCGACGAGCAACAGGTTGGTGAGCCCAATCGGCTCGATCAGTTTTCCAGCGAGGACAGCCCCGGCCACGCCACCCGCGGAGCCCCCGACGCCCACGATGGGGAACAGCCGCTTCCCCTCCTCTTCGGTGTAGACGTCATTCGCGAAGGCCCAGAACTGGGCCACGATCATCACACTGAACGCCGCGACGAACACGTAGAAGGGAATGCCGGTCCACACGTGCGCTTCGGCCAGGGCAAAGAACATGAGGAAGCACGCGACGAACACCATGGTCACGACGTTGATCAGGCGTCGACGCGGTACCCGCCCCGCTAGAGCCCCGTACAGCGGCAGGACCACGGCCAGCAACAGCGTCGCGCCCGTCGAGGTGTAGCTGCGCAGCTGGGCGCCCGGCAGTGGCGTGTGCCCGCTGGCCAAGATGAGCGGCTCCCTGAGCACCTTCGCCACGTAGAACGACGACAGCAGCAGGAACACGTTGAGGCCGAGCAGCAGCGCGGTCCCGCTCTCCCCGGCGCGCACGTCGGCGAACAGGCGGAGGAATCGATCGAACGGTCCGGGGCGGTGGGCGGTGTCCATGGCGGGATCCTCAGTCGTGTCGCAAGGTCTTGAGCGCGCAGGATGCAGGTGGATCGATAGGACGGTCGGCGATCACGCCCACCCAACCGAACTCAGAAAGCCATCCCACTGCCGAAGTAGACGGCGGTCCGATCGGTGCTCCGCGCGACCGCGAGGCTCAGCACGGTGCTCGGCCGCAGGATCGAGATCCACATCCCCCCTCCGAACGCGGAATGCCACACGTCCGAGGACTCGCCCTCGAGGAACACGCGTCCCGCGTCGGCCAGGCCGAACACGCCGAGCTCGCCCGGGAGGATCACGAAGAACCGCGTGAGCCGCAGGCGGAGCTCCGCATTCCCGAACACCGACGCGTCGCCGCCGTACCGGTTCTGACGACCCAGCCGTGCGCTCGCCGCGTCACCAAGGAACGCCGCCTGGAAGAAGGGGAAGCCGCCCCAGGCGCGCTTCCCGCCGGCGCGCAGCGCCAGGGTCGGCCGCAGCGGGATGCGCGCGGTGAAGTATCCCGACACAGCGCCCTCCACCGAACCGTAGGCAGAGTCCGCGTCCCACACCGCGGGGTAGACCCTTCCCTCGACGCGCAGCATGACGCCGCGCGTCGGGTACGCGGGCTCGTCGCGGCTGTCCCACTGCAGCCGGGCCACCCCGCCCACCTGGCCGAACCCCTCAATGCCGTACGGCTGCGTCGCCGCGACAATGCGGCCGCTGTCCGATCGGGTCTTGATGTACTCGATGGACGGACCGAGGCCGATCTCGCCGTGGGCGCCGAGCGGAAAGACGATCGTCGGCAGGAGCAGGTACTGGATCTGCCGCACGCGGTAGTACTCGTCGGGCTGGGTCAGCGCGGTTTCGTTGCCGAGCCCCGTAAATCGTACCACCTCGATTCCCGAAGCGCGGGCGTAGAGCCCGGTGCGGATGCGCGAGTTCTCGTGGTGGAACGTCATGTCGAGATCCACGCGCGGGCGCTGGGGGTCGAACGCCCATCCCGCGCGGAACCGGACGATGGAGCCCGCGGGGTACTTCCGGAACCCGTAGCCAGTGCGTGTCACGCCCGCGCCGAGGAAGACCCCCACGTCTGGTCCGTAGCCCAGCCACCAGGTCGGCATCCACATGCTTCCCCAGTCCCGATAGCTGAGGAACGGGTGCTCGGGCGGCGGACCCACGTCAGCGCTGCGGTGCACGCGCCGCGCGGCGGGCGCGGGGTCTACCGCGACGTCCCGTCCGTAGATGCGGATGCCGGCGGCGGCCGAATTGGTGATACGCAGGTGCTCTTCGCTGATCACCCGCACGGTCATCCTGGTCGCGCCCCCCCGCGCCCTGACCACGTCGTCCCCGCCGTGGACGTAGATCCGCAGGTCGCCGGTGACGGCGGGGTCGAAAACCGCCGTCAGCAGCGGTGTAGTGTCGGCGGCCGCGCGTTCCGCAATCCGTACCATCACCCGTCCGTCGGCTCCAATGTCGACCGCGACGGACTCGGCGGCGTCGGTCGCGTGCAGGTCGGCCGACTGCCGCAGCAGGCGATAGAAACGCCGGGCGAATTCCGGCAGCCGATCGCGCCGGGCCTTGAGCGTGCGGGCCATCCGCTCCCCGTCGATCGCATATGCCGCGGCCGGCAGCCGCCGGACGGCCGCGTCGATCACGCTGTCGGTGAGGCGCGCGACCAGCGTCCTGGATAGCGAGTCCCATGCCGCCCAGGCGACAGGCGTCAGCAGCCGCCGGTCGACGTCGCGGCCGTTCCACGTGGCGCCGACGAGGTTGCCGTACTTGGGGCCGAAGTTCTGCAGGATGGGCGCGGCGAGCCTGGCAACGCCGAGCATGAGGCCGTCGTAACGCGAAAACGCCTGGTCGCGGTCCTCGGGGATCGGGCGCCACACCCGCGGCGGCGCGTCCGTCGAGCGCGCCCAGGTCCACTGACCCCAGTGCCGGTCCCAGTCGCCGACCAAAACGTCGAGCAGTCGGGCGAGCAGGAACGTGTTGACCTCCACCCGATCGGCCCATCCGTGCTGCATTCGCCCGAAGAGTTCGTCGCTCTCGATGATTTCGAGCGCGCCGCCGAACCCCGGCCGCCCGGGCTCGACCGTCGCCCGGCGCTCGAAGAAGCCCAGGGTGCCGGCAAACCGCTCGCGGAACTTGCCGAGCCGGGGGTCGTCCGGCATGACCACCAGTTCCGGGTCGGTATGCAGCACGCCGGCCGCTTGCATGAGCGGCGCCATGAGTGCCGGGGCCAGTGGGTGCTGCGAGCTCGTCTGGTCCTTGACGAGATCCTCGATGAAAGTGCCCTCGAACTCTTTCGGCAGGACGTCCGACGGGTCCTTGTCCACGGAACGAAACCCGTAGTTGTAGCCATCTGCGCCCTGGAACCGGAGGGACTTGGTCTGGAAGCCGCCCCCGGCGGTCGTGGGAGTCAGGCCGCCCGCGACGCGGCCCAGGTCGAGCACCGGCACCTCGAGCTCGGCCGTCCACAGATCCCGGTAGTCCCTGCCGAACAGCCAGCGGTGCAGCGATCCCGCCGCGTAGTGCGCACCCGGGCGCACGCGGGCGGTAGCCGAGTCGATCGCCTGGGCGGGAACTTGTGCGGCGGGGACTGCGGTGGCGAGCAGGAACGTGAAGACCTGCGAAGACCGACGGCTCATGCGACGCTCCCTTCAGCTACGTCCAGGGAGAAGCGGTCCCGCGCGCCAGGCGTGATGCGACGGAGGGTGGTCCTCCCCGATCTCCGCGAGAGCACCGGAGATTATGGTGGTCCAGGGCCGGGCCCACCAGAGGGGCCCATCTCAGGAGAGCGCGAGGCCCCAGGATACGGTTCGGCCCGAAAGCGGATGGGCGCCACCCCGGCGTACCCGTGCAGGGCTTCGCCGGGGCGGCGAGGGCGGTCAGGCCGACTTGAGCTCCGAGGTGCAGTTGGGGCAGCGCACCGCCTTGAGCGGGATGCCCGTGTGGCAGTACGGGCAGTCCTTCTTGGTCGGGGCGGCGGCGGCAGCGGGTCCCGGCCGCTGCAGCTTCATCATCGCCCGGATAATGAGGAATACGGAGAACGCGACGATCAGGAAGCTCACCACGCTGTTGATGAACAGGCCGTAGTTCACCGTCACCGCGCCCGCGGCCTTCGCGGCGGCTACCGACGCATACGGGCCGGCCTGGGCCCCTTCCTTGATGGTGACGAAGAGGTTGGCGAAATCGACGTTCCCCAACAGCATGCCGATCGGCGGCATGATGACGTCGTCCACCAGCGACTTCACGATGGTGCCGAACGCGCCGCCTATGATGATCCCGACCGCCATGTCCACGACGTTGCCGCGCATGGCGAACGCCTTGAAGTCCTTGATGAAGCCCACAACGCCTCCGTCGAGCCAGGTGGCGAGACATGGAAGCCGGCGTAGGGCCGGCTTCCGAGAAACTGAGTGGGGAGAGTATGCGTCGCGCCGACCGGGGCTGTCCAGAGGGCCCCGGAGCACACGATGCCTTCAGCCTGCGCTGAGCGCGGCCGCCACCCGCTGCAGCCGGGTCCGCGCGTCCGCGGCGACCGCGGCAAACACCGGGTCGTTCTGGAAGCCGCCGGTCGCGAGCATCACCTTGGGATCCGCAATGCGCGCGATGCTGCCGCCGCCCGCCGGATCCGCCTCCACCGTCACGTTGCAGGGAAGCAGCAGGCCGGCCTCCGCGTCGTGCGCCAAAGCCCGATGCGCCAGCGGCGGGTTGCACGCGCCGAGGATCGCGTACTGCCGGAACTCGACGCCGAGCTTCTCTTTCAGGGTGGTATGCACGTCAATGCGGGTCAGAATGCCGAAGCCTTCCGCCTTGAGGGCCGCCGTCACCTTCTCGATGGCGCCGTCGAACCCGTCCCGCAGGCGCGCCTCGAATGCGATCGCTGAGGGCACCGCTCGCCTCCGTGGTTGTTCGTCTCCCGACAATCTAGCCCCGATCCCTCCCGGCTTCGACATTCTGCATTCGGCATTCCACATTCTGAGCTCTACAGGTAGCGCTCGCGCAGCACTCGCACGTGGTGGCGCTCGTGGCCGGCGACGATGTAGGCGATAGCGCGCACCGTGAACTCCTTGCCGTTGGCCGTGCCGCGGCGGAGCAGCGCCTCGTCGCTCAGGCCCCGGAACAGGGTGAGTGTGGCCGCGCGCACCGTCTCCAGCTCGCGCGCCAGCTCCGCCAAGGGTCGCGCGTCGAAGCCGGCCGCCGCCACGTAGTCGTCCTCCTCGAAGCCCGGGAGCGGCGCGCGCTCGCTGCGGGAGAAGCACAGCGCGCGGTAAGTGAAGATCCGCTCGGTATCGCTCAGGTGCCCGACGACCTCCTTGATGCTCCACTTGCCCGGTGCGTATCGGTGCATGGCACGGGACGTCGGGAGACCGCGGAGCAGGTCTTGGGTCTCCGCCATCTGCCGTTCCAGGATCTCGAGGACGTCGCCGGGCGGGACTTCGCCGATGTACCCGCCGAAGTACGGCGCGTACTCGTCGGGCGCGGGGCGCGGGATCGCGGGCATGGCGGGTGGTCCTTTCGGATGACTGCGCTGCGGATCGGGGGTGGTCCCTTCACGATCCTGAATCTTATCGGGACGGATGGGCTATCCGCCAACGGCCACTCGGCTATCGCTCGTCGTCTCCCCGCAGCCGCTTGATCTCCTCCAGCACCTCGATGTCTGCCGCGTCCTGCAGCTGTCCGGTCCGTTTCGACGCGATCAGGTGATCAATTGAAGCCGCGGGAATCTCCACCCCTTCCACCGTGAAGACCGTCGCATCCCGCCGGGCCTCGGGGTAATGGATGCTCCACGCCACGGTCAGAATGTCCACGCGGGGACGATCACCGATGATCGTCACCGGCTTGGCCACGATCTCTTGCGCCAGCCATTCGCGCGCGAGGCCGAAGCCGACCTCCCGCAGGGCCGCGAGCACGCGCCGGGCATTCTCCTCCGTCTGCTCGATCAGGATGTCGATGTCGCGTGTCGCGCGCGTGTGGCCCCAGAGTTGGAGCGCCGCCGCGCCCACGAGGACATAGTGCGCCTCGTGGCGATTGAGACGGGAGCAGAGATCCGCAAGTCGCGTCGCGTAGGTCATCCGCCCGCAGCCTCTCGCCGCTTCCACATGAGGTAATCCTCGAAACGATCGAACGTCAGGACACCGGTCCAGCGCGTGGGCGGCGCCACCGCGGCCTGGGCGGTGCGTTCGGCCTCGAGCACGCGCTGCTCGGGGGTGAGACTGAGGTCGCTCCGGAGCTGGTCCAGGCGCTGCTCCCCCAACCCCGGGCTTACCCCATACGCCGGGGGCCTGCTCTCGCGAACGCTCGCCGCCCGACCCGCAGTTGCAGGGATCGCGAGATAGGCGGTGAGCGCGGCCGCGATGAGCCAGCTGCGCGAGCGGTCGAGCTCCTTCGCGCGCCGGTCCACAGCGGCCAGCAGCGCCTTCGGGAGCGTGAGGGAAACGCGGGCGTACGCCATGCAGCCTCGGATGTGTAATGATATTATCAAGTAATACTAACGCGCCTTGCCCGCGCGCGCAAAGCTGAACCCGGGCTGCGAAGCCGGGCGCGGTTCCCCAACGCACGACGGCCCGCCTTCCAGCGGGCCGTCGGTGTCGCAGGATCTGACCGAGGGGATCAGCGCACCCAGGTCACGTCGATGTTGCCGAGCACTGCGCTCACGTCGAGCGCGATCTTCACCGGTGCCGCATCGTAGTCGCGCGTGAAGTAGGCGGCGCCCCGCTTCACGAAGCCCGCCCGGTCCACCGCCGCCAGGAAGTGATCCACGTCGAGCCGCACGCCGAGCCCCTCGGGAATGCGCAGCTCCACCTCACCCAACCGGATGCTCACCGTGACGCGGGTGTCCTGGCCGGCCGCCCACTCGCCGGTGAAGTCGAGCACCATCCGTCCCACCCCACCCTCGAGACTGATCGCGCTGCACCGACTGTTGCCGAGCTTCTCGACCGCGAACTCGGCCGCGCCCACGTTGAAGGAGAGGTCGCTGCAGGCCACCCGGTTGGGCGTGCTGAACGAGACCGTCGTCTGGCTGGCGCCCGTCTCGATGTGCGCGCGGCGCAGCGAAAGGCCCCCGAGCTCGAGCTCCGCCTGGGCCGCGCCGAACCTGAGCGCCAGGTCCACGGGCGCCTGCGGACTCACGGCCAGGTCGAGACGCTGCCGGGAGTGATCGATGTTCTTCCCGTCGGCGCGCCCGCGACCCGAGAGATTGACGTCCAGGACACGCGCCTCCGCCCGATAGGTGATCGTCGGATCGAACCGGTCCTCGTCGTACGTCGCGGAGACGCGGTACAGCTGATTCGGGTCTCCCGGCGCGAAGCGGAACTGCCCGGCCGCGTACACCACGTTCACCGCGAAGGGCGCGGTGCCCTCGAGGCGGCGCGCCTGGGTTGTCGTCTGGTAGGACTGGGCCGCCAGGGCCGCCGGCCCCACCGCGGCCGCAAGCAACGCGGCCGCCGTGGCGCGCGCCCAGCTCACTGCTTCCTCCCGCCGAGCCACTCGGCCGTCGAGATCTCGGGACCGGGCTGCTCGTACAGGGTCGCCGGTGGGAGCGCGGGTGGCACGAACCGCCGTCCGAACGTCGTGCGGACCCCGCCCCGGGTGAGCAGCGCGGCGCCGAAACCGGTGGTCGCGAACGCCCACGTGGTCACCGCGGCCGTCCAGGTCAGCACCGCTCCCGCGACCGGCACCCAGCCGAACACGGCGGCCGGGAGCCACACGGCCAGCACGATGCCCAGGCCGGTCGCCACCGACCGCAGGATGCCGAACCCCTCGGTTCCATGGTCTCCGTGGCGGCGCAGCATCCACGCGGAGCCGGCGACGCGGGCCACCGCGAGATAGCCGCCGAGCGCGGCGGCGAGCAGCGTCGCCAGGAACGCCACGATCGCCACCGGGATCACCAGCACTCCAACGACCGTCACCGCCAGCGCCACGAGCATCGCCGCAAACGCCGGGAGGATGAGCGGCTGGGCGAACAGCCCCACGAAGAACGAGCGTGCAAACGAGGTGTGCACGGTGTCGGCGATCACGTCGAGCTGCCGTCCGGCGAAGAAGCTGGTGCCGAAGGCGATGGCGCAGAGCGCCACGAACGTGCCGAGCAACCCGAGCACGGCGCTGGTGGCGCCGGCGAACGGAGCCACGGCGTTGGTCGCGATCTCCGGCTCGGGCAGGTCGCGCACCCGGATCCGCGGGTCCACGCGAATGCGCGAAACGGCGTCCCGGATCCGCTCGGCAACCGCCAGGGTGCTGTCGCGGGCCGCGGCGACCGCCTCGTCGGCGGCGGCCAGCGCCGGCGCCACGTCCGCAGCAGGCGCGGGCGGAACGGGCACGACCTCAGCCGCCCGCAGTCCCGCGAGTTGCCGTCCGATCACGCCAAGGGCCCGGGCGTCGTCGCCGGTAAGACCGCGCACCTGCCACTCGTGGAGCAGCGCCACCGCCTGGTCCGTCGTCAGGCTGGCCGATCGGCCGAGCACCTCACGCCACTGGCGCTCCAGCGCGCCGCCCGGCTGATACCGGCCCGCCTGCACGCCGTCCACCAGAACGTCGCCGTTCCGCAGCGCGATCCGGAGCGAGCTGCCGTCGGCGAGATCGAAGCCGGCGGTCGCTTCCCGCGAGGAGGTCGTGACCGAGTATCCCACGACGTGCTTGTCCTGGCCGGCCGCCACCCGGGGCGGCAGCCCGGCCGCGATCGCGAGGCCCAGGAGGGCCACAAGGTCACTGCGTCGCATCGATTGCACCCTTTGATGTTGCAGGTTCCACCATCAGTCTCCACAGGACGATGGCGCTCACCAGCACCACGATGGCATAGACGATCGCCAGGCCCCGTACCGGGACGCCGGACGCCGCAAGCCATTCCCGCGCGGCGGCCAGATCCCGCGCGGCGGGGAGCAGCACGTAGTCCGTGAGCCACCGCTGCCCGGCGTCGAGCACCGCACGCAGCGACCACCCTGTTCCACCGCTCACCACGCCCCGGTACCGGATGCCGGCCGCGATCATGGATCCCCATGCCGCCGCCGTCACCACGGAGAACGTGGCAAGGATCGTCCAGCCGGTGACGCCGCTCACCAGTCCGCGGGCACGCTCGCGCAGCGCTTTCAGCCAGCGCGGCAGCGGCACCCGGACCCGACCGATAACGCGGTTCTCGAAATCCTGTCGCGGACTGAAACGCCCCAGCCCCCCCAGCCAACGGTCGACGGCGGGGTCTTCCTCGAGCGGCGCGGGTACCTGTGGTTCGTCTTTCATATCTGCCCACCTTACGGGCCCGATCCGATCAGGTTTCAGGGGCGCGCGGGCCCCCGGGCCCCACGTTCAATCCCGCAACGGACCCAGCGCGGCGCGCAGCTCGGCGCGCGCCCGATGGATGTACGTCTTCACGGTCCCCAGCGGCAGACCGAGGATCTCGGCGATCTCTTCGTACGCCCGGCCTTCCACGTGGCGCAGCACGATGCAGGAGCGATACTCGGGGCGCAGTCGGGCGATCGCCCGCTCGATCTGCGAGCCGAGCTCGCGCGCCTCCATCTCGTCGAGCGGTGACTCGGCGCGGTCGCGCACCTGGAGCGCGGTGGCCCCCTGGCGCTCCGCCGTGATGGCGTCGGGTGCGCCATCCAGGGAGAGCGTTTCCAGCTCACGCCGGCGCAGGTGATCGATGGCGGCGTTGTTCGCGATCTTGAAGATCCAGGACGAGAACTTGTGCTCGGGGCGATACGAGTCGATCGCGTTGAGCACCTTGATGAACGTTTCCTGCGCGAGGTCCTCGGCCAGCTCCCGATCGCCCACCATGCGGTAGATGATCGAGAAGATGGGGCGCTGATAGCGGCGGATCAGCTCGCGGAACGCGGCTTCGTCGCCGTCCTGCGCCCACACGACGACCTGCTGGTCCGCCGCGAGCGAGAGGTTCCAGGGAGCGGTCACGCGGCGCGGCCCTCACGGCCCCCGCCGCGCGCCGTGCATCCGGGGCGCGCCACGCACCCCCGATCTGCTTGCGGCACGTTCAAGCCGGCCGGTATCTTTGGCCCCTATGCCTGAAGCGCCGCTGGGCACACGCCTCATGGCCGGCGACGCGAAGCGGTCGTACGTGCGGACCATGTTCACGGCTATCGCGCCGCGCTACGACCTGCTGAACCATCTGCTCTCCCTCAACATCGACAGGGGATGGCGGCGCCGGGCGGTGCGGCGGCTTGCCTGGGAACAGCGGCCGGACGGCACGTTCCTGGACGTATGCGCCGGAACGCTCGACCTCGCGGTGGAGTTGGCACACCAGGCGTCGTTTCACGGTCGGGTGGTCGGCGCCGATTTCGTCGTCCCAATGCTCAAGCTGGGTCGCGACAAGGCCCCGGGGCTGCGGCCCGTCGGGGCGGACGCGCTGCGGCTGCCGTTTCCGGACGCCGCGTTCGACGGGGCAACGGTCGGGTTTGGCGTGCGCAACCTCGCCGACCTCGACGCGGGCCTGCAGGAGCTGCGGCGCGTCCTGCGGCCCGGCGGTCGCCTCGTCATCCTCGAGTTCACGCTCCCACCCACCTGGCCGGTCCGCGCGGTCTACCTCGCGTACTTTCGGCACCTGTTGCCGTTCGTTGGCCGACTCGTGTCCAAACATAGGGACGCCTACACCTATCTGCCAGATTCGGTGCAGCAATTCCCGCGGCCGCAGGACCTCGCTGAGCGGATGGAGCGGGCGGGGTTCGACGACGTGGGCTTCGAGCGTCTCACGCTGGGCATCGCCGGGGTGCATTGGGGCGCGGCTCGGTGAAGCGGCCCGAGCCGCCGATTCGGCCCCCGCGCCGGCCGGCGCGACCCGCGAAGCGCGCGCCCCGGCCGCCGGCGCCGCCGCGCCATCCGGTGCGTTCTCCCACGCCGAACCGCCGCGGTCGCTGATGCGGATCGGCGTCATCGCGGACACGCATGGCCTGCTGCGCGACGCCGTATTCGAGGTGTTCGCCCGGGTCGATCGCATCCTCCACGCGGGCGACATCGGACCGGCCGACCTGCTCACCGAGCTCGAAGCCCTGGCGCCGGTCACGGCGGTCTTCGGCAACACGGACGGGCCGGAGATCCGCCGCCGGTGCCCTCAGGTGGCCCGGCTCGAGCTCGACGGTCTGTCCGTGGCGGTGACGCACGGCGACCAGCTCGGCTCGCCGAACCCTGCCACGCTGCACCGGGCCTTTCCCGACGCCGACGTGATTGTCTACGGTCACACGCATCGGCCGCTGCTTGAGTTGGTGGACCGGACGGTGACCGTCATGAACCCCGGCGCCGCCGGGCCGCGGCGGTTCGACGTCCTTCCTTCAGTAGGCATCATGGAGACCGAGGCAGGGCTGCCGCCCCGCGCGCGACTGGTCCCA
>Ga0153916_10002811_pt1 | contig 12753 bp, 11 predicted proteins | sample Opewatmetagenome_FD_109642 | JGI IMG/M metagenome (GOLD analysis project Ga0153916, IMG submission 109642) | Freshwater wetland microbial communities from Ohio, USA - Open water 3 Core 3 Depth 4 metaG | ecosystem: Environmental > Aquatic > Freshwater > Wetlands | place: USA: Ohio, Lake Erie...
CCCGCCCGCCATATTTACCACGTGACAGTATTCAATTGAATAGCTTCGACCGACCCGATATCTACTACATCATTTTAGATGGTTATGCGCGGCAAGATGTACTCAGAGAGATATATGGCTACGATAATGGCGAGTTTATCAATGGATTAAAATCGCGGGGCTTTTATGTGGCTGAAAAGGCTCACAGTAATTATGACTATACCCAGCTGTCACTAGCCTCGAGCTTGAATTTCGAATATCTAGATTATTTAGCTTTTGCTGAAGGCGTAAGCTCTAGTTGGGCACCGCTCGGCGAATTGATCCTGAATAATCGCGCCAGCTCACTGCTCGAGGCAATTGGATATAGAACTTATCTATCAAGTGAATATTTATTCGCAGAAATAAAAGATCCATCTGTGGTGTTTTTTGCTTCTCCAAAGAATCGATTGAATACTTTTGAAAGCCTGGTACTCGAGTCCACGATGTTCGAGATATTAATCGATGCGCATATCGTGAGTATCTCGAATTACACCTATGAGACGCACCGTGAAAAGATCTTAAATGGATTCGCTGAAACGAAATACCTCGTCGAGCAGGCAGGGCCGAAGTTTGTATTCGTCCATATCATTGCTCCTCACGCGCCTTTCGTCTTTGACCAAACAGGGAATGCCGTACAGCCGGATGGTGCATATACTATCTTTGATGGCAGTAAGTTTGCAGGAGGATTAACCGCGTATAAAGTTGGATATCGAGACCAGCTCATCTACATTAACAAATTGGTTTTAGAGACCATCGATTATATCTTGCAAAATTCTCCCTCATTACCAATCATCATTCTACAAGCTGATCATGGCCCCGCAGCATTGCTTGGTGAGACCATTGAGACAAGCTGCTTATCGGAAAGGTTCTCGATCCTGAATGCTTTTTATTTTCCAAATGCGAAAATGCATTCATTGTATTCTTCTATCACACCTGTCAATACATTCCGGGCAATATTCGACGCATATTTTGGCACAAAACTCGGGCTGTTGACAGACCTGAGCTATTTTTCAAGCCATGAGGACCCATATAGATTTAAGGATGTAACCCCGCAAGTCGATACCCCGTGCAACCCACAATAGTAATTTGTACAATGGTTGAATTATTGAGAATCAGATCTAAAATTAACGCGCCGTGCTTCCCCCATCCATTAGCAGTGCTGCCCCGGTCATAAAACTGGATTCATCTGAAGCCAGGAATAACACAGCCCTGGCAATCTCAATCGTCTCGGCCACGCGTCCAATGGGCAGATCGGTTTTACGGGCTTCTTCCTCTGAAAGGCTGCCTGAATTATGGTAAAAACCTTCCTTCACCCAACGATCGACAAAGGTATCGCCCGGGCAGACGGCATTGATGCGAATATTCTCTTTGGCATGGTCAATAGCCATGGCACGTGTCATTTGGAGCACAGCCCCTTTTGAGGTACAATAAGCGACCACCTCAGGAGCACCAACGAAAGCCCAATCGGAGGCATTATTGATGATTACCCCGCCGCCATTGGCGCGCATCACCGGCAGCACAAATTTGGACATGCGCCATACGGCAGTCACATTGAGCAACAGAGTATCTTCCCAATCTTCATCCTTGGTAGTTTCAGCAGTGCCACTCACTACGATTCCAGCGTTATTGAACAGGATATCTAGGCGCCCGAATTTGGAGACTGTCTCAGTCACCGAGCGTTGGCAGTCTGCCACCAGGCGATGGTCTGCATGGATATAATAAGCACCTGTTTGATCGGCCAATTGCTGGCCCAGCTCCCTACGGCGACCTGTGAAAGCCACCTGTGCCCCCTCAGTGACAAACAGCTCGACGGTGGTCTTTCCAATCCCAGATGTACCCCCAGTAATCAGGGCAACCTTATTCTTCAAACGCATGCAGATACTCAGCGGGTGGTAGCAGAAGGCTTAAAAACATGTGACCAACCGGCGCCGCCACAAATCTTACACCGGTCCTGATACTCGCCTGATACCTGCGTTCCCGTACCCTCACAATGAGGGCACTTGCGAGAAGGCTGGGCTACCAGCACACTCCCTTGACCATTGCATACCAGGCAGATATCGCCATATTGACCGTATTTTCCCGTACCTTCACACCAGGCGCAAGTTTCAGGAGCATATTGCATCACCGGCATCACCATATTAGCTACCTCCGCGAACCGAAATTGGCAGATCAAAACGATTATACCCGAGGAATGATTATGTCATTCTGGCAGGAATTTTACCAACACAGGTCCCGCAATCCAAAAAGATATAACGAATATTAATATAATTGAAATTAATCTATATAAATATAAATAATATTTATTGACATATTATAATTATTGTGTATAATATAAAAGTTGATAAAACACAATTCGGCACGATAACAAGGAATTCATAATGGACACCTCTATTGGTAAGGAAAAATCTCAATCCTGGGCACGGCGGTTTTTTACCATTTGGACCGGGCAGGCATTTTCATTGCTAGGTAGCCAGCTGGTATCCTTTGCGGTCATCTGGTGGATGACCCAAACTACCGGATCGGCCACCGTGCTCGCTACCGCCTCCCTGGTAGGATTGCTTCCGCAAGTGATCCTGGGTCCACTCACCGGAACCCTGGTCGACAGGTGGAATCGGCGTCTCACCATGATCCTGGCAGATGGGACTATCGCGGCGGCCACGGTGGTTCTGGCGGTACTGTTCGCGTTGGGGAATGTGCAGGTGTGGCAGATATATATATTATTATTCATCCGATCTGTGTGCGGAGGTTTTCACTGGCCCGCGATGCAGGCATCAACCACGATGATGGTTCCCAAGGAGCATCTGTCACGCATCCAAGGGTTTAACCAGATGTTGAACGGCGGCATGAGCATTGCTTCGGCTCCCCTGGGTGCATTGTTGTTGGCTGTGATACCCATGGAAGGCATCCTGGCCATTGATGTGTTCACAGCTATGCTGGCCATTATCCCCCTGTTCTTCTTCCAGGTGCCGCAGCCGGAGCGCAATGACCTGCATCCAGACTTGAATGGCAAATCCACCGTCTGGCAAGATTTTCGTAGCGGGTTAAGTTATGTCTGGAGTTGGCCAGGCTTGATGATGATCGGCGTTATGGCAACGGTGATCAACTTCTTGCTCACGCCGGCGTTTTCATTACTGCCTATACTCGTTACCAAGCATTTTAACGGGCAGGCAATCCAGCTGGCTACCCTAGAATCGTTCTCTGGGATCGGATTCATCGTGGGTGGCTTGATCCTGGGTGCCTGGGGTGGGTTTAAGCGGCGAATTTTAACCAGCCTAATGGGGCTCATGGGCATGGCCGCAGGCTGCCTGGTGATGGGATTGCTGCCCCCCAGCGCATTCGCGATTGCAGTTGGCACCATGCTCTACCTGGGCATCATCAGTCCAATCGTCAATGGCCCGCTGCTAGCTGCTGTGCAAGCAGCTGTAGCTCCTGAGATGCAAGGCCGGGTGTTTACTTTGATCCAGAGCATGGCGGGTGGAATGTCTCCGATTGGGCTCATAATCGCTGGACCAGTGGCAGATAAAATCGGGGTGCAGGCCTGGTTCATCATTGGTGGGATCGTCACGGCATTAATGGGCATCTCCAGCTTTTTTGTCCCGGCCATTATGCGCTTTGAAGACGGGCGGAATGAAAATAAACTGGCAATCGAATTGGAATCGGTGAAATCAGGGCTTGAGAGAGCTGGTGAACGGGTGAAAGAAGCAACCAAACCCAACCCAATCAAGGTCGACTATACCTAAATAGCTACGAGTAGGCGAAAAACCAAAAGGCTCCTCGTGAGGGGAGCCTTTTGTGACACCTGATGAATGTCGAATCGTAAAAATTATTGATTAGTCATCATGAATGACATTCACTACCAAACATAAAAAAAGTCCCTCTTTCGGTCAGCAGGAATTTCATGCAGCAAAGTTGGAGATTGCCACGACCTGGCAGCAAAGAACGCTGAAGCGCAGGTCTCGCAATGACAATGATATCTCCCTTCCAAACCTCCACTCGAATTTATTAATGAGGATGGAAACCACCCATTTTCAGATCAATAAAGCAAGCTAACTTACCAAAGCCCTCTTACTACCAACAGAATCCCTATGATCAATATCGGGATGCCTGCAATTGCACCTACAATTGTTATGGTCAAGATAATCCCTACGAGCATAAGAGCAAAGCCTAAAATCACAGCAACCAATCTGCCGGTTAGCGTAACGATGTAGGCGACAAAGTTCCATAACCAGACAAATGGCCTCAGCAGCCAGTGGATTTTCTTGGGATCAATCATGATATACTCCTTGATCGTCGTTTGAAAATACATACGCATTATTTTCATCCGAGTTGCGTGGAGAGGGGATTTATATTTTTATAATCAATTTGTTACTTTATTATGACCCAATTTGGGTAGAATTACTGGCAAGGAACCGGAGAAAGATTATGGATAAGATTGATCCCTCTGAGGTCACTCCCAAGAAGCTATATCTCTCGCGGCGGCAGTTTATTGGCAGCTCGAGCGCCATCATTGCCGGGGCGATGGCTCTGGCAGCTTGCAAGGGGTCTCCGCCGGCGACGGAAGCTACGCCTCCACCTTATAGCGGTCCGACCGAGGATGAACTCGGAGATCCATTAACCACATATCAAGATATCACCCATTACAACAACTACTACGAATTCTCGACGGATAAAGGCGCAGTGGTTGATCTGGCACGGAATTTCCCCACCTCCCCCTGGAGCATTGAAGTTTCCGGTCTGGTTAATAATCCAAAGACGTATGTTATCGATGACCTGCAGAAGTTCAAACCAGAGGAGCGTATCTATCGCCTGCGCTGTGTGGAAGCATGGTCAATGGTGATCCCGTGGATAGGATTTCCATTGCACAGGCTGCTAGACGAGGTCCAACCCACCCAGGAAGCGAAATATGTCAAATTCACCTCGATTTATGATCCAACCGACATGCCTATGCAGAATTCCAATTTCCTCCCCTGGCCGTATGTTGAAGGTTTGCGTATGGACGAAGCCATGCATGACCTGACCTTGATGGTGACAGGAATGTACGGCGGCCCTCTACCCAAGGAGGATGGAGCGCCTGTGCGCCTGGTCGTGCCGTGGAAATATGGGTTTAAGGGGATCAAAGCGATCGTCAAGATCGAGCTGGTAGACACTCAACCGGTGAGCTTGTGGATGCAATCTGCACCCGATGAATATGGTTTTTACGCCAATGTAAATCCGAATGTCGACCATCCGCGCTGGTCGCAGGCTACTGAACGGCGTATCGGTGAAGTTGGCCGGCGGATGACCCTGCCTTTCAATGGCTATGAAAAAGAGGTAGCCTCACTCTATGAGGGGATGGATTTAAGAATATACTTTTGAAGCGAAATAACAAATTTTTCAACCTGTGGTTTCCAACCCTGGTCCATGTGGCTTGTCTGCTCCCCATCCCATGGATGTTGGTGGATGCCTGGCGGGGAGGTTTGACGGCTGACCCAATCAGAGGCGCCCTCCTGCGTACCGGGAAGCTTGGGCTCGAGCTGCTGGTGTTGAGCCTGGCGTGTTCACCCTTGAATAACATCTTCGGCTTTTCGCCTGCGCTCAGAGTCCGCCGCGCATTGGGCGATTATTCTTTCCTGTACGTATGCCTGCACTTTGCCATCTTCGTGGGGCTGGATTATGGTTTTGATTTTATGTATTTGTTACCAGAGTTAATCCACCCCTATGCACTGGTGGGGTTAATCGCCGGTTTGTTGTTAATCCCGCTGGCGATCACTTCGTTTGAGCCATGGCCGAAACGGCTTGGCAAAAATTGGAAACGGCTGCACAGCCTGGTATACGTGATCAACATCCTGGCTGGCTTGCATTTTATCCTGGTAGTGAAGCAGGGCGTCACCGGGCCTTACTTGTGGTTGATCCTGATTGTTTTCCTGCTCGTGTTGCGACTTCCCCCAATCCGCCGTTTTTTAGGCCGGTTTTTCAGCCGAAGTGAGTGATCTGGAACCCAATCCCGCAGTAGGAAGTGTCTGGAACCACAATTTTGTGGTTTTCGATATATAATCTGTGAATGCTTCCACCTGCATTTACCAATACATCCGATTCCCTTGAGGCCAGAGAATTTGAGCAGCTCATCCAGGACGGCATCACGGCCGTTAAGAATGGCAACCTGTCGCTGGCTAGAAGGTTACTAGAGCAGGCCGCACTTATTAATCGTGCGGATGCCAGAGTCTGGATCTGGCTTTCTGCTACAACAGAGGATTTACAAGAGCGGCGTGATTTCCTGGAACGCGCGGTAGCAGCTGACCCATCCAACGCCGCTGCAAAGCGGGGTTTATTGATGCTCACCAAGAAGCTAGATGAAGCCAACCTTATCCCTGAAGGAGAAGCTTATACCCCGCCAGAGTCGCCAGCGCCGGAAATTGCCACAACAAAAACCTTTACCTGCCCAAATTGTGGGGCGAATATTTCTTATGAACCGAGCGAAACCAAGCTTGTTTGTCAATTTTGTGGCTTCACACGTAAGATCGACGAGCTTGTGATCGAAGAAAGCACTGAGCAGGTTTTGGATGCTGTTCTGCCCACCTCGCGGGCACACCGCTGGGCTGAAAACCAGGCACGGGTCTGCTGTGAACAATGCGGTGCAGTGATCCTCCTGCCACCGGGCCAGACGGCGGATAGCTGCCCATACTGCGGCTCAAACCGCATGATCAGCTCACCTACTCTGCTGGAAATGATCGATCCTGAAAGAATCGGCGTCTGTAAAGTTGACCAACAAGCTGTGGAAAACAACGTCAAATCCTGGCTCAGTAAAGGATTTTTTGCCCCTGACAACTTAGCCAGCAAGCACGCAGCTTTACGGCTGCATCCTGCTTATTATCCTTTTTGGATATTCAATGGGACTTTGGAGATCCCGTGGTTCTGCGACGTCAACGAGAGTACGAGCGGTCCCTCTGATTGGAAAGCTCACACTGGCTCACAATTCGAGATGTTCAAAGATATTGTGATTCCGGGTTTACGAAAACTCTCTGCGCTTGACGTGGCGGGCATAGAGCCTTTCAACCTGAGTGAGCTGGTGGAGTTTTCACCCGATTACCTGGCGGGGTGGGAAGCACTGACATACGATCTACCCCTGGCGGATGCATCCTTGCGGGCACGGGAGTTGGTGACCAAAAGAGTGCGGGCAGCATTGCCCGGCATGGTCGAGATTGGCCATCAGAAACGCAATTTCAGCACGGGGTCAGGAAAATGGAGCGGCCTCACCTATAAGCTTGCCCTATTACCAATCTATATTGGCAACTACCAATTCCAAGGAAAACCGTTCCGCGTGCTGGTGAATGGACAAACCGGGCAGGTGAGTGGAAAGAAGCCAGTCGATAACCTCAAAATAGCTCTATACACCGTTGGCGGGGTCGTGTTGCTCGCCATCATCCTGCTCGTCATCTGGTTATTGTTGAGGATGATTACCAGCTAGAGATTTTTTCCCTCCCATGAGCAAGGCTCCGCTATTTCGCAATCCTGATCTCGATGGCTCAGCTTTCTACTGGGAGGCCGGTTCAACGGGGATATTGCTCTGCCATGGGTTCACCGCTACCACCACCGAAGTACGGCTATTAGCCAAAGCCTTGCATGAACACGGATACACTGTGGCCGGACCGCTTTTACCCGGGCATGGCACCACCCCGCAAGATTGCAACCGACATTCCTGGCAGGAATGGGATGCAGCTGTTGAACAAGCTTACCAGGCCTTAGCTGCTCACTGCCAGAAAGTGGTAGTGGGGGGTGAATCAACCGGTGCCTTACTGGTACTACTTCTCGCCAACCGGCATCCTGAAGCGGCGGCAATTTTATGCTATGCCCCAGCTTTGCAGCTTAAAATCAGCCGGGTAAAGATATTCCTTTTAACCTTATGCATGCCATTTCTCACCTCAATCCCCAAAGCGCCATCGAGCGATGATAACCTGTGGAAAGGATACGCCGAACAACCCCTCAAGGGTGCTTATCAGCTCACCCGGCTACAAAAGGCGATTCCTCCCATCCTGCCACAAATCAACCAGCCTATCCTGATCATGCAGGGAAGACTTGACCCGACAGTCGATCCGCAAGCACCACAGATCATCTACAACCAGATTGGCTCTGCAATCAAAGAGTTCCATTGGCTGGAGAATTCCGCTCACTGCGTCATCCTGGATAAGGAGCGAGATCTGGCAGCGGATTTGAGCCTCAATTTTCTGAACCGTACCCTGGCGTAAACCCTGTCATAGGTGAGAATAAAAAAACATTCATCTGAGGAGCCTGATATGACCCGCCTCATCCGCTGGTACGACTACATAACATTTAATGTGTATTTCATGGGGTTAACTACCCTTTCCCAGACTATGGGATTGGTCACTCCCCTGCTCGTGCAGCAGTTCGTCGGCGAGACACAAAAAGCGACCTATTATGGCACCTTCCGATTGTTCACATTGATGGTTGCCTTACTCGCTCAAGCGTTGATGGGTTTATTATCAGACCGAAGCACGATTTCCTGGGGGCGCAGGCGACCATTTATCATGCTTGGCACAATTATCACGGCAATACTGACGATCATGATTGGATTCACGATCGGAATGGAAGGGATGACCGGTTTCTGGGTGCTGTTCGCTATCGGGTTAGTGCAGCCGGTAGCATCGAATATGTCGCAGGCAGCTGAGCAAGGGGTGATACCCGACCTGGTGCCGGATGAAAAACGGGGGCGCTTTTCAGGTGTGAAGGCGCTATTCGAGATACCCCTGCCCTTGATCGTTGTGGCACTTTTTGTGGGTCCTTTGGTGAGCAAAGGCCACATGTGGGCAGGATTATTGATCGCTTCAAGCGTGCTACTGGTTGCCATGCTGCTCACCATGCTGATCCCCGAAAAACGGATCAGCCAGGCGCCTCCATTAAATTGGGCACCTTTTATCCGCCTGATAATAATGACCCTGGTGTTCACGGGACTCATTTTCGGCTCTGGGCAGGTGGTCAAGCTTTTCAGCAGCGGGTTAAAGAATGTTACGTCTCCTACATCTTTATTCATACTCATGGGTTTGTTTGGCCTGGTGGGAATGCTGATCGCAATCGTGGCAGGGGTATGGATTTGCGTGCGCATCAGCCTGGGCGGCACTATCCGCGATAACCCCTCATTTACCTGGTGGGTGGTGAACAGGCTGGCATTCCTCGTGGGTGCGGTCAATATATCCACATTTGCAGTCTATTTCCTGCAGGCACGTTTGGGCTACGTGAAAGAAGCTGCTGCGGGCCCTGCCAGTAAATTAATCTTGATTGTAGGCATTTTTATCCTGGCCTCGACGGTACCGGCTGGATGGCTGACAGACCGCTTCGGTGAGAAACGAATGGTCAGCATGTCTGGATTCGTGGCCGTCTTGGGCACGGTCATTGCTCTCAGCATACCCAGCCTGACAATTATTTACATCGGGGGCTGTTTGATTGGCATCGCCTTTGGTTTTTTCTACGCTTCAAACTGGGCACTCGGCACGCTTCTGGTGCCAAGGGCCGAAGCTGGCCGCTACCTGGGTCTTTCAAACCTGGCAGGTGCAGGGGCAGGCGCGGTGGGGGCGTACATTGGTGGCCCAATTGCTGATTTCCTCACTGCCCAGGTACCCCAGGTGCCAGGTTTCGGCTATGTATTACTTTTCACTATCTACGGATTGTTATTCTTATTCTCCACCCTGGTTCTCACCCAGATCAAGGGCACACGGAATAATACTGAAGTGATAAAATCATAGCTGCAGTCTGCACATCGCAAATTACCAGAGGTGAATGCCATGATCGTGGGGGTATTGGGTTTCCGGTTCGATCATTATTCTTACGTAAGGAACATCATTGGCAAAGTTCCGGGTGTTGAATATTGTAAAACGAAAGACCTGTATGCCAGGAAGAATGCCCTTGCCCATCTGGTCAATCGATGGGTAAAACGAGAGGTCCTGCAAACTTTCGATATAAATCACCAGTTCAATGATTTCGGCCTGAACAAGGTCGATCTATTGCATTTATACAATGGGATCAGCTATGGGCGTACACCATGGGTTTCAACATTTGAAACCATTTTGCCCAGATTCACTAAAGTAGTCGAAGCGACCCACGGAGCTGATCCCGAATTTATTAGCGATCAAAAGATCCTCAAAGGGATGAAGGCGTTAGCTGGCAGCCCTTGTAAGCGGCTTATCGCCATGTCTGAGTGTTCAGCCACCATGCAACGCGCCCTGCTGGCTGGGTTTGATCGTTTCGGGGAAAAAATCGTCAGTAAATTAATCGTGATGCATCCCTCCCAAGAATTATTACTCTCAAATTTTAAGGATAAGTCACTAGACTTGAATGGCCGGATCAATTTCATGTTTGTGGGTAATGCGTTTTTCCGAAAAGGGGGCCATGAGATCATTGAGACATTTAAAGGGCTCAGGGAACAATTCAATTACGACATCGGACTGATCATCGTGAGTGACATGCGTTTAGATGGTTATGCCGCTTCCGCAACTCAGGAAGATGTTCAAACCGCGAGTGATTTTATTGGAGAGAATCGCGCCTGGATTAGTTATTACAAGCACCTCTCGAATGCTGATACGCTGGAAATGATGAAAAGGGTTCATGTGGGTCTTTTACCCACTTATGCTGATTCATATGGATATTCGGTGCTGGAATTCCAGGCCTGCGGCTGCCCGGTGATCACCACCAATGTCCGGGCATTACCGGAGATCAATGATAACGAAAAAGGATGGCTGATCGAGGTGCCCAAAAATCGATTGGGCGAGGCAATTTATACCACGAAACCCGATCGAATGGCTATCAGCAGTGCCATCCGAAAAGGTCTGGAAAATGCCGTCCAGCAGATTTTTACCGATCGATCGGCCATTCAATCAAAAGCAGAAAAGTCACTTTTGAGTGTCAAACTGCACCATTCCAGGGAAAATTTTGCTGCCCAAATGACAAATATCTACCGTGATGCGCTGGATTAGGCAGTGGAGGGAAATCTAAAAACTAAAGGTCTGGGAAGAGCTGATCTATACGCAGGATTACTTTAATCTCTGCCTTCAGACAGCCTGGTGATCTGTTCGAGCATGGAACAAAGCTGAGGCCCCATGTGACGCAGCTCATCGCGGTGCACGCTTGCCAGACTCTCCAAGACTCTAACCCCCTTATCAGTCAGCCCGATAAAAACCTGACGTCGATCTTGCTCATTGGAAATACGCGCTATCAATCCCTGGTCTTCCAGCCTGTTCACCAGTCCAACCGCGCTATGATGGCGAATTTGCAGCCTTTCAGCCAGCTCACCAACTGTTATCTGCTCGCGACCCGGGAAGCCCACGATAAAAAGCAACGCCTGATGCTGCTGGAGGGTGAGGCCGACCGATTCAGCCGCATCCTCGCTAAAGTGCAGGAAACAGCGCAAGGCATAGCGGAATTCAGCCAGGGTCTCATAATCGCTTTTGGAAAATCTCGAGAAATCTGTCATCATGCCACCAGCGTATCATTGTGTGTATGAAGATGGAATTTATCCTGAGAAGATTGACTTACATCGTAATACGATATATAATCAATTGTATCATATTTCATTTCAAATTTCATGAGGGATATTATTTCTGCTCGATGGGAGGATCAAATGGCAAGTTATAAATACCTGATTGTGGGTGCAGGTATGACAGCAGATGCGGCGGTGCGCGGAGTCCGTGAGCTGGATGCCGATGGCAAGATTGGGATGATTGGGAGTGAACCCAACCCACCTTATAACCGCCCTCCATTAACCAAAGGTTTATGGAAAGGTAAACCAGTGGAAAGCATCTGGAGGCGAACGAGTGAGTTTTCTGTGGATTTGATCCTTGGGAGGACAGTCCAATCCATTAATCCTGCGGAGCAAGCGGTCAGAGATGACCAGGGAAACGAATATGTTTATGAGAAATTACTCCTGGCAACCGGTGGCACACCGCGCAAGTTGCCCATCGATTCCAATGATATTATCTACTACCGCACCTTTGAGGATTACCAGCGACTGCACGAGATGAGCACCCATAGAGAGCATTTTGGTGTCATCGGGGGAGGCTTTATTGGCTCAGAGATTGCTGCAGCACTCACCATGAACGGTAAGAAAGTTTCGATGATCTTTCCAGACGCAGGGATTGGATCTAAAATTTTCCCGGCCAAGATTTCTGATTATCTAAACGATTTCTTCCGTCAAAAAGGGGTGGAAATCTCTCCAGGTGTAAGAGTGGAGGATTTAAGCAAGCAGGATAACTCATATCAGATTATTACCAGCGCTGGAGATAGGATCAACGTAGATGGAGTAATCGCCGGGCTTGGCATCCGGCCCAATATTGAGCTGGCTCAGGCAACGGGGATTAAAGTGGCCAATGGCATCGTAGTCGATGAATTTCTGGAGACAAGTATTGGCGATATTTATGCTGCGGGTGATGTGGCTGAATTTTCGAACCCAGCCCTGGGAAAGCGCATGCGCATTGAACACGAGGACAATGCCAACACGATGGGCAAGCAGGCAGGTCGCAATATGGCTGGCGCCAGGGAACCCTACCACCACTTGCCTTTCTTTTACTCCGACCTGTTCGAGCTGGGTTACGAAGCCGTGGGTGATCTCGATTCACGCATGCAGACTTTCGTGGATTGGAAGGAACCTTATAAAAAAGGGGTGATTTATTATCTGGAGAATGGGCGGGTGCGTGGTGTGCTGCTGTGGAACGTGTGGGATACAGTTCCAAAAGCGCGCCAATTGATCGCAGA
>Ga0153916_10002812_pt1 | contig 12753 bp, 10 predicted proteins | sample Opewatmetagenome_FD_109642 | JGI IMG/M metagenome (GOLD analysis project Ga0153916, IMG submission 109642) | Freshwater wetland microbial communities from Ohio, USA - Open water 3 Core 3 Depth 4 metaG | ecosystem: Environmental > Aquatic > Freshwater > Wetlands | place: USA: Ohio, Lake Erie...
CTCCCTTGACTCGTTTCACCCCCCCGCGTCTATTGCCAACTTCGCCATGATGCCCCAATTGGCCCGATTTGCCAACAGCAATCTCAAAGATGTGTAGAACAACGAGCCACAAGTGGCCGGGCTTGGCCGACGGAACACCGCGGGCCGCAAGCGGCCCCGCTAAACGGAAGCCGTATTTCTTCTCTGAGGATCAGTAGCCCGGCCGCTCGCGACCGGGAGTTCTCAATCCGCCGACCAGGGCTCGTTCTTGCAGGCCCGGACCGTGTTGATCAGGCTCAGCGTGATGATGATCCCCCGCCGGATCCGCCCGATCCGCCCGCCGTCGTTGAAGTCGCCTTCGATCGCGGCCAAGTCCTTGAGGATCGCCTTCAGGCCGACCTTATACGCCTGGCGGCCCTCGGCGTCCAAGTAGGGCTCCAAGAGATACAGGGCCGCGTCGGGCGAGCGGCCCCAGAGCACGTCATTGAGCTTGAACTCGCCCGGCGGCTGGCTGTTGTGCACCGCGCGGAACCGCTTCGCGTCCCACTGGCCGAAATAGGCCTCCTCGGCGCGGAGGAAAAGCGCGACGAGCTTCTTCTGCGCGGCCGAGTCCCTCGGCTTGTAGTACAGCGCGATCACTTCGGCCAGTGCGTCCTCGGGGCTCCGCGACGGGTCGGCCAGAAGGCGTCCTCCCACGGCAGTGTTGACCTCCACCGCCGGGTTGACCATCGGCCCCTGGTAGAACATGCACGCCCGGGCACCATCCTCGAAATGCTCCTTGATCGCGCCGGCCGTGCGCCGCGGATAGGGGAGGAAATAGGCGGTGCGGTCCCATCGGACCGTGTGGTACAGCCACAGTCCGCCGGAGGTGCCGTAGGCGCAGTGCAGCCGGCGGACGAAGTCCTTGCGCTCGGCCGGCGCGACAAAAGTCCCCCGCCAGCCCTAGTCCATGAAGCAGTCGACGTGCCCGCTCAGCTCGACGATCTGCTTCTTTTCTTCCTCATTGAAGTGCTCCCGGCCGGAGCCGCCCAGCCAGTTGATCGGAATGACCGTGATCACCTTGCCCGGCCACTTGCTGCGGACGTACTGGGCGGCGCGGACGTTCAGCCGCACGTTGTAGCCCACGGTGCCATACTTGCCGCCGCACTCCGGGCAGGCGCACCAGCCGAGGTCGGCCGATTCCAGGTGGACGCCGCCGAAATCGAACTGGCCCAGGGCACAGTCGAGGATCTTCTCCACGTACTTCCAGGCCTTCTCCTTGGCGCCGCACATGGCGTGGGGATGGGGCTTGCCGGCCGTGTCCTTGCCGCAGACCTCCGGGTCGCGGCGGATGATCTCGTCGAAGCCCCAGGTGAACAGGCCCATGCCGAACAGGGTCTTGAGGCCTCGCTTGCCGGCCTCGTCCAGCAGGCGGACGACCTTGCGGCGGCGGTCCGGGTCGGCGAACGCGCTGGCCACGTCCGGCGGATACGCCCCGGTGGCGAACAGCCCAAAGTTGTCCACGAGGTTGAACCCCGCCTCGCGCTGCGCGTCCATCGCGGCCAGGGCGCTCTGGATGGTGACTTCGTCCAACTGCGGGGCGGGCCAGTTCTCCAGCGGCAGGGGCTCGCTCCGCATGTCGTTGATCCACGCCCCGAAGGCGATCCGGTACTTGTAGCCCCCCTCCGATTTCTCGGCCGAGCTGCCCGCGGCGCCCGCCAGGGCACAAGCGCTCGCCAGGGACGCGCTCCGGAGGAAACGGCGTCGGCTGATGGTCATGTTCAGCGGCCCATTTTGCGGGCCTTCTCGAGGATCCCGGGCCGGGCGGCCTCCATCATCTCCCGCACGTCCGCATAGCGGATCGTCCGCTGGTCGAAAGAGCGCCGCTGGAGGGCGCCGAGGAATCGCCCCTCGAACTCCTTCAGATTCGAGCCGTAGATGTGGTAGCTGTCGGCCAGGTGGCAATAGCGCCCCAGCCGCAGCGGCGTCCCCGCCAGCTCGGCGACCCGCGCCGCGATCCGCTGCTGCAACTGGACCAGGGCAAAGATGTTCATGAAGGCCGCCTTGTAGGCGTCGTTGGAGCGGAAGCGGACGTTCATGTTCAACCGCGGCGGGCCCTCCGCCGCCGGCGTGATCCGGCACCAGACGCTCTGCAGGCACGCCGGATCGTAGCAGGAGTTGTCCTCCCAGACTTTCCAGGTGATCGCCTGGGCCCGGCGGGTGTGGGGGGCCTCGGCCAGCCGCCGGCAGATGCCCTCGATCTGATCGACGGGCGCCAGGGCGGGGGCCTGGTAGCCGAATAGCCGCTGGTGATACGTGTATTCCCAGCGCGTGTCGCCCGGATCGCGGGGATCGCGGACCAGATGATCCTTGATCCCCTCGCAGACCTCCATCACGTATTCCTGGAGCTCCTCGAACCCCCCGGGAAAATCGCGGTGGATCATCGGCTCGGCCAGCGGATCGTCGACGGTGATGACCATCGTGGCGTCCTTGCTGGGCGGGTCCTCGGGCTTGTCGTACTGGGTCCTCAGCGGACAGCCCGAACGGTAAAGCGCCACCATCGAATTCTCCCACGCTCGGGCAATGCAATCTCCCTCCGCGCTCAGCACGGGGATTCCGTTCATCAGCACTCCTTTCCCGTTTCCTTACGAGGTGATGCGGCCACGCGGGCACGGAGGGCCATTGTCGGCGCTCGGCGACGCCGTTTCAAGGGGCCCGCCCGGGAGAAGGATGCACGACCGGGAAGTCGAGCAGCGGGAGCGCGTGACCGTATCGGCGGAACCCCGCACCCCGCGATCAGGGCGGTCGTGGAGCGAGAGGGCCGGCGCGGCTGTTATGCCGGGCTGGCTGCCGCTTGCTCGATCCCCATCGATGACTGAGAATGACAGGATCTGACGTCCCTTCCTCAATCCGGCACAATCCCTCCCTTAACGCGGCAAGCCATGAGCCTCCCGGTGCTGGTCTACAACCTGCTGATGACGGTTGCCGACGCGGCCGCCTTGTCCTGGCTGAGCCGCAGGAAGACGGCCGGGACGTTGCTGAGACTCGGGATGCTGGAAAGCCTCGCCGCGCTGGCGCTCGCCGGGGCCCTGGGAAACGGGTTCTTCGGGACGGCCGGGCTGCTGGCCTACGCCCTGTTCGTCCACGCGGTGATATTCCTCGTGGGAGCCGCGGCGGTGTTGCGGCGGGAATGTCCCGGGACGGCGCTTTCCGCGATACTCCTGGCACTCGTGCTGGCCCTCGTGGCAGCCGACGCCTTCTGGGTCGAGCCGGCGCGGCTCGAGGTCTCCCATCTCCAAGTGTCCACGGCGAGACTCAGCCGGCCGGTGCGGATCGCCGTCGTCGCCGATTTGCAGACCGACGCGTTCGGCGCGTACGAGCAAGAGGTTCTCCGCCGGGTCGTCGAGGAAAAGCCCGACCTGATCCTCTTGGCGGGGGACTACGTGCAGGCGGAATCGCCTCGCCACGAGGAGATCCAGCGCGAGCTGGGAGACTATCTTCGCCGGATCGGATTCGCCGCTCCCCTTGGGGTGTTCGCCGTCCAGGGGAACTGCGACGTCGGGGCCTGGCAGCAGGCCTTCGCCGGGATTCCCGTGACGGCGGTCGATCAAACTCGCTCCTTCAGGGTCGGCGAGCTGGAGCTGACCTGCCTGTCCTATCACGACTCGTTCGACGGCAACCTGGCGCTTGGGGCCTCCGACCCGAGCCGGTACCACGTCGTCCTCGGCCACTCTCCCAACTATGCCCTGGGCCGGATCGACGCCGATCTGCTCATCGCCGGCCATACGCACGGCGGCCAGGTCCGGCTGCCGTGGCTCGGGCCGCTGGTCACGCTCAGCCGGGTGCCCCGCTCGTGGGCGGCAGGGCTGACGGAGCTGCCCGGCGGAGCGAAGCTGCTCGTCTCTCGCGGCATCGGCCTGGAGCGCGGCCCGGCCCCCCGGCTGCGGTTTCTCTGCCGGCCGGAATTGGTCTTCATTGATCTGGAGCCGTAGAATGAGAGCAGAGGCGACGTGCAGACAGATCCGGGCCTGCGACCTCTTGTTCCTTGGGGCTGCGATGTTCAGTTGCCTCGCTCTGGGCGCCTGGGCGGATCAACCGGCCAAAGAGCCGCCGCTGCCGGAGCCTTTCCAGAAGCTCGTTCCTTTGCACAAGAGGTTGGGCCGGCCCCAGCCGGGGGATTGGCTGGCGGAGCATCCCGAGCCCGGCCAGACCTACCGCGAGTACCTCCGCAGCAGCCCGGTCAAGCCCGACCGTTCGCGGCGGACCCTCTACGTCCAGCCGCTGGGCAGCTTCACGGCAACGCAGCGGAAGATCATCCAACGGACGGCCGAGTACCTGGGCCTCTGGTTCGACTTGCCGGTGAAGGTTCGCGAGGACGTGTCCCTGGCGTCGATCCCGGCGAAGGCCCGCCGGGTACACCCAGCGTGGAACGACCCGCAGATCCTCTCTACCTACGTCCTCGAGGAGGTCCTCGCGCCCCGGCTGCCCAAGGACGCCGCGGCCTACATCGCCTTCACGGCGTCCGACCTGTGGCCCGGCGAGGGGTGGAATTTTGTCTTCGGGCAGGCGTCGCTGGAAGATCGCGTCGGCGTCTGGTCGATCTACCGCTACGGCAACCCGGAACAGAGCGAAGAAGCGTACCGGCGGTGCCTGCTCCGCACGCTCAAGGTCGGCACGCACGAGATGGGCCACATGTTCTCCATGGCCCACTGCACGGCGTACGAGTGCGCCATGGGCGGGAGCAACCACCTGGCCGAGATGGACCGCCGCCCGGCCTGGCTCTGCCCCGAGTGCCTGGCCAAGCTCTGCTGGGCCACCGGCGCCGACCCGCACAAACGCTTCGAGCGGCTCGCCCGCTTCTGCAAAGCCAACGGCCTGAAGCCCCAGCAGGAGTTCTTCGAAAAATCGCTGGCCCTGCTGGGCGGCCGATGAAACGGATCGAGCCGGGGCGTCAGCCCCGGCTCGCGGGAAATCTATCGGAAGACCCAGTAGAGCCCGACCATCGTCGCGGCCAACACCGCGGCCACGACGCGGTAGTTGCCCAGGCCCGGCCAGGAGCGGCCGCGGACGGCCTCCAGGGGATTGGCCCAGACGAACTTCGCCGACTCGTCCGTATGCTGGGCGGGGACCACGAGCGACACGAGCACCATCACCGCGGAGCAGGCCAGGAAGAGATAGACGGCCACCATCAAGAAGGGAATCTTGACGCCGCGCTCCGCGAGCCACGTGAAACCGCCGCGCCACTCAAACACGAAGCAGGCCAGGCCCATCCCCGTCCCGCTCCAGGCGGTTGCGAGCGCCGCGTGGGCCGAGGCCCGCCGCCAGAAGACGCCCCAAACGAACAGCGCGGTCACCGGCGGGGCGACGTAGGTGATCATCTGGGTGATGCCCTTGAACAGTTGCTCGTAGTGGCTCAAGAGCGGCGACCAGAGGATCGCCGCCACCATCGCCGCGAAGGTGACGATCCGCCCCACGAGCACCAATGTGTGGTCCGAGGTCTCCGGCCGCCACCGCTTGACCAGGTCGTAGCTGAAGAGCGTGGCGATCGAGTTGAGAGCGCCGGAGACGGTGCTCATCAACGCGGCCAACAAGGCGGCAATCACGATGCCGCGGAGTCCCGGCTGCAGCCACCCGGTCACCATGTGCACGTAGGTCTGGAGCGTGTCGAGCTTGCCGGTGCGGGGGTTGATCGGCTCCGGCATGTTTCCTTGGAGGACCAGGGCCAGGTAGATCGTCCCCGGCAACACGAAGAGGAACACCGGGAGGATCTTGATGAACCCGGCAAACAGCGGCCCGATCCGGGCGTGGTTCTCGTCCCTGGCCCCCAGCACCCGCTGCACGATCGTCTGGTCCGTGCACCAGTACCAGATGCCGATCACCGGGTAGCCGAGAAAGACCGTGTACCACGGCAGCTCTGAGGGATCGCCGGCGTCCCGCAGGATGGTCAAGTGTTCCGGGTGGCTATCGTGGAGCGTGGCCTGAAGGGCGTCCCATCCTCCGACCTGGTAGAGCCCCACCCCGGTCAGCATGGCCGCGCCGGCGACCAGGACGACGGTTTGGATGGTTTCCGTGACCACGACCGCCAGGAGCCCGCCCACGATCGTGTAGACGCCGGTCAGGACCGCCGTCAGGGCGGTGCACGTCCACAGGTCCCAGCCGGTCAGGCCGCCCAGCACCTGGGCGCCCGCATAGAGGGTGAATCCCAGGTGGATGAAGATCGCCGAGAGGATCGAGATCACGGCCAGCCAGTCGCGGCAGCCGCGGCAGTAGCGCTTCTCGAGGAAATCGGGGAGCGTGGTCACGCCGGCGCGGAGGTAGAAGGGCGCGAAGAAGAGCGCAAGGGCGATCAGCGTGAAGGCCGCCATCCACTCGAAGTTGCCCATCGCCAGCCCGGTGTCGTAGCCCGATTGCGCCAGGCTCACCAGGTGGAGCGAGGAGATGTTGGTGGCGAACAGCGCCATGCCGATGACCGGCCAGGTGAGCGACCTCCCCGCCAGGAAATACTCGCTCCCCTCGGATCCACGGCGCCGCAGCCACCAGGCGAGGCAGCCGACGGCCACGATCCCCAGCATGTAGAGCCCGATCACCAGCCAATCCACGGCGTCCAGTTGCGGCCCCTGGAATCGGCTAAGACTTCCCATCTCGGCGTCGGGCATGGATTGCTCCTGCGGGACTCTGGCCGGCCCACGGTCCTCGGCGTTGCCGCGGGCACGGGCAAAGGCTTCCATTCTCTCCGGCGCGCCCCTCCAACGCAAGGAGCCGCGCCGGGGACACCATGGCCGTCCTCCCGCCCATCCTGCCTGCGAGGGGCACTTCGGCGGCCGCGATTCTTGACCGCCGGGCGGCGGCTGGGCAGAATGAGGGTCTACTGAGAAGGAGATTCCGCCCACCCGGTCGCGAGGCACGCAATCCATGAGATCCTGCGAACCACGGCCAAGGGCTGTTCTTGCCCCAATCCTCCTTCGGGTGATGCTGTCGGCGGTCCTGATGCCCGCCGGACTGTTGGCGATTGGCGGCCGGTTGGCGGCGGGCGAGCCGGTGGCCTTGCGGCTGGGGAGCTTCACCGTCGCACCCGCCCATACGCCCCATGCCGTCGTCACCATCAAGAACCTCCAGCAAGCCCCCTACGAAGGAATGCTCCGTGTCAAGGGGCTGGAAGGTTGGAGTATCGCCCCGCTGGAGCAGAAGGTCGCGCTCGGCCCCGGCGAGACGAGACGGGTGACGTTTACCGTCCAGCGGGGAACGATCCGCCAGAGCAACGCCTACCCGATGGAGGTTTCCGCCGCCGCCGGCGGCACCATCGTCGTCCACCGCCAGAGCGTCGCCTGCACGAGCGCCCCCTACTTCAAGCCGGAAATCGACGGCAAGACCGACGACTGGAAAGACGCCATCCCGGTGACGTTCACCTCCGGCGGCAAGAAGACGACGATCGGCACCTACTGGAACCGCCGGCAGTTCTCGCTCCTCGTGGCCGTGGAAGAGGACAAGCTAGTCTGCTGGCAGAAGGACGTCGGGCCGGCCGGCTGCGACGCCGTGCAACTGGCCATCTCGCCCGAGCAGTCGCCCACGCCGACCTCGCCGGACGAAGCGTCGGGCCGGTACGAGTTTCTCGTCGTCGCCACGGGGGAGGACCGGGCCACGTGCTTCCAACTGGCCGAGCCGGCCACGAAACTCGGCCAGTCGCAGAAGGCCCGGGACCTCGGGCCGCTGGCCCTGGAGAAAGCCGAGGCGGTGGTCCGCCGCGCGGACGGCCTGACCTACTACGAGCTGGCCATCCCGTTCAAGTCCCTGCCGGAGATCCGTCCCAGCGAGGGGCGCGAGTTCTGCCTCTCGGTTCTGGTTCACGATTCCGACGGGACCGGGATCCGCGATTGGGGCCAGGCGGCGGGCCTCTGGCCGTCGGAGCGGAACCGCCTGGCGTGGAGCAACTGGCCGGGGGCCAAGTGGGAAAAGGAGCCGCCCTGCGACAACAGGCTCCCTTGGGGGCTTTGCAGCTCGAAGTACTAGCGTCCGCTTAGCCCGGCCGCTCGCGGCCGGAGTTTCCTACCACGGGGAGAATGAACATGATCCTTGGCAAGACTTCACACGGGACCCGATGGGGATGGGTCGTTGCTCTCGCGGGGATCCTGGGGGCATGGTCGGGCCGGTGGGCGGTCGCCGCGGAGGACGCCTGGTCCTCGCCGCCCGCGGTGACCGGGGGCAAGATCGTCTTCCAGGTCGCCTCGGCCGCCGACGAAGACCCGGCCACCGCCGGAAAGGCCGCCGCCAAGGCCCTTCAGGAGAAGATGGCCGGCGTGCCGCTCAAGCTGGTGATCGTCGCCGAGTGCTTCGAGGACCGCCAGAACAAGCAGAAGCTCCTGGAGGCCGTCTGCTCCGTGCTGCCCCGCCAGCTTGTCGTCGGCGGCGCCACCTACGGCTCGTTCACCCAGGCCGGGTGCACGGACGCCGACTCGGTCTCCCTCCTGGGGATCGGCGGCGACGCGATCTCGGTCTCGGCGGCCCTGGTGACCGACCTGGGAACGGCGAAACTCACGTTCGAGCAGCACCGCGACCAGATCGAGTCGAAGCTCCGCGCGGCCGGCGCGAAGCTGGCCAAGAAGCTCCGCCGGACCGACGCGGACCGCCTGCTCCTTCTCATCGCCGACGCCCACGCCCCCAAGAACCAGTCGCTCGTGGAAGGGGTCCAGCAGGTCGTCGGGGCGAAGTTCCCCATCACCGGCGGCTGCGTGAACAAGAACGCCGGCCAGACGTTCCTCGCCTTCGGCGGACAGCTCTACGAGGACAGTGCCCTGGCGATCCTCCTTTCCGGCGATTTTCGGGCCGCGCTTGCCGGCCGCCAGGCCAACGAGAACGAAAAGGTGATCCGCACCGCCCGGGAGAGCGCCGCCCAAGCCCTCGGCGCGGTCCAGGGCAAGCCGGTCGCCGCCCTGGCCTTCGACTGCGCGGGCCGGAGGAGCAAGCTCAAGAAGATCGAGGAGGAGCTGGCCGCCGTGCAGCAATCGATCGGCAAGGAGGTGACGCTGTTCGGCTGCTACTGCGCCGGGGAGATGGGCCCGGTCGACGCTCCGGACAAGAGGCCCGACGCCCTGTGCGGCGGCTCCGGCTGGCACATCATGTTCACGGTGATCGCCCGGTGATCGACGATCCCGAGGCCCATGGCCTGGTCACCAACAAGTACCGCGAGCCGTGGAAGCTGGAGATCTAGCCGGCCGTCCAACAGCAACTCCCCTCTCCCGCCCGCGGGAGAGGGGCGGGGGGTGAGGGCCCGCGGCTGCTCGGAAACTACGGATCCTCCTCCGTCGGGGAAGGCTCCTCGTGGGGAGGGGAACTCCAGAGCTCCAGCGACGGCCGGAGGGCCTCGAGCCGGTCAACCCCTTTCCAGGTCACCTGGGTGTCCTCGATGTCCAAGTACACCAGGTGCGGGAGTTGCTCGAGATACGACAAGCCTCGATCGGAAACCGCCGTACCGCGAAGGCTCAGCCGTGCCAGCCGCGGGGCCCTGCCGACCTGGGCGAGACACTCATCGTTGACCTTGGTCTGGTCGAGGCTCAGCCTCTCGAGCTGGTCGAGTCGGGCCCGGTCGAACAGCCCTTTGCCGGTGACGCGGGTTCGGCTGAGGTCCAACCATTTGAGGTCGCGCAAGTTGGCCAGGTGCGCCGCGCAGGCGTCGGTGACGGCGGTGCCACTGAGGTGGAGCTCCTGGAGCCTTCGCAGTTTGCCGATCTCGGGGAGAGCGGCGTCGGTGATCGCCGTGTCGGCGAGGTCCAACACCTCCAGAGAGCTGAACGATGCGATGTGCCGCACGCCGGCGTCGGAGATCTTTGTGCCTCCGGCCTCGAGCGTCTTGAGCCTCGTGATGGTGCAGAGCTGCCGGAGCCCGACATCGGTGACTTGGGTCTGCGAGAGCCCGACCTCTTCCAGGCTCGGCATTTGCGCGAGGAACCCCATTTCCGCGTCGGAGATCGGTATACTCTCTAGAGCGACGGCTTTGCACCGTTTGAGCTCCGCCACCCGGAGCAGCGCGGCAACGCGAGGCTCCTGGATGAATCCGTCCTTGCTCACCAAGTCGACCCGATACATCAGCTCCAGGTTGTCCATTCCCACGAGCTTGCGCAGCCAGATGGGCCCGGTGTATGCCATGTGGGCCCAGAAGCCTGCCTCTTGGAGTTCCTTCGCCAGTATATCTTCGCGGAGCTTCTCCTCTCGTTGGTTCTTCCACCAGCCCAACGCCAGGGCCACGGCCAACGTGAGAAGGAAGAGGGAGGAGAGGGAGAATTGCCACGGGCGCTTGGCAAGCCGGGCCCAGACCTCGACCATGCCGGCCAGCGCGAGAACGAGGAACACCAAAACGCACAGATCGCCGACCAACGGCAGGACGCGGAACTCCCGGACGCCGTCGGTGAAGGACCAACGCGTGCTGGGTCGGTTCGGCCGGTTCCACACCTCGCGCTCCAGGTAGACCCACGGCCAGCCGTGCTCATACGCCTCAAAAGATCCCGTCAACCCCCCGCCCATCCCCCGTCCTTCCAGGAATCCGCGTTGGACGTGCCAACCGAACACGACGTGCGCGCTGAACAGATCGAAGTGCTCCCCGGGCACAATGATCCACCCGAGAACGCAGGTTGCCGCCATGGCCACGGCCAGCGCGGCCAGGTGCCGTGGGCGGCAGATTCTCTTCCGCCAGGAAGGTTTTTGCGGCTCGATGTCGCTCATCAGCGCGTGCCCCACGAACTGTGGTCCAGACCGTGCCCGCTGCCGGCCCGTCGCGGGGTGGGGCCTGCCGCCGGCTGATCAACTCTCCGGGAGCTGTTTGAGCGTGCTGGGCTCTTGCGCCATGCGGATGCCCAGTCTTGCCCCCGGTTCGCCGCGTAACTGAACGCCGGTGGCTGGACTGAAAACCCAGCCGTCGGCACCGGGAGCCTGTTTCTCGTATTCCCGGCCGCAGAGCACGTGGATCTCCGGCGCCTTCGTATCCCGGTCGATGACCCAAACCTCCGGCACGCCGATCTTGGCGTAGAAGGGGAGCTTCTCGCAGGTCTCGTCGCCGGGGCTGCGGATCTCGATGACCGCAGTCGGCGGGCCCTCGAAGTAGTCGTCACGATCGATGGGGAAGCGGTCGGGAGTCAGCAGCACCAGGTCGGGGATGCGATAGTCGCCCGGCCAGCCCCCCGGCGAGGCGACGTTGATCTGATGGTAGACCCGGTTTCCTTGCGGCTGCGCCCAGCAGGTCCACAGCCACCGCTCCAAGGCCCCCTCCAACTCCTGGTGCCTGCGGCTGGGCATGGGCGGCATGTGCAGCACTCCTTCCCACATCTCATCCCACCGGTCGGCCCCGGTGCGTTTCCGCAATTCCAGGATCTGTCCCGGCACTCCGGGCATCACTGCTTTCACGGCAAGGACTCCCAAACGAGGCCCCGAAGACATTTCACCCTGAGGGCCGCCTTGCACCATTCTATCACTCTCGGACATAATGAAGCAACCGGAAAGAGCTGCTCTGTTTCGGCTCGGACTGATTCCATTATTGTCATGAAGGGAGCGGGTCGATGCGACGCGTGCGAATGCTGGCAGTACCGGGGGGTGTGATCGCGGCCGTGCTTTGGCTGGCCGTCCTTCCCGCGGCGGCCGACGAGGGGATGTGGCTGTTCAACAACCCGCCGCTGAAGCTGCTCAAAACGAAGTACGGCTTCGAGCCGAGCCGGTCATGGATGCTCCACGTCGAGCGATCGAGCGTCCGCTTCAACAGCGGCGGCTCCGGCTCGCTGGTCTCCTCCAACGGCCTGGTGATGACCAACCATCACGTCGGCGCCGACGCCCTGCAGAAACTCAGCACCAAGGACAAGGACCTGCTCAAGCAGGGTTTCTACGCCAAGACCCAGAAGGAGGAGATCCGCTGCGTGGACCTGGAGCTGAACGTGCTGGAGGGCATCGAAGACGTGACCGAGCGGATCAACGCGGCGGTCAAGCCGGGGATGGACCCGGCCGAGGCGAGCCAGGCCCGCCGGGCGGCGATGAACACCGTCGAAAAGGAGTCGCTCGATCGGACCGGCCTGCGGAGCGACGTGGTCACGCTCTATCACGGCGGCCAGTACCACCTCTACCGCTTCAAGAAGTACACCGACGTGCGGCTCGTGTTCGCCCCCGAGCAGGACGTCGCCTTCTTCGGCGGCGATCCCGACAACTTCGAGTACCCGCGGTTCGACCTGGACATCTGCTTCTTCCGCGTATACGAGGAGGGAAGGCCGTCGCGGATCGAGCACTACCTGAAATGGAGCCCCGCGGGCGCCGGCGACGGGGAGCTGGTCTTCGTCTCCGGGCATCCCGGTCGGACCGACCGGCTGAACACCGTGGCCCACCTCGAATTCATGCGCGACAAGGTCCTTCCCCACGGCCTGCGAAAGCTCTTCCGCCGCGAGGTCGTGCTGCGGACCTTCAGCGAGCGGAGCCGGGAGAACGCCCGCCGGGCCCAGGACGACCTGTTCGGCGTCCAGAACAGCCGCAAGGCCCGCTTGGGCTTCCTGGGCGGGCTCCAGGACCCCGCCATCATGGCCCGCAAACGGGCCGACGAGTGGCAGTTCCGCAAGGCCTTCCAGGAACTCCTTCAGAACCTGGAGTCCCGGCCCGCAAAGCCCGCGGGCGGCTCCCGGGCAGACGTCGCCGGAGCATCCGGCGATAGCTGGGCGGAGGTCGCCGCGGCGATCAAAGTCTGGGACAAGATCTACGACGACTGGGACCTGCTGGAGAACGCGGCCGCCTTCAACAGCCAGCTCTTCCGTATCGCCCGGACGCTCGTCCGCC
>Ga0153916_10002813_pt1 | contig 12752 bp, 12 predicted proteins | sample Opewatmetagenome_FD_109642 | JGI IMG/M metagenome (GOLD analysis project Ga0153916, IMG submission 109642) | Freshwater wetland microbial communities from Ohio, USA - Open water 3 Core 3 Depth 4 metaG | ecosystem: Environmental > Aquatic > Freshwater > Wetlands | place: USA: Ohio, Lake Erie...
AAGGACAGCCCAAGAAAGTCAGGACCGTCGAGGCGCTGAAGGGAGTGAGCTTTGAGATTGGCGAGGGCGAGGTCTTCGGCCTCTTGGGCCCCAACGGGGCCGGGAAGACCACTCTATTTAAGTGCCTCACAACGCTGCTCCTCCCGACATCCGGGAAAGCCTGGGTTAACGGCTTCAGCGTCCTTGACGAGGAGGACTCGGTAAGGGCGTCGATAGGCTGCATGCTCATGGGCGACCGCGGGCTATATTGGAAGCTCACTGGGCGGGAAAACCTAGACTACTTCGGCGCACTTTATCACGTCCCCAAGGGAATCCGCAGGAAACGAATCGACCAGCTCGCATCCCTGCTCCGCCTCGAGGACTACATCGACAGAACCGTCGAGACATACTCATCTGGTCAGAAGATGCTCGTCGCCTTCGCGAAGTCGCTGATCAATGACGCCCCGATCCTCATCTTGGATGAGCCGACTGTCACCCTCGACGTCCCGACCGCACTGCAGCTCAGGAAGATCGTCAAGAACCTCAACGAAGCCGGGAAGACGGTCCTCTATACGACCCATCTGATGCATGAGGCAGAGGAGCTGTGCAACCGCGTCGCCATCATCGACCATGGAGGAATCATCGCCCTCGGCTCACCCAAGGAATTGAAAGACTCTCTCGTGCACGAGGAAGTTGTGAACTTCGAAGGCGTGTTCCCTCCCGCCGCAGTTCAGGCGGTGAGAGGGCTAGAAGGGATTTCCAGCGTGGCGGCAAAAGCTGAGGTGGGCGGCAAAACATCGCTGACTGTCATGGGTGACGGCAACTCCGGTATGCTTCCAGTCATCATCGACGCACTCACGCGCAACGGCGCGAAGATAGAGCATGTGCGCACGAAGGAACCGACGCTGGAGGACGTCTTCATCGCCAGGACGGGCAGGACGCTTGACGTCGACACCCGCCAAATCGTGACCGAAGGAGGCACAGGCGGTGGAAGGGCTTAGCCGCGGCTTCGGGCTCGGAAAGCCCTCGTGGCGGGCCGACCTAGGTGTCGTCAAGGCGGTGCTCATCGCCCGTCTCAAGATCATCAGCCGCTACAAGGGCTCTCTCCTCATGGACACGTTCATGCCGGTCGTCTTCGCCGCCATGCCGATAATCCTCGGTGTTTCGGTCGCCGGCGCGAACGCCGGCGGCAACTTCGCGGAGAGGACGGGCACCTCGAACTACAAGATGTACATGCTAGTCGGCTCCTGCACGTTCATGGTCGTCTCCGTGATGCTCTGGCTCGTCGGGTACTGGCTTAGACGGGAGCAGGAGACAGGCACGCTTGAGAGCGTCTTCCTTGCACCCGCCGGCCAGATCTATGTTCTCTCGGGCGTCACGCTCTATGCCCTTATCAGGACCATCGCCGCCTTCGGCAGCGCCCTGGTGATCGGGTCGCTCCTCTTCCAAGTGAACCCATTGGACGGGAACCTGGCGGCCGCGATGGGTTTCCTCGCCATCGGCCTGATTCCTCTGTGGGGGCTCAGCATGCTCTTCGGAGCGCTGATACTCAGGATCAAGGAAGCCAACTCGGTCATCCAGCTGATGACATGGGTCGTCTCGTTCCTCATGGGGATATTCTTCCCTCTCGCCTTCTTCCCCCCGCTCCTCCGGGGAATAGCGCTTCTCTTCCCGCCAACGGTGATGAACGACGCGATGAGGGCCTCGCTTCTCAACCTCGAGACGTTCTTCGGTTCCTGGTACGCTTCCCTGGCGGTGATGCTCGCTTTCGCCTTCGCGATTCCGCTCCTCGGCTATGAGATGTTCGCGCATACAGGGAGACGCGTCAGGGCGCGCGAGGGGGTGGGACAGTACTGAATCAGGAGACTGTGCACAGGGGTACGGGTCTCAGCACTACGACGAACCGCCAGCGATTCAACACCTTCCTGGACATGTCCTGGAAGACCGTCCTGGAATACTCACGCTACCCGATAGCCTTCGTCGCGATGTTCGCGCAGATCTTCCTCATCGTTTTCATGTTCATCTTCGCCACGGCGGCGTTCTCTCCATCAGACTCAGGACTGGCGGGACAGGGTCAGCTGGCGGGAGTGATGATATACGGCCTCGTCACGAACCTCATACTCACCTTCACCCTATGGGAGGTTGGATTTTCAATCAGGGAGGAGCAGGTGCGAGGGACCCTCGAGAGCCTGTACCTCTCTCCCGCCGACAAGTTCGCCAATCTGATCTCGAGGATATTCGTCGTGCTAACGTGGACCGGTGCGATGTGCGTTGTCGCAATCCTCATCGTGGGGTTCATGGTGGGCGGGCTGCCGTTCGACAACGTCCTCATGGCGGCCGTCGTGCTGATATTCACCACCTCAGGCTTTCTGGGCCTCGGTTTCGTCTTCGCCGGAATCACAATCAAGCTCAAGGAGAGCGCTCAGCTCCTCGTGAATTTCTTCCAGTTCTTCTTCATGATCTTCTCTGCGCAGTTCTTCCCGTTCAGCGCGCTCAGGTCAATCTCACCGGGCATAGTTGACTATGTCAGCAAAGCGCTGCCGGTCAGCTATTGCGTCGACGCTTTCAGATCGCTCTTGGTCGGACTGCCGCCAGGCTACCCCGAGCTGGCGCCCCTCAACGTGGAGGTCGTCATCGTAATCCTCTTCGGTATCCTCTCCCCCGTCGTCGGATATCTGACTTACAAGTGGGCAGAGAGGTCGGCGAGGCGGAAGGGCACGCTGGGTGAGTACTGAGAATCGGCCGACGGGAACGTATTTATCGGCTCATTGACTAGAGTGTGGCGGGTGTCACAAGTTGCCTGAAGCATTCAGGGGACAGCTGAACAAGCTCGACGATTTCCGATACGAAATCCCGCGGAGCTACAAGCCGCAGATGAGGACAAACGGCATCATCTTCGCGGACGAGAAGATGATCCCACACATCAAAGGCGACAACGCCCCAGATCAAGTTGCCAACGTCGCGACCATGCCCGGGATTGTTGGCAGTTCCCTCGCGATGCCGGATATCCACTGGGGATACGGATTTCCAGTCGGCGGCGTTGCCGCGTTCGACCTCGATGAAGGCGTCATCTCTCCTGGCGGCATTGGCTATGACATCAACTGCGGCGTCAGGCTCATCAGAACCGACCTCGAGGAGAAGGAAGTCAGACCGAGAATCAAGGACATCGTGGACGCGTTGTTCACCAATGTCCCGAGCGGCGTCGGCTCGGAGGGCAAGGTCAAGCTCGGGCAGGGGGATCTCACACGCATAATGACAGAGGGCGTGAACTGGGCGGTGGAGAATGGATACGGATGGAAGGAGGACATAGAGCGTATCGAGGCGAACGGCTGCCTCCACGACGCCGACCCAAGCTTCGTCAGCCAGAAGGCAATTCATCGCGGAATCCCGCAGACAGGGAGCCTCGGGGCGGGGAACCACTTCCTGGAGGTGCAGCGGGTCGACAGGCTCTTCGCCCCAGAGGTGGGCAAGGCACTGGGAATCGATCATGAGGGGCAAGTCACAATCATGATTCATACTGGAAGCCGTGGGTTCGGTCATCAAATCGCAACTGACTTCATTGCGGAGCACGAGAAGGCCATCAGAAAATACAACATCTCGCTCCCTGATCTGCAGCTCGCATGCGCGCCGGTGAACAGTAAGGAAGGGCAAAGTTACTGGAAGGCGATGTGCTGCGCAGCGAACTTCGCTTGGACAAACCGCCAGATGATCGTTCATTGGGTGCGTCAGAGCTTCGAGAAGGTTTTCAACCAGAGTGCGGAGGCCATGGGCCTGAAGGTCGTCTACGACGTCTGCCACAACATAGGGAAGATTGAAGAGCACACGCCGGACGGGAAGAGACGCCGGGTTGTCGTGCACCGCAAGGGTGCGACGAGGGCTTTCCCGGCGGGACACCCCGAGACACCTCAGGTCTACAAGCAAGTCGGACAGCCCGTCCTAATCCCGGGGGACATGGGCTCCTGCTCCTTCGTCCTCATCGGCCTTCCCGGCGCGATGGAGCGCTCGTTCGGCTCGTCATGCCATGGGGCCGGGCGGGAGATGTCACGAGCTGCGGCGACGAGGAAGTACAGGGCTGCGGAAGTCGAACGTTCTCTTCGTGAAAAAGGCATAACAATCAGGGCCGCGAGCAAGGCGGGCATAGTCGAGGAAGCACCCGGGGCGTACAAGAACGTGGAGGATGTTGTGAGGGTCGCAGAGGGGGCTGGATTGACCAAGATCGTAGCGCGCCTCGTGCCCATCGGGGTCGTGAAGGGTTGAGAATAGCGATTCAACCGTTCGGCCAGGTCCCACAGACTATCATCGAAGAGCTAGCCGAGGATCTTCGTGGTTTCCCTGCCGAAATCGGCGTCGACGTCCTGTTGAGTCTTCCTGAAAACGCCTACGAATCCGGCAGGGGGCAATACCGCGCGGACGCTTTCTTGGAGATGTGCGAACGCCAGGCCGGCGACCGAGTCCTCGGGGTCACTTCGGTCGACCTCTACGCGGAACCTCTCAACTTCGTCTTCGGACAAGCAGAGGTTGCAGGACGGGCGGCGGTCATATCGATCGCGAGGCTTGTGCATGCGAACCGTGTGCTTTTTCGCGGCAGGATCGCGAAAGAGGCGGTTCATGAGCTGGGGCATACATTCGGGCTGACTCACTGCTTAGACGACACCTGCGTCATGCGCTTCTCCAATTCTCTCGCCGACACGGATCTGAAGGGCAAGGAATTCTGCCGAAGCTGCGCCTCCGCGATCCCTAGAGATTGGAGGCCGAGACGAAGGTAGCCTGGATCCTATTGACCAGCTCATTTCCAGGTATTTCTGCCAACAATTTGTCCATCACCCTCACGCCCACATCGAACTCAGCTTGGGGAATCAGGTCGAACGTTGACAGGTATCTGTGCGTGATCTTGTTCATGTAATCGCCCTTGGAGAGCCGCTCCTCGATAAGTATCCTGCGAGCGCGAACATGCTCAAAGCCAGCCAAGATGCACGCCCCCTCGAGTTCTTCCACCGGCGGGAACCGTTCCCTGTCCGCCTGTATCACTCCGGGGAACGCCCTGTCGAGAAGCGTCGGCAAGCGATGTATCATGTCCGTGGTGATGATGACACACTTCGGGCTGATTCGTCCCATCTCCTCGATTACCGATTGATAATCATTGACTTGGTGAATCATATAGGCGAGCAAGGCTGCGTCGAAATGCTTCGGCTTGAAGGGCAATCTTGCGACATCACCCTGCACCCACTTCACTTTCCTGCTCTTGGCTCTGCCCTTCTGAATCATCTCCAACGATGTGTCGAGGGCCGTTACCCTGAAACGCTCGGAAAGAGGGACTGCAAAACGACCTGTGCCGGATCCTCCTTCGAGTACCCTCTCGCCTCCACGGAGATTCGCGAGGTCGACGAAGTTATCGATGTACCTCGTGAGGATGTCCGCGGAGAACGACCTGTACTTATCGTAGGTTTCGGCGGCTATTGCATAGTCCGGGCGCACGACAACTGCTATATTGAAGAAGTTTTAAGCCCTTCGCATGAGGATTCATTGCCGGTGATGCCTTGCTTGCAGAGTTCAGCGTAACCCCGATCGGCGCGGGAGAGAGCGTAGCCAAGTATGTCGCAGAGGTTATCAGGATTGTCGACGAAAGTGGTCTGAACTACAAGACGAACGCGATGGGGACCGTAGTGGAAGGGGACTTTGACAAGGTCATGAACCTGATCGCGAGGTGTCACAAGGCCACTCGCGCGAAGTGCAAGCGTGTATCGACGATCATCAAGATAGACGACCGGGCTGGCGTAAAAGACGCCTTGACTGAGAAGACAGCGAGCGTTGAGAGGATATTAGGCAGGAAATTGAGAACCTAGGCGTCAGCTTGCCGCACGTGCAATCTCCCTGAGCGACGAGAACACACACCGCCTGAGGGCGCAATAGATGCGGCACAACGAGAGGCGGGAAACTTGAAATACACCAGTCATGATGAACGCGCGATGATTTCTCAGGAGGAGATGAGAGTCCTCGACAGGAACGCCGAATTCTACGGCGTCTCAATCCAGAGTCTTATGGAGAACGCGGGCAGCGCTGTCGCCGACGCGGTTCTGAAGGAGTTTGACGGTCGGGGGAAGAAGATCCTGATCCTGTGTGGAACAGGTAACAACGGCGGAGATGGACTGACTGCCGCCCGCCGATTGAAGGACACCGCTAACGTTACTGTCGTCCTCGCGCGCAATGCCGATAGAATCGCAACCAAGGAAGCGAAAGAAGCGTACCAGAAGGCGAAGGGGCAAATCAAAATCGTCGATGAACTGGCCAGCGTAGATGAGCTGATTTCCTCGGCAGACGTCGTTGTCGACGGGCTCCTCGGAATCGGGGTCCGAGGCGAGATTGTCGAGCCCTATGCAACCCTCATCAAGAAAGTCAACTCCTCAGGCAAGCCAATTCTTTCAATAGATGTCCCGAGCGGCCTGGGCGCCAGCTTGACCGTCCAGCCGAATGTCACCGTCGCCCTCCATGATGAGAAGATAGGCATGACTCCACAGAACTCAGGGAAGATCATCGTCGCGGACATTGGCATCCCGCACGAACTCATCGACCGCATCGGCCCGGGGGAGTTCCTTTACTATCCCAGGAAGAAGGATGAATCACACAAAGGCGACAATGGCCGACTGCTCATCATCGGTGGCGGGCCTTTCACTGGTGCTCCCGCATTCGCGGGCCTTGCCGCTTACAGGATCGGTGTGGATGTCGTTCATGTCTCCACCCCCACCATTGCCTACCAAGCGATCGCCTCCTTCTCTCCGAATTTCATCGTCCACCCGTTGGCAGGGGCGAGCCTCCTGCACGACGACCTCCCGGAAATCTTCGAATTGGCGCATGGGATGGACGCGGTGGTAATCGGGCCCGGCCTGGGAGCATCGGACCACACCCTGTCGGTAATCCGAGACATAATCTCGACCCTGAACATCCCACTGGTAATCGATGCGGATGCCATCACGGCGGTCTCCAGGAACTTGGGCTGTCTCAAGAATAAGAAAGGCGTGATTACGCCGCACGCCCGGGAGTATCTCACATTGAGTGGTGAGAAACTGCCGGACGACCTGAAGCAGAAGACAGAAATGGTGAAAGCATTCGCAAAGAAGATAGGTTTTACAATCCTTCTGAAGGGGCATGTCGACGTGGTCACTGACGGTACCTCGGTGAAATATAACGTCACCCACAATCCTGCGATGACCGTCGGAGGGACTGGCGACTCGCTTGCCGGAATCGTTGGAGGCTTACTCTCTAAGAGAATGAAGCCTTTCGAGGCTGCGAGACTCGGTGCCTTCGTCAACGGATATGCGGGCAACCTCGCCTACGCCGAGAAGAGCTATGGCATGATGACATCTGATCTCATTGAGAAAATCCCCAAGGCTCTTCTGGAATTCGTGAGATAGCCGTCAACTGCACGTGAAATCCTTGAAAAGCGCTAATACCCGCGGCGACTTTGCAGTTGCGTGAGAATCGAGCCGGTGCCCGATGAGCCCGCCGTCCTTGTGAACGGAAGTATCATCGCGGTAGCCGACCTTCATATCGGCATGGAGGCGGAGCTTGGAAAGGCAGGAGTGTTCTTGCCGAGCCAAACCGCCAAAATGGCACGACGGCTAAAATCAATCGTCGAGGACGCCGGGGCGGACATCGTCGTCATCCTCGGAGATGTCAAGCACTACATCCCCGGAACAGCTGCCCTGGAAAGGCGGGATCTACCGTTATTCTTCGAGACATTGCTTGAAATCGCCAGCGAGGTGCATGTCGCGACCGGCAACCACGACGCGCTCATCAAACCGTACATGCCCAAGAAGATCAAATTCCACCGCTCGGGCGGGTTCGTCATCGGTGATGCCGGGTTCGTCCATGGGCATGCGTGGCCAACACCTTCTGTCATGCGCTGCCAGACGTTGTTCATGGGCCATAATCATCCCGCCGTCGTGCTAGTGGACGAACTTGGCGGAAGAAGCATCATCCCATGCTGGGTCCGCCTGACATTCAGGAAGGGTGTCGAAGGTCACCCCAGGATGCCTCAAAATGGCCTGCTCGTCCCCTCCTTCAACGAGCTTTGCGGCGGGGCAGCGGTGAACGACGTGCACACGAAGCTTCTCGGTCCTCTCGCCACGGATGAAGTGGCAAACATATCTGCAGCCCAAGTCCACCTACTCGAAAGAACCCCCCTGTGCATACTCAGGAACCTGGTTGTTGACAGCGGGCTCAGACCTCGCGACTTCAGGCAGTAACCTGATCCAACTCGGGAAGGCTTAAATGACGGGTTAGAATTCGTGCGGTCGAGGGCCTGTGGTCTAGTGGCTATGACGTCACCCTTACAAGGTGAAGGTCGTCGGTTCGAATCCGACCAGGCCCATGAGCCGTCAGTCTTTGCTGCAAACGAACCAAGGGATGACCTCACCCCAGGGGGTCTTCGTTTCCCCCTCGACAACCGTGACCTTGAACCCGACTTCACTCAGGACATTCAGCCAAGTCCGGAACCCGAATAGTCCGAACAAATGGCGGTCTGTCTCAATCTCTGTGTGCCCGTCGCGATGGATGAAGTAGACGAACGCGGTCTCCGAAATCGTGTCACTCGGGTCGGGGTCGTACTGGTGCTCGATAAAAGTGACCTCAACGCGATTGGTCGAACCGGTGAAATACCGTGTCCTGTTACTCTTGAAACGCTCCGCGGTTTCCTCCGCATATGTGAGAAGAACGCCTCCTTGGTTCAGATGGGTGTAGGCTGTTCTGAACGCCGCCCTGAGATCTTCCTCACTTAGCATGTAGCTTATGGAGTCGAATATGGTGACAGCATCGAATCGCCTCCCCAGCCGCACGGTACGCATGTCCCCGCGAATGTATTCGACTTCAGGGTTGAGTCGCCCCGCCAAGCTGAGCATCTCTACGCTCAAGTCCACGCCAGTAATGGAGAAATACCGTTTCAGCGTGCAATCGTTGTGCCCCCCGCCACAGCCGATGTTCAGCAAAGTCCTCGCATCGATTCGCGAATATTCACTGATTATCCGAACGGCTTCCTCTGACTCCTCTACATAATCATCTGGCGGGCTCATGATTGGCCATAGCCAGGCGAGGTCGCCATAAAGCCGCCGTTCTCCGCTCTCCGAACGACGCTGTCGCTTAGATTCCGTCGCACTCCTGATCCGATTCGGACTACGGGGGGATCTTTGGCTCATCCTTCCCGCCGCCCGAAATGGTCTCTCCCGGTTTCTTCTCTTCCTCTTTCCTGTCCTCTCCGGTCTTGGGCAGCTGCGCCTTGGCGGTTCTTTCCAGAAGCTCATGCCATTCCCTGGTCTCAGCCCTCAACCTTTCAAGCTCCTTTCGGAGCTCATCGCTAAGTAATATTCTGCCAGCTATTGCACTTCCCAGTATCGCGCCCAATAGCAGGATGGGGAACGCAAGGACGGCAAATAGCATGACCCGTTGCGCGACATAGACCTCGAGGACCGTGCTCGGATCCGAGGCTGGCGTCGCCTGAGCCACTCCTGCGAGAATGGGGCTGTAGATGAAAACCGCGATGAGGATCGAGGCGAACACGGTTGTTCCTATAGCGGCGAATGCTGCATACCTGAGGTCGTAATCTCCGAGCAGAGCTCCGAGGAGAGCGCCCACTCCGATGGGCGCAATAATGAGAACTGCTCCGGCATCCCCGACAGAGAGCGAAGAATAGCCTGGGAAGAGGGCTGCTATGAAGAATGCGGATGCTGGCAGCGCCCCAGCGAGAGAGAGCAAGACGAGATCCAAGAAAGCCCGGAGCCTATTCCCATCGCTAGCCAATAGGAGCCACCACCTCCACCATCCATGGCGGATATACGGTCACCGCGGCAAGGCTGCTACCCGGAAAGTGGAAAGTGAGTTTCAAGTCGTAGATGATGACGACGTAAAGGCCTTGCTCCGTATGGTTCAATGCCTCCTTGGCGGAGTCCCATTCCGCCCTAAGAAGAAACGATGTGGTCCAGTTCCTTCCAGGCTCAACGGTTGGGCCCAGATTGCCGAGGCCGAAGCCCGCCAAGCCCACGGTCTCCAGCCTCAACCGCGATGGGTCAAACATGCTGCCACCAAGCAGAGAGTTATTGATCGCCAGTGTGAACTCGAATTGCTCGATGGATATCGCGACCCTCGACGGGTTCCGGAAACTGAAGTTGCATTCGAGGTCGTACACCTTGCCCATGCCCTCGAATTTCGGTATCTTCAATGACGCGACGCGGACTGAATCCGGAAGGACCATTTGAGCTTCCGTATATAGAACCATGTTCGACGTCGACTGGGCATAGGCGACCCCGCCCACGAGCGCCAATAAGAGGTAGCCGGTGAGGAGCAACATCCTAAGCCGGTTCATGGCGGCTCCTTAGAACCACCTTTTACAGATCGCGCAACCTTTTATTCTCGAAGCGCAGTCCGGGTGGTAAATCTTGGGGCAGTTGCACTGGACCATTGGATCGCCCTTGCTGACGAGTTTGCCACACACCTCGCACGTCCCTGTTTCCAGGGGGACATCGTCCGGTTTCCTCGTTTTGATCTCCTCAGCAAAATGGCACTGTGCCCAATGGCCTGGCTCAACCTCTCTCAATGGCGGCTTCACTTCCGGACAAAGACCCCTACGGTAGAGACACCGCGGGTGGAAGCTGCATCCTGGCGGGACGGCTATGGGGCTCGGCAAATCACCGCGTATCTCGACGCGGCCGTGCTTCGTCTTCGGATCAGGAACGGGGACTGCAGACAACAGCGCCTCCGTGTAGGGGTGCATCGGATTCTTGATTATTTCCTCTGATGGCGCGAGCTCCACGATGTTGCCCAAATACATCACAGCGATTCTGTGCGACATGTATCTTGTGACCGAGACATCGTGACTGATGAACATGAATGGGATGTCGTACTCGTCGCGCAGCTTGAGCATGAGGTTCATGATTCCCGCCCTGATGGACACGTCGAGCATGCTCACGGGCTCGTCCGCCACGACGAACTCGGGTCTGAGCGCAAGTGCCCGGGCGATCGCGACGCGCTGCCTCTGTCCGCCACTCAGCTCGTGCGGATATCGGTACATAAATTCCTGGGCTGGTCTAAGCTCTGCATGCTCAAGCGCCCTCGCCACCATATCCTCCCTCTCGTCATGCGACTCTCCTACGCCATGCACGAGAAGCGGCTCCGCGACTGTTGCGAAGACCGTGAACCTCGGTTTGAGGGACTCGTACGGATCCTGGAAAATCATCTGGACCTTCCGTCTGAAATCCTTGAGCTTCCGGCCATCGAGCTTGCCTATGTCGGTTCCGTGGAACATCATCTGCCCGGACGTTGGCGTCTCAAGCCTGGTCAGGAGACGGCCAGTCGTCGTCTTTCCGCAACCCGACTCGCCGACCATCCCGAGTATCTCGCCCTTGCTGATATCGAAGTTCACACCGTCCACTGCGTGGACGTATTGTTCAGGCGTGTAGAGCGAGGACGCGAAGCCTCCCTTGACGGGGAAGTACTTCACAAGCTTCCGGACAGAGAACACCGTCCCGTTGTCTTCCACCTAGGTCGCCTCCCTCAGTTTGCCAGCGTACACCTCGCTCGCGAAGTGGCAATACGACCAATGGTCTGGCGCCACGAGCACTATCGGTGGCTTCTCAGCACGGCACTTATCCTGGACAAACGGGCATCGCGGATGGAAGCTGCATCCCGGCGGTGGGTTCTTCAGATCCGGCGGGGAACCAGGAATCGACTTGAGCCTCTGCTTGTGCCCCTTGATGCTCGGGAAGGCGTTCATCAAGCCGAGCGTGTAAGGGTTCGCGGGCCTGTCGAAGATATCGATGATATTGCCCCATTCGAACAGCTTCCCCGCGTACATGATGCCGATTTTCTCGGAGACCTCGGCGACAACCGATATGTCATGAGTGATGATAATCATGGCAATTCCCAGGGTTCTTTGCAGGTCCCTGATCTCGGCGAGGACCCTGTCCTGCATTATGACGTCGAGAGCTGTGGTCGGCTCGTCCGCGATTAGGAGCTTCGGTCCGCAGGCGAGCGCCATCGCAATCATCGAGCGCTGTCTCATGCCGCCGCTGAATTCATGAGGGAAGCCATCCACACGCGATCTGTCTATTCCGACCAGGTCGAACAACGCGAGAGTCTTCAACCTCGCTTCACGCTTCGTCAGCTGCCTGTGCACCAGCGGGCTTTTACACTTCACGCAGATTGCGCCATTCGGTGTGTTGACTTCCTTTCCTTCCTTCACATCCTCTCTGCAATTGTCGCATCGGTAAAGCTTGAACCTGTCCTTGTGGACCATCAACGCCTCGGTAATCTGTTTTCCGACCCTATAAACAGGATTGAAGGCGTTCATCGCGCTCTGGAATATCATTGAGACCTGCCACCAGCGAATCGTCCTCGCCTGGCGGTCTATGAGGCGCTGCCTGCGTTTCTTGCGGCGCGCCCCAGAGCCGCCTTTGATGCGTTTGGCCACGGCCTTTTGGAGCTCCTTCTTGAGCTCGTCCGATTGAGCTTGGCTTTCGGGTTTGTTGAGTATCTCATTGAGGGTCTGTAGAATCGGCTCCTCTTCCTCGATTAGCATCACTAATTCGCTGGATTCCGGCGGCTGCGTCCTGTGGCTTTCATGCTCGTGGTTCACTCTTGCGATAATGGCCTTCGTTTCCTCGAACCATTTATCGCCCTTTAACGCAATGTTCACCTCGTCGGCCACGTCTCCACGCCCGACAAGCTTGCCGTCGAAGTATATCTCACCGCCAACGATCCTGCCGTTGGTGGGAAGAAGGCTGGTAACC
>Ga0153916_10002814_pt1 | contig 12750 bp, 14 predicted proteins | sample Opewatmetagenome_FD_109642 | JGI IMG/M metagenome (GOLD analysis project Ga0153916, IMG submission 109642) | Freshwater wetland microbial communities from Ohio, USA - Open water 3 Core 3 Depth 4 metaG | ecosystem: Environmental > Aquatic > Freshwater > Wetlands | place: USA: Ohio, Lake Erie...
CAGTATAGAAAAACTAGCTCACACCGACCCAGAGAAGTTATATGCAGACTTCTTTCGCTATGGTAAATCCATTGGAAAAAACTTAAAATTAGGTAATGAAATTGAAAACAGCTATCGGATTGCACAAATCGTTCCGGTAATTCTTGAGAGTGAGTAGAGAATCCTATGAATGTAAACAAAGCAACTGTGAAAAGTGAGATGCAGACGGCACTGATTGCACCATGTGGAATGAATTGCCGGCTATGCATGGCGTATGGGAGGGCGAGGAATCCCTGTCCGGGCTGCCGGGGCGAGGACACAGATAAATCGAAATCATGTGCGGGATGCAAGATCAAGAATTGTGCCTATCTTACGCATAGTCATTCAACCTATTGTTTCAGCTGTGGCAATTATCCTTGTGAAAAAATCAAGCACATCGACAAGCGCTATCGAACCAAGTATGGCATGAGCATGATCGAAAATCTTGAATTCATAAGGGAGTTGGGTGTAAACCAATTCATTGAAAATGAAGAGATAAAGTGGCGTTGTCCGAATTGTGGCGAAATCATCTGCGTTCATTATCCCCAGTGCCGTTCCTGTGCATATACCTGGCGATAGTTATTCCATACATCACCAGCTACACCAGCCCAGGCTGATGCAAGGCAAATAATTAAACACGCTTCTAATTTCTCCAAGGAAGAAAGGCAATCCATCTGCCAGGTTAGTGGGGGATATGATCTGGAGCTTATTGCACAACGAAAGGCAATAAATAATAAAAAGCCTGTACACCGTGGATGAGGTAGTACAGGCTTTTTTTACGAACCTGGACGTTGCTGCTTAGCTACACAAAGGAAATATCTGATGATTTGTTTCAACTACATGTAGTAGACTAATTAGTAATCCGCTCAGGGTTAATTGATCAATGGTCGAGCAGACGATATAAGAATGTGCGGTAATCTTGGATCGTGCAGAGGAGATCTTCCGTTGAGGCATCTTCGTGATTACACCACTGCTCGCTCAAGCTGGTCTGTAAGTCGGCCAGCAGGTGATTAATTCTATCCACTGCCTCCGACACCAGGGCTTCAGCTTGTTCCACGGTTGACCTGGGTTGGTCGACAAACTGTGCTTGAATCGAGGTCCATCTCGAGCGTAGCTGGTTTATTTCATCTTGATCCAACCAGGTGACCGGGATTTTTTGCCCGGATTCCTGTTCTTGTATCTGCTCATGGGGCTCAAACTGGCGTACCGCAGTCGATTCCATTGGCTGTGTGGATTGCACCGCTCGATCATTAGTCTCAGGGTTGAGGTTGGTATTTTGATCCATTATGCGGTCTCCAATTCTTTTTCCTTGGTTTCTATCGGACTCAATAACTCACCGAACAGGGAATGGTAATAAACCATGGCTTTCCGCAGCTCTTCAGTGGAAGAGCCATCCTGTTCGTTTTTCTTAGCGATAGCATAGGCGTTCCGATAATTAGGCACGAACTCAGGATACAGAACAGACAAGTCCGCGGCTCGTTGCTCAAAATCGGCAACAGGGAAGCCCCGAGCGATCATCACTTCGGTAATCAACCGGTTAGCCTGGTCGACAGCTTTTTTAGGTTCATCGACAAAATAAGCTTGGATTTCCATCCATTCTTCGTTATATCGGTCCCTTGCATTTTCGTCCAGCGGGTGAATATCGAGTTTGACCACTCGCTTCTGGCGTTCTTTGAGAGCCTGTTCTGCCTTTTTCGGATCCCCCTCTGCTTGTACAGTATAGTCATACTCCGTACCGAATTTCTTACGCAACTTCAGGCTTTTAATTCTGCTGATAACCAAGGCTATACCAAGAGCAGCCAGTATCACTACTGCAGCAACAATCAAGTAAGGTAACAGGGATTGAATATTCACGTAAAACCTCCTATATCATTTGGTAGATCCTTTGAATTGCCTGATGAATGGCAGTGATGAAATTCAGAGCAGGAACGCAAAGGGTCGTTATTTTCTTATTTTGAGGTGTGGCTTCAAGTCGTGAAGCCATTTACCAATCTCGATTTCTGCTTGGGCTTTGCCATAACCATATCGCTTACGCAGTAACACAGTCAGCTCATCCATCCCACCATCCAGTCGGGATAGATCGTCCTCGGTAAGTTTTCCCCAATGCTGGTGTATCTGGCTCGTAAGCTCACTCCATTTGATTTGAAAGGTATTTTCTGTCATATTTCAATTAGTTGCTCCTAATTGCACGGACTGCCTATTGCGTGTTGTGGAGGATTTCTCAGCAATCAAATTGAGTGGTTATGCACCGAGAACTGCATTAGTCATCCTATGAGCGATACAAGATGTATCACTTAGGCGCCAAGATCCATCGAATCAGTTTGATCATACAATGCGGCGGATCAGGCGAAGGATCGCTAAGAGGATTATTGCCCCCAACAGCGTTACCAGCATTGTAGGAAGCGTGATGGCGTTATTGATCGTCCCGACCCCAAAGATGGGGCTGAGGAAATAGCCGGCCACGAACGCTCCTAGGACGGCTATGATTATATTGAGCAACAGGTTTGAGCGGTCATGCATAAGCTCAGTGGCTGCCCAACCAATCACAGCTGCAACGAGTAGATATATCAGAATGTTCATTTTCTTTCTCCTTTTTTGCCCCTGGTTAGTAGAAAGATTGTCTTCTGAATTCTCTTTCCGTACTCAATATAACGCCAAGCTTTGTTGATGTATATCAGCGATAGGATGATTTGATTGTCGGGTAAAGCATCCCATTTACGTAGGGATTCATCCTACACTGGTAAATCGCTACAATCCCTGTAATCGTAATGCTCGGGTATCCCACCGTTGAAGGTAATTGATACAGGCGGATCCGGCTTTATTTTGGTGACTGCTGATTTGGACCTTGTTCCTCCCGGCTCTTGGTTTGAGTGACTTCGATCACCGGTCCTCTCGGGCGAGAGAAAATCAGCCAGATAAGGCGTTCAAGTGCCCATCCAGCCAGCCCGTAGATCAACATCGCAAATAATGTGGATACCTCCAACACCATGCCACCTGCAGCGGGAGTTGGAGTAAGCCCACGAAACGGGACCAGAAAAAATCCTGTGAATGAATAGATCAGCGCGGCGATCGGGCTTCCAGGGTTTGCAGCAATCAACTTTAGCAGCACGCGTAAAGCAAACAACCCTTCTAGCATGCCCAAGAGCAACCAGATCGCCTGAGTTGCTTTAAACGTGAAGATGTGTCGTTCACGCTCAGGCTCCCATTGCTCCGACCGTACTTCTGTGACTTTATTTCTATCTGCCATTTCGTTCTCCTTTACAGTCATACCATCGTAGTGATTGACAAAGCAGGGGTGCGCGATGCACCCCTGCTTTGTTGCACTTCGATTTTTATTTCGATTTTGAACCTAACCGAACCTTTTTTCGGCTGGTCTTATAATCAGACAAGTGTTTTCCGATCTCCTACCTGGCCTGTTGCCGGGTATAACTATATTTCTCCTGCAAAACACTAACCAGGATGTCATATTTCCCCGCTATCCGGTCGAGGTCTCTATCGTTAAGCTTAGCCCACCAGACCTTAGTTTTTCCCCGGACCTGTCTCCATCTTGCCTTAAGAATATCGTTGTTCATAAGATGCTCCTTGGGCCACGTTGTACAAGCCCCCTTGTCGCAAATAGCGGACCCTTATTCCCCCAAAACATTGATATTTCATTCCCATAATGGTTATCTTAGTTAAAGAGAGTGTATTCCTTACCTGAACCAGGCACGCCTATGCTTGGGTGGCTTGACCTCTATCGAAGGCATTTGTTGCGAAAATTGCTTTATATTGGCGTTGACCTGTTTACGTAAATTACGTGCCATTTTGCTAGACGCAATCTCATTCATCCTATCACGTGCGGTGTTGACAGCCTGGGTAGCTGAAGAATAGGGTTTACTCTGTGCCACCTGCTTACGCAGCTGCTGTCCGTTTTGTGTCCAGGTGAGGTATGCTACCATGCTCGTGGTCAGTGCAGCTAATGACAGACCAATCCAGGTGCCAAGATGACTGCTATTGCCAGAGCTATAACCATCAGCAGGCTTTGAAACTTCTTTCAGCAGCCTAGAGATGACGCTTCTATTGGAATGGTGTCGAGCGATGTCACTGAGTGAGATGATCCCAACAAGCCTGTCATTTTCAACGATCGGTAAACGGCGAATCTGGTGCCTGGCCATGGTTCTAGCCACCTTGTTCAAACTCCAGTCTGCCCCACCGGTGACGACCTTGGTGCTCATGAACCCGGAAACAGGCATGTGAGGGTCATTTCCATTACCCGCCAATGCATTCAGGGTCAGGTCGCGATCCGTGACAATCCCGCGCAGCTTACCGTCTTCGACCACAAGCACATCTCCGATGTCGCGATCACGCATGATCTTCGCAACATGAGCAGGGCTTTCGTTGGGCTCACATGTTGCTAATGCCTGTGTCATTACATCATATGCTTTCGACATGATTATTCTCCTTTGTGTGATTGATTTTGATATCTTCATTTTGATTCAGCGATGAAAAAACCTGGTTGAATTGCTCCTGGTGACCAAAGTATCCTGTCAGGTTATTTCCCCTGGTGTCAGAGATAAAACCAATAGACCTATTCCTGCGGAGAAAATAACCCAATCCATAAAACCAACCGGTCCATCAACATTCATCGAGCAGATCACCTTTTATTGCCTACATACTATAGCAAATAAGACTGATATTTAGTACCGGTGTAAAACTGATATCAATGTCAGGGATTATCTCGATATTGTGTAGGGATTTAGCCTACAAAACGCCCATTCATCCAATAAGCCTTATCAGGTAGAATAAGTCAGGATATAATTTAGGGGTTATTGGTCCGCCAGGGGATTTTGATTATCGATCAATATTGGAGTTTAGAGGGATGGATTGATGCAACTTCAACCAAAATCGTTATCTGAAGATGATCAGATAGGCTCTATGGCACGAACCCTGAATGGTATCGGACAGGCAATCCTGATTTTAGATAAGTCAGGCAGGATCGTATTCATAAACGACCACGCCGAAAGACAATATGGCTGGAAAAAGTGGGCGCTTGTAAGTCGAGATATCGGTGAGGTCATAACAGTACCGGTATTCACAGATTTTAGCGATAAATATCTCCAGCACTTAGAGCAGGGTGAGAGCTGGTCGGGTAATTTCCTGGTAAAACGGGGGGATGGAACCAGCGTATGGTCTGACATCAGTATGGCAAAATTTGCGGGTGAGCTACAGAATCTGATCAGCTTGACCAGCACTCCCATTGTGCATATTAGTACCCTAGAACTTTCGCAGGTGAACCAAATCCTGGCAAAAATCGACCTCATGCTCGGAGATGGGCAGGAGTTTAAGACAAAATTGGTAGATCTGGCCCAACTTTTGATCCCGAGTATTGCAGATTGGTGTGGTATTTACCTGATCCAGGACGATGGAACAAACGAACTTGTAGCAGTAGCACCGGCTGAGATCTCGGAGAGGCAAGCTGTATACGATTGGTTGCATAATGATCTGCCCAATGATGATGTAGATGGATTGCCAGAAGTATTGCATGCTGGTGAATCAAAACTGGTGCCAGAGGTCAGCCCGGTGCGGCGAGCAGCTGAGGCGGGAATTAGAGCTTACATGATCGTACCTCTCACCACACATCATGGAACGCAGGGGGCGATCGCGCTCATTGGTGTTGATCCGACGCGGCATTTTGATCGCAATACACTCGCCATCGCAGAAAACCTTGCCAAGCACATTGCAGTCTTCCTGGAAATGGCTCAGCAGCATATTGATAGCCAGGAGATGAATCTGGAACTAGAGCAACGCGTCAATGAACGCACTGCCGAGCTGAGGGAAGCAGTAGCCCAATTGAAACAATCCGATGAGATACTCCAGGCCATATTCCGGATCAGCAATAAGCTGAATGCGACTTTGGATGTGGAGCTTATCCTGGATGAGCTGGCTCAGGAAGCGATTAAGGTTGTCGATGGTGAGAGTGGTTTCGCCGGATTACGGACTGCTGAGGGGATGACGGTGCATAAGTACTTCCAAGACGGGGTGGCGATACCCTTTGAACATACCTGGGCATCAGGTGAGGGGATCCCAGGTTGGGTATTGAAATATAAAGTCCCGTATGGCACCAGCGATGCGGCAAACGATCCGCTAATAAGCCATGAACTGGCGATCAATGCCAACATCCGCTCAATCATTTGCACGCCCATCCTTGATACTGTTGGAGAGGTGATCGGCTATTTTGACATCCGCAACAAGCACGGTGCTGAAGGTTTTACAATCAGTGATCAAGAAATGCTCCTGACACTGGCGCCTGTAGCTTCCATAGCCATCCAAAATGCAATCGCATACCAACAACGGATGGCGAAAGTGGCTGAGCTTAAAGAGTCAGCCAGGCAGCTCCAAGATCTGGCAGCAAGCCTTGAATCAGCTCGGGAAGAGGAAAGAACCCAAATAGCACGCGAGCTGCATGATCAGTTGGGCCAATCGTTGACCGCAATGAAATTCGACCTGGCCTGGTTGACCGAGCAGCTGAGCAAAAAAGATGAAGAGTTGGCACAAAAAGCCAAGGATATCACCGCTCAGATGAACAATCTGATCAAAACTGTGCGGAGGATAGCAACTGAGCTACGCCCTGGCATGTTGGATGACCTCGGATTAATCGCTTCAATTGAGTGGCAGGCACATGATTTCGAGAAAAGGACGGGTATAGAGTGTAAGGTCAATGCCAACCTTGAGGACATGACATTAACGCGTGACCAGAATTTAACCCTTTACCGCATCGTCCAGGAAGCATTAACTAATGTTGCCCGTTATGCAAATGCGAAGCATATCGAGGTGAAATTAACTGCAGCCGGTGAGCTGCTGACACTTGAGATCAACGATGACGGGCAGGGAATTCGGGAGGAGGAAATCACCGGCATGCACTCTTTAGGCTTGATCGGCATGCGTGAGAGGGCGAAGTACCTGGGAGGTACCTTCAACATACAGGGAGTGCCAGACCAGGGGACTACCTTAAGGGTAAGCATCCCAAGCAAGCAAAACGGCTGATTGGCATGTTATGGGAGAATTACTTTGCTAAACATCTTATTAGTCGATGATCATGCTGTTGTTCGCCAGGGGATACGGCATATCATCTCGGGTACTTATGATCAGGCAAATTTTGGCGAAGCCTGCAACACCCATGAGCTGCGTGAGTTGATCAACTCTGGGGATTGGGATATTGTGATTTTAGACCTGGCATTACCAGATGGAAATGGCCTGGAAGTACTCAAACAACTTAAGCATGACCATCCAAAATTACCTGTATTGATATTGAGCATGTTCCCGGAAGACCAGTATGCTCTACGGGCGATCAAGGCAGGCGCATCAGGATATCTAAATAAAGAGAGTGCTCCGGAGGAATTAGTCGCTGCGATCCAAAAAGTGCTGCAAGGGGGTGAGTTCATCAGTCCATCATTGGCTGAGGAGCTACTCCACTATGCCCGCCATGAGGAGGATCAGCCAGCGCATAAATACCTTTCGGATCGCGAATATCAGGTGCTGTGCCTGATCGCTTCAGGGAAGGAAGTCAAGGATATTGCAATTGAGCTGGCGCTCAGTGCCAAGACGATCTCGACTTACCGGACGCGGCTATTGGAAAAAATGAAAATGAAAACCAATGCTGAGCTGACCAATTATGCCATCCGGAATGGTTTAGTCTGGCAGGATCCAAAACCGACTTCGGAGTAAGTTATACGAAGGGTGATAAACCCGGATGAATTCGATATACTAGTCTAATTTTACACAAATGGAGTGGTTATATTTTTCGTGGATCAGAGCTTGAACATCTTGTATTGAGCAATCGAACGGCCCGAGCTTTTCCATTTTCAAGCTGGTGACAGCAGCAGCCCAAATCAGAGCCTGGGGTGGATTCAGTGAGATGCGCATAGCCATATATGATCCGAGGCAGGTATCCCCGCGCCCGCTGCGACCATTGAGCTTTTGTGGGTAAAAGCCTGCCTGGTGATAATCGCCTTCGGCATATAACAAAACCCCGTCTTTATGAGTTAATACAACCTCTTTCGGCCCCATCTGAGAGAAAATCTTGGCGGCTTTATAGATATCCACCTGACCAGTGAGATGTTCAGCTTCCACAGCATCGCTTTTAAGCACATCTATATAAGGCAGAGTAATTGCCATCTCTTCCCAGGTTTCATATACCAGGCGCTCGCCGTGTAAAACACGGACGAATCCCTGCATATCCACACCTAAAAACAAATTTTTTTCTTTCAACGCCCGGATCACGTCCAAACCAACTTCTCCGCGCAGGCTTGAGCCAATGACTGCTGCTTTAGCCTGTAAGCCTGCGATATCTTTAGCTAAGATACTACCAGCCGTGGACGTCACGGATAATGTGCGGATGTCCGGATCCAGAGTAGGGTATTCGAGCTTCATGCACGTTGATTCAGGGGTGTAGGTTGCATAACAAGCGATATTCTGGCTGGTAAATTTATCGACCACGCGCTGGTCTTCCCGAGATAAGCGGGTAACAACAGCCACTCTCAGACCGAGTTGCGACGCAGCATGGGCGGCGTAATTTACCGCCCCGCCATCCACATATTTGACCCCGGAAGGTGAAATGATCGTATCCTTGGTGTAATTACCAATACAAACGAGATCATAGCACTTAACAATATTCATATAACAATGAAAATACCTTTCTTTATGATGGAATGAGGTGAGAAAGAATCCAATATAGCCCAGCCGCCAATAATACTGTTGCTGGAATGGTGAGCAGCCAGGCCATCATGATCTCCTGGGCAACCCCCCAACGGACCTTGCTCATCCTTTCAGCTGCTCCCACACCCATGATGGCTGAGCTGACGACCTGGGTGGTGCTCACCGGACCACCAGCCAGAGAAGCACCCAAGATAACAACGGCTGAGGTTAATTGTGTCGCAAAACCATCCACGGGCCTGATGCGATAGAACTTACCACCCAAGGTACGGATCAGCCGCCAACCTCCCACCGCAGTGCCCAATCCAATCATGAAGGCACAGATGATAACCACCCATACCGGGACAGCAAAAGCATCTAAAATGCCACCCGTAACCAGAGCGAGGGTGATGACGCCCATGGTTTTTTGGGCATCATTCGTGCCGTGGGAGAGAGCCAAGGCGAGGGCAGTGACAACCTGGCTGTGTTTAAAAATGCGATTAACAATCGGAGAGGAGTTCCAACAGATCAGAAACAGCAAGCGCAAGATTAAATAACCGATGATGAGACCCAGGATTGGTGAGATGAATAGGGCGAGCAGGATCTTACCCAAGCCGGGGAGCTGAATTGCCTGCCAGCCAGCTCCAACAATCACCGCACCCACCAGACCACCGACCAAAGCATGCGATGAGCTGCTTGGGAACCCCAGGTACCAGGTGACCAAATTCCATACAATCGCACTAGCCAGGGCAGCCAGGATCACGGTTACACTGATGGCTGCAGAGGCAACCACTTCATGACCAATCGTTTCTGCAACTGCCACGCCAAAAATAAATGGTCCGAAAAAATTAGCAAGCGCAGTCAAGCCGAGTGCCAAGCGGGGTGATAGGGCGCGTGATGAAATCATCGTAGCGACGATATTACTCGAATCATGGATACCGTTTAGAAAATCAAATCCGAGAGCCAGAATGATCACTGCGATGATGATGGGCGTCATTAGGCGTTATTCCACGTCAAGCAAATTTAACGATGATATCCGCAACGACATTCGCTGCGGCATCCCCCCGATCGGCAGCATTGCTCAGGTGTCGATAGACTTCGCGCGATTTAAGCATCTTCATGACATGTTTAATATCCTCCGCGCCGCTGAATAAATCTGCCAGGGCAGCCCGGTAAACCTCCTCCACCTGGTTCTCAAGGTGTTTGGCACGTTGCGCATGCTCGTTTGCGACTTCCGGGTGCTGTTCCAGGCGGTCAACCGCCATCAGCAACTCGTTGGCAGCATCTCGAAGGAGGGATGCAATCTCCAACATGAACTTGGTCGGCTTCACTTTGAGGACTTCCATCTCATCAACAGTGCTATAGGCGTAATCTAAAACATCGTCGATCGTACGGGAGAGGGAAAAGATGTCTTCGCGATCGAATGGGGTGATGAAGGTTTTATTAAGTTCAGCGATCAAGATACGCCTGGCTTCATCAGCAGCTTTCTCTGATTTCGATACCCTTTCAGCCGCAGTGGCATCCCCCGCCATGTATGCTTTGAGAGCATCCATGCCCTCAAAAGTACAGGCTGCCTGTTCATGGATCAGCTTGAGGAAAATACTCTGGCGTTTTTTAAAATGGGTGCGCATTACTATCTCCCTTATCGCTTATAAATAATTGATGCAACCATCATCCACCAATAAACGTAAACCCTGCTTAACCTGTGCAAGAGTGTTGCCAGGATTCAGTTCGAGCGTGCGGAACGAATTTTCAGGGATATACGCGCTGATCAACTTAAAATCGATTTCTCCGAGACCCGGAGATAAGTGATCGCTGACACCGATCACGTCATGCAGATGGGCGCCTAACATGCGTGGGGAAAAGCGATTTAGCCAGTCCGCATGGGCAGAGAAGCCCAGCCGATCCAATGCCTGAGCATGACCAACATCATAAATAAAACCCAATCGACCCGCGTCAGCCAGGTTTAACAACTCCTGCATCTCATCGAGCGAAGGGATATCCATGTAATGATAGCGATTTTCCAAACCTAATTTCACCTGGTGCAAATCCGCATAATCGAGCAGCTCGTTCAAGCTCTTCTTTACCGCTTCAAGGCGTGGTGAAGCAAGTAATTCCCTGGTTTGTATATAGCGAGATTTTATATCCAGGTACTCTTCAGATTTGGACAGGCCAGCCTCAAAAAGCTTACGCAATGCACTTTCGGGAGCTGTGTTGGTCGTTACATTGCCACAATGAACAACGACCACCGGAGCACCCAATCGATGTGCCAGTCTGATGCTATTTCTCACCGCGTCAACCCCATGCTTGCGTGAAGCTTCAGCCGGTGAGGAGATCAGCCAATCCCGGTCAACCAGCTCCTTGGTGGGGATATCAGCCGGGCAAGGCTCGTGGATGCTGCTGAATTGTACGTGGTCCAAATGAACCTGAGACAACATGGAAGAATCGATCTGATGGTTCAGCTCGATCTTCTGAAACCCTAATTCCCTTGAGACATGAAAAAAAACATTGAGATCAGGATAATTATTTATGGCCCACATGGTGGACAACGATGCATCTGTGGGGTTCAGCTTGTCATTCATCACTTATTACCAACCTCAATTCCATTTGTAAATAGGTACATGATCGAACTAATTCATGATGGATAATGTTGCCAGATCAGAGAATTTCTCGATGTAGTAATCGGCCTTGGCGTCAGGATCGCAATTAAAAGCTATCGTTTTCAGGCCAACCTTGCTAGCTCCCTCCAGTTCAGTAGTTTTATGCCCAACGAACACCGCCTGGCTCGGCTGGAGGTTAAGCTGTTGCAAAGCTAATTGGTAGATTTTTGGATTTGGTTTTTTGACACCGACCTCTTGGGAAGAGATGATCGTATCCCATACATGACCGATCCCACCTCTTTCAAGCTTGCCTAATTTCACGTGCAGCGGCTGGGCTGTATCGGTCACAATCCCCAAATAGAGATTTCTCTTTTTTAATTCTTCCAGCGTCTCACGAACACCGTCAAAGTGACCAATATCATGGTTGCCATCTTTTGAAATCTTGATTCCCTGTGCGATTAGCTTCGGATCCGTGATGCCATACAAATGCATGACAGACGTTTTATACTCTTCGAATGTCATCTGACCGGTAGAAGCCAGGCCGCGAAAGTGCTGTAACTTTGAAATGGGAACCTGATCGACCTTTATTCCCATACTTACCAGGAAGGAGGTCAGCTCATGACCTTTATCCTTGCGATAGTATAGGACTCCATCGGCATCAAATAAAATCGCTCGGACCTGATTAATCGACATACCTTCAATGTGAGTGCCTTTATCCTGGTGTTCAAGATCTGCCCGAAGGATTTCCAGGAATTCATTCATGTCGTGAACAATCAAGTCAGGAACGGCGCCTTCATCGCTCTCGCCATGGTCAAAATCATGCTGAATCTGAACCGCTAATTTATACCCCGCCCGCTTTGCTCCCAGGATATCCCTGGAGATGCGGTCGCCGATATATACACATTCACTGGTGGGGGTGTTGGATAGGCGAGCTGCATAATGGAATATCGATGGATCCGGCTTACGCCGGCTATATTCGCTGGATAATACAATCGGATCGAAATAATGGTAAATGCCATATTGTTTCAAACTATAAGGCACCTGACCACGGCTGTTCACATTGCTGATCAAGCCGATTTTATAGCCCATTTTTTGGATGGCATCCAATACAGCAGGGATCTCCGGGCGCATCCTGCGCTCATAATAATTAGTTTCCATCCAGACCATTAAATCGTCAGCGACAGATTCAAGCTGTGGGAAATCATGTGGATCATCAGCCAGGATGTAATTCCGCCAGACTTGATAAGGGGTTAATTCATCAAATGAAGCCAGCCTCCATTGGTGGTAACAGGCCATACCATCGGTGACGTGCTTGTATAATTGAAGGTCATCAAGATGAAGATCAATTCCATGCGATAAGAGAAGCCTTTGAAGCCCAGGAGTTGCAGCAATACGCATCTCCGGTGAATACCAATAGGTATCAATCGTGCCTCCCATATCGAAGAATACTGCCTTGACGGTC
>Ga0153916_10002817_pt1 | contig 12743 bp, 13 predicted proteins | sample Opewatmetagenome_FD_109642 | JGI IMG/M metagenome (GOLD analysis project Ga0153916, IMG submission 109642) | Freshwater wetland microbial communities from Ohio, USA - Open water 3 Core 3 Depth 4 metaG | ecosystem: Environmental > Aquatic > Freshwater > Wetlands | place: USA: Ohio, Lake Erie...
CATGCCCGGCCCGCCACGGCTCCTACCCGAGCGACAGGCCGAGCAGCACGAGCCCGACGATCACGAGCCCGACGCCCACCCACCGGAAGGGCGTCGGGCGCTCGTGGAGGAGAAGCACGCCGGCGACAACGGGGATCACCGCGTACGGCGCGAGGCGGCCGCCACGATCGCCGTGTCGTCGCGCTCGACGCCGAGATTGAACGAGACGTAGCCCGCGGTGTCCAGGAAGGCGAGCAGCGCAATCGCACCGAATACGCGCCCCGAAGGTCGGCATCCGCGCCCGCGGATGCCGACCTCGGTGAGAGTCAGTGCGCCGGGGGCTCCCAGCCCTCGAGCACCGGGGGTTTCCAGTCGGTACCCACGGTTCTCGAGTTCTGCACCCATGGCCCGAGCTCGGGCTGTGGGAACTTGCAGTGCTTCTCCTTCAGCTGGATGCCGTAGGAGCTTCCTGACTGCAGGTGCTTGATCAGGACTTTCCGTGCGATCTCGTTCTCGCGCCCCTTCGGGATCGGGAAATAGATCTTGATGAACGAGTTCGAATAGCGATCGAACACAGCCGGCGTGCCGTCCTCCTCGAGGAGCTCGATGTCCTCGAGCCAGTTGATGTCGGCGCCCGGCGTCGAGGCGTCGAGATCGACGGTCTCGACGAGCGAGAAGTCCTCCTGGTGCGGGAACCGGTGTCCTGCGAGGAACTCGGCGTCGATGCCGATGATCTTCTGGGGCTCGCTGTAGTGAATGTCACTGGAGGTCCTCTCACTCACCGCCCATCACCTCCGCGTGTGTCGGCAGGTAGTCGACCGGATACTCGAGGTGCTTCTCGATCATCCGCTCGATCTTGGCCAGCGTCCGCTCCTCGCTGACGCCGGGGATCCAGCTCGTGCCGGCGAGCGGCACTCTTGCCATCGCCGCGGCCTCGACTGTGAGGGCGCACAGGTCCTCCGGCTCGAGCGAGTGGATGTTCGTCTTGCCGCAGGCGCGCGCCAACATCTGCACTTCGAGCGTGAGCGTGTGCAGGAAGTTGTAGACGCGCTCGGCCGCCTCCGCCACGACGAGGCGCTTGCGCAGCTCGGGATCCTGCGTCGCCACGCCCACCGGGCAGCGGCCGGTGTGGCAGTGGTAGCAGCTGCCGGCGGGCACGCCCACCGTGCCCTCGTAGTCGGTGACGCCGGGGATCTCCTTGTTGCAGTTGAGCGCCATCATCGCCGAGTGCCCGATCGCGACGGCCTTCGCGCCGAGCGCGAGCGCCTTTGCGATGTCGCCGCCGTTGCGGATGCCGCCGGCGACGACGAGGTCGATCTCCTCGGCGAGGCCGACGTCTTCGAGCGCCCGGCGGGCCTCCGGGATCGCCGCCATCAGCGGGATGCCCGTCTCCTCCGTCGCGATGTGTGGCCCGGCACCGGTGCCGCCCTCGGCGCCGTCCAGGTAGATGATGTCGGGCCCGCACTTCGCCGCCATGCGCACGTCGTCGTACACGCGCGAGGCGCCGAGCTTGAGCTGGATCGGGACCTGGTAGTCGGTCGCCTCCCTGATCTCCTGGATCTTCAGCGAGAGATCGTCGGGCCCGAGCCAGTCCGGGTGCCGGGCCGGCGAGCGCTGGTCGATGCCGGCGGGAAGCGACCGCATCTCTGCGACCTGCTCGGTCACCTTCTGTCCCATCAGGTGGCCGCCGAGACCAACCTTGGCGCCCTGGCCGATGAAGAACTCGACCGCGTCCGCCAGCATCAGGTGATGCGGGTTGAAGCCGTACCGGCTCTGGATGCATTGGTAGTACCACTTGGTCGAGTGGTCGCGCTCCGGCGGGATCATCCCGCCCTCGCCCGAGCACGTCGCGGTGCCCGCCATCGAGGCGCCCTTCGCCAGCGCCATCTTGGCCTCGAGCGACAGTGCGCCGAAGCTCATGCCGGTGATGTAGACGGGGATGTCGAGCTCGATCGGCTTCTTCGCAAAGCGGGCTCCGAGCACGGTCTTCGTCTCGCACTTCTCCCTGTAGCCCTCGATCACGAAGCGGGTGAGCGTGCCCGGCATGAACATCAGCTGGTCCCAGTGCGGGATCGGCTTGAAGATCGAGAAGCCGCGCATCCGGTACCGGCCGAGCTCGGCCTTCATGTGGATGTCGTTGATCACCTCGGGCGTGAAGATCCGGCTGTGCCCGAGAACGGTCTTGCTGGTGGGTGCAGTCTCGTCGGCCATGTGTCTCCCTTACAGGACGAGCTTGCGCTCGGACGGCTCGAGGGTGTCGTAGTTGTAGAGCTTCTTGCCGCACACGAACTTCTGCAGCTCGGGCGGGGCGCCAAGGTCGTAGATACGGAACTTCCGCTCGACGAACTCGGTGTCGGCGTCGGTCCATTCGCCCGGCACGCAGTCGATCCCGAGGGAGCGAACCTTGCCGGCGACGTAGATCGTCCCGTCGTACATCGAGTCGCCGAGACCGTGCCCGACGTCGCCGCAGATGATCTGTCGGCCGCGCTGCATCATGAAGCCGTTCATCGAGCCGGCGCTGCCGAGCACGATGATCGTGCCGCCCTTCTGGTCGATGCCGGTACGCGCACCGACGCGACCCTTGATGACGAGATCGCCGCCGCGGAACGCGGCCCCCGTGAGCGAGCCCGCGTTGCCGTCGATCACGACGACACCGGACATCATGTTCTCGCACGCGGACCAGCCGACCCGGCCCTTGATGTGCACTTCCGGCCCGTCGATGATGCCGCAGCCGAAGTAGCCGAGGCTGCCGTCGAACGTGATCTTGCAGCGCGTGAGAATGCCGACGCCGAGCGAGTGCTTCGCGCCGGGGTTCTTCACGGTGACGTCGGTGATGCCCTGCTCGTTGATCAGCCAGCGCAGCTCCAGGTTGATCTGCCGGGTGGAGAGATCGTGGGCGTCGAAGACGGCCGTCGTACCGTCGATCTCCGACACCCTGGGGATGGAGGCGTTCGGCTCGGAGAGCCCGCGTGCGTCGTAGCTGATCGAGTGCTCGCCGGCTAGCGTTGCCATACCAGCACCTCTCCTTCGTACGGGTCGTAGGTGTCGATCTCGTGGTCGATGATCGCGCGGATAGCGATCTCCTCGGACGCGAGCGCGACGAGGTCGTTCGCCTCGTACAGGACGAGCGGCTTCGCGGCCATCTCGTCCTTCGCGACGCCGAGCGCGTCTTCCGTCACGCAGATGTAGGTGAAGACACCGTCGAGATCCTCGAGGCTCTCGCGCATCGCATCCTCGAGCGAGGCGCCTTCGCTCATCTTCTCGGCGAGGTACACCGCGATGATCTCCGAGTCGCACTCGGACTGGAAGCGGTGGCCGCTTCGCTCGAGCCGGCGCTTCCAGTGGAAGTAGTTCGTCAACTGTCCGTTGTGGACGACAGCGACGTCGGAGAAGGGGTACGCCCAGTACGGGTGCGCACCGGAGATGTCGACGTCCGACTCGGTCGCCATGCGGACGTGGCCGATCGCGTGCGTACCGTTGAAGTCGTCGAGGTGATAGCCCTCGGACACGGTCTCGGCGTCGCCGAGATCCTTCACGATCTCGAGCGACTTCCCGAGCGAGAGCACCTCGCAGTCGGGTACGTCCTCGATGTAGTCGGCAAGCTGCTTGAGGTCGCCGTCGTACTCGAGCGTGACGCGGAATGCGTACTCCGTCTCCTCGTCGATCTCGTGGATGCGGGCGTGGATGGTGTGCAGGCGCCGTTCGACCTCGGCGCGGTGACGCCGCAGCCTGTCCTCGTACTCGAAGTCCCGCGGCGTGTTGGCGTCCGCCAGCTTGTAGCGCATCACCACGAGGTTCGACGGTTGCCCGTACAGCGCGTAGCCGGTCGAATCGGGTCCGCGGTGCTTCATGGACTGGAGCATGCGGGTCATCTCCGTCCCGATCGGGTGCGCTCCGTCCTTGTAGATGATCCCTGCAATCCCGCACATGTTCAGATCGTCCTTTCGGAGCCTGGCTTCGACGGGAGGCCTGTAGGGGCGAGGCGTGCCTCGCCCGCGTCGGCCAACTCGCCCCGTCGATCAGGGCAGCACATCGAGGTACTCCTTCACGTCCCAGTCCGTGACGGTGGCGCAGTGGCGCTCCCACTCGTCGCGCTTGTAGTGCATGAAGACACGGTACATATCGCCAGGCAGCGCCCTCTTCACGACCTCATCCGCCTCGAGCGCGTCGAGGGCGTCGCCGAAGGTCATCGGGATCTTCTTGACCTCTTTCCCTGCTTCCATGGCGGCGTAGATGTTCCGCTCCTCGGGCTCGCCCGGGTCGAGCTTGCGGTCGATCCCGTCCCACATTGCGACGATCAGCGCCGACATCGAGAGGTACGGGTTCACCGCCGAGTCGACGGAGCGATATTCGAAGCGTCCCGGCGCCGAGACGCGGAGGGCGGTGGTGCGGTTCTGGTAACCCCAGTCCGCGAAGACCGGTGCCCAGAAGCCCGTGTCCCACAAGCGGCGGTACGAGTTGACGGTCGACGCGGTCACCGCAGTGAGCGCGCCGAGGTGCTCGAGGATGCCGCCGATCGCCCAGAGGCCGATCTGGCTCGGCTTCTGCTGGTCGGCCGTGTCCGGCATGAACGCGTTCTCGTCGCCTCGCCACAGCGAGATGTTGTGGTGGCAGCCGTTGGCGGAGACGCCCATGAACGGCTTCGGCATGAAGCACGGGAAGGCGCCGAGCTCGCGGCCGACCTGGCGGCAGATCTGGCGGAAGGTGGAGAGGTTGTCGGCGGTCTGCTCGGCCCGGTCGAAGTTGAAGTTGAGCTCGATCTGGCCGGGGGCGTCCTCGTGGTCGCCCTGGATCATGTCGAGGCCCATCGCCTGTCCGTACTCGATCACCTTGTGGATGATCGGCTGCAGCTCCGAGAACTGATCGATGTGGTAGCAGTACGGCTTCGTCACGCCGTCGACGTCGGGCGTGCCGTCCTCTTTCAGCTTCAGCCACATCATCTCGGGCTCCGTGCCCGCGCGGAGGTGGAGACCGGTGGCTTCCTCGAACTCCGCCTGCAGCCGCTTCAGGTTGCCGCGGCAGTCCGACGTGAGGAAGGCGGCGGGGTCCTCGCGCTCTTCCCGGTTGCGGAAGCACTGGCACCAGACCCGTGCGACCTTCGAGTCCCACGGCAGCGGCATGAATGTATCCGGCTCCGGCAGGCCGACGAGCTCCGCCGCCTCCGGGCCGTACCCGATGTACTCGCCGTGCCGATCGGTGAACAGGTTCGCCGTCGCGCCGTAGACGAGCTGGAAGCCCTTGCGCGCGATGCTCTCCCAGTGCGCCGCGGGCACGCCCTTGCCCATGATCCGGCCGGTCACGGAGGCGAACTGGTAGTAGATGTACGAGATGCCCTCGGCATCGATCCGACGCCGCACGTCGGCGATCAGCGCCTCGCGGGCTTGGTTGTCGACGAACCGCTCGAGATCGGTTGCCACTGGTCGCTCCTCCTTGTTGGCTCAGCCGCGATGTAGTTGGGTGTCTAAGCGCTGGACCGTCCTCGTGTCAAACCCGATGGTGCATTCTCGGCACGACTCTCCCGTTCTCGGCAATAAACGGAAGCCTCCATGGTTCGCCGGGGTCGCACGCGGTAGCCTTCACGGGATGACCCAGCACGTCGAACATCTCACTGCCGCCCAGCGCGCGGCGCTCGAGGCGGAGCTCGCGGAGCTCGAGGGCCCGCGGCGGGCGGCCGCCGTCGAGGCGATCGCGACCGCGCGCTCGTTCGGCGACCTGTCCGAGAACTTCGAGTACCACGCGGCGAAGAACGAGCAGGGCCTGCTCGAGGCCCGCATCCGGAAGCTGCGCCACCGGCTTCAGCACGCTGTCACCGTCGAGCACGACCACGACGACCACGTCGGCGTCAGCTCCATCGTGGAGATCGAGGACGAGGACGGCGAGCGCATGGAGGTGGAGATCTCGAGCGTCGGTGGCGTCTCACCGGGCTCCCCGCTCGGCGGCGCGCTGATGGGCGCGGCTGTCGGCGACTCGGTCGAGGTGCCCGCACCGCGCGGCTCGTGGCGGGCCCGGATCGTCTCGATCCGTCGCGCGTAGGGGCCGGGCGTGCCCGGCCCGACACCGATGCGCGCAGCGATCGTCACGGGAGCAGGGACGGGCATCGGCGCCGCCGTGGCGCGCCGGCTCGCCGAGGACGGCTTCGGGCTCGTCCTCTCCGGCAGGCGCCGTGAGCCGCTCGACGACCTCGCCTCGGAGCTCGGAGAGGCGGCAGTCGCCGTGCCCGGCGACGTCGGCGACCAGGCGCACGCCGACGCGCTCGCAGAGGCGTCGTGCGACAGGTTCGGCGGGATCGACGCGGTGGTGCTGAACGCGGGCATCGGCGACTCGGGCGCCGCCGGCGACGAGACGCCGGAGGGCTGGGAGCGCACGATCCGCACGAACCTGACGGGCGCGTTCCTCGTCGCGCGCGCCGCGCTGCCGCGGCTCGTCGAGCGGCGCGGGTCGATCGTCGGCATCGCCTCGGTGAACGCAATGCGCGCCGGGCCGGGGTGGGCCTCGTACTGCAGCTCGAAGGCAGGGCTCGTGATGCTGTGCAAGACGATCGCGAACGACTACGGGCCGATGGGCGTGCGCGCGAACGCCGTTTGCCCGGGCTGGGTGAGGACGCCGATGGGCGATGCGGACATGGACGAGCTCGCACAGCTGCGAGGCACCGACCGCGAGGGGGCCTACGCTCTGGCGCACGAGCACGTGCCGCTGCGGCGGCCGGCGGACGCGGAGGAGGTCGCCGCGGTCGTCTCGTTCCTGCTCTCCGACGAGGCAAGCTACGTCAGCGGCGTCGAGCTGCCGGTCGACGGTGGGGCGACGGTCGTCGACGTGTCCGGCACGGCCTGGTCGACGGCGTGAGCGTCCATGACCGCCTGCCCGAGCTGACCACGCGCGAGGAGGCGCGGTTCGCCGCCGAGCATCCGCGCTCGGCCGAGCTCGCCGCGCGCGCCCGGCAGCACCTGCTCGCCGGGGTGCCGATGCACTGGATGGCGAAGTGGCCGGGCGGGTTCCCGCTGTTCGTGCAGAAGGCCTCGGGCAGCCGCTTCGTCGACGTCGACGGCCACGAGATCGTCGACTTCTGCCTCGGCGACACCGGCGCGATGAGCGGGCATGCGCCGGCGCCGACGCTGCGCGCGATCGAGCGGCAGGCCGCCCGCGGGATCACGACGATGCTGCCCACCGAGGACGCTCTCTGGGTCGGCGCGGAGCTCGCCCGCCGCTTCGGGCTGCCGTCCTGGCAGTTCGCGCTCACTGCCACCGACGCGAACCGCTTCTCGATCCGGCTCGCCCGCCACGTCACCGGCCGGCCCAAGGTGCTCGTCTTCAACTGGTGCTACCACGGCACCGTCGACGAGACCTTCGCGACGCTCATCGACGGGCGGGTCGGCCCGCGGCGGGGCAACCTCGGTCCGCCCGTGGATCCGGTCGAGACGACACGGGTCGTGGAGTTCAACGACGTCGCCGCCCTCGAGCGCGAGCTCTCGCACGGGGACGTCGCTCTCGTGCTCGCCGAGCCGGCGCTGACGAACGTCGGCATCGTCCACGCTGCTCCGGGATTCCACGACGCGCTGCGCGAGCTGACGCGGGCGGCGGGAACGCTGCTCGCGATCGACGAGACGCACACGATCTGCTGCGGGCCCGGTGGGTACACGGCCGCGCACGCGCTCGAGCCGGACATCGTCACCATCGGGAAGCCGATCGCCGGCGGCGTGCCGGCGGCCGCCTACGGGTTCTCCGCGGAGCTGGCGGAGCGGGTGGTGGCGTCGATCGAGCTGGAGGACGTCGACGTCGGTGGAGTGGGGGGCACGCTCGCCGGCAACGCCCTGTCGCTGGCGGCCATGCGCGCGACGCTCGGCGAGGTACTCACCGAAGAGGCCTTCTCGCGCATGATCCCGCTCGCCGAGCGGTGGACGGCCGGCGTCGACGGGGCGATCGCCGAGGCGTCGCTGCCGTGGCACGTGACCCAGCTCGGCTGTCGCGCCGAGTACCTGTTCGGGCCCGACCGCCCGGGCAACGGCAGCGAGGCCCACGCGGCCGGCGACTTCGCGCTCGAGCGCTACATGCACCTGCACGCGCTCAACCGCGGCATCCTGCTGACGCCGTTCCACAACATGGCGCTGATCTCGCCGGCCACGACCGAGGCCGACGTCGATCTGCACACGGCGGTCTTCCGCGAGGCCGTGCTCGAGCTCGCCGCACGCTGACGCCCGCGTCGTAGCGCTCAAGCCCGCGCCTCCGCGCGCCGTTTCCTCACACCATGGGGAACCGGATCCTGCCGGGAGCCGTTGCGGCCGTGCTGGTGGCCGTGCTCGCCTTCACGAGCGGAGGCTACTTCTCATCGGAGTGGGGGCTCGTCGCGCTCGCGCTCGCGCTCGGTGCGATCGCCGTGCTCGTCGTCGCCGACGAGCTGCGCGTCGGCCCACTCGACGCCCTGCTGCTCGGAGCGCTCGGCCTGCTCGGGGTCTGGCAACTCCTCACGATCGTCTGGTCGACCGGCGCCGGCGTGCCCGTGCTCGAGGCCGAGCGGACCCTCGTCTACCTCTGCGCCGCAGCCGTGCTCGTGCTCTTCCTCGAGCCGGCGCGCGTTCCGTCCCTTCTCGCCGGGATCGTCGCGGGCGTCACGGTCGTCGCGGTCTACGCGCTCGGCACACGGCTCCTCCCGGGGACGATCGGCGGGGCCTACGACCCCTCGTCCGGCTACCAGCTCGCCAAGCCGATCGGCTACTGGAACGCACTCGGGCTTCTCCTCGTCATGGGCATCGCCCTCGCGGCGGGGCTCGCGCTTCGTGGTTCCCGGGCTCTCGCAACCGTGGCAGCCGTCGCGCTCGTTCCGCTCACCTCATCGCTCTACTTCACGTTCAGCCGCGGCTCCGTCGTGGCGCTCGCGGTCGCGCTCGTCGTGCTCCTGGCGCTCGAGGCAGACCGGTTGCGGACGGCGGCCCTGCTGGCCGTGCTCTTCGCCGCCCCCGCCTGCGGCGTGCTCCTCGCGTCCCTCTCGCCCGCGCTCACCGCCCCCGGGGCAACGCTGGAGACGGCGCAGGCGCAGGGCCATCGGCTCGCGTGGCAGCTGCTGGTGCTCGCGGCGGCGGGCGCCGCGCTCGTCCCCCTCTCTGTCTCCGCGGCGGCTCGCGTGCGCGTCTCCGGGACGGTGCGCCGCGCGCTCGGCGGCGTCGCCGTCGGAGCCGTCGTCCTCGCGGCGGTCGTGGGCGTTGCCTACGCCGGAGGCCCGTCCGCCCTCGCCGACCGGGTGCGAAGCTCCTTCGTCGCGCAGCCGCCTCCGACGGAACGAGGGCTCGAGCGCCGCCTGCTCTCGGTCTCGGGCAACGGCCGGGCCGACTACTGGCGGGTCGCGGCGCGCATGGTCGAGCGCGACCCATGGCTCGGGGACGGCGCCGGCTCGTTCGCAATGCGGTGGGCGCGCGAGCGCCCGGCGGAGACCGAGGCACGCGACGCCCACAACCTCTACCTCGAGACGCTGGCGGAGCTCGGCCCGATCGGGCTCGCCCTGCTCGTCCTCGTGCTCGGCTCGCCGCTCCTCGCGCTGCGACGGGCTCGCAGGATCGCGCCGGCGGCCACGGCGGCGGCCGCGTACGCCGCGTTCCTCGTCCACGCGGCGCTCGACTGGGACTGGGAGGTGCCGCTGCTCGTCCTCGTCTCCCTCGCCTGCGCGACGTCGCTGCTCGCCCTCGCGCCCGCTCGGCCGGTGCTCGCGCTCACCGGTCGGCGTCGCGCGCTCGGGCTCACCGCCTGCGCGGCGCTGATCGCCTCGGCGCTCGTCGTCCACGTCGGGAACCGGGCGGCAGCGTCGGCGGTCGACGCGATCGCGCGTGACGACCCCGATACGGCGGCGGCGTCCGCACGTCGCGCGCGGACGTGGATGCCGTGGTCCTACGAGCCGTGGCAACTCCTCGGCGAGGCGCAGCTCGCACGAGGGGAGGATGCGGCCGCCGCCGCCAGCCTCCGCCGCGCGGCCGGTCGCGATCCCGGGCAATGGAGTGTCTGGTACGACCTCGCTCTGGCCGCGCGCGGTCCCGCACGGGTGGACGCCCTCACTCGTGCGAGGGAATTGAACCCTCGCAGTGTCGAGGTTTCCGACCTCGCTGCCGACATCTCGAGAGATCCCTGAGACCGCCACGCGCCGTGGCGCCGTCGCAGGGGCTCGGGTGTGGCCGCGTCAACGACGGTTGGAGGAACGACACGTGAGCAATTCGAGGGGGAGCAACCGCCGCGGGCGGATCGCAGCCTCGGTCGCCGTTGCAGCGGTGGCCGTGGCCGCGTTCGCATCGCTCGGCGGCGTGGGCCTCGCGCAGAACGCGATCGGGCTCCACCAGTACCAGTACGGCAAGAAGGTCACGATCTGCCACAAGGGCAAGACGACCATCCGCATCTCGTCGCGCGCCTGGCTCGCGCACAAGCGCCACGGTGACTCCGTCGGGCTGTGCGACCGCAAGGCGTGGAAGAAGCACCGCAAGCACGGGGAGCTCGTGAAGCACGCGAAAAAGAACAAGGGTGGCAACGCCTCCCAGGTCGTCGTGTCGAGCAGCCGCTCCGACGACGGCTCGGGTCGCGAGCAGAAGCGCGGCGAGCGAGCGGGCAAGGGCGAGGGCCACGGGAACGGCCACGGGAAGGGCAACGGAAAGGGCTAGCGCCAGCGCTCTCCTATTCCGACGACATGTAGTGCATCTCGAGGGCGCCCCGGCAACGGGGCGCCCTCGCGAGGATCCGGCTCACGAATTGCGCCGCCGGACGTACGTCACGAACGCGAAGGGGGCTCCGGTCTCAGACACGTGCGGCTCGCGGCTCGCCTCCTCGAACAGCTCGCGGTCGAACGGAGGGAAGAAGGTGTCCCCGTCGACGTCTGCGTCGATCTCCGTCAACAGCAGCTCGTCGGCGAGCGGCAGCGCCGCGGCGTAGAGCTGGGCGCCGCCGATCACGAAGACGTGCGGCGCGCCGTCGAGCAGGCTGAGCGCGTCCTCGAGCGACGCCGCCCGCTCGGCGCCTTCCGCCTGCCAGGCCGGGTTGCGGGTGACCACGACGTTGCGCCTGCCCGGAAGCGGCCGGAAACGAGCCGGGAGCGAGTCCCACGTTCGCCTGCCCATCACGACCGGGTGGCCCAGGGTTAGCGCGCGGAAGCGCTCCATGTCCTCGGGGATCCGCCACGGGAGGGCACCGGCCCGGCCGATCACGCCGCCGCGCGCGACGGCTGCGACGAGCGACAGCCTCACACCGCGACCGGCGCCCGGATGGCCGGGTGATGCCGGTACCCGATCACCTCGAAGTCCTCGAAGGCGTAGTCGAAGATCGAAGCGGGACGGCGGCGCAGGACGAGCGACGGATAGGGGTAGGGGTCACGCGAGAGCTGGGTCTCGACCTGCTCGCGGTGGTTGTCGTACACGTGGCAGTCGCCGCCCGTCCAGATCAGCTCCCCCACCTGGAGGTCGCACTGCTGGGCCAGCAGGTGCGTGAGGAGCGCGTAGCTCGCGATGTTGAAGGGCACGCCCAGGAACACGTCGGCGCTTCGCTGGTAGAGCTGGCAGCTCAGGCGCCCGGGCTTGCCCTCGGCATCGCCGGGCGAGACGTGGAACTGGAAGAGGCAGTGGCACGGCATCAGCGCCATCCGCGGCAGGTCTGCCACGTTCCACGCGCTCACGACGATGCGGCGCGAGTCCGGCTCCTCCCGGAGCAGCCGCGCGACCTCGGCGATCTGGTCGACGTGGCCGCCGTCCGGCGTCGGCCAGCTGCGCCACTGCACGCCGTAGACGGGACCGAGGTCGCCGTCCTCGCCGGCCCATTCGTCCCAGATCGTGACGCCATGCTCCTGGAGCCACCGCACGTTGCGGTCGCCGCGCAGGAACCAGAGCAGCTCGTAGGCGACCGACGGGAAGTGCACCTTCTTCGTCGTCACGAGCGGGAAGCCCTCGGCGAGGTCGAAGCGCATCTGGTACCCGAACACGCTCACGGTGCCGGTCCCCGTGCGGTCCTGCTTCCGCACGCCGGTCGTGAACACGTGGCGTGCGAAGTCCTCGTACTGCGTGCGGACGGGGACGGACGGGGCATCTGCGGGCACGACCACCCGACGATAGCGACCGGCTCGGAAGGCCGTCTCTCCGCTAGGGTCGGGGCGTGTCCCACCCGCTCGGGTCCGAGACGGGCGTCTCCTTCGACGGGGCCGACCTCGCCGGCTCGGACTGGCAGGCGCGCCGCTTCGACGCCTGCAGCTTCCTGGGCGCCGACCTCGCCGACGTGCGCACCGAAGACTGCGCCTTTGCCGGTTGCGACCTCCGCAACGCCCGCCTCGCCGGCTCCGAGCATCGGCGCACGGACTTCTCGAACAGCAGGCTCGACGGAGCCACCCTGTTCGGCGCGGTGCTGCACGAGTGCCGCCTGCTCGGGGTCTCGTTCGCCGGGGCGACGCTGACCGGCGTGCGCATCGAGGGCGGCGACTGGTCGTACGTCAACCTCCGCAACCACGACCTCTCGGGCTTCGACCTGCGGCGCGTACGACTCGTGGAGGCGGAGCTGTCGGGTTGCGATCTGACGAAGGCCGACCTGCGCGAGACAGACCTCACGCGCGCCTCGTTGTCCGGCGCTCGGCTCGCCGGTGCCGACCTTCGCGACGCTCGCCTCGACGGTGTCGACCTCGCAGCGCTCGACCTCAGGAGCGTTCGGCTCGATCTCGCCGGAGCGGTGCAGGTCGCCAGGTCGTCCGGCGCGATCGTCTAGACATCAAGCCTCTAGGTCGAGAGCACCGGCGTCGTCGTCCCGTCCCGGACGACGAC
>Ga0153916_10002820_pt1 | contig 12731 bp, 13 predicted proteins | sample Opewatmetagenome_FD_109642 | JGI IMG/M metagenome (GOLD analysis project Ga0153916, IMG submission 109642) | Freshwater wetland microbial communities from Ohio, USA - Open water 3 Core 3 Depth 4 metaG | ecosystem: Environmental > Aquatic > Freshwater > Wetlands | place: USA: Ohio, Lake Erie...
CAGGCCAGCCATCAGCAGGGCCCGGTTGGTGATGGACTTGGAGCCGGGCAGGACGATGCGGCCGGCGAGCGGCGCGGCCGCGGGCCGGATCCGAACCCCGTCGATCTTGGTCTGAGCGGTCATGGCCGCACACCTAATGCGGCGTAGCCCATGACGCCAGCGGCAAGGCTGGCACAGGCGTCTCCCTGCCCGCGTGGGGAAGGGAGGAACACGCCGCCTCAGTCCGCGTAGACCGCCGGCCGCTTCTCCAGGTTCGACTTCACCGCCTCGACCTGGTTCGGCGAGCCGATGAGGGCCCCCTGTTCGGCGCTCTCGGCTTTGAAGATCGTGTGCTGGTCGGCGTCGGGCGCCAGGTTCAGCAGGCGCTTGCCGGCGCGGATGGCGTCGGGGCTCTTGCCGGCGATCTCGTGGGCCAGGGCCAGCGCCTCGGCCCGCGGGTCGGCGCAGACGCGGGTGGCCAGGCCGAGCTGATAGGCTTCCTCGCCGGTGAAGATCCGTCCGGTGTAGGTGAGCTCGCGGGCCACGTCGTCGCGCAGCACGCCCTTCATCAGCACCAAGCCCGCCATGTCCGGCACCAGACCCCACTTGATCTCGAGCACGGCCATCTTGGTGTCGGGCGCGACGAAGCGGATCTCCGGGCCGAGCGCCAGCTGGAACCCGCCGCCGAACGCCACGCCATGGATCGCGCCGATCACCGGAACCGGGATCTCCCGCCAGACGAAGACCGCCTGCTGGGCGCGGTTCGCGCCGCCGGGCGTGCGCGGCGTGTTGACGATGCCGCTGGCGCCCTTGCGCTCGCCCGAGGCCATCTTGCCGAAATTGCTCATGTCCAGGCCGGCGCAGAAGGCGCGGCCCTCGCCCGACAGCACCACCGCGCGGACGTCCTTGCGGGTCTTCAGCGACTCGCCGGTCTCCACCAGGGCGTTGAACATGGCGTCGTCCAGGGCGTTCATCTTGTCGACGCGCACCATGCGCACGTCGGCGACGCCGTCCTTCACCTCGACCTTGATCCGCTCTTCCATCTTGGGGCCTCCCTATTGTCCGGCCGGAGCGGCGAAGAAGCCTGCTCGCGGGAAATGTACGTGCAGCAAGCCGAGATCGGCTGTCTCGCGCGCGATGACGATGCGCTCGCGGTTGGCGGCGACGAGCTTGCCCTCGATCGGGTCGCGGCCGTAGTCGTCGGCCATCACGACCACCGCCGCGCCGGGCGCCAGGCCCAGGGGATCGGCGATGTCGTGCTCCGGCGTCGGACCCGGCTGGGTGTTTCTGGCGACGCTGAGGGCCTCGGCGCCCGTCATCTCGCTGTGCGCCCCGTGGCCGATGGCCGCCATTCGTTGCGACCAGTCGGCGAGCCGGTCGAAGCCCACCGACAGGTCCTTGGCGATCTTCGGCATGGCCCCGCCCAGCCACCAGATGTTCATGAAGGCGCTGATGTCGGCGAGGCTGGGGGCGTCGCCGGCGAGCCAGGGGCCGTCGGCCAGCGCATTGTCGATCCAGGCCGCGTGCGCCCGCCACTGCTGGCGCATCGGCAGGGCCACCGCCTTCATGGCCGCGGTGTCGAAGGGCCGGCCCGACAGCTTCTCCCGGTCGGCGATGAAGTCCTTGGGCACGGAGTCGCCCAGCTCGCCGAAGATCACCGCCACGGTCACCTGGAAGAACAGGCGGTCGGCCCACAGGTTGATCGGCCCGGCGGCCCCGCGGGCGATGCTGGCGCCCTGCCCGCGCTTGGCGATCTCGGCCAGGATCACCTGGCTGTCGCAATAGATGTCGGCGCCGATCTGCATGACGGGCGCGCGGCGATAGCCGCCGGTCAGGGGGACGAGGTCCGGCTTGGGCATCATGTTGGGCGTGATGACAGAGCGCCAGGGCAGCCCCGTGAGGCCCAGCGCCAGCCGCGCCTTCTCCGAGAACGGCGAGGCCGGATAGTGGTGCAGGATGATCTCGGCATCGGCCATGTCGTCCTCCCTGGGCGCGCGGCGTCGCGCCTCTTCTCGTCACGGCCCTTCAGATGCAGGCCATGACCGTAGGGAATTCAACGGGGTCGTGCGGAATTTCTCAAGCCGCCGCGCGGCCGGCTTTCCGACGCAGAGTGGTCACGGGGGTGCGGCCCGGCGCCTCCAGGAACTCGACCAGCGCGGCCACCGGCCCGTCGGGCGCGGCCTGGGCGCGGACGGCGGCGATCCGCTCGACCAGCGGCGCGGGATCGGCGAACAGGGCGCGGAAGGCGCCGCGCAGCTCCATCAGGGTCTTGCTGGCGAAGCCCGCGCGCTTCAGGCCCACGGTGTTCAGCGACACCAGCCGGGCGCGATCCCCCTGCACCAGGCATAAGGGCGGCACGTCCTGGGTGACGATGGCGCCCCCGGCCACGAAGGCGTAGACGCCGATCCGCGAATTCTGGTGCACGGCGGTCAGCCCGCTGATCCAGGCGTGGTCGCCTATCGTCACGTGGCCGCCGAGCGTGGCGGCGTTGGCCATGTGCACGTCGTCGCCGATGCGGCAGTCGTGCGCCACGTGGGCGCCGGTCATGATCATGTTGCGCGACCCGATCACCGTCGGGCCCGCGAAGCCGCCGTGCAGGGTGGCGAATTCACGGATCACGTTGTCGTCGCCCATCGTCAGGGGCGCGGCCTCGCCCTTCCAGGCGTCGTGCTGCGGGGGCGCGCCCACCGAGACGGACTGGGAGAAGCGGTTGCGGTCGCCGATCGTCGTGACCCCGTCGATCACCGCGTGCGCGCCGACCAGGTTGTCGCGGCCCATCCGCACCTGCGGGCCGATCACCGCGTAGGGGCCGATCCGGGTCCCTTCGCCGATCACGGCGCCCGGGGCGATGACCGCGGTCGGATGGATCAGCGGGTCGGCGATGGGGGCGTTCGAAAGGTCCATGAGGGCGGCATAGGCCCAAGGCCGCCAGTAGGAAACTCAACTTGCGTGACCATATCTTACAGAGAGCGGGCCGTCGCCGGCGCGCCCTATTGACGCCCACAGCGGGACGTAGTGGTCCTGTCCGAAAGGAACCCGCGCTTCATGACCCGACTCACCCGCCGCGCCCTGGCGCTCGGCCTCGCCGCCCTGCCGCTGCCCGCGCTCGCCCAGAGGGCCCAGACGACCCCGGCCCGACGCCCGGCGCCGCTATCGGCGCAGGATCAGGCGCTGGTGGACCGCGCCGTCGCCTATCTCGAGGGCCTGAGCGAGGCCAAGGGCCGATTTTCCCAGACCGACGCCCGCGGCGTGACCCTCGACGGCGACGTCTATCTGAAGCGGCCCGGCAAGGCGCGTTTCGCCTACGACCCGCCGGCGGGCCTGCTGGTGGTGTCCGACGGCGGCAATGTCTCCATCGCCAACAACAAGCTCAAGACGTTCGAGAGCTATCCCCTGATGGCGACGCCCCTGTCGCTGTTCCTCGCCCGGCAGATCCGCCTGGATCGCGGCGTGACGATCAGCAACGTCACGCGCCGGTCGGACGGCTTCTCGATCACCGCCCGCGACGGCCGCAAACAGGCCGAGGGCCAGATCACCCTCGCCTTCACCGAATCGCCCCTGCAACTGGCCGGCTGGACGGTGGTCGACGCCCAGGGCCAAGCCACGCGGATCCGTCTCAGCCAGTTGGAAAAAACCTCGGGTCTCGCGTCATCGCTGTTCGTCCTTAACGACCCGAGGCCGAAAAACCCTGGCCGGGCCAGGATGTGACAATCCCACAACAGGCAAGCGTTAACCTCTTTTTCGTTTGACTTTTCCCGCACGCGTGGCATTATTACAACGCTTACCGTTGGCGCGACGACGTTGCGCCGGCGGATTCCGTGCCGGAACCTATCCCCTCCCGGCGGCGGCATGAGAGACAACTTCTTGCGCCCGGGCTTCTCCAGTCCCGGGCGCTTTTTTTCGTGCGGCGCTCCCCTCGACCGCGCCAAGCCCCTAGAAGAGATCCCATGCGCCTCCGTCTCTGCACCTGGAACGTCAACTCCGTGCGCCTGCGCGCCGATCACGTCGCCCGCTTCGTCGACGAGCAGGCGCCCGACGTCCTGTGCCTGCAGGAGATCAAGTGCCGCGAGGAGGAGTTTCCCCGCGAGATCTTCGCCCAGATCGGCCTGCCGCACCTGAAGATTAGCGGCCAGAAGGGTTGGCACGGGGTGGCCATCGCCTCGCGCCACCCGATCGAGGCCGCCCCCGTCCTGGACGTCTGCCGCGAAGGCCACGCCCGCTGCGTCTCGGCCAAGGTCGCCGGCGTGGAGATTCAGAACTTCTACGTGCCCGCCGGCGGCGACATCCCCGACCGGGAGGCCAACTCCAAGTTCGACCACAAGCTCGATTTCTTCGAGAAGCTCACGGCGGAGATGGCTAGGCGCGACCCCAAGGCGCCGCTGGCCATCGTCGGGGATCTGAACGTGGCCCCCGGCGAGCACGATGTCTGGAGCCACAAGCAGATGTCCAAGATCGTCAGCCACACCCCGGTGGAGGTGGCGGCGATGGAGAAGCTGAAGGCCTCCCTGGGCTTCCTCGACCTGTCGCGCGAAACGACGCCGGAGCCCGAGCGGCTGTTCTCCTGGTGGAGCTACCGCGCCGCGGACTTCCGCGCCTCGAACCGGGGCCTGCGGCTGGACCACATCTGGGTCACGCCCGGCCTGGAAGCCGCCTTCCGCGCCGCCGGATCGGCGACCCGCATCCACGACGACGTCCGAGCCTGGGAACGCCCCAGCGACCACGCCCCGGTCACGGCGGATCTGGCGCTTTAGGGTCGTGGCGTAGCAGCCATCCTTCTCCCGCAAGCGGAGAGGGAAATCGTGTGTCGACTACGGCGCCAGCCGGTAGCCGCCAGCTTCGGTGAGCAGCAGGCGGGCGTTCGACGGATCGGGCTCGATCTTCTGCCGCAGGCGATAGACGTGGGTTTCCAGGGTGTGGGTGGTGACGCCGGCGTTGTATCCCCAGACCTCGGCCAGGAGCTCCTCGCGCGAGACCGGCTTTTCGCCCGCCCGGTAGAGGTACTTCAGGATATTGGTCTCTTTCTCCGTCAGGCGGATCTTCTTCTGGTTGGCGTCGATGAGCATCTTGGCCGAAGGCCGGAACTCGTAGGCGCCCAGGTGGAAGACCGCGCCCTCCGCATGTTCTGCGCTGCGCAGCTGGGCGCGGATGCGCGCCAGCAATACGGCGAACTTGAAGGGCTTGGTCACGTAGTCGTTGGCGCCGGAGTCCAGGCCCTCGATCGTGTCGCGGTCGGTGTCGGCGGCGGTCAGCATGATCACCGGGACCGCCACGCCCTGCTTCCGCATCCGCCGGCAGGCCTCGCGCCCGTTCATATCGGGCAGGTCGACGTCCAGCAGGATCAGGTCCGGCCGCGCCTCCTGCGCCAGCCGCACGCCGTCGGTGGCGTTGGAAGCCTCGACGACGGCGAATTCCTCTTGCAGCTGGAGCTGCTCGGCGAGGGCGCCGCGCAGGTCCTCATCGTCATCGACGATGAGCAGGGTCTTGCGTTGTGCCATGGGGCAGAACATGCACTGGGTTGCTGAAACAGCCAAAGATAATCGAGCGAACGCCGTGATCTTCACCGCCCATGCCGATGGCCGTTTCGACCTCGCCGGGCGCACGACGCGCTGCGCGCTCGGCCGCTCGGGCGTGATCGCCGCCGCCGACAAACGCGAGGGAGACGGCGCCTCGCCCCTGGGGGTGTGGCCGATCCGGCGGATCCTCTATCGCCCCGACCGGATCGCGCCGCCGCAGACCCGCCTGCCGGTCCACCCGATCGCCCCGGACGACGGCTGGTGCGATGCGCCGGGCGACCCGAACTACAACCGGCCCGTGAAGCTGCCCTACCCGGCCAGCTGCGAGCAGCTGTGGCGCGAGGACCATGTCTACGACCTCGTAGGCGTGCTGGCGCACAACGACGATCCACCCGTGCCCCTGATGGGTTCGGCCATCTTCCTGCACCTCGCGCGGCCGGGTTTCGAACCCACCGAAGGCTGCGTGGCCCTGCAGGTCTGGGACATTCTGCAGCTGTTGGCCTTGGCCGAGCCGGGCGCAGCGATCTCGATCGTCGACGTCAATCCCCACCCGATCCTGGAGTCCGTGACCGCCCTGGGCGAAGCGCCGGCCGCACGGCCGCCCCGACCGGATGTGCGGGTGCTAGGCCCGGGGTCCGAAGAGGGCTGACCCCACCCGCACGCTGGTGGCGCCGAACCGCACGGCGGTCTCGAAGTCGTCGCTCATGCCCATGGACAGGCGCGAGAGCCCGTTGCGCGCGGCGATCTTGGCCAGGAGCGCGAAATGCGGCCCGGGCGGCTCGTCGGCGGGCGGAATGCACATCAGCCCCTCGGGCGCGAGCCCGTAGGTCTTGCGGCAGGCGACGATGAAGGCGTCGGCCTCGGCGGGCGTCACGCCGGCCTTCTGCGGCTCCTCGCCGGTGTTGACCTGGACGTAGAGGCGCGGACTGCGCCCCTGCCGCTGGGCCTCTTCGGCGATCGCCGCGGCCAGGCGCTCGCGGTCGAGGGTCTCGATGACATCGAAGAAGGCGACCGCCTCGCGGGCCTTGTTGGTCTGCAGCGGGCCGATGAGGCGCAGCTCCAGGCCGGCGCGATGCTCGGCCCAGCGGGCCATGGCCTCCTGCACCCGGTTTTCGCCGAACACGGTCTGGCCGGCGGCCAGGATCGGTTCGATCCGCTCCCACGGCTGTTGCTTGGAGACCGCGACCAGGGTCACATCGCCCGCCGAACGGCCGGCGGCCTCCGCCGCGCGGGCGATGCGGGCCAGGACGTCGCGGCGCGCGGCGGCGGAATCGAAGGGATGGGTCATTGAGCGACGGAGGCTTCTGGACGCTGGAGCGCGTCGCCCGGTGCTTAAAGCGCCGCAGCGGCGGGCGAAAGGCCCTGCCGGCCCTGATGTTCTTCACCGACCCCCAGCGGACCCCCGATCCCGAGGCCGTGGCGCAGACCCTGCCTCGTGGCGCGGCCGTGGTCTATCGGGCCTTCGGCGCGGCCGACGCCCTGGACCGAGCGAGACGCTTGCGGGCCATCGCGGCGAAACGCGGCCTGATTCTGCTGATCGGCGCCGACGCCCGCCTGGCCGCCGCGGCGAGGGCCCACGGCGTGCATCTCCCGGAGCGCTCCATGCATCTGGCGAAGCGCCTGAAGGCGGCGCACCCCGCCTGGATCGTCACCGCCGCCGCCCACGGCGAGGCGTCTGCCCGGCGCGGCGCCCGGATGGGGGCCGACGCCGCCGTGGTCTCCCCAGCTTTTTCCAGCCGCAGCCCTTCGGCCGGGCGGCCCATGGGGCCGCGCCGCCTGGCCGCCGTCGCTGCGCGCGCGGGCCTCCCCGTCTATGCGCTCGGGGGGATCAACAGCAAAAACGCCCGCCGTCTGCTGGACGTGGGCGTGGCGGGTCTGGCGGCGGTGGAGGGCCTAGCGCGCAAGCGCTGAGGCGGATCAGAACTTGAGGGCGGTCTCGAGCCGGACGCGCGGGGCGCCGGGCTGCGGCTCGGTCTTCTTGAAGGTGGGCGATTCCTGCTCGCCCAGCGCCACGGCGCCGCCCACCCGAAGGCTGGGGGTGACGCGGAAATAGGCGCCGGCCTCGACGTCGTTCCACTGCATTTCGCGGCTGTCGGGCTGCTCGAGGTTCAGCGTGACGCCCCAACGGCCCTTGCGCGTATCCCACTTCAGGGACTTGGCGCCCTGAGGATTGAGGGTCGAGGCTTCGCTGCGGACGCTGAAGTCGATCGTCCTGGCCTTGGGGGTTTCGGCGTGCGCGCCGAACGCCGCCGCGCTAAACAGCGCAGCAACCCCGACCAGCAAAGAAACCGTCCGTGCGGACATCACGACCAACGGGCCCCCTAAGCCCTGTGGCGACGCCCGGAAGGGCAGCGCCGTAGGAACCGATTAAAGATCTCGCCGGGCCCAGGTCAACAGGCGTTGAGGGCGTTAAGGATATCCCGTGGACATATCGCCGGCCTATGTGTCGTCTGGGTCACGCGATTCCTGTTTGGCGACCGCGATCCCGTTGATATAGAGGGCGCCGGCGCGGGGCGGCGCCGCGGCCAGAAGTGCGGCGCGGAAAATCGACTTGGAGCGGATGATTATGCCGTTTGTGCGCGGAATGTGGATGCGAGGCGTTTCTGCCGGAGCCATGGCTCTGTGCCTTGCGGCGCTGGCGGCCTGCTCGAGCGGGGGCCCGCGGACCTTCCAGACTCAGGAAGAGGGCGGGTTCAATCCGTTCCGTTTCGGCGGCGGAAAGGGCGGCGCTGCATCGTCCGCGACGCCGGCGATCGGCGTGAACGCCTATCTGTGGCGCGCCACGCTGGACACGCTTGCCTTCATGCCCCTGGCCTCGGCCGATCCCTACGGCGGCGTGGTCATCACCGACTGGTACGTGAACCCCGAGCAGCCGGACGAACGCTTCAAGTGCACGGTCTATATTCTGGACGCGCGCCTGCGCGCCGACGGCTTGAACGTGGCGGTGTTCAAGCAGACCAAGGACGCCTCGGGCGCCTGGGTCGATGCGGCAGCCGCCGGCCAGACCGAAACGGATATCGAGAACGCGATCCTCACCCGGGCTCGCCAGCTTCGACTTTCGAACATCAAGGGCTGAGGCCCGACCCGGGCGCCTTCATCGTCACCAGAGAAGGACGGCGCCCACCCCTTCCCGGCCGGCGCGCCGTTCCGGACGCCAGCTGTCCGTCACTCTGTCTGAGGGCGCGCCATGGCCCGCTATAATCCGAAAGAATCCGAGCCCAAGTGGCGCGCCGCCTGGGAGGCCGCCGACGTCTTCGCCGCGCCCAACGCCTCGGACAAGCCGAAGTACTATGTGCTGGAGATGTTCCCCTATCCCTCGGGGAGCCTGCACATGGGCCATGTGCGCAACTATTCGCTCGGCGACGTCATCGCCCGCTTCAAGCGCGCCCGCGGCTTCAACGTCCTGCACCCAATGGGCTGGGACGCCTTTGGCCTGCCCGCCGAGAACGCGGCCATGGAACGGGGCGTCGATCCCAAGGCCTGGACCTACGCCAACATCGCCAAGATGCGCGGCGAGCTGAAGGAGCTGGGCCTGTCCATCGACTGGTCCCGCGAGTTCGCCACCTGCGACGTGGCCTATTACGGCAAGCAGCAGTCCTGGTTCCTGGACCTGTGGAAGCGTGGCCTGGTCTACCGCAAGGAGGGCGTGGTCAACTGGGACCCCGTCGACCAGACGGTGCTCGCCAATGAACAGGTGGTCGACGGCCGCGGCTGGCGATCGGGCGCCATCGTCGAGAAGCGCAAGCTGAACCAGTGGTTCCTGCGCATCACCGACTACGCTGAGGACCTTATCGAGGGCCTGAAGACCCTGGACCGCTGGCCGGACAAGGTCCGCACCATGCAGGAGAACTGGATCGGCCGCTCCAGGGGCCTGCGGTTCGCCTTCCAGTTCGACGGCGCGGCGCCTGCGGGCTTCGACGCCGGGCTGGAGGTCTACACCACCCGGCCCGACACCCTCTTCGGCGCCAGCTTCGTGGGCGTGGCCCCAGACCATCCGCTGGCCGAGCAGCTGGCCGCCGCCGACCCCAGGGTCGCGGCCTTCGTCGCCGACTGCCGCAAGGGCGGCGCCTCGGAGGCCGAGATCGAAACCGCCGAGAAGATCGGCTTCGACACCGGCCTGACGGTCGCCCATCCCTTTGATCCGACCTGGAAACTGCCGGTCTGGATCGCCAACTTCATCCTGATGGACTACGGCACGGGCGCGATCTTCGCCTGCCCGGCGCACGACCAGCGCGACCTGGACTTCGCCCGCAAGTACGGCCTGCCGGTCAAGCCGGTGGTCTTGCCGGCCGGTGAGGATCCGGCCGCCTTCACGGTCGGCGCCGAGGCCTATACGGGCCCCGGGACGATCTTCAACTCGGACTTCCTGAACGGCCTGGAGGTCGAGCCCGCCAAGGCCGCCGCCGTCGCCCGGATAGAAGCGCAAGGGATGGGCCAGGGCGCGACCGTCTATCGCCTGCGCGACTGGGGCGTGGCGCGTCAGCGCGGCTGGGGCTGCCCGATCCCGGTGGTCCACTGCGACAAATGCGGCGTGGTCGCCGTGCCGAAGGACCACCTGCCGGTCGCCCTGCCCGACGACATGGACTTCACCAGGCCGGGCAACGCGCTGGCGCGACATCCGACCTGGAAGCACACCGCCTGCCCGACCTGCGGCGCGGCCGCGACGCGCGAGACCGACACCCTGGACACCTTCGTGGACTCGTCCTGGTACTTCGCGCGCTTCACCAATCCCCACGCCGACGAGGCGATCGACAAGGCTGCCGCCGACTACTGGATGCCGGTGGACCAGTACATCGGCGGCATTGAGCACGCGGTCCTGCACCTGCTCTACGCCCGCTTCCTGACCCGGGCCCTGGCCGACGAGGGCCAGCTGTCGGTGAAGGAGCCCTTCGCCGGCCTGTTCACCCAGGGCATGGTCACTCACGAGACCTATCGCCGGCAGAGCGGCGAATGGCTGGAGCCCGGTCAGGTGGAGCTGGAGGCCGAAGGGAACGCCCGCCGCGCCAAGCTGGTCGAGACCGGCGAGCCGGTGATCATCGGCGACGTCGAGAAGATGTCGAAATCCAAGCGCAACACCGTGGCCCCCGAGGAGATCTTCGAAGTCTACGGCGTCGACGCCGCGCGGCTGTTCGTGCTGTCGGACTCCCCGCCGGAGCGCGACGTGCAGTGGACGGCCTCCGGCGTCGAGGGCGCCTGGCGCTTCGTCAACCGGGTCTGGAACGAGTTCGACACCCAGCCGGCGACCGTTGCGGCATCCGCCGACCCCGACGAGGCGGCCCAGGCCCTGCGCCGCGCCACCCATCGCCTGACCAAGGCCCTGACCGAGGCCATCGAGGATTTCCGGTTCAACTCCGGCATCGCCCGGCTGTACGAATTCCTCAATATTCTCAAGGCGAACCCGGCCGACAAGGCGAGCCCCGCGGTGCTGACCGCCCGCCACGAGGCCCTGGCGACCTTCGCCCGCCTGGTCGCGCCCTTCACCCCTCACCTGGCCGAGGAATGCTGGACCCGCATCGGCGGCGAAGGTCTGGTGGTGAATGCGCCCTGGCCGGCCTATGATCCCGCCCAAGCCGAGGACGCCATGAAGACCCTGCCCGTGCAGGTCAACGGCAAGCGTCGCGGTGAAATCCAGGCGCCCGCCGGCGCCGAACCGGCCGAGGTTGAAAAGATGGTGCTTGACGATCCCGAGATCGCGCGGCGCCTTGAGGGCCTGACCATTCGCAAGGTGATCGTGGTGAAGGATCGCATCGTCAACATCGTGGCGGCCTGAGCGTGAGGGCTCCGCTCCGCCTCGCTCTCGCCGGCTTGCTGTCAGCCGCGGCCGTTGCTGTGGCCGGCTGCGGCTTCACGCCGCTCTACGCCTCGCCCGGCGTCACCCCGGCCCTCACCGCCGTGGAGGTCGTCGCGCCGGAAGGCCGCACCGGGTATCTGATCCGCGAGCACCTGGACGACGCGCTCGGCAAGGACCGGTCGGTCGACCCGCGCTACCGCATGGTCCTGCAGCTGGGCGAGGCCCGCTACCCGCGCGGCCTGCGCGTCGACAATGTCGCCACCCGCTACGAATACGTGCTGACCGCCGTCTACACCCTGTCGCGCCTGCCCTCGGGCGTCGCGGCCAAGACGGGCAGCGTGCGGGTGGAGCTGACCTACGATTCCGCCGACCAGCCCTACGCCTCGGTCGCGGCCCAGCAGGACGCTCAGGACCGCGCCGCCCAGGAGGCGGCCCGGCGCATCCAGCTGGAGGTCGCCGCCTGGCTGGCGAGCGACGCCGGCAAGTCCTGAGGCCCCGGCCGGCATGATCCTCAGCCGCCGGCCGGACATCGAGCGCTTCCTGGCGAAGCCCGACGGCCAGATCCGCGCCGCCCTGATCTATGGCCGCGACTCCGGCGTGGTCCGCGACCGCGCCAACGCGCTCACCCTCAAGGTCGTCGACCGCCCCGACGATCCGTTCGACGTGGCGCTGTTGACCGACGGCGACCTCGACAGCGACGGCGGCCGCCTGGAGGGCGAACTGGCGGCCCAGTCCATGATGGGCGGCCGGCGGCTGGTGCGGCTGCGGCTGTCCTCGGAGAAGGCCAGCCTCGACAGGATGACCGCCGAGGCCCTGACCGGCCACGCCGAGGGCCGCTTCAATCCCGACGCCTTCTTCCTGATCGAGGCCGGCGCGCTCGGCCGCGAGTCCGGCCTGCGCAAGGTCGCCGAGAAGTCCGATCGCTGCGCCACGATCCCCTGCTACGAGGACGAGCCCGGCGATGTGGCCCGCCTGGTGCGCGAGACGCTCTCCAAGGACGGCGTCGGCCTGACGACCGAGGCGCTGGCCCTGTTCGTCGCCCGCCTGCCCAAGGAACGCGGCGTCGCCCGCCAGGAGATCGAACGTCTGACCCTGTTCCTGGGCCCCGGCAGCGGCATGACCGCGACGCCGAAGGACCTTGAGGACTTTCTCGGCGTCGAGCCGGAAGCCTCCCTGGCGGACGCGGCCTCCGACGCCTTCGGCGGGCGTGTGGCCGAGGCGCAGGGCGGCCTGCGCCGCGCGGCGCAGGAGGGCGAAGCCGGCCCGGCCGCCGTGCGCGCCATGGGCCAGCACCTGGGCCGGCTGCGTCGCACTCTGACCCTGGCCAAGAGCGGGGCCGGTCTGCAGGAAGCAGCCAAGGCGTCCGGCGTCTTCTGGAAGAACGAACGTGAGTTCCTGCGCCAGGCCCGCAGCTGGACCCTCGATGATCTGGACAAGCTGCAGGTCGA